>Ga0187819_10002284_pt1 | contig 10145 bp, 7 predicted proteins | sample NC_wetland_sal_i_15_FD_132411 | JGI IMG/M metagenome (GOLD analysis project Ga0187819, IMG submission 132411) | Wetland sediment microbial communities from Neuse River Estuary, North Carolina, USA - SO4_4 | ecosystem: Environmental > Aquatic > Freshwater > Wetlands > Sediment | place: USA: North...
CGGTCGATGCCGCGGTCGCCGAGGTGATAGAGCACCTGTTCGCACTCCATCCGTGTGCTGTGCAGGGCACGCTCGGCAGCCTTCAGTCCACCGGCGTCGATATTGCTGGTCCCAACGAATCGCCCGCGGCCCACGGCGCCGAGCTTATCCATCGCGCGCATGGTCTCGGCGATGGGATGCGATCCGGGCCAGTGCAGCATGTAGAGATCGAGCCAATCCGTCCGCAGGCGCTTCAGGCTCGCGCGACAGGCTTTTAAAGTGCCTTCGTACGAGGCGTGGTTGGGGAGCACCTTGGATGCGAGGAAGACCTCCTGGCGCCGCCCGGCGATGGCTTCTGCGACCAGTTCCTCGGCACGCCCGCTGCCGTACATCTCCGCGGTATCGATGTGGGTCATTCCCAGGTCGATGCCCGCTCGCAGCGCGGCGACCGCCCGGCGCTCTTTCTCGCGATCGCCTTCGATCATCCACGTGCCCTGGCCGATGACCGGGACGTCAATCCCGGTCCAGGCAAAGGTGCGTTTGAGCATTCCGGTCATACTATACTCGAAGCGCCACCGTGACTCCAGACGAACCGGTCGAACAGCTCAGCCAACAGATTGACGCGCTCCTGCAAACCATCGAGCTCCTGGGTTGCATGCGTCAAGACTGGGAAGCCCGAACGAAGGCAAGCGTGCTGCTCGCCCAGTTGCACCTGGCTATGGGCCGCCTACACATGGCGCAAATCACTAGTGAGGGCCGCCCTGCAGAACTGGCGGAATCGCCAGACGAACATGCCGACGACCTGTCGAAAGCCGTGGCGGAGATGAAGGCCGCGTTGACACGAATGACGGACGGCTTCAACGATCTTTCGAGAGGCACGGGCATCCAACCGTAGGGCCGCCTCCCCTACGTCAGATCGAACTTCTCCTGGTGCAACTGCGCGTCGCTCTTGACGATCACCGAGCGGCCCAGAATCTCCTCCAGCTCCTGCAAATAGTTGTTCTGGTTGGATTTCAATAGCTTGGCCACGTCGGGCGCCACGCGCAGCATGACGTCCTTGCGTTCCACCAGCTTGGCAACCTTGGACGCTTCCTGAAGAATCTCGCCGACCACAGTCTGCGGGCTCTTGACGTATCCCGCGCCCTCGCAATAAGGGCACGGCGTGCACAGCGTCCGCTCCAGGCTTTGCTTCACCCGCTTGCGGGTAATCGCCACCAGGCCGAAATCGTTGAACTGGAGAATCTTGTAAGGAGCGCGGTCGGCCCGCATGGCTTCTTCCAGCGCTTGCATCACCTTCTGGCGGTTCTTGCGCTCGTCCATGTCGATGAAGTCCACCACGATGATGCCGCCGAGGTCGCGCAGCCGGATCTGGCGCACGATTTCCCGCACGGCATCGGTGTTGGTCTTCACGATGGTGTCTTCGAGGCGATTCGATTTGCCCACAAACTTGCCCGTGTTCACGTCGATGGCCACCAGCGCTTCAGTCTGGTTGATGACGATGTAACCGCCCGATTTCAGCCAGACCTTGGGGCGCAGCGCCTTTTCGATTTCGGCGGTGATGCCGTACTCGTCGAAGATCGGATTCGAGCGCGTGTACAGTTTGACGCGGTTCACCAAGGCCGGCTGGAAGCGCTGCACGAAGGCCAGCACGCTCTCGTAAGCCTCCTCGTTGTCCACCCAGACGCTCTTGTATGCCGGCGTGAGCTGATCGCGCAATACGCGCTCCACTACGTTCAAGTCGTGATGCACCAGCAAAGGCGCCGGCCGGCGCTCGGCCTTCTGCCGCATGTCAAGCCACAGGTTGTAGAGGAACATCATGTCGGCGCGGAGCTCGTCTTCGGAACGACCCTCGCCGGCGGTCCTCACGATGTAGCCGCCAGGGATTCCGCTGCGATTGGATTGCAGAATCCGCTTCAGCCGCAAGCGCTCGTCATCACCCGGGATTTTGCGCGAAACCCCGATGTGGTCGACAGTGGGCATGTAGACCAGGAAACGTCCAGGCAGTGCGATGTGCGAAGTGATGCGCGCGCCCTTCTGCCCGAGCGGTTCCTTGGCAATCTGAACGATGATCTCCTGCCCTTCCCTGAGCAGGTCGCTGATGGAAGGCGCGCCGGGCTTGGCGGGCTGTGCCGCCGGCGCCACGGCCACGCGAGGCTCGGCCTGGCCGCGTAATGCTGGCTCCGGCTGGCGTTCGGGAGCGCCGGCGGGCACGGGTCCCCGGCCTTCCCGGCCGCGGCGGCGCATGCGCCGCGAAACGCGGTGCAGGTAGCGCGGCCCCTGCTCCCGCAGGGTGGCGGTGAGACTGGTGGGAATGCGCGCCGGCTCGGGGCCTTCCGGCTCCAGGATAGGCTCGGCCGTCTCGGCTTGCCCGGCTTCTTCAACCGGCTCGGATGATTCGATGGATTCGGCCGCTTCGACAGGCTCGCCTGCGTCACCCTGCCCGGCTGCTTCAGGCGGTTCGTCTGTCTCTACCGGCTCGGCGGCGTCGGTCGCCACAACATCGACGTCTTCCGCCGTCTCCGCCTGCTCGGCCTCCACGGCCGGCGGGTGAGTTGCCGGCGGTTCTTCCTCCTCCAACTCGGTCTCCATTACCCTGACGTTGGTCAGCGACTCCACTGCCGCCGCCAATTCCGGCTGCGGCTCGGCAGGCGGCTCCGCCGCCACTTCCTGGTGAGAGAGTTCCTCGATGGGCCGGTCTTCGGTGGGTGTGGCGGCATGTTGCACGGCCACTATCTGGTCGCCTTCGTCTTCCGGCTCCGGCGAAGGCCCGAATGGCGCCCCGCCAGCGCCGCTTTCGTACTTGGCGAGCGATTCGCCCGGCAGCAAAAAGAAATCTTCGGAAGGGCTCGGGCGAGCTTCCGGGGGCAAAGCCTCGGCGGGCACCGCTTCGGCTGGGCCGCGGCCGCCCGGCGAGTAAAACTTGGATTCTGGCAGGCCGCGCCCGCCCCCTTTTGGTCCGCGGCGGCGGCGCGACCGGCGGCCTCTGCGATCCTCGCGCCGGTCCTCGCGCCGATCGTCCCGCCGATCGTCCCGCCGATACTCCGGTGCGGCTTCGGGGCCGTTGACCGGAATGGCCGCAGCCGAGGGCGCGGGCGGCGCTTCCGCCGTCTCTGCCGCCGGCTGATCCGCGATCTCCGCCGGCGCCTCCGCAGCCGGGGGTGGCGGCGCCTGCGTCACCACTGCTTGTGGCGCCCGGTCCAGCTTGAGGACCTTCTCCTCCACGCTGGTTACGATCTTGTCGTACTCTTCGTTATCTTCGAAGAAATCGGAAACATACAGGAAAGCGTCGCGCTCCAAGCCGATATCGACAAATGCCGATTGCATGCCCGGCAGCACGCGAGTGACTTTTCCTTTGTGAATGCTTCCCGCCAGCGAGTATTCGTTCTCGCGCTGATGATAGACCTCAACTACCTGGTCGTCCTCGAGGATCGCTACACGTGTTTCGTGGCGATTCGAGGAGATTACTAACTCCTTCGACATCCATACCTCCAAAGGAGTCTGAGAGAGAACCAACCGGCCGGAAGGTGGGCGTTCCTGCGTGGCGTTCGCGTTCCCCGTGCTCAACGGAACGAAATCGACTGCTTACAAACTCACGCTGGCCGGAGGCGGAGCAGCTTGTCTCATACACCATCCGGCCGGGAACCGCTCCCTTGCTCCGGGAGGGCGCCCCGTGGCGCCGCCTTCCCGAGGAATCTCTAACAGGCTCCCGAAATTCTTTTGAGCTGCCGGCTCATTGCCGGCAGCTAATTCACAAACCTTCTGAGGCGGACGTTATTCACCAGCCCCAGCGCTAAAAAACTCGACCACACACTCGAACCGCCGGCGCTCATAAAGGGAAGTGGAATGCCGGTTACCGGCATATTGCCCGCCACCATTCCCACATTCACCAGAATGTGGAACAGGAACAGGCCGGCCACTCCCATACAGATGTACATACCCACCCGGTCGGGCGCCGTCTGCGCATTTTGCACGATGCGCATCACCATGACGAAATACAGCGACAACATGAACACTACGCCCACGAACCCATGCTCCTCGGCGAACGCCGAAAAGATGAAGTCTGTGTGGGGCACCGGCAGAAAACGCAATTGGGTCTGCGTTCCCTTGGTTACACCTTTGCCGAACATGCCGCCGGCCCCCACTGCAATCTCGGATTGAATCAGTTGATACCCAGTTCCCTTGGGATCCCGTTCGGGATCCATGAAGCTGACCAAACGCGCCTTCTGGTAATCCTTCAAAAAATGTACGCTCAGCGGAAGTACCAGCACCGCCAGCACCGCGATCACCACCACATACTTCCAGCGCAACCCGGCAATGAACGCACCCACGATCAACACCGCGATGTACGTCAAGGATGTTCCCAGGTCCGGCTGCTTCAAAACCAGTGCCGTGGGAATCAACACCAGCCCCGACAGAATCGCCATATCGCGGATTTCCAACTCGTCCGTCTTGACGTAATCCGTCAGGTAGCGGGCTACCAACAATATTACCACCAGCTTGACGAATTCCGAGACTTGCAGTCGAAATCCCAACGCGATCGGAATCCAGCGGCGGCCCCCCCAGATCGACTCGCCGAAGATGTAGGTGAACAGCAAGGCCATCGCTCCGGCGATAAACAGCGCCGGGACGTAGTGCATCAACGAATGGTAATCAATGGCCATGATCAGCCACATCAAAACCAGGCCGCCGAAGATGTACAGGATTTGTTTCCACCATGCGCTGTGGAAGTTGGTGTCCATGGTGGCGCTGAAAATCTGCAACACCCCAACCGCGCAAATCACCATGGTGATGAGCAGAAGCGGCCAATCGACATCGCGGAGGGAGAGGTGGTTGGTCATTGCTGGTTTGGGGGCTGGGGGCTAGGGGCTGGGGTTTGGGAGGAGGAAGCGCGTGCGCTGGGCGCGGTAGTTCCCAACCCCAACGTAGCCATGGCCTCCAGCTTCCGCCGTTCCTGCTGCAACATGGCGATCCGCGCCTTCTTATCGAAGTAGGCCTTCATGACATCGCGCACCAACGGCGCGGCGTACTGACCATGTCCCGGGAAGTGCTCGAACATGGCCACCACCACGATCTCGGGCGCTCCGCATGGAGCGAAGGCTTCGAACAACGCGTTGTCCTCGCTGGTCTTCTTTCCTTTCGACTTGGCGAAATCTTCGGAGCTTAGCTGTGCGGTGCCAGTCTTGCCACAAACTGCAATATTGGGGAGCCGCGCGCGGCCGCCGGTTCCACCCTCGTTCACCACGCCGTACATGCCGTCAATGATATCCTTCACATCGTTCGGGTTCAGCGGCCAGGTCACCGTCTTATCGGGCTCGCTGCTCACCAGCCGCGGACGGTGCCACACGCCGCCCATCGCCAGCCCCGCCGTGGCGCGCGCGATCTGCAAAGGCGTCGCCGTCAGGGCGCCTTGTCCGATGGCCACCGACGGCGTTTCACCCGCGTACCACTTCTGCCGCTGCGTCCGCAGTTTCCATGCCGGTGAGGGCATGATGCCGGAGGCTTCATGCGGCAAGTCAATACCGGTCGGATGGCCAAATCCCGCCAGGTCGCCGTAGAAGGCCAGGTTGTCGATTCCCGCCCGCGCCCCGATCGTAAAGAAATAAACGTCGCAGGAGTGGACCATCCCGGCGTGCAGCGCAAGGGTCCCATGGCCGCGCTTCTCCCAGCACCGTTGATATTTTCCGTAGAGCGCAACACCGCCCGAGCAGTGAACGGTAGTCTTGTCGTCAATCGCTCCGCTTTCGAGCGCGGCCAGCGCCGTAAACGGCTTGAAAGTCGATCCCGGCGGCTGCTGCGCCTGAATCGCTTTGTTCATCAGGGGATGGTCGGGATTGCCGTTGATCTCTTTCCAGTAGTCCTTGCGCTTGATGCGCATCGGGTCGAATGCTGGCCGGCTCACCATGGCCAACACTTCGTCTGTCCGAGGGTCCAGCGCTACCACCGCGCCAATCTTGTGGTCAACGTGAATCTCCTGGGTGATCGCGGCATCCATGCCCAGTTCCGCGACCGCCTGCAAATCCAGATCGATGGTGAGTTGCAAATCCTTGCCCGGGACCGGCGGCTTGGTGGCGAGCACCTGGCGCACCTGCCCGAGATTGTCGACCACCACCTGCCTCTGCCCGTCCACGCCGCTCAGCCAATCGTTGTACTGGCGCTCGATGCCGAACTTGCCCACCACCGCGCCTTGCTCGTAGTTGGCGAACTCCGGCGCATCCAACTCCTGCTCGCTGATCTCGCCGGTATAGCCGATCACGTGCGCCAGCATTCCGTTCTGCGGGTACAGCCGGCGCTGCGATGGGATCAGCACCATTTCCGGGAAGAAGTCATGATGCGAGTCGACGAATGCCAGGTCAGCCGGCATCAGCTCCTCTTTGATCACGAGCGGCACGTACTTCGGCTCGGCCTGCATGCGACGGACGCGCCTGACAAGCTCTTCGTAATCCAGGTCGAGGCCCTGCGCGATGGGCCGCAGGTGCTCCTCTCTCAACGTTTCCCGTGCCAGGATGAGCATGAAGGACGAATGGTTGTCGACAATGACGCGGCCGTCGCGATCCAGGATGCGCCCTCGGGGCGCAATCATGGGAACCGATTTGATGCTGTTGGCCTGCGCACGCTCGTCATAAAACTGCGGGTTCTGCACCTGCAATTTCCAGAAGCCCGAAATCAGGAAGATGAAAATCCCCACGGTGGCGTATTGGAAGATGGCGATCTTGCTGGCGGCGAAATGTGTGTCGTCGCGAAGAGGCGGTTTTTCAGGAACTTGCAGTTCCTCTTCGAGATTCGGATCGACTGGCGGCAGGCTCACGGAAATAAGGCAGCGCTCTTGCGCCACCGCCCTCTAATTTCATCTTAACGGATTCTGGCGTCTTTCCAAAAGAGCTCCCGCACGGAATTCGGCAATTGTTTGATATCCCCATGCGGAAAGCCGCGCTCCGTAGCGCGATTGCCACGCGGTGTCTGAGCCCGGCGCAATCATGACAGCCAGGTAACGCGGCCGGATCGCTTCCACTTCCCCCGGCAGCAGCGAGCGGACCGACGGGTCGACCGGGTTGCCGGCAGCCACCACGTGACCAGCAAAGTAGCCGGCTTCGGGCATAGCCAACTCGGCGAGATCCTGGCCGCGCAGCTTCGCCAGCAATGGCTTCAGTTCGTTCCACTGCGGGGTCCACTGCTTCCGATTGAGCTGCACTATAAACGGCCCGGCGACGAGTATTATCAGAGCCGCGACCGTTACGGAGCGGTTTCGACGGGCCGCCAACAGCACCAGGGCTACTCCGATAACCCCAATAATCACAATCGGCGGGAAGGTTATCTTCGAGTAAAGGATAAATAGCCGGCTGGCGGCGTTCACGCCTACCAGCCCCGCGGCCAGCCAGGGGAATCGCGGCGCCACCAGGGCCACGAGGAACAGCTCGCTCGCGGCCAGTACGCCATCCACATACCGCACGCTGTTCAGGCCGTTCAAAAGGAAAGCCAGATCTCCCGGCGCGGCGCAGGCGCTGTAGACTGAGCGGAAATACAGCATCCAGCCGCACAGCAGGCAGACCGCCGTCCAGTCGAGGGGCGATGCTCTGCGTTCAATGAGGGCCTGTAGACAACGCCACGCCGCCGCCAGCAGCGCCGCCGCGAGGATCACTGGAAACAGCAGCCCCGCGGGCGACACCCCTCCCGCCGGCAGAAATAACGCCTTCCACAATCGTGGGTCATGCAAGTTGTACAGAATCGAGCTGTAGGAGAGATCCGCCGTCCCGGGCAAGTGAATGAACCCGAGATTGATCTGAAACGGATAGAACGGGCTGCCGTAGCGAATGAAATTGTGGAGGTAGTAGTGGCCGCTGGTCAGCAGAAAAAACGCGGGCACACACAACAACACCGCCACCCGCCAACGGGGAGCCCGCCACAGCACGATGGCCACGGCGATCGCGGCGAAGAAAATCCCGGTGTATTTCACCGAGGCAAACGCCGTGCCCAGCGCGAGCAACAGGATATCCACGCCGCGCAGCCTCGCGGCGCGCACGACAACCAGGGTCAGCAGCACGAAGCCGGCGCCGTGCAGCGCATCGTTTTTCAGCGTCGGCACCCCGGAATATTCGTACCAGTAGTGCCGCATGAGCAGGCTTCCGAAGAGCGCCAGCGAGAGCAGGCCGCTGGGAATTTCGAGTTCCCTCCCCAGCAGCCACAACGCCAGCCCCAGCAGCACTACCGCCTTCAATGCCAGCAGCGGAAAAAAGAGGTCGACCCGCGTGAGCGTCCAGGTGGGAAGGAACGACAGCTCTCAGAACGCGACGTAGTTTGTGGCGAAGGTATAGGGCGTAGCGCGGTTGGCCATCCAATCGATGAGGTAGTGGAGATAGTTGATGGAATCGATCTCCTCCACCGGGCGGAATGCCAGCAGCATCAGCGGAGCCGCCAGCGCCACCATCACCACCACCAGCCAGCGGCTGTCAGGCCTCCCGTTCGGCTTCGCGCCGCCGGAGAGCCGCCGCCAGGCCAGTACAGCGGCTGCCGCCAACAGCACCGCCACCGCCGCGTACGCGCCCGCGGAATTCATGCGCGCGAACGACAGGGCCGCGGCAGCCGAGGATTCGAGCGTCACATCGAGCGCCAGGATAACCAGCCACTTCTCCGCGGCGGTCACTCACGCCGTCTCCCGCAGCTTGTCGAGAAAGTGGAAGAGCGCGATTCCAACGACTGCGTTCAGCCCCCCGATCATGATGGTCCTTTGAATTTCGACCGCCAGTTGCTGCCCCAGCAATGCGCGCGCCAGCACCCAGTACATGGCCTGGTGAAACAGATAGAAGAAGAAAGCCAGCAACAGCCGGATCAGCGGATGGTCCACGTCCAGGCGCAGCCCAACGGACGCCGCGAAGTAGCCCACCAGCGTGTTGACGATGCCAAACATCCCCAGCGGATTCTTGGACAGCGAGTCTTGCGCCAGCCCCACCGCCGCCCCCACCAGAAGGCCGCTCACCGGGCTGCGCTTCATGAGCGCGAAGTACACCACCACGAGCAGCGGCATCTCCAAAAACCCCAGGAACTGGAAAAACAGCGGAACATACACCTGGAAGAGGATCGCCGCCAGAGGCACGGTAATCATGACCCAGGCGCGAAAGCGCGAAACCTGCCCTTCCCGCTGGCTGCTGAGAAGGATGCGCTCGCTCGAATAACTCATCAGTGGGAAGGGCCTCCGGGAGCGCCCGTGGTCTGGTTGGATTTGCGCGCGGGATTAACCGGGGGCTGAGGGTTGGGGGTTGGGGTTTGGGGAGCCGCGTTCTCGGGCGTAGCTGATCCTCGCCCTGGCCTTCCCGCGGGCGCACCGGTTGGGCCGGTGGTTCCTTGAGCACCAGGGGGTTGTGCTTCCCCCGGCCCCCGCCCCCCAGCCCCCTGCCCCTGGGTTTGCGTCGGCAGCTTCAAGAAATCCGGCGGCTTCGATCCCACTCCGCCCTCGCCGTAATTATGGCCTTGTGCCTCGCCCGCTGCTTTGTAGATGCTGCGCAGCTTGTCAGCCTCGGTTTCCACGGCGGGAGGCGCGCCCGCCGGCGCCGATGTCCCGTTTTCGGGCGGCGCCGGCGCGATGTACACCGGCTGGCTCGCCGCCGGCATATCCGGAATATCCTGATGCGCTCCCTGCACCACGATCAGCACATCCTCCAGCCCATGCTGGATCCCATTCGGCTCTACCAGGATCTCCTTGAACGGCTGCGCGCTGCGCACCGATTTCACCACCCCCACGGGAAAGCCGCGCGGGAAAACCCGGTCATCTCCCGAGGTGTAGAACAGCTCGCCCATCTCCAATTGCTGTTCGTTGGGGACATAGTCGACCCTGCAAACCGGCGTGCCGTCGCCTTTCAAGGTCCCGTGCGCCTGGTTCTTCTGCGACACCACGCCCGCGGCGAATTCCGAATCCGTGATCAAGAGGACTTCCGAGGTGGTCGGGTACGCGGCGATCACCTTGCCCACGATGCCATCCGGCGTCACCACGCCCATTCCGCGCATCACGCCCGATACCGAGCCGCGGTCCACAAAAATCACTTTGGAATTCGGCCCCGCCCCGGTCGCGATTACGGTCGCGGCGATCATCTTGGAGGGCGTACGGGATTGAAACAGCTCCAGAGCCTTGGCGCGGTCGGCGCGGCTCAGTTCATTTCTCAGAAAAATGTTTTCCA
>Ga0187819_10002286_pt1 | contig 10139 bp, 9 predicted proteins | sample NC_wetland_sal_i_15_FD_132411 | JGI IMG/M metagenome (GOLD analysis project Ga0187819, IMG submission 132411) | Wetland sediment microbial communities from Neuse River Estuary, North Carolina, USA - SO4_4 | ecosystem: Environmental > Aquatic > Freshwater > Wetlands > Sediment | place: USA: North...
CTTGTGGTTGAAGAGCGTCCGGACCTCGTTAGCTGTCATTGCCACCATGAATCAGCACTGGCGCCGTATCGCGATAGCGACCCTGAAGCCCCGTCAGGGGCGGCAGAGTTTGGCCCACGGCGCAAGCCGTGGGTCCTGTGTGGGCCCCTCTCCCCCTGCCCCTCCCCCCGCCTGGCGGGGGAGAGGGAACAAAAGGGGTGGGGGCCATTCTTCCCAGGGCTTTGAAGGTGTGAAAAAATCGCGTTGTAGGGGCGGCCCTTGTGGCTGCCCGCCCTGCGGCCCAAAGCCTTCGAGCGGCGGGCCGCGGGCAACCACAAGGGTTGCCCCTCCAGCAGTTCATCACGACTTAAATTTTTCACACCTTCTTTCGCCCCGGGCCAAATTATTCCGCCCCTAACGGGGCTGCAAAGAGGCCGCCCATATGAGGACGACTTTGTAAGCGAGCTTCTGACTCAGGACGCTATTGGAATTTTTCCGGTGAATCGGCAACCTCGGCCGTCGCATGCTCCTGGGCGACCACGCCGGAGGCGGCGGTTCCTTGCCTTGCCTGCATTTCCAGGATCTTCACGTCAATCAGAAACCTTGCCCAAAAGCTCCACAACACGTGATAGATGATTCTTTTGTCGCAGTCGCGAATCAGGTATAATGGAAATTGTCGCGTAAAGGGTCTTTTGGGGTACGGTCGGGGGCGGGGTCAACTCAAAATTAAGTCGAAAGCAATTGTGCCGATAGAGCCGGTATGCAGGGAACTGCTCTTTGGCGCACACTCGAACTCCGGGAACGCGGTAGGAGGAAGACCGTGCTTGCGTTTCGAGCCGGTTCGTCACTTCTGGCGGCCCAGCCGACACACTTACACCCCCTCCCTGCCTCCGCGCGCGCAAGAAAGACGCTAATTTGCATCCTTCTCCTGCTCAGCGGCGCGCTTCAGCTTTTTGCGCAGCGCCGGACGGCAAGTGGTTCCCTGGTCTTGCAAATCCGACCGGAGGAGCTGCTGCAAAACCAAGAAGGCGGCGTGAAGCTGAAGATCCGGCTTGCTCCCGGAACGACGGCACGCCTTTGGGCAGCGGATTCGTGCACGTCCCCCGCACAGACGTCGCAGGTCTTTAGCCTTTCCGGTGTATATAGCATTCCTTTAAGCTCGTTCGCATTGGCGATCAGCAATCCCAGCCCCAGCGCGGTGCGAGTTTGTCTGGCGTCCTCGGATGGCGCGCTCGAGGATTCCGTGCCGGCGGAGTTCTCCGGGACAGGCTACGCCGCCCCGGTGCACGCTGCCACGCCTCAGGTCGCGGCCTTCGGAACTTCCTTCGGTTCACCCACCGGATGGGTGGTGACAACTCAAGCAGATATGACCACGTGGTCTAATCCCTAGTCACCCCCCTTCAGTCGCCGGGGTGGTGCGCGTACCGCCCCTAAGTAGTTTTCTGGGTGCTCCTGGCGTTGGCAGCTCGGCTGCCGGAGTGCATATCGCCACGTCCCGCGCCGTTGCCGGTGGCGCCGCGCCCACCGCGCCCAGTGGCTCCGCCGCTCCCCTTGCTGGAGCCCCCGCGATTGCCATGCTGTGTGCCGCCTGTCCCTGGGCCTCCCGAGCCGCCTTTTTGTGAACTACCCTCCTGGTTCGCCCCGCCTTCCCGGCCCACATGAATCTCCTGATGTAAGATCTCCCGCACGGGCTTCGCCGGTTCGGGCTTGGGTTTTAGCTCGAATTCAACATGGGGTGGCGCCCCGGAGCTCCGGGGTGACACCTGCACGCTGCTGGCCGGCGAAGCCAGCAGATACCCTTCGGGAATGGTCTGCGTATCAATCGTCACTGCGTAATCACCCTCGCGCAGGTTGTAAAAGTAGAAGCTTCCGTCCTGGTAGGGAGTGGTATAACGATCCGTGCCGTTCAGGCGAATGACGACGTTCTCGACGTGAGCGCCGGCCGGCGCCACGACTTTTCCTGAGAACATGGTCAGGCGCACCACATTGAAGTCCGCCCGAGCCACCGAGCGCGGCAGCACCTGCACCTTGCCCTTCGTGGAGGAGCGGGGCTCGTAATCGGTGGGCAGTTGCTCCATGTTGAGGCCCACCTCATGCATGCCCTCGGGGACATCGGCAAAGGTGTAGTGGCCTGAGGCGTCGGTAAAGGCGCTGCGATTTTGGTCGAGACTGACGGCGACGTTCGACGCCGGGCGCGGCCCGGCCAGCGCCTGCTCCGTAACCAGGCCCTGCACGCTCCCCACCAGCGGGGCGGCTTTCGCCGCATACTCGTCGAGGCCCACCCCGCCCGGTATCGGTTTGCCCCAATGGAAATGCTTGCTGATCCGCACATAAACATTCCACTGATTGGAAGCCGCGAGCTGGGAGTTCAGGCCCAAGCCCGTATTGCCGAAAAGGAAAATGTTCTCCGGATTCAAGGCGGTCAGCAGGCTGTTCCGGTAAGCTTCCACCTGCACGTTCCATCCCTTGAGAAGCGGCGCACTTACCCCGGCTACATCACTGCTATAGGCGTTGGTGCTGAAGACGCTCCGGTTTACCAGGTCATTCCCTTTCTCGAAATAACCGTAGATAGAAACGCGCTTAAGGTTGGTCTGGAGCGAGCCGCGGTAGAAGAGCGTATTGACACTTTGCGTGACGGTCGTGTTTTGCTCCCGCACCGCGCCGCCGATCACCAATCGCTTCCAGGTGAAATCGTCTTCCATCTCCACAAAGCGTTGCGCCTGCGGAAGGTTGTTGGAGTTAAGGCTCATGTCGATGCAAGTCAGCCGCAGGCTGTGGTGTTTGATGGGGCGGATGAGGTTGAGGTTCAATTGGCGATTGTTGGAAGTGGTCTCGCCCGGCACCGAGGGTTGGCGCTCCGTGATGTTGATGATCGATAACGTGGCGCTGCCACTGACTCTCCAGGGCAGCTGCAAAGTGCTGCCTGCGGTGTATCCGTAACTGTGGAAAGTGGGTACCTGCGGGTTGTTTTCGAGGTTGTTGGAGTATTGATCGGCGGAGCCATAGAACTCCAATTTCTTGATGGGACGATAGCGGCCCTCGAGGTAAGGCCCTTGGCGGTCGCCCACAAAGTAACCGAGCAGGGGCAGATAGCTGGTGCTCTCGCGAACGTAATTGGCCTTCAGGGTGAACTTGTCGGTTTCCCAGTCCGGCCCCACCAGCAGCGAAACCGGTACTTGCGAGCCGTCCGGCGACGTGCTGGTGCTTCCCGTGAATGTCGAGGCCCGGTGGTAACCGACTTCCGAGTAGAACTTCAGGTGCCGGGTGAAGTGGTAAGACGATTGAAAGGTGAGGGCGTCGGCCGAATGGTAGTCGCTGCCGGGGAAGAAATAGTTCGAATAGTTGACGAGCGCGCTCGGGCTGGTGGACAGGTGCAGGTAACGCACTCCGAATTCCCAGTGGTCGCCGACTTTTTGCCACATCGAAGCCCCCATCACCTGCTGCGGCAGCATCAGGCGGTAGGGGATGCGTGGTCCGGCCAGCAGAGTATCTTCACCCACAAAGAACTGGTAATTGCGGTCTTTTCGCTGCATTACCACTCGGAAGCCGCGCCCGGAGATATCCGGGGTATAAATGTTCAGGAAAGGACTCGGCACTTGGTTGTAAGCGAATTGGAAGTCGCCACCCATGAAATCCCAATGCCAACCCCCCAGGGGCACTCCCTTGAGTCCCACGAACATATTGCCGGTCCGGAGGCCGTCGGAGCCGTAGGCCTCCGTGTCGCCAGTGAGCATTCCGACCCCCGGAATGACCTCGCTGAAGTTCACCGCCGCCCCCGTGGTCTGCAACAGTGGCTGCCCGCTTCCCCCCAGATAGTAACCCTGGAGGGCGACGTCCGCTTGTCCGGCGGATTGGGCCAGCGCGAGGGGAGCAGCTTGGAAACAAGTCAATGCGGTTACGACAAGGAGGGCCGGATTGAGGAGGGTTTTGGACATCTTCCTACCTCCGCCCGTGACCGCAGCCGAAGGGAGATACTTCACCTCGGCGTGGCGCTTTGACGGCTTGGCGCAAGATCGTTCCCGAGTGGTGCATTTAGTGGGCCGCGGGTGCCGAGGGTTCCACGGTCACCGTGACCGAACCCTCCTGGATCTCCCCCGTGCCAAGATCTACTCGGGCGCGCAGCTTGTAGTGCCCGGGTTCGAGCTTGATTTTAAGCGGGAGAACTAAGCGCTGGTCGCGCTCGCGCAAGACGGGCAGAGAGGGGAGATCGGCGGTCTCCACAACTTGCCCCGCCCCGTCCAGAACTTCCAGCTTGCCGCTGGGCCGGTAATACATCTTGCCGGTGTTCTCCATCACCAGCACGGCTTGCCAGCCCCCGGACGGGGATGGCTCCGGCGCCGCGCCCTCTTGATGCCCGGAGGCCGCCGGTGGGGAAGCCGGAACGGGCTCCAGCTTCATCTCCTTCAGCCTTCCCACCACCGGGGGAGACCCGACCTGCACATAGAGCGCCGCCACAATCCGCACTGCCATCTGCATGCCAATGCCGGCCGTTGCCTGTTCGGCTGCGGGCAGGGTCGTGAAACTCGCCGCGCAGTTGTAACTGCCTTCCTGCACGCCTGCCGGAAGACGCAGCGTGTAGCGCACATTCAGGAAGCCGTCCTTTTCCAGTTCCATCTCCATCGGATTCAGGCTCAGCCAGGACTTGCAGGAATTCGCCGCTTCTTTGGGCAGGTCGCGCGCAAATTGCGGAGTGGAATTGTCGTCTATATAGAAGTCGTCGAGCTCGGAACGAACGCGGAACTTCGCCCCGGACTGACTGCTCAGCTTGAGGGTGCCCGAGTATTGCTGCCCGGGCGCCATCTTCAACTCGACACGCATGGGCACAAGCCCCAAGCCCACTTGGGCGCGGGCGGGCACCGCTCCTCCGAGGATTAGCAGTCCCAGGAGCGTGGTTACGGTGATGTATAGATATATGAAACGCCTAATGAGCATCCTGTACCTACCTGATAATTCCAGCCATCCTGGAAAGTGTAAGTCACGGTTACGGTATTGGGGTTGTGGTTGCCGGTGCCGGAAGCCACCTCCGTAGCGGCGGGTGGAGCGGAGGTACTGAGGGTGGCCCCGGACGCCACGCACGCCATCCCCGTAGATACGCTTGCGCAAGTTACCGTCACACCGCCCGCAGGTGGAGCGTTGCAGCCGGTGAAGCTGGCAGCCGATGCCTGGATCCAGAGCCTCCAAGTGTTGTTGGGGGCGACCAAACCGCTTGTCCGGAATCTGACCGTCGTCGTCGCAGAGCCGGCCGCGCTGGTGCTCGGGTTAGAGGAGGTGAAGGTAACAGTGGCAGGAGTGACGCTATAGTTGCTTACTGCCATGGGCACAACCGCCGACTCTTGCTGCATCTGTGCGGGGGGAAGAACCGGGGTGGGTCGGCGTGCGCTTGCGGCTTTTTGCGCCCACACCAACCCCCCGGTGAGTCCGAAAGCACTTACGGTGGCCAGTAGCAGGAACTTGCGCATCCCAATCTCCTTCCCGTCAACGCGCCCCGACCTATGTCGCGCTGATGGTGTAAGTGACCGTCGCCTGGTAGGGGCCCGTCTGATAAGCCACATTGTTGGCGAGCGTCCAGGCCAGGGTAGCCGTGCTGGCGTTGCCATGCGCATCCGCGCCAAACGAAGTTACTACGTTGGTTTGGGCCGTGGTGGAAGCCGTTTGCGAGCCCGAGCAAGGCGTTCCCGGCGTGCCACCCGAGCACGTGTAAGTAAGGTTGCTGGCCGCGGCGGACGGAGCCGTGGGGGCCGTGCCAAAGTCGGTGGTCACCTGCAACTGAATGTTGCCGTCCCCTCCTGACTTCGTCGTCCGAACGGAGTAGGTCACCGTCGTGTTGCCGGTGAACGGGCTGAAGGGGGTACCGCCCTCAGTGAGCATGGTGTTGGCCGTTACCGAGATGCTCATTTCGACCCCAACCGTCACGCTCAGAGTACCCGTGGTGGTGGCGGTCGCCGCGAAGGCCGAAGAGCCCGCCAGCAGTAGCACTGCTACAAGAGGTATAAGTTTCTTCATGGTGGTTTCTCCTTATTCTCCCTATTTTGAAATTCGCAGCTTACGCTGCGTTCCTAACCCTTAAGTTGCACTAATCGAAAAAGTCACAGTTGCCGTATACGTTCCAGTCTTGTACTTTGGGTCGTCCGTCAAAGCCCAAGTAACCGAAGCGGCGTTACCCGCCTTGAGGGAGCTGCTGCCCGCGGTAAAAGTGCCTACGTTCGATAGAGCAGTTGTTGAGGCGTTCACCGAGCCGGAACAAGCCGTGGCCGAACCGCTGTTGCCCGGGTTGGCCACAGTACACGTGTAGCTGAGCGTGTCGCCGGCTGTGGGCGGCGTACCCACGCAGGGGCCGCCGGAGGCGCAGGGAAAGTCCGTGGTAACTTCTAGTTGTAGGTTGCCGCCCCCGGTGCCCTGCGTCGTGCGGAGGTAGTACGTCAAGTTGGTGGTTCCGGTATAGTTGGCGAAGAACCCGGCGGTGGTAAGCGTCGTGGTGCCAGTCGTGACGGTCAGCGCCGCCTCGGCGGCTACCGTCACACTCACCGTCGTCGTGCCCGTACCCGCTTGCCCGTATGCAAAAGATGCTGTGAAAAGTAAGGCGATGAGTGGCACTAACAAAGCTCTCTTCATAACCATTCTCCTTCGGGTGCAACCTCAGGTTGCACTAATCGTAAAAGTCAAAGTTGCCGAATAAGATCCGGTCTTGTACTTGGGATCATCCGTCAGAGTGAAATTGACAGCGACCGTGTTGGGGTTGGCGGAGCTGCAAGGGCTGCCACTGCCCGTGCATGCCAACGTTGGAACCGCGGTCACTACGCTCGTGGCCCCGGCCGCCGAGGTGGTCACCGTTTGAGTTCCCGAGCAGTTGCTGCCCAAGGTGGCGCCGCTGCAAGTGTACGTGAGCGCATCGCCCGCCGAGGGCGGAGTGCCGATGCACGGCCCTCCGGAGGCGCACGGGAAGTCCGTAGAGGCGTACACGGTAATGCTGCCGGACCCCGTGGACGAAGTGCGGACCTTGTATTCCACCGTCAGCGAGCCTGTATAGCTGGTGAAGACCGTCCCGACCTTGGAGAGTGTGACGGAGCTGGGAAAACCGTAGAGATCTCCTGCGGCGTTGAGGGTGAGGCTCAGCGTCTGCGTTCCGAGCGTCGTTTGAGCCCGGCCATTCAGCGGGGCTATAAGCAGGGCGCTCAAACCGCATGCGAAAATCCCTGTGCCGAACTTATGCATCACGATCATTCACCCTAAAAAGCTGGTTCCCCATACCTGGGGGACCCCATCCACCTGTTTCTGGACGGTCGCCGGAAGGTGGCAATTGCATTGCCGCAGGAAAGTGATTCACTCTAGGTAACTCAACGTATGCACTATGGCAGATAAGTGCCTGAATGGTGGGGCAACAGCCCATTTTGACAAAACCCCAGGTCCGCAATTGATCAGCGGGAAGGTCACACTGTGGCGCCGGGAAGTGACTCTTCCTGACGTGGCACGGAGGTGCCACCCGTGATTCATCCCTCCCAAGATTGTCGTCCCGCCTGAGCATCAGTCACTCCGTTCAGCATCTGGATATTCAAACAGCTGAGAATCTACACCGATTCTTAGAAACCTATAATGAAGCGTTTATAAGGATTTGCAACGGTACTGGAGTACCGGGTTTTTTAAACTTCCGGTAAGCAACGGCTTGGTATTATAGAGGTAGCTAAGAGCCGCGGGGACAACAGGGGACTACATCACTGGGGTAACTAACTTCTCGGATCTCACCTGGAGCGGGAACATGCCCTACAAGGATATCTACCACTTGAAAGGAGTTCGAGTGGGCTCGTCAAGTAGCAACAATTCCGGGTCAGTCAAAAGCGCTCTCGCCAGAGCCAGCCTTTGTTTCATTCCTTCCGAGCAACGCTGAAAAGGAATGTCACTACTGCCATCCAATTCCACCAGCTCGAATACCGTCTGGATCTTCTCCGTGGCTTCTTGCGGTGACAGGTCATTCAGTATCGCAAAGAACTCCAGATTTCCGACTCCCGTCAGACGCGGATAGAAACTCTCGGGCGCTGAAGGACAGTAACTAACCACCTTCCTAACCTGCCTGGCTTCTCTTACCACATCGAAACCGCACACGGTAGCCTGTCCGCCGGTAGGAAGCAACAGAGTGGAAAGAATCTCCAGCAACGTAGTCTTGCCCGCCCCATTCGGCCCCACCAATCCCAGCGCCTCGCCTCGATAAACCTCGAGGCTGACCCCTCTCAACACTTCCGTTCCCCCCTTCTCGGGTGGATTCTTTTGAATTGCCCGAAGGACGTTCCCGACAGAGAAAGTCTTGGTCAGATTTTTGGTGGCTACCGCCGTGTTGCTCATATCGTAATGAGCCCTCGCAATGCCGCCCAGGAGCCAACTATCTTAGGTCACCTAGGGCTGGCGTAAAGAGTCAAGCCTTGAGGCATATGGCAAGACTTGAAGAGGCGCCGGGCATGGAATATGCTTCATGGGCCACGGAGGATGGAACTCCGGCAACAGGCGCCTGATCTGTAGGGTGGCGGCTTGCCGTCTCCTTCGTCGCTGGGCGCCTCTTAGTAGAGGGTAGGGCAAGCCCTGCCCCTAAGCTTGTCAGGAGGGTGCTCATGTTTCGAGGCGTCGGCTTTTTCTTGATTCTAGTTTTATTATCTTTCCTACTCATCGCCAATCCCTTCACGGCGTCAGAACCGCGAACCTCGAAACCGGAGGTCGACACTGCCCAGCAGGTCCGCGCGGAGGAGGAGCAAGCGCAAGGTGGCCAACTCTACAGCGAGTTCCTGAATCCACCTCGAGAATACTCAGCTATGCCGTTCTGGTTTTGGAACGGCAAAATGGAGGGACCAAAGATTCAAGAAGAAATTCGCCAGATGGTCGACCAGCACGTTTACGGGGCTTTCCTGCACGCCCGGGACGGTCTCGAAACCCCCTAACATTCCGAGGAACGGAGCAGACGCTCACAATCCCCCTCCGTTCGTTCACTCTCCTGCCGTCAACCGGAACGAGTAGGTCCCTGATCCGACCTGGAAGATGATGTTTCTCCCCTCCCTGGTGGCGCCCGTCAGGCCGGGGTCGCCGCTCACGTAGTGGCCATTCTCCCAGACCACGCGGTCACCCTCGCGAATCACCACATCCGTCATCTGTTCTTCCGTGGGTATGACAACCTGGCCGTCGCTGTTGACCGGAATCGCCACCTCCAGCGTGATGAACTCGGGAGAGTGTGTCCAGGACGAAGAGACGGTTCCCCGGATGGTGTCGACGGAAGCGCTGGCCCAAGTGAGATCCTCGACGACCTGTGGAGCAATTCGAATGTGCTGGTAGCCCACGCTTTCGGGGCTGAGGTTGATTCCGCCCAAGGCGTTGTAGAACCACGCTCCCACACTGCCGAACATAATGTGATCTTGAGAGTTCATAGCGGGGCCGGTCTTCTCCTGCCACAACTCCCACAGGGTGGTGGCGCCACGCTTAACCATGTAACCCCAACTGGGATAAGTGGTCTGCGTGGCCAATTCGTAGGCGAGGTCCGAGCGCCCCATGGAGGTTAGCAGCGGCATCAAGAACTTGACGCCGATGAAGCCTGTGGTCACGTGCGTGTTGTGAGCGTAAACGATATCGTCCGTCAGGTTGCGCTCCACGGCGTTGCGATGCTCTTTCGGAACCAAGTCCAAGAAGAGTGCCATGGCATTTGCCGTTTGGGTCCCGTTCGCGAAATTGCCGCTTTTAGCATCAAAGAACGTTCGGTTCAAAGCGTCTTTGATCTGGGCTGCCACTTGCCCATAGGACGCCGCCTCCGCGGATTTTCCCAAGATCTGGGCCATCCTGGAGAACAGCGATACGTCGTAGTAATACCAGACGTCGGCGATGTAGTCCCCGGGCGTATGCGCCAGTTCTACCCAATCGCCCTCCCAATGAAGCCGATAAATGTTGTCCTGCGCATGACTGCGTAGAAACGCGACGTATTTCTTAAGCCCGTCATAATTCTCTTCCAGGATGCGGCGGTCTCCATACTGTTCCCACATGTACCAGCAGAGCAGCGGATAGGCAGTCTGCCAGCCCAGATCGCCGGGGACCCCGCCGTACTTGCGAGGAACAGTGTCAGGTACCGAGCCGTCGGGAAATTGCGCGTCGCGAATGTCGCGAATGAAATTGGTGTAAAAGGCGGCCATGTCAAA
>Ga0187819_10002287_pt1 | contig 10139 bp, 9 predicted proteins | sample NC_wetland_sal_i_15_FD_132411 | JGI IMG/M metagenome (GOLD analysis project Ga0187819, IMG submission 132411) | Wetland sediment microbial communities from Neuse River Estuary, North Carolina, USA - SO4_4 | ecosystem: Environmental > Aquatic > Freshwater > Wetlands > Sediment | place: USA: North...
CCACGCCGAGGTTGCCAAGTGGCGCCGGCAGAAGGCCATAGAGAAGACGGCGCGGAATCGCCCTGAATTGCTGGGAGGAAACGGCTAGGCAAAGGGCGAGCGCTCAGCTATAATTTTAGTTTGTCTTAGAAGTGCTGGCCCCGCCTGAGTGGGTCTGCAGGGAATACAGAAAATGAATCCGGTAATTCATAAGTTGCACGAAGCGCAATTGCGCAAAGACCTCCCCGAATTTCGCCCCGGTGATTCCGTGAAGGTGAACGTGCGCCTGCTGGAAGGCGAAGGGGAAAAGGTGAAGGAACGCATCCAGACGTTTGAGGGCGTGGTGATATCGAAGAAGGGCCGTGCCAGCAGCGCGACGTTTACGGTGCGCCGGGTCAGCTTTGGGACCGGCGTGGAGCGCATTTTCCCGTTGCACTCGCCGACGATCGCCTCGATTGAGGTGGTCAGTAAGGGCAACGTGCGCCGTTCCCGCCTGTATTATTTGCGCGATTTGAGGGGCAAGGCCGCCCGCATCAAGCGCGCCGCGCGGGAAGAAGCTGTGCCCGCCACGACTGGAAACGCCTAAGAGCGAAGAACGAACGTTTTCGAAAGGACAGGCAGAAATGCCTGTCCTTTTTTGTTGTGTGGCCGTGTTCCACAACTGGCCAAAGAACCCATCTCTCACACACTGTTCGCACATGCTAGAATCCTTTCGGGCACTCTCACTTTTATCGTTCATGAGCCGACTCTGCTCTTCCCGTTTCGAGCGAGCGGCGCGAAAGCTCGGCTGGACGCGCATTGCGGGTCTCGATGAAGCCGGACGCGGCGCGCTGTTCGGCCCGGTTGTCGCCGCTGCGGTCATTCTCAATCCAAAACGAAGAATCGTCGGGCTGGACGACTCCAAGAAGCTAACCGCGGAACGGCGGAGCGAGTTGGCGGAGCGCATCCGGGAATACGCACTAGCCTGGGCCGTGGCAGAAATCGATGCGCAGCGTATCGACGCGTGGAACATATACCAAGCCAGCCGGCAAGCGATGACCGCGGCGCTGCGGCAACTCTCCATCCAGCCGGATTACCTGCTCATTGACGCGATGCAACTGGATGTCCTGGTTGAGCAGAAATCATTGATCAAGGGGGATGCCAGAAGTGTTTCGATCGCCGCTGCCTCGATCCTGGCGAAGACACACCGTGACGCTCGTATGGAAGAATGGGATGCCATATACCCCCTGTACGGCTTGGCGCGGCACAAGGGCTATGCAACAGCCGATCATCTGGAAGCTTTGCGGCTCCACGGGCCGACGCCGCTGCACCGGCATTCCTTCGCCCCGGTGCGCGACGCGGGTTGCTGGGCGACCGGAGCGGTGCAAGAAGCGTTGCCACTGGAAATCTGGCCGCGCGGCGGCTTAGTGAGTTAGTTCTAGAACCACCTGCTCCCGCTCCATCAAATGCAGTGGTGGGACCTCCTATTCTCGGCAGCCAACTGGGAGGGCTCACGGAAAAGTTACTTTCGCCATTTATTCACCACGTGGTTTCGTATCAGCTACGGGGATAACTGCCTGCTCACAATCACCCCCTGTTTGATTGACGGCCCCGGCCGCGGAGCGTAGCGTGAAAAAGTAGGATGGCAGAAGTCTCAGCGCCAGCACTGCGTCCAGGAGAAAGTCACGGCGGCTTTGGTGGGAGAGCTGTCGTTCATAGCGCATGGCCTATAACAAAAGCAAGTTCGTCGAAGCCGCACAAAAGCTGCTGAACCAAGGGAAGGTGGCGCAGGCCATCGCCGAGTATCAGCAAATCCTGAAGTATGAGCCGCGCGACCAGGTCACCTTGATGACCATCGGCGAGCTGTATATCCGACAGGGCGAGACCATCCAGGCCATCGACTACTTTGAACGCCTCGCGCAACTGTTCGTCAGTGACGGATTCCTGACCAAAGCGATTGCCGTTTACAAGAGAATTGCGAAGCTGGCGCCAGAAGAAATCCGGCCATTGGAGAAACTGGCGGACCTGTACGTTCAACAGGGCGTGATGAGCGAAGCCCGGCCGCTGTTCCTGCAACTAGCGGAGTTGCACCTGAAGAACAACAAGCAGCCAGAAGCGGTGGCGCTGCTGAAGAAATTGCTGTCCGCGGAACCGGACAATCTGCGTATTCAGATCCGGCTGGCGGACTTGTACCAGGCCATGGGGCAGTCTGGGGAGGCGCTGGAGACATACGTATCCGCAGCGCAGAGGGCGCTGGCGCGCGGCGACCACGCGGAATGCGAGAAACTGGCGGACAAGGCGCTCCACCTCAACCCGAAACAACTGGACGCGCTGATTGTGAAAGCGCGCGCCTTTTCGACGACGGGCAATGTGACGCAGGCAGCGGAGCTCCTGGAGCGTGTGCCGGACCTGGAAAAGGGCGGCGAGCCGGCCGAGTTACTGCTGGACTTGTACCTGAAGAACGCGAAGTGGGACGAAGGGACAGCGCTGGCACTGAGGATTTTCTCGTCGGATGAAAAGAACTTTGGCGCCACCCAGAAGGTGACGGAAGCCCTTCTGGAAGCAGGCCAGGCGGAGCGGGCAATGAGCTTGCTCTCCCGCATTCGCATCCCGATGATCGACGCCGGGGAGCACGAAAGTGTCGCGCATTTGCTGAGTGAGCTGGCTACGCGGTTGCCCGGAAGGCTGGAGCCGCTGGAATGGCTGGTGGATACCTTTGGAAGGACCAGCGACTCCTTCCGCCTGCCGGACGCGCTGGCACACTTGGGCGATGCGCTGGTGGCTTCCGGCAAGCTGGATCGCGCCAAGGATGTGTTCCAGCAGCTGGTGGACCGCGAACCAGAGAGCGATGCGGCCAAACGCAAGCTGAACGACGTGCTAAAGAAGATGGGAGCGCTGGCGGAAGAGCCAGAACCAGTAGCAGACGTCGTGGTCGTGACCGAAGATTTGCAGACGGAGCTGCCAAAAGCACCGGCGCCGAAACTGCGGCCGGACCTGGAAGAGGAAGCCACCGTGGTGGAGGCGCAAGCTTCGACCACTGTGCCGACGGAGCCAGAGCTCGACGAGGAAACACAAAAGTTTATTGCCCAGTCGTTGACGGACGTGGACCTGTTCGCCAGCTACGGGTTGACGCAGAAGGCGATTGGGTTGCTGGAAGCGATTCTGCGGCGCGCTCCAACGCATACCCCAACACTGGAAAAACTGTTGGACTTTGTGCTGGGGGCAGGCGACGACCGCCGCACGGCGGAGCTAGCCGCGCAACTGGAACATATTCACGCGAAACGCGGAGACGCGCGAAGCAGCGAGCGGTTTGGTGAATTGCGGCGGCGCTTCCAGCGCGCGGCGGGCCTGACCGATGAGGAGATCACTGCGGCCGTAACGGCTGCGATGCCCCAGCCAGTGGAAACCGTTCCGGTAGAGGAACTCCCGGTGGAACTGGGCGCCAATGCAGTGGAAGTTTCGGCGATTCCGGCCGTTGCCGTCCCGCATGCGCAAGAATCGGCACGACCGGCGGCCGAAGAAAAAATTCCGGAAGTCGAGGTTGCGCAGGAGAAACCTTCAGAAAGCGCGCCGGAACCCGCAGTCGCATCTGCCGAGGAAGAAGTCGACCTCTCGGCAGAGTGGGCTTCCCTTCTGGAAGAAACCAGAGAGCACGAACCCCAGCCATCGGCGACGGCTCCCCTGGATGCAGCCAAACCGGCGGAACGTGAGGCGGCAGAGACTCCGCTGCCGGAATTGGTAGCAGACGAGGAAAAGTCAGCAGAGGTGCCAGCACAAGCAATTCCCTCGGAACCTCTTGTACCGGCTTACGAGGAAACGGGGCACCCAGAGTTTCAGGTCCCGGAGGAAGCGATCGATCCGGAAGGCTGGACCAGCCCCGTTGAGGAAGTATCGGCGGAGCATCCTGCACCTGCGCAAAATGCCGTCCCCGTGGACGAAGAGGGGGAGCACGCCAAACCAGCCCTTTTGCCGGATGAAGAACCAACCGCGTTGCCTATCCCGGAGCATGCCGAGGTAGCCGCAGAGGGGCACGAGCCTGCGCTGGAAGAACCGCAGGCAGCTTTGCCTGGGGCGCCACCACCGCAACCAGAACTTGAGTTGGAGCAGGAATTTGAGCTGGTGTTGGAACCAGAGGAAGTGGTGCCACCGCACGAAATGCTATCGCAGGCTCCCCCAGCGAAGACTCCGGAGCCGCAAGAAGGAAAAATTCCAGAGCCGGTCCAGGGAAATGTGTTTTCGTCGGACCAGTTTCTTTCCGATCTTGCCAAAGAGATTGACGAACTGGGTCTGGACGAGCTGACGCCGACAATGTCCCAGCCGAACGACGCGGCCCGCGCCGTGGCGGAGCGCGAAACGACTGCGGAGGGGGCGAAGGAACAGGTTGCGGCGAGCGCCGAATCCGGACCGTTGAAGGAAGTGTTTGAGGAGTTCCGCGCCGAGTTGGGCGAGATGGGTGCGGAGGACGAAGACCTGGAGACACACTACAATCTGGGAATTGCGTTCCGGGAAATGGGCCTGCTAGAAGAAGCCATTGGGGAATTCCAGAAAGTCGCCAAGGCGAATGATCGCGGGAAGGCGTTCCGTTATGCGATGCAGTGCAGCACGCTGCTGGGACTCGCGTTCATGGAAAAGGGCCAACCAGACATCGCGGCAATCTGGTACGAGAGAGCGTTGAATACGCCGGGCCTCGATTCGGAAAGTAAACTGGCGTTGCGGTATGATTTGGGAGTGGCGCAGGAGTCGGCCGGAGATCTGGAAGCGGCACTCAAGAGTTTCTCTCAGGTCTACGCGGTCAACATTGATTATCGCGACGTGGCGGAACGAATCGCCTCGCTCCAAAAACCAGCACGCTGACCAACCGCCCACACTCAAGCAAGGTTTCTCCAAGGGATAATGAACCGGATCCTGCGTGCGTTGACAGTCGTGTTGTTATTCGAGATGGGCGCGCTGCTACTGTACCTGCCCTGGTCCACGTTTTGGGAACAAAACTACTTCTTGAACCACTTTCCCCGCTTGATGCCAATCATTTTGCATCCTTCCCTGCGCGGGATGGTGAGCGGCCTCGGCGTTCTGGATATTTTCGTGGCCTTTGGGTTGTTCAATCCGCGTCCGGCGCCCGTCCGTGTCCCTCCCTCCTCCAATTCGTAAGATGAAGCTGTGCTATGTGACGGACCGGAAAGCGCTGGCCGGATCTGCCGAAGAACAGATTCGTTTGTTGCTGGAAAAAATGGAGAGTGCCGCGCGGGCAGGGGTGGATTGGATCCAGGTCAGGGAAAAGGATCTCTCCGGGCGCGAACTGGCTGCCCTGGTCAGCGAAGCGCTGCGACGAGTTCCGAACTCCTGCCGCGTACTGGTGAACGACCGGCTGGATGTGGCGTGCGCCACGCGTGCGTGCGGCGTTCATTTGGGGGAACAGAGCTTGCCCGTGGACCACGCAAAGAGATTGGTGAGAGAGCGGGAATTCGCCCGAGAATTTCTGGTGGGGGTGTCAACGCACTCGGCTGAAGCGGCACGGGTGGCGGAAGGGAATGGCGCGGACTACGTGATTTTCGGCCCGGTGTACGAGACTCCTTCGAAGGCCGCGTATGGCCCTGCGCAGGGATTGGAACGGCTCGCCGAGGTGTGCCGGAGCGTGTCCATCCCAGTGATTGCGATTGGCGGGATTACGATGGAGAACGCGCGCGATTGCAGAGCGGCAGGGCCCGCGGGGATTGCGGCTATCCGATTGTTTCAGGAGGCGGCTGATGTGGCGACGGTAGTGCGCGCCATGCGCGAGCGCTGAAGGCACGGAGTCGCGGGAATCGTTCAGCGTTCTTGAAGACGGCGAAGAAGCCGAATCTGGGCGGCATGATAAACATCATGGAAGGCGACGCCGTAGAGCATCCGGAGATGTTTTTTGGCGCGGGGCAATTGGAGCACCTTGCGTGCCGTTTGAACCAAGGCACGATGTTCGTTATCAAGAATGGCGCGATCGGTGCGCCACGCCGCCTCGGTGGCTCTTCCCTTCTCCGGCCGCGGGAAAAAGTTGCTTCCCTTTAAAACGAAAGAACCACGCTTGCCGCCTTCGAGCCTGCGGCGCACAGCGTATTTCCAGTAAGCGGTGTGAAGAGTTTCCTCCCAGATGTTGTGGCGGCCCGGTGCCGGACGCCAGGCAGCCTGTTTTGCGGTGACACCCTTAAGGGATTGCCGCAAGTTTGGTCCATGCCAGGTTTTCTTGGAGAAAGCTTCGTCGAGGAGAGCAAGAATGATCGCTTGGTTGCTCATGAGCGCCTCCCGCGGAAATGGTCATGAGATTTTAGTCTAACTCACACCCAGCTAGCGTGGGCGCGAGAGGTCGGATTCGACCAACTGGGAGGGCGACTGCAGGCGGGAAGACTTCTTATTTTGGTAGAGACGCTTGTCGGCGATTTCGAACAGATCCTGGGCGGAGCAGGCATCCTGGGGATACACTGCCTGGCCAATGCTCACGCTGAGGGAAGGGGGATGCGGCTGCTGACGAAGACAAACTAGCACGCGGGCAGCGACCTGCTCTGCCATTGCGGCGCTGGAATCGATCAGAAGCACGGCAAACTCATCGCCGCCGAAGCGGGCCGCAAGGTCACTGGCGCGACAATTTTCTTTTAGGACACGGGCGACACGCTTTAGAGCACGGTTGCCTGCGAGATGTCCGAGGCGATCGTTGATGCCCTTGAGGTCGTCAAGATCGAGCAGGAGCAGCGCGAAGGGACGTTGCGTACGCGCGGCGCGCAGGAACTCCCGTTCGAGGCAGTCGAAAAATTCGCGGTAAGTAGCGAGACCGGTCAGACCGTCATGCGTGGCCAGGTAACGGATCTCCTCTTCAGATTTTTTGCGCTCGGTGATGTCAATAGCGAGGCCGAGGCAACCGATGATGGCGTTCTGCCCATCGCGGAAGGGCTCGAGAGTCAGGTCAAAGATGCGATTGCGCCTTCGGAATTCAAAGCGCGAGGAGATTCCGAGCAAGGCATCCAAGTGCGGCTTGATTGGGGTTTGCCCGGCCTGAGAACGACGGAAATAGTCATGGACCCTCCGCCCGATGATTGTGGACTGCGCGCCGCGCTGGTGCGGGAAGCCGGGACCCCAGTGGGACGTGAGGCGGAGTCGTTGATCGGTGGTCCAGAAAACCACGGGCAACTGCTCCACAAGAAGACGCAGATGGGACTCCACCGGAAAGCGCGCGGAGGGGGATGAAAGCGAAGAGGCCCTTTCGAGGATGCCATGGATTTCGCCATCCTGGGCGCGGACCAGAAAACGCCTGAGCTGTACGGGCACCCGCAGGTCACACTTGTTTTTCCTCCACGCGGTTTCGGAACCGCGCGCTTCAGTGAGTAGGGGATTCTGCAAGAGTTCGAGGAAAGCCGGGAGCTCGTCGAGCGGAAGAAGGAGAGAGGCATGCTTTCCGATAATTTCAGTTTCGGAGTAGCCATACAACCGCTCAGCTGCGGGGTTCCAATGAAGGATTGTTCCGTCGAGCCGGAAGCAAACCACCGCTTCCTCCGAATTCGAGAGCAGAGCCTCTAGAAGCGAATCACGCGTGAAGGTGGGGCCCATTTTTCTCCGGGTAGCTGCCCGCAAACCAACAGGGGCAAGGACGGCACGGGGAAGGCGTAACCGCGAACGAGCAAAAGATGACCTGAGGGCGAGAGGAGGAAGCCTTACAGGCATTGGCAAGTAAAAGTGACAAAATACTCCTGGGCAGGATACCACTGAGAAGGCGGAGAAAAAGGAGAAGAAGAGCAAGAGGGCGCGAAGGAGTAAAGGTCTTCACGTGCAACGTGCTTTGAAGATTGCACGATTTTCATCGGTTAGCGCGCAAACCTTAGTTCGATGCGGCTAAGGGCTTCGCAGCGTCGTTGAGGATCATGGCCAGACGAATCCCTGCTTGGGCAAGCCTTTCCTGGATGACAGGCGCGGCGGCTTCCTGATAGGACTCGTCCACATGAAGATGCAGTTGCAACATGCGCTCGCCGATATTGTTTGCATCTGCGCAGGAGTGCACGGGCGCGGGCGGCTCAATCGGAATTTTTGGGGTTAACATGCCATAGACGATGGATTCGGCTAGGTCATGGCTTTCCCAGGCCCAATCGTCTACGTGGATTCCCGCGCCCTGCCACTTGCCGAAATCAGATGAGAAAAGCTGGACGAGAAAATCAGCGTACTCAGAGGGATCGGCGCCCTCCATGTCGCGTTCAAGGATCGCAGTGTCCCAGAGCGCGTGGAGGTTGGGCGTGAAGGAATTGTGGTTTTCGCGGGGGTGCCGACGGAAATAGCCCGTGGGAGTGCAATTGCCGCCTTCGTCGTCATTGGTCGAAGCATGCAAGGGCATGTGGAGGTCGCCGACAAAATGTACGAGGTAGCGAATAGCATTGGCGCGCAGACGGGGGTCGGCGTTCTTGTCTTTCAGAATCGCGAGTTGATCGGCAATCACTTTAGTGACGCAGCCGCCGGCTCCGCAGAATGGTTCAAGCGGGCCACGCGACGCGCCACGCGGAATGTCAATGTAATGCCAGGGCCCGTTCTTGAGGTCGTTGCGGACATCGTCTGGCCAGGTGGAAGCGTCCACCAATAAATCGCGCGTTGCATTGCCACAATAGCGCTTGAGCTGAGGATCAATCGGATTTTCGGCCAACAGTTTTTCGACAAATTGGCGGGCCTCCGCCGTGAGCTGCTTTTCCGCAATCAAGGCAACGGTTTGATGACCTTTGCAGCCCCACGCCAAGGCGGAAGAGGGTAGGAGGAGGAGAGCAAAGCAAAAGGCAAAGAGCAATACACAGCGAAGGCTAGGTGCTTTCATTGGAGTCTCCAGGGAGTGTTCGGGTAAAGGAATCCTTTAGGCGCTGAGCCAGCGCGCCACGGGTTTCCAAGATTCGGTGTGGTCGCAGATGACACGGAGAGCGGCAGTGATAGGGATGCCCAGGATGAGTCCCATGCCGCCCCAGACCCAGCCCCAGAAGAGCAAGGAGATGGTGATGGCGACGGCGTTGAGCTGCACCTGGCGACCGACGAGCTGAGGCGCGATGAGATTTTGGGCGACGACGTGAATTCCGGTGAGCACGACAGCGATCAGCGCAAAGTGACTGACCGTTTTCCACTTCACCACAGCGAGGAGGAAAGCGGGCAGCCAGGCAAGCACGGCGCCGATGTAGGGAACCATGTTGAATATGCCGGAAGCGATCCCGGCGAGGACGGGATAATCAAGTCCCAGGGCGAGAAAGAAGATGCTGCTACAGGCGACGACAACGAGTGTGACGACACTCATGCCGATAAGATAGTCGCGCAGCACGTCGCGAAGGTCGTCGAGAGTCTCTTTCACCTGAGTGCGACGCGAGACCGGGAAGAGTTGCAACGTAGAGTGCCAGGCTTCGCGTTTACCCGCGAGCATGAAGAAGACGAGGAAAGGAACGAAGGTACCTTCGAGAACGAGCGCGTAGAGCGAGCCAATACCGCGAAGGAAGAGCGTGTGCACCATGCCAGAGTCGGCGGCAGGTGCGGCGGGCTTAGGCGCTCCGGAGGGAGTGGTCAAGTCGCTGACGCCACCCTCGATGCCGCTGAGTTTGCCCTGAACGGCGCCAGTAGCCTCGCGTAGGACCTCGCGGTATTTGGGCCAATTGGCGGCAAAGTCGGAAGCGCGGGTCCACAAACCGTACCCGACAGCGCCGATGACGCCGATGAGGAGGATAACCATGATGAGCGCGCCGATGGTCCGGGGGACGCGGAGGCGTTCCAGGAACTCCACGGCGGGGTCGAGGAAGTAGGCGATGAGGACGGATAAAAGCAATGTGATGACAACGCCGGCGGCGTAGTAGAAGAACAAAAGAATGATCGCCGCCGCGACAATGCGGAGGCTGAAAGTGGCCCCGGACATGCGATGTACCGTTGGCGGCGTTTCTACTGTGGACACCCCGACACCCCTCCCGTGGAACACGGTAGCATACTCAAGGGCGTCGTGGGACACGCACGCCGCGTTGTCATGCAGCGTTAATAAAGGGCTACGAACGTAAGGAAGAATCTAGCAAGAGCGAGGGCAGGCAGAAAGGCTGTGTTAGACTGCCTCAGGCCAGCCGCTCTGCTGGCTCATTTATACTCATGGCCAAAGAACTGTTCGGCACGGATGGAATACGTGGAATTCCAGGTACACCTCCCCTCGACGATCCAACGCTGTA
>Ga0187819_10002288_pt1 | contig 10137 bp, 4 predicted proteins | sample NC_wetland_sal_i_15_FD_132411 | JGI IMG/M metagenome (GOLD analysis project Ga0187819, IMG submission 132411) | Wetland sediment microbial communities from Neuse River Estuary, North Carolina, USA - SO4_4 | ecosystem: Environmental > Aquatic > Freshwater > Wetlands > Sediment | place: USA: North...
ATCAATAACAACACACACAACAAAGCGAACTACACCGGCGAGGTGATCGGCATTAACGCCAACGGCGATGCAGGCAGCCAGAGCCCGCTGAACAGCGCCTATTCTTACGACGGCTTGCCTGGCAACACGCTGGACATAACCGCGGACGGGGCACACGTATCCGACCCCGGCTGCAACTGTGACACCCCCGTCAACCCGAATGGGGACATGGTTTCAGAGTTCAAGGTTTCGACAGCTTATAGCGCTGAAAACCAGAAGGGCCCCATTGTGATCAGTTCCGTAACCAAGGCCGGGGGCAGCCAGTTCCACGGCGACGCCTTGTTCTCGCTCCGCAACTACAGACTGAACGCCAACGACGCGCTCTTCGATGAGACCGGCGCGCCCAAACCGCACAACAAGTACTATTACCCTGAAGGACAAATCGGCGGTCCGGTGTTAATCCCTGGCACCGGCTTCAACAAGAACCGTGACAAGCTGTTCTTCTTCACCGCTTTCGAGTATTACTATCAAGTCCTTGACACTGGGTTGCTGAGAGCCACGGTCCCCACTAATGCCATGGTGCAGAACGGGGACTTCTCGACCGCGTCCTTGCAGAAACTGGGGAACATCACGGCTAGCGGCGGCCCCCCTGGCACGGCGTGCGCTGGCACGGGAACAGGAGGCGTTCCTTACGCCCCTTGCCTCAATGCGGCCGCGCTTGCCAAATTCCCGGGTGGGATCATCCCTCCGATGACGTCCGGGGTGGCGGGGTCAGGACTCGATCCAAACATGATCGCACTGATGAAGCTGTATCCTCAGCCCACTGCAGATCCCAACAGCAACGGTGGATACAACTACGTGGAGGCAGAGACGTTCAACCAGAACAACCGGGAATGGAAGACCCGCGTTGACTATAACATTAGCGACAGCACTAAGTTGTTCGTTCGCTACAGCTACCAACGTGAAATCCAGCAGTTCCCGGTTGGCTTGTGGTGGCGCAACGGCCAGCAGGTTCCTTATCCCACGCCCATCCAGGGCAGGAACGCGTCTGACTCGGTCTCCGCGTCGCTAACTCACGTGTTTAACCCGACGATGACAAATGAATTCGTTTTTGCCTACACCTTAATTCGCTTCCCCAATGTGTTCGAGGATCCCTCCAAGGTGGACAGGACCAAGGTAGGGTACAACTACGCGGGCATCTTCAAGAACGGAGTTGTCCAGATCCCCTCGTTTGGACAATGGGGAGGAGAAACCGCCCAAATCTTCAATCCCAGCGGATTTGAAGCGGGCGGGCCCAGCCAGGGCCTCTACGCCAACAAATACATGCCGAGCGTTAGCGATACCGTAGCCAAGGTCTGGGGCACCCACACCGTTAAGGGAGGCGTCTACTGGGAGTGGATCCGGAACGCCCAACCTGCCAGCGACTACGCCAACGGGCAAATCACCACCTCAAGCGGGCAGAGTAACACCTTTGGCGACCCGTACGCAGACATGGCAACGGGGAACTTCTCCGGATACACAGAGACCAGCTTCGACCGCATAAACGACGAGGCCTATAACACCTGGGAGTTCTTCCTGCAGGACGACTGGAAGGTGTCCAAGCGCTTGACCATTACTCCTGGGATTCGATTTACCCATTTCCAACCTTGGTATGACCGCTTGGGCGACGGGTTTACGATCTTCAACCCCAGCCTGTACACCGGCCAATCCTGCACGGGGGCGCCTACCTTCTGCGGGTTTGATTGGCACAAGAAGGATCCCAGTATTCCCAACACTGGCTTCCCGTCGCGAGCCTTGTTCTACCAGCCGCGGATAGGAGCCGCCTACGATCTTTTTGGAAACGGCAAGTCGGTACTTCGCGGTAGCTGGGGCCGGTACTACTTCCACACCGGACAATTCACTAATGGCCTGGAGACCGCAGCCGGGGTTGAGAGTGTCGGCCTTGGCAACAATGTTTCCGTCAACGGGCAGACGGTGCCGCTCTTCGCCTCAGAGCTCGACTCGCTCAACGTAGCCGGGGTCCCCTCGAGTCCTTCGGCGCTGGACCCCAAGGACGACTTGCAAGCCCACACGGATTTCTATAACGTCACGGTCTCTGAACGAACCCCGTGGTCGAGCTTGCTGGAAATCTCCTACGTCGGCAACCGAACGCGCGATATACCCAATGCCGGAAACGGCGGGTCCATCGGGAACTCGTTGAACCTCAATTTGGTTCCGAAAGGAATCATGTTAGCATCGAAGCAGGGCGGCAAGGATCCTAACCACCTCCCCTGCGTTGGAAGCCTTTGCAACGGTGACCAGTTCCGCCCCCTGCTCGGCTACTCGGACCTGTACGAGGTCACCAACAATGGTTATTCCAACTACAACTCCCTCCAGGTGACATGGCTCCGCACCAAAGGGCGGTACGACATCAACCTGAACTACACCTACGGCAGGGCGATGGGGATCCTTGGGTTCATGGACCAATACACCTTGGCGAACAACTATGGCGTTCTGAGTCAAAACCGGCCCCAGATCTTCAACGCCGCGTACCATATCGACTTACCCAACCCCGCCAAGAGCAAGCTGGCCGGCGAGTTCGTCAACGGCTGGCAAATCTCCGGCATCACGCAGCTCGAAAGCGGCGCAGACCTGACGGGCTACAACAGTGGCTTCAACATGAACCTCCAAAGCGGGACACTTCCCGGCACGACTTACAATATCAGCAACTTGTCGATCCTAGGCACACCGGACATCCAACTCCAGCCGTACCTCACGTGTAATCCGAGAGCGGGACTTGGGCCGCACCAGTACATCAACGCGAGTTGTTTCGCTGCGCCAACCACGGTTGGCCAGAATGGTCCGATTATCCTTCCGCCCATTTACGGACCCGCGTTCTTCAACTGGGATGGGGGAATCTTCAAGAACTTCAAGATCACCGAGTCGAAGTCCGTGGAGTTCCGGGTCAACGGTTATAACTTCTTGAACCACCCGCTGTGGTCCCTTGTCCCGGGCTCAAGCAACCTTAACGTGGTGCTGGACCCGAAGACCTACACCACCACTAACGGGAACGGAAAGCCCGTAAACCCGAACTTTGGCGTCGCCACGGACAAAGAAGGTCACCGAATCATCCAATTCCAGTTCAAGTTCATTTTCTGATCGCAACTGGAAAAACTCCGAGAAAGGCCAAGGGCCGCCTCGTAAGGGGCGGCCCTTCTTGCCTGGGAACTGAGGCCGCACACTCGCCGACATTGCCGTGAAGCTGACTCCCCTCCTCAGAGAGGCAGGTTCGTGCTTGCTCATTCTCAGAAGTGGCAAGACTGGCGCCTTCCGTGGGCGCTGGAGGCTCTGAACGCTGAAAACCCGACTGGCCGTTGCATTCGGGAGCGACAGAGTGTATGTTGTTGGTCGGGCAGGAGTCCATAATGGAAATTCCCGTTATAATGCCTAGCAGGTCGGGTAGGCAAGATGGGATTCCGGGGACTGAAGCCCTCGCACAACCTCACCGAAGAAGTAGATCCCGCCTGGAGGGGGAGAAAGAAACTTCATGAAGCGTGTCGCAGTTGGGCATCTTGCGCTGGCGATAGCGATTGCGGCGCTCACGCGACTCGGCGCGGAGCAACGGAACTCCAGGCTGGTCGTTGTCTCTCCGCTGGCGCCGATTACGCTCGACTACCCGGCCCACGGGTCCGTTTTCCCACCTGAATTCCCAGCCCCGACCTTCCTATGGCGCGACGGCGACCAAAAGGCGACCGTCTGGACGATCGAGGTAGATTCGGCCGATCACTTGCTCCACATGCAGGTGAGGTCACTCGGTGAGCCGATGCGGGTCGGAGAAATCGACCCCACGTGCATCGGAGCAGCACCCCCGCCGCTGACGCCGGAGCAATCCGCGGGTCACACGTGGACGCCGGACGCCAAGACCTGGGCGGCGATCAAGAAACACTCGGTGAATCATCCAGTCAAGCTGACCATCACGGGCTACTCCGACCGCAATGCTGCCATTTCGCGCGGCCAGTTCACAATTCACACCTCCAAGGATGCGGTGGGCGCGCCGATCTTCTACCGAGACGTTCCGCTTATACCGTCACCGACCGTGAAAGGTGTCATCAAGCCGCTGCCATCCTTTGCCATCCCACTGATCAAATGGCGGTTGCGCAATGTAGGCGAGACATCGAGCAAAACGGTCATGGAGAACCTGCCCACTTGCGCGAATTGCCATTCCTTCTCTCTGGACGGCAAAACGCTCGGCCTGGATGTCGACGGCCCGCAGAATGACAAGGGTCTATACGCACTCGTTCCGGTGAAGAAAGAGATGGCCATCCGCAACGAGGACGTGATCCATTGGAGTTCCTACGCGGACGACCCGGGTGGCAAGAAGCTACGGCTCGGGTTCATGTCCCAGGTGTCGCCGGACGGACAGTATGTGGTCACATCCATCAACAATCGCGGCACGCAAAGGGGGCGGACCCTCATCGACAAGTTCTTCAACGCCGGGTACGAGGACTATCGCTTCGGCCAAGTGTTCTACCCGACGCGCGGCGTCCTCGCGTGGTATAGCCGCGCGACGGGTAAACTCCAACCTCTGCCTGGCGCTGACGATCCCAAATACGTACAGGCAAATGCCGTCTGGAGCCCTGACGGGAAGTACCTGATCTTCGCGCGGGCGGAGGCGCGAGACCCGTACCCCGAGGGTCAAAAGACGCCCGAATACGCCAACGATCCCAACGAAACGCAGATTCAGTACGACCTCTACCGGATACCGTTCAACGGCGGGAAAGGTGGAATCGCGGAACCGGTAACCGGCGCGTCTGGGAACGGCATGAGTAACAACTTCCCCAAGGTTTCTCCAGACGGCCGCTGGATCGTGTATGTGCAGTGCCACAACGGCCTGCTGATGCGTCCGGACAGCCAGTTGTATATCGTTCCGTTCGCTGGAGGCGAGGCGCGGCGGCTGCGCTGCAATTTGCCACTGATGAATTCCTGGCACAGCTTTTCGCCGAATGGACGCTGGCTGGTGTTCTCATCGAAAGGCCTATCGCCCTATACCCAGATGTTCCTTACCCATCTCGATGCGAATGGCGACGACACCCCGGCCATCCTGATCGAGAACGCGACGGCTGCCAACCGCGCGGTGAATATCCCCGAGTTCGTCAACATCCCGGCCGACGGCATAGCCAAGATCGAGGCGCCGGCGACCGAGTTCTACCGCCTCTTCGACCGAGCCACAGAACTCGCGAAAAGTCAGCCGGATGCCGCGATTCTGGAGTGGAAGAAAGCCCTGGCGCTGAATCCTGAAGACGCCAAGGCAAACATCAATCTCGGGGTTCTGCTAGCGGCCAAAGGCGAGGTGGGCCAAGCCGCTGCTCAGTACAGGAAGGCCATAGAGGCAGAGCCCGACTACCCTGTCGGCTACACCAACCTCGGCGTCCTCATGGCGCAGAGCGGGCAAATGGATCAGGCGATCAGATATTTCGAGAAGGCGGTGGAAGTCGACCCATGGGATGCTGAGGCGCAGAGCGACCTTGGCGGCGCCCTCGCCGTGGCCGGCAGACTCGATGAAGCCATCGAACATTGCCATAAGGCGCTGGATTCCCGCCCTACTGATCCCGAGGCGAACGCGAATCTCGCCATTGCCTTGGTGAAGTCCGGAAAGGTCACCGAGGCGATCCTGCACTTTGAGAAAGCTCTGGCGGCCAGTCCTGATTCCCCCATCATTCATGCGAACCTTGGCGGGGCCCTCGTGGAGGCAGGAAGGTTCAGCGAAGCCATTCCCCATTTTGAGGAGGCGGTGCGCATCAGCGGCGGCCGGGACCCCGAATTGATGGCGGATCTCGCCGGTACCTATGCTGAAGCGGGACGGTTAAGCGAGGCCGTCACTACTGCTAGAAAAGCCCTCGACCTCGCACAAAAGCAGAACAATGCGGAGTTGGCCGCGGAGCTCGGCGCACGCCTTAGATCTTACGAAAGCAAGAATGCCGCTGCCGGAAGCAACACACAATAGCGATTACTCCTTGCCATCGGCATGATTAGCCACCATATCCAGGCGCGCTTCCCGGGGGCAGGATTTTGCCGCAGGAAATTCTGAATTGTGATTTAGGACTTAGAAAGGACGGGAATCGTTTGGGTGATTGGGAGGACAAGTTCATGAAAGGGAATCTTAGCCGACTCGCAGTCGTTTTGTTGTTTCTCTTATTGTTCCTCGCCGGCCTAGCGGCCGCGAAGCACAAAGAGGAGCAACCCGATCCCAGGCTAAAGCAAATCCATACCGTCTTCCTAAAGGGGGCCTTTGAGGCAATTCGGCAAGTTCAAGCCAATCGCGAGGAAATCGAGAAGAATAGCTGCTTGAAACTGGCCGAAGATGCCGAGAAGGCTGATGCGGTCGTCAAGGTAAGCTATACCCCAGGAGGGACAGAGCACATTTCTACGGCGGCAATTGCGGTGCCAGGCGCCGCTTCCATACAGCAGATCGAGCCTTATCACACCGCGCTCGAATTGAGTGTGCGCGAAGGATCGAAAATGAAGAAGGTATGGGATAAGCACATTGACCTGGATCGAGCGCAGCAAGCGAGCCGGGCGGGAGTTTTCCGTCTGATGGATCTCCTTCGCCAAGATGCCTGTGCCGGCCGGTGATGCAACCTGCTTCGCCGGACCCTTGACGCACCGTCCCTGTTTGATTCAACGGTCACCTGGGCTAACGACCAGCTTATGACTACAAATTCTTGAGGAAAAGCGGTAATGAACACTATGGTTAGGGTGCGGTCGAATAAGGCGCTTGGTCTCTTGTGGCTCGCGGTGACTTTAGGATCGTGGCCGTGGGGAACTGGCCATGCAGATTGCTATACATTATTGAGTCCTTCCCACTCAAGTGAAAATGCCCAGGAACCTCGCGAACTCGAATACCCGGCGAATGCCGATTCGGTGGTTACCTGGCCTCTCCCACGACTTCTTAAGGCCGTTCCGAACCTCAAAGGGCTGGAGCCTGATGAGAGCCAGGCAGAACTGCCCGACATCCTTCGAAAAGTTGGAGCGAACGTTAGGGCGTTCTTCGAAGATTTCCCCAATACCGCGTCTGTTGAGAGGATCTATATAGAGGGGCTGAAAGATGTTGGCGGCCTAGGGGGGATGATAGGCGTCAGTGGGCCGATTTGGGATTCCCACACGCAGAAGTTCCAGTATTTGGCCCTCGCCCGCCGGGCCACGAGCGGCGTAGGTCTGGATGAATACCGCACCAACGCCAAAGGCCAGGTTGTTGAACCCGGAGGGTCGGGGGGCAGTTATGTTGTTACGAAGGGCTTTGTCTCAATGCCCCTTTACTTCTATCCCGACTATCAAGCCGATTCGACCTTTCGCTACCTGGGGCGTCAGGTCATCAGCAAGCGGCAAACTTACGTGGTGGCATTTGCGCAGCGGCCTGGGGTTGCCCGTCTTCCGGGACGAATCAGTATCAAAGGGGTCTCCATTCTGGTCCTCATGCAAGGAATAGCCTGGTTCGATTCCAGTACCTACCAGGTCTTGCGCATGCACACGGACCTGCTGACTTCAAAAGAACAGATCGACCCCAAGAGAGAGACCACCGAAATCGAGTTCCAGGAAGTGCGCTTCAAAGAATCCCCCCAGACACTCTGGCTCCCGCGCCAAGTGGTGGTGACCGTGGACATGACGGGCCACGCCTATAAGAATCGCCACAGCTACTCGGATTTCAAATTGTTTACGGTGGGTACGGAACAGGAGGTCCAGACTCCGGGAGAGGCTCACCAGCCGCGCAGCGCCAGCGCCAAAGACGAGGAAAAGCACGAGACTGTTTTTGTCAACAAAGATGGACTCAAGTATGTTTGGATTCCCCCCGGGACGTTCATGATGGGCTGCTCGCAAGACGACAACGAGTGTTTCGATTCTGAAAAGCCTTCCCATCAGGTCACGATCAGCAGGGGGTTTTGGCTCGGGCAAACACCGGTGACGGTGGGCGCGTACAAACGCTTTGCGCAGAGCTCTGGAAAGGTCATGCCGCCGGAGCCGAGTATTCTGGGCAAGGCGCTCAACAGCGGGTGGAGCAACGAGCAGATGCCGATTGTGAGTGTGACTTGGGACGAGGCGCGAGATTATTGTAGCTGGGCGGGAGGGCGCCTTTCCACGGAAGCGGAATGGGAATACGCGTCGCGCGGGGGAAGTACGGAGGTGCGCTACGGGCCACTGAACGATGTCGCTTGGTATGCGGACAACAGCGGGCAGCAACGCTTGGACAGCGTGCAAATATTGAAGGACGACCAAAAGAACTTCTTTCAGCGCCTCAAAGACAACGGCAACGGCATGCATGAGGTCGGACAAAAGCGCGCCAACGGGTTTGGGCTGTTCGACGTGCTGGGCAACGTGTGGGAGTGGGTGAGCGACTGGTACGGACCAAACTACTACCAGGCCAGCCCGTCTCAAGACCCGCCAGGGCCAGCGAGCGGGACGTTGCGAGTTTTTCGCGGCGGGTGCTGGTACAACGCCGGTCCCAGGGGCGTTCGAGTATCGGACCGCGGCCGGACCAAGCCATGCGCCAGGAACCACGGCCTTGGGTTTCGTTGTGTCGCGGAAGTGGGTAGTCCTTGATTCTTTTTTCCGCTGGTACCGGCAGTCCTCGCCTCGACCTCACGCACCCTTCGCTGCTGGACCCCTTGACGGATCTTCGCCACTTGTTATTATAAATCCTCCACCAGCTCAAGAACTGCTGGGCGCCACATGGATACGATCCTCGCCGGAAGCATGGCTCTCCTTACCCTGGCAACGTCGCTGTGCGCCCAGTCAGCCAGCCAACGCGGCCAAGCGCCTCTCTTCGAGAATCTTGTTCATCAGGCCGAGGCCGCCCGTGATGCTAAACGGCTAGACGAGGCTTTGGCTCTTTATGAGCGCGGATTAGAGCTGAAACCCGACTGGGAAGATGGTTGGTGGAACGCCGGTTCTATAGCCTACGATCTGAACAAGTACGCGGAGTGCGCTTCCGATTTCCACCGCATGGCGGAGTTGAAGCCGGATTCAGCGCCGGGATGGACGATGGAGGGTATTTGCGAATATCAACTTCGAGATTACAAAGCCGCCCTGAGGAGCCTGACGCAGGCTGAGAGAGTGCGGTTCGAAGAGAATCCGGAGCTTTCACGTGCCGGCGGGCTCCATTTGGCTATCGTCCTCACCAAGTTTGGTTATTTCGAGAAAGCGCTGCTCCTGCTGACGGACGTAGCAGCGATCGAGCAGAAAACGCCGGAGATTATTGCAGCCGCCGGAATCGCGGGGCTGCGAAAACGCTGGGTGCCGCCCGAGGTCCCCAAATCTGACCAGGACAAGGTTTTCAAGCTCGGCGATGCAATGGCGTCAGCGCTATCTCGTGATTATGGCGGCGCGGTCGAGAAGTTCGAGCTCGCCCTGCGGGACTACCCCCAGGAGCCCGAGATTCACTACCGTTTCGGAGCTTTCCTGATGACTCACGATCCCGACCGCGGCATCCAGGAAATCAGGAAAACCCTCGATCTGGATCCTGGCCACGTCCCCGCCACCTTCGGATTGGCCAGGATCTATCTGAAGCGCGGCGAACCGGAGGCTGCTTTGCCCTACGCCCAGAAGGCAGTGAAGTTGCGTCCCGAGGATAGCACCGCGCACTTGGCTCTCGGTCAAGCCCTGTTGGCGACCGGAGACCCCACTGGGGCGGCGCGGGAACTGAAATCGAGTGCAAAGCTCGATCCGAAAAGCCCCACGCCTCATTGGATTCTTGCCGAAGCTTATGCGAAGCTCGGCCGCCGAGCGGATGCGGAGCGAGAGCGCGAGGAATCCAAACGGCTACGGGAGTCGGCACCCAAAGAGCCGTGAACCTTACGAGCAGAGCGAGATCTAATACGAACGCAGGAATCGAAGTTGCTGAGGTAACCCAGAGGAGGGGTAAAGACCGCAACTCCGCCGGTTGGCCGCCGGATCTGCCCACGGACGAGTTGACGAAGACTTATGCAGAGCCATGCGGGCGAAGTGAGTTGTGGTGCAGGGAGGTCTGAGTAAACGTAGTCTGTTACGTTTGCAATGGTATGCGGTTGTTGCGTTTTTTAACACTCATTGCTGCGATCCTGATGGTGGGATCAGTCGGGGCAGACGGTCAGACAAAAAGTCCTGGCCAGACCCAAACTCTGTCCCCACCTTTGAGCGCCATTACGA
>Ga0187819_10002289_pt1 | contig 10131 bp, 8 predicted proteins | sample NC_wetland_sal_i_15_FD_132411 | JGI IMG/M metagenome (GOLD analysis project Ga0187819, IMG submission 132411) | Wetland sediment microbial communities from Neuse River Estuary, North Carolina, USA - SO4_4 | ecosystem: Environmental > Aquatic > Freshwater > Wetlands > Sediment | place: USA: North...
GAGTCAAGCACCCGTTCATTCTGCATTGGTTCAAAAATCGGTTACCCGCCATCACCAACCTGGCAGGCCGGCTTTCAATCTGGATGCTAGGGAAATCGTGAGCGCTTGGCAAGTGGAAGGGCGCAAATAGTTGGCAGATCGCTTGCAACCAAAGTAACGCAGGGTTCACACGAAGGGTCTGGCCTCCGTGCGTGAGCAGGGCTTTTCTTGCGGGCGGACCGAGCCAAGTACTTGATTCTGTTGGCGAGGTGTGAGTGTATACTCTGGAGCAAATATTGGGCCCACTGCGAATCTCGCTGGCGGGTCGGCGAGTCGCCGGAGTAGTGTCGAGAAGATGTACAAGTTGCGCACGTCCGCAATAGCGGCGGCGGCGATACTGATTTTGGTGCATGTGTCGATCCTGGTCGTGCGGTACGGTAGCGACACGGCATCAGTATGGGGCGACTGGATTGACACGCTGGCTCCCCTGGCCGGGGCGGTAGTGTGCTGGCGACAGTCGCGCCGAGCCGGACCGTTCGGTCGCCGTGTCTGGCGTCTCGTTGGTTTCTCCGCCCTGCTGGCAGCTCTGCAGCAGGGTCTTTACACCGACTATTACGACTATGTGCATGCGCCGCTCGGGACGCTGTGGCCGAGTGACGTACTGGTGTTCTTCTGGGTTGTGCCAATCGTGATGACGCTGTTCTTGAGTCCACGGGACCCGAACAACGGATATCAATGGTTGCGCGCCTGTGATTTCGCGCAGGTTTGCACACTCGTGCTGGCGGTAGTGCTCTCGCAGATTTACGTTCCGTCGCGCTGGCAGGCGGCAGGGCGGGCGATGCAGGTCCGGACGTTTCACGCCGGGATCTTTTTCTTTGGCTTAATCACCCTGAGCTTCCTGGTCCGCTGGCTGCTGAGCAGGAACCATGTCGAGAGAGCGTTCTTTGCGCGCATGGGCGCATTTCTCACAGTACATGCGGTCGTTCTCAATCGAGCGCTTTACTACCAGTCTTCGGGAAACTACAAGCAAGGAGAATGGTCCGACCTTACCTGGACCCTGAACTATTGCTTTCTGATTGTGCTGGCTGGGACTTGGAGTAACAGCGAGGAGAGGGCGGAGAACGAACCTCTCTCTCACGGCTGGCAACTCCTCGCCTTATTCTCTCCGTTGCTGATTCCTGCCATCGTGTTTCCACTCGTGTTGAGCATTGCGCGGGAGCGATTTCTCTGGTCGGTGGTCATCGTGATGGTTTCGTTTGCCGCGGCTGGCGGGCGATTATTTGTCGTCCAGAACCAGCTCCTCATCAGCTCACGGGAACTGCAAAAAAATCTTTCGCTGCTCCAGGGCATCACCGAAGGCACGACCGATGCGGTGTTCGTGAAGGATCTCGAAGGCCGGTACTTGATGATTAACACAGCCGGTGCGCGCTTTTTGGGAAAGAGCGTGAACGAGGTCATTGGCAAGGTCGACTCGGGATTGTTCGCGCCGGAGGTAGGCCGCGTCATCATGGATCGCGACCGTCAAGTCATGCAATCGAACGAGACCCAGACGTACGAAGAATTCGGGACGGCCGCGGGAGTGACACGGCTCTACCTGGCGACGAAAGGGCCGTTTCGTGATCCTAGTGGCCAAGTGATCGGGCTGCTCGGGATTTGTCGTGACATTACAGACCGCCGGCGAGCCGATGAAGAGATTCGACAGTCGCAAGAGAAACTGCGAACGCACATCGAGAACACTCCGCTGGCGGTTGTGGAATGGGATCTTGATTTCCGCGTCGTGAGCTGGAACTCGTCAGCCGAGCGGATTTTCGGGTATACGCGGCAAGAGGCCATCGGACAGCATGGGCACTTCATTGTGCCGCCTGAGGTTCGTCCAAAGGTAGACGTGGTGTGGCGGGAACTCCTCTCCAAGAAAGGTGGGATGCGGGGCAGCCCTAACGACAACATCACCAAGAAAGGTGAGATTATTTCCTGCGAATGGTACAACACCCCGCTTGTAGACGACGCTGGGCGAGTATTCGGCGTCGCGTCGCTGGTGCAGGACGTTACCGAGAAGGAGCGGGCAGAAGCGAAATTCCGTGGACTCCTGGAGTCAGCGCCGGATGCGATGGTCGTGGTGAATGGCGAGGGCAGAATTGTTCTCGTGAATGCCCAGACCGAAAAGCTGTTCGGTTACCAGCGTGAAGAGCTGCTGAACCGCCCGATTGAGATGCTGATGCCGGAGCGTTTTCGGGGAAGGCATTCAGCGCACCGTATGGAGTTCTTTGCCAAGCCCCAGGTGCGGGAGATGGGGAAGAGGATGGAATTGGAGGGGCTGCGGAAAGACGGGACGGAGTTTCCGATTGAAGTCAGCTTGAGCCCGCTCAAGACCTCGCAGGGGATGCTGGTTTCCAGCGGGATTCGCGACGTTACCGAGCGCATCGCCCTGGAAGAAAGACTGCGGCAGTCACAGAAGATGGAGGCCGTGGGACGTCTCGCCGGCGGGGTCGCGCACGACTTCAATAATCTGCTCACGGTCATTCTCGGATATACGCAGATTCTGGCGGACGGCATGCCAAAGGGCAGCCGCATGGCGGAAAGCACAGCGCAGATCAAATCTGCAGCCGACCGGGCGGCCGGGATTACCCGTCAGTTACTGGCCTTCAGCCGCAAGCAGGTGCTTTCGCCGCGAGTGATCAACCTGAACGACATCATGTTGAACCTGGATTCCCTTTTGCGCCGTCTTATCGGAGAAGACATCGAAGTGCTGACGGTGCCGGCAAACGATCTGGGGACTGTGAAAGCGGATCCGGGTCAGATCGAGCAGGTCATCATGAATCTGGCGCTCAACTCGCGTGATGCCATGCCTCGCGGCGGCAAGCTCACGCTGGAAACCTCGAACGCCACGCTCGACGACACTTACGCCCGCGATCACCAGCCGGTCGAACCGGGTCGCTACGTCATGCTGGCTGTGAGCGATACCGGAGTGGGGATGACTCCGGAAACGATGACCCGCATTTTCGAACCCTTCTACACGACGAAAGAAGTCGGCAAGGGCACCGGGCTTGGGCTTTCGATGGTGTACGGAATTGTTAAGCAGAGCGGCGGCTACATCTGGGTGTACAGCGAACCGAATCAGGGAACAACTTTCAAGATCTATCTTCCGCGTGTCGATCAACCGGTGCAGGAAGGCGGTGCGGAGAAGAAAACCGCGAACGTCATGCGCGGCACAGAGACCATTTTGCTGGTCGAAGATGATCCGCAGCTGCGTCAGCTGAGTTCCTCAGTTCTCGCGCACTGTGGCTACAACGTCTTGACTGCGTCCAATCCTGAAGAGGGGCTTGCCATTTGCAAGGCGAACCATCGGGAAATTCGCTTGCTGGTTACGGATGTGATTATGCCGCGCATGAACGGACGCCAATTGGCAGAGCAGATTCTGAAGGTCTGTCCGAAAATCAGGGTGCTCTACATTTCCGGCTATACCGATAACGCGATCGTGCACTACGGCGTGCTCGACCCCGGACTATGGTTCCTTCCCAAGCCGTTTACGCTGTCCGCGCTGGTTGCGAAGGTGCGCGAGGTTCTGGATTCGAACAGCAGTACTTCGCAATCCCAGGGCGACTGAGCTTTAGTTCCTACTGAGTGTCTTCTGCCCAATAACTGGTTCTTGCCAGCACTGTATTCTCCCGAGCATCTTTCAATCGGACCCGGAGTTGGTGCAAGCCGGGATGGGGATTCTTCGGTGCGAAGCTTAACCCATAACGGCTGTGCAGATGATTGGTGAAGTCGTTCATGCGCACTTCGAATTTCTTGCGCGTGGCGAACAGTTCGTATTCACCGCCGGTCATCGAAGCGACGGTGTGGGGGACATTCTTGCGCATGGCCTGGGCCATACGATAGGCGAGATCCAGGAAGTTCACACCTTCGTGCTCCTCGTTCTTATTGGTGCCGCGCCCGGTGTCGAGGATGTTGGAGAGCGAAGGTGAGAATGCCAGCGCATACATGGTGGCGTTAGTTCGACCGATGGCGGCGACGGCATCGTCAACCTTTTCCTTGCTGCCGTGGTCGCGGGTTTCGCTGATCAGCAGCAGAACTCTTAGCCGGTCATCGGGCTCGTTTTTGAGCAAGTGGATCGCATAGGCGACCGCATCGACGATTGCCGCTCCATCGTCTCCAGGTTGCAGGTTGGTAAGATCGGCGTCAATGAGGCTCTCATCGTTCGTGAAATTCCGGGTCAGTTCAACCTGGCTATCGAACTCCACCATGGCTACCCTCGCAGTGCCAAGAGTGAAGAGCGGGTCGAGCATAGTTTTGAGGCCCAGCATGCGGGGAAACTCGTAGTAGGCGCGGCGTCCTTTCTGAATGGCAACGACCAGCGAGACCGATTGCCCCTCAGGCGCTTCGTCGAGGCGGGCAGACTGCTCCACGCCGTCGTCTTCCACGATGAAGTCTTTGGCCTGCAACCCGTAGACGATTGTGCCTTGCTGATCTTTCACCAACGCTGGAATGAGCACGAGATTGGATCGTGAGCGGAGCGTGGTGTCCTGGGCGAAGGACTCGACAACTAGCGCGAGGGCGAGGACGGAGAATGCGACGCGGCGCAGATTAGCCCGCCTTGCGGTTTTCCTGCAGAACCTTATCCAACGCATCTGCTAATAGATGCGCGCGCTTCTGATAGTCGGTTGCTCCGGTTTCCTGCTTTTTCCTGAGGAGGTGGTATTCGTCGGCAATATTCAGGGCCGCCAGCACGGCCAGCCGGACGGTGTCGATGGTGTTGGTGGCCTCGGCAACGGCGCGCATCTTTGCGTCGACGTACTCGGCGAGCTTCAAAATGTATTCGGGATCGGAGCCGCGCAGATTGTAGGCCTGGTCGAAAATCTCGACGCGCACGCTGGCGTTCTGCGCGTCCTTCACGGCATGATCTTTTGTCGCGGTTGCCATTTGAGGTCTCCCTACAGAGCAGGCCTGCTACCACATTGGTTAAGCGTTAGCCTAGCTCGCCTCTGCCAACGACTCGATCTGCGCCAGCATCTTTTCGACGCGGCTGCGGATGTCTTCGCGTTCCTTCTTCAGTTGCACCGTCTCACGGCGGAGTCGTGTGAGTTCCTCTTCGCGGTCTTCCATCTGTTGCCGCAACCGCTGCGCATCGCGCTCGGCCGTTGCCTGGGCCTGGCGCGCAGCTTTGTACATCTCTATAGTGCGATAAACCTTCTGCTCCAGCGCCTGAAAATCGTCGGCTGGAACCTGCTCGGCTACGGGTTCGACCACATTGGACGCCATAAATACACAGTCCCCGAAAAGAATTTCGAACTTCTTCGCAGTATACTCCAGATTTTTGTGGAGAAATCGGCCCTTTGGGCGAGGGTCTCGCAGCGACTCAGCGGCTTAATTTCGCCAGTCTGCGAGCCGCCTCATCGAGTGTGTCGGGCTTCTTGCAGAAAGCGAACCGAACCTGGTGCTCACCATCGCGTGGATCGCGATAGAAACTCGATCCCGGCACGCACGCCACGCCGATTTCCTGCACCAGATATTTTGCAAACGAGACATCGTCCTTAAAGCCGAACGCGGAAATGTCGGTCATGATGTAGTACGCGCCGCGGGGACGGAAACACTGGAACCCGGCCGCCGCAAGGGCGGGCATGAGATGATCGCGGCGTACGCGGTATCCCTCGGCCAGGTTCGCGTAGTACTCTGCGGGCAGGCTTAACGCCGCGGCGCCGGCCTCCTGCAGCGGAGCGGGCGCTCCGACTGTCAGGAAATCGTGCACTTTGCGGATCGCGTTCGTAATCTTCTCGGGGGCAACCGCCCATCCCACGCGCCATCCCGTGACGCTGTAGGTTTTTGACATGCCGTTGATGGTGACGGTGCGCTCACGCATGCCTTCCAGCGATGCCATGGAAATGTGTTCGGTCCCGTCGTAGAGAATGTGCTCGTAGATTTCGTCGGTAATGGCGAGGACGTCGAATTCGACGCACAAGTCGCGAATCAACTCGAGTTCCGGGCGCGTGAAGACCTTGCCGGTGGGATTGTTCGGGGTATTGAGGATGATTGCCTTGGTGTGTTTGTCGAAGGCGCGGCGAAGTTCTTTCTCCTCGAAGGTCCACTCGGCATCTGCATCTTTAGGCGCCCGAAGCTTGACGAACTGGGGCTTCGCCCCGCTGAGCACGGAGTCGGGGCCGTAATTTTCGTAGAACGGCTCGAAGATCACGACTTCATCGCCTGCGTTGCAGACGGCGAGCAGCGTCGAGATCATCGCTTCGGTTGATCCACAGCAAACGGTGATCTCCTTTTCGGGGTCGACGGTGATCCCCTGCCAGACGCCCATTTGCCGGGCAATCGCGTTGCGCAGATTCTTGGCGCCCCAGGTGATGGCGTATTGATTCACGTCGGCGGCAACTGCCTGCTGCGCGGCTTGTTTGATCTCGGCGGGAGCAGGGAAATCAGGGAAGCCCTGCGCCAGATTGACGGCACCATAAAGCATCGCCCGGCGCGTCATCTCGCGGATGACCGACTCCGTGAAGTGCGAGACCTTATCGGAAAGGAAAGGTTTGGCGGGGCCGGAGGATTTGGGTGCGGGACGTAGGCCGCGCGATCCTTTTGAACTCGGCTTTCGACGTTTGGTCGGCTTCGTTGCCATAGGGTGCAGACTAGCACATGGCGGGTGGCGCATCACGCTCGCGCGCGACCCCGGACGAAGGCGTCCGGGGCTACCTATTTACGGTTTGAATCCCACGCTCTGCCAGAGTTCTGCCGTGTGATACATCGTGCCGCTGGTGATGACGTACTCGACGTTGCGAGTGTTGTGAATGTCGACGAGAGGATTGCCGTTGATCAGAATCAAGTCGCCGCGTTTTCCTTTCTCGACTGTTCCCAGTTCTTTGTCGAGCCCCATCACGCGCGCCGGAACAATGGTGGCTGCCTGAATTGCTTCCATCGGAGTGAACCCGGCCTGCACGTACAGCTCGATTTCGCGATGCAGGCTGTGGCCAGGGACGGCTTGATCCGTGCCTGCGACGACCGGAATTCCTGCGTGGTGCAGAGCGCCAACGATTGCCAAGTCTTTCTCGAAAATCTTTTCTCCCAGCGCGGTGTTCTCGTTTGGCGGCTCAACGTCAGTAAGCTGCTCTCCGAGTTCGATAGGAATCTGGTTGACGCCGGGTTCGAAGCTGGCAGGCGGTTTGGCAGTAGTCGCGGTGAACAGCTCAAAAAGGGCCATGGTCGGATCGACGACGGTATGGTGATCCTTCAGAAACGTGAGCGCTTTCTGTGCTTCGGGCGAGTTGACATCGAGATTGGCGGCCGCATTTCTGCGGTCGGCTCGGGTGGCGTTGGCGGGAAGCGCCGCATGCATGATGTCGGCGATGTACGAGATGTGGTTGATCTGGTCTTGTCCGGCCTCGATCGCCTGATAAGGGGTGAGTCCATTGGGAATGTGGCCGGTGACGGTCATCCCCAGGCGGTGGGCCTCGTCGGCGACGGCCTTGATTTCTTCCAGCTTGACCGAACTGTAAATCTTCATCTGCTGAAAGCCGGCGGCGTGGTAACGGTCGGTCCAGGAGCGCGCCTGCTCGGGGGTGTCGACGCGCGCGACGCCGAGGGCCATCGGGCCGGTGCCATCGACGATGCCGGCGAGCAAGAGACGCGGGCCAAGGCCGCGGCCCTGGGCGATGGCGTCGCGTACAGCGGTGATGAATTCGAATTCGTTGCCGCAGTCGCGCACCGTGGTGACGCCCGCCGCAAGATAAATCGGTCCCCATTCGACCTGCTCGAAGTGGGCATGCATGTCCCAGAGGCCGGGAAGAATAGTCTTGCCGTGCGCGTCGACTACGTGAGCGCGCTTGGGAATCTTCACCCGCGTGCGCGGTCCAGCGGCGACGATGCGTCCGTTATGGATTACCACTGCGGCATCAGGAACTGGAGCAGCGCCCGTGCCATCGATCAGCGTGGCGCCGACGATGGCGAGCGTAGAGTCGTTACTGCCGGGGATGCCTTTGGAAATTTCGGCGAGAGCGGCCATGCCATCGGCTCCAGCGCGGCCGACGAAATCCCCGAGCGCGCTTTCGTATCCGTCGCGAATGGCTTCGAAGTGATCGAATTCGGCGTCGGTAGTGACAGCCGCAACGAGGTTGCGATTGGAGTCGAACCAGAGCGTCTCGCGGCCCCAGATGAGGCCTTCGACGGTGTAGCGGTCCAGCCTTTCGTCCTTCGCGCCAATGTGGATTGTGTCCTGGCCGCGAGGCTCGATTTTCACGGAGCCACTGGGCAGCGTTGCCAGTTGCGCCGGCGAACCATGAGTCACCCAATAACGGACCATCAACATCTGCATGGTCGTCGGAGCGTAGCCGGCGATGGTAAAGAACGCGCCGGCGGGCGAAGTGAGATCGCTCTGCCTGTCGCGCGTACGGAAATGGACTTTCCCATTTTCGATGGTTACGGCTTCGTCGATCGTGATCGGGCGCGCAGTGCGGCCCTTGATTTCGAAAGCCTGTGGAGTCAGATCCTGAGCGGCACGAAATGTGGCGGAGAGAGGGACGGGCGCGCCGCGGTCCGTGAACTTGAAATCCATCTTGGCGGCGATCGAATCACCATCGCGGCGGATCTCGAAAGTCTCTTCTCCGATGGGTTGCTCAAATTTGTGGAGGGTGAACCTGCCCTGCTCGACGATGGCGGAGTCGGGGCTCTGAGGTTGCTGCGCGGCTGCTGAACCACACGAGGCTGCCGCCAAAAGCAAGCAGCAGAAGTTGATGGCAGGGAAAATCCAATTCTTTCTTTGCAGGGAGAAGGATTGAGTCATGTTGTTGGTATGTGCCCGAGGGATTGTAACGGATCGGTCGCTGCGGACGGAACCGGACAGATCAGCCGGGGGAAAGCTGGATGCAGGTGAGCAGCGACTTCATTTCCCGTCCGTCTGGCTTCTAGTCTCCGAATCTTGTCTGGGCGCGCGCTTTCGCTTTGGCGGCCTCTTCTTCGCGGTTTTTCGGAGGCGCGATGGTTTCGAGCGAAAGGAGAAGGCGCCTGGCCACCATCGTGATTTCCTCGACTGCGGCTTGAAACGAGGCTTCGTTTGCCTTGGATGGCTTGCTGAACCCGCTGATTTTCCGGACGAACTGGAGGGCAGCCGCGCGGACTTCGTCGTCGGTGGCTGGAGGTGCGAAGTTAAAAAGAATTTTGATGTTTCTGCACATAAATCGCTGGTTCCATCCCCCGATCGGGGTCGTGAGTGTTTACTCAGTATTCTGGCGCAAGCGGAGCCGTGTGTCACGCCGAGCCGCTAGCGTCGACTAAGCGTTGCACAAGATTCCTCATGCTATAATTCTTTATTCTCAGTTGCTTAGAGCACGGAGGACTGTATCGACAAACGTTTTATCCGCATCAACGATCGCATTCGGGCGCGCGAAATTCGCGTGATTGATGACGAAGGCCAGCAACTCGGCATCATGCCGCCCTTCGAGGCGATACGAAAAGCCCGCGAAAAAAATCTGGATCTGGTTGAGATTTCGCCCACCGCGCAGCCTCCCGTATGCCGCATCATGGATTACGGAAAGTATCTCTACCAGCAGGAAAAGAAAGAGCGCGAAGCCAAGAAGCATCAGAAGACGATTACCGTAAAAGAGGTCAAGTTCCGTATCAATGTGGACGACCACGATTACGAGACCAAGAAGAATCATGTGCTGCGTTTTCTGGATGAGGGCGACAAGGTTAAGGCAACGATTTTCTTCCGCGGTCGCGAGATGACGCGCACCGGGCTGGGCCGCCAGATTCTGGAGCGGCTGATCAAGGACGTGGAAGCGCAGAGCATTGTGGAGTTCCGTCCGCGGCAAGAGGGCAACACGCTGCACGCAATTCTGGCGCCGAAGAAGTCGGACAAGGAACGCGAGAAGGAAAGACAGAGAGCGGAGAAAGCCGCGGCGCAGAGTACGGCGAGCCAGAATCCGCCGCCGGCGCAGGTCGCCAAGCCCGCGTCGTAGCGCGGCTTTCGCGACGAATTACAAATTCATCGCAATTGGCACTTAGCACTTGGCGTTTCGCCGGTCGAGAAAATGCCTTGAGGGCGAGTTTTGTTTTGGCTGAGTGCTAATTGCCATATGCTAATAGCTGAGGGTTTATGCCGAAATTGAAAACGCACAAAGGCGCTGCGAAGCGCTTCAAGAAGACTGCGACGGGGAAGGTGAA
>Ga0187819_10002290_pt1 | contig 10127 bp, 5 predicted proteins | sample NC_wetland_sal_i_15_FD_132411 | JGI IMG/M metagenome (GOLD analysis project Ga0187819, IMG submission 132411) | Wetland sediment microbial communities from Neuse River Estuary, North Carolina, USA - SO4_4 | ecosystem: Environmental > Aquatic > Freshwater > Wetlands > Sediment | place: USA: North...
CCCATCGAAGAACCATCCGCGAAATTCACTTCCAGAATCGGAGTGTTGTAGCGATACACACTCCAAGCGTTCTGGTTGTAAATGAGAGTGGCCCAGTTCGCGTCCGATAGCGACGGCTGCATGGGAGTCAAGGGGTGATACATATAAAGGTCATCCACCGAGACATAATTGGCCGTGGGATTGGGGTCGATATTTGTGAACACGACCTGGTAGAGGTTCCCAGCAGTGAGCTGTGGAGCGGGCGAAAGAGTGATAGCGGGGAACGTGACCGAAGGGGTCGGAATCGTTGCCGAGCCCATTACAACACCGGATGGATTGTGAGCGGCGCTGCCGTCATCGGTTTCGAGCTGGATCAAGAGTGTTCCCCCCGTTCCAGCGTTGTAGCCGGGTTTGGAAGCGTTCACGATCAAATAGAAATGGAGCTGGCTGAGCGTGCCGGTGTGATTGGCGAGAAAACGATAGCTGACCGCCGCAATCGGGCCCACGCGAATATTATTCAGGGCATCCGCGTTGATGCCCGATCCATAAAAGGCGCTCTGAGAGCCGCTCGTTGAGGCATCCACCTGCAAGGACAGGCTCTGCGTCGCCGTTCGCTTTGGCGACGAGGAATCGGCCACTGAAACGTGAGAGCAGACGTCCCCTGTGAGGCGGGTGTGCCGGACAACTGACCTTGGCTGCTCAATGTGATGCCAGCCGGAAGCGTTCCAGCGGAGACCAACCAAGTGTACGGAGTGACGCCACCGGTGGCAGCGAGCGTGGCACTGTAGGGTGTTCCGACTTGGCCGCTAGGAAGTGAAGTCGTCGTGATCGCGAGCGGCGTGATCACTGCGGAAATGGTTAGCGTCAAACTCACAGATCTGGTCTGTCTCGGCCTGCTGGAGTCGGTCACCGCGAAGGTGAGCGAAGTAGCGTTGGCAGCTACAGCCGGTGTGCCTCTGATAGCGCCTGTCGAAGAGTTCAGAACGAGATTCGCCGGCAGCGTGCCCGCGGTCAGGGACCAAGTGTAAGGAGTGGTCCCGCCAGTTGCAGCGAGTTGCGCGCTATAAGGCGACGCGACCGTCCCACCGGGCAGAGTGGTGGTCGAAATCTGCAACTTCGCGCGTTGTGCGGAAGGCCTGTCCGGCGGATTCCGGAAGGCAGCTTCGTTTGCATAACAGCCAAGCAGACAGAGTCCCAAAAGGGACAAAACGACGGGCCTGTTCATGTTGCCTCCTGTGCGGCTCGGGACTAATCACCAGTTGGCCCAAGTTGCTTCCAGGCGTTTTTGCAACGCTGGTCGCGCAGGAGGAACACGTAGGAATTTGAATGGCCTTGCCCCAGCCGGGTTTAGGGCTCGACATAAAAAACCGCGCGCACTCTACAGTCCTGAATTGCGCGTGTCAAGCAAATGTCCAGCCTTGAGTGCGAAAAGTGAACTTCGGATCTACACGTGTTGGGCAGGTTTTCGGCGTGTTCCCTGTGCCGCCTTCGGGCAGGGGGCGTCTGCGGCCCACGGTTCAGTCTCCGCCGGTCGTGAATCACGCCACCGCATCGCATTCAAGCTACAATGCTCGCTCACGGTGGTGTGCGGCCGTGGAGAAACGCAAAGGAGGAGCTATGGCGGATGAGATTCGGCGTGTTGAACACTTCTCGCTATCGATTTCAAATAAAGTGGGCGAGGGAGCACGGGTGCTGGGCGCGCTACGCGACGCGGGCGTGAACTTCGTCGCAATCTGGGGTTACCCGCGCGGTACCGGACGAGCGCAGCTTGAACTGATTCCTGAAGATGGCGCCGTGCTGGCCGCAGTTGCAAAAAAGTCGAAACTCAAGCTGAAAAAGAGCACTGCTTTCTATATTCACGGCGATGAACGTCCCGGAGCGATCGCCGACACACTCAAGAGACTGGCCGACGCGCGCATCAGCGTCGGGGCGCTGCAGGCCGTCTGCGGCGGCACAGGAACGTACGGCGCGGTTGTGTTCCTCCCGACCAGCGCCAATAAAAAAGCCGCTACGGTACTGGGCGCGGCATAAGGCCCGCGTCCGGTCGAGCATTCGTAAAACGAGACGAGGAGATTTTCGACTGCGGCGGCATTGCGACAAGCTACAATCTCGCGCATGACCACGATCGAGGCACTGGACCGCGTCAGCGACCCCGAACGGCTCTTCGAGGGCTTCGAGGGCCTGATGCCATTCCGCGTGCAAGACATTCTCCTGGTTTCCAGCCTCTATGATTCGTTCATCCTGCGCGAAGACGGCAAGCTGAACGAGTTGCTCGTCAGCGAATCTCTCGAGCTGAATCTCTCGCAAGTGCCGGGTGTCACTCACGTCTCGACTGGTGCTGAGGCCTTAGCGCTTGTGCGCTCACAGCCGCGGTTCAATCTCATCGTGACGAACCTCCATGTGGCAGACATGGATGCGGCTCAGCTTGCCCGCGAGGTGAAGCACGCGGGGCTGAACGTGCCAGTCATCGTGCTCGCGTACGACTATCGTGAAATCAAGGATTTTCGGGCGCGCCATCCGGTCACGGACATCGAACGTATTTTTCTTTGGCGAGGAAACGTGCGCATTCTGATCTCCATCGTCAAGTACATAGAAGACAAGCGTAACGTGCTGCACGATGCGCAGGTGTTGGGCGTCCCTTTCCTGCTGTTGGTCGAGGACAACATCCGTTATTACTCTTCGTTTCTGCCCGTAATCTACACGGAACTGATCGAGCAGTCACGGCGCGTAGTAGGGGAGGGACTCAATGTGGCGCACAAGCTGCTTCGCATGCGCGCCCGGCCGAAGATTCTCCTCTGCAGCGATTACGAATCTGCGGCGCAACTTGTGCTCGATTACAAACCCTATCTTTTCGGTGTCATATCGGACGTGGAATTTCCCCGCGATGGCCGGCTTTCTCCCGAAGCGGGTTTTGACCTCGTGCGCATGGTTCGCGAAAATGTTCCCGACGTACCGATCGTCCTGCAGTCCAGCCGAACCGCGTTTATGGCTCGAGCGCATACCGAAGGGTGCTCGTTTCTTCGCAAGCGATCCCCCACGATACTTGCTGACCTCCGCCGCTGCCTCACCGATGAGTTTGCTTTCGGCGACTTCGTGTTCCGCCTCCCAAATGGCGTGGAGGTGGGACGGGCCCACGATTTGAACGCGCTGGAAAGCCGTTTACGCGAAGTGCCGGCCGAAAGCATCGTTTTTCACGCACAAAGAAACGACTTCTCGCACTGGCTGGTCGCGCGCACCGAGTTTGCTGTGGCGAGGAAGCTCCGCCCGCGAAAGGTGTCCGACTTCGCCACGGACGAAGATCTCCGCAATGATTTGATCGCGGCGATCGCCGAATATCGCAAGGAGCAAAACGAAATTCTAATCGGGGATTTCAAGCCCGCCAGCTTCACGCCGAAGGAATCGTCGTTCCTCCGCATCGGCGGCGGCTCTCTAGGCGGCAAGGCCCGCGGGCTGGCCTTTGTTCGCCACCTCCTTTACAAGCACAACCTGGCGCGGCTCTTCCCCGGCGTGCGCGTGATAGTGCCTCCGACGGTGGTGCTGGCTACGGATGTCTTCGATGAATTCCTAAGCGCAAACGAGTTGCTGGATTTCGCGGTTCGCAGCACAGGCGAAGCAGCTATCGAACAGCGATTTCTCGCCGCACAGCTTCCGCCCTGGCTCAACGAGGATCTGCTGGCGTTCCTGGCCGCCGCGCGCTACCCCCTCGCTGTGCGTTCCTCCAGCTTGCTGGAGGACTCCCAATATCAGCCTTTTACAGGCGTCTACGAAACGTTTATGTTGGCGAACAGCCATTCTGATATTGACGTCCGCATGGGCCAGCTGACCGAGGCGATCAAGCGCGTTTATGCCTCTACTTTCAGCCAGCACGCCAAGGCCTACGTGCAAGCCACGCCGTACCGCCTCGAAGAAGAAAAAATGGCCGTTGTCCTTCAGCAAGTCATTGGCGCAGCGCACGGCGAACGCTTCTACCCTGATTTCTCCGGCGTTGTGAGGTCGCTGAATTTCTACCCCACTCCGCCCATGCGCTCCGAAGACGGGATTGCTGCGGTAGCTCTTGGTTTGGGCCGGACCGTTGTAAATGGCGAGAGGTGCCTTCGGTTCTGCCCGCATTATCCTCATCATCCCGTACAATTCTCTTCTGTCGAAGACATCCTTGCGAATTCTCAAACCGAGTTTTGGGCCATTGGAGTTGACCCGGCCACAAGTGGGGGCCGCTCCGCAGATCCATGGGAGCAGGAACACATGCACCCGCTTCGCGCCCGGAACTCCCCCTCGGGCATGTGCGAGATGTGTTTCGGCCTGAAGGTCGCGGAGGCTGATCGGACGCTCGATCGACTCGCCTCGACGTATTCGCCGGACAACCAGGCTGTCTACGACGGCCTCAGCCGCAGTGGCGTTCGGATTGTCAGCTTCGCGCCGATTCTGAAACATGGCGTTTTTCCGCTCGCGCCACTCCTGGAATTGCTGATACACATCGGTGAAGACGCGCTAGGTCGCCCTATTGAGATCGAATTTGCTGTGCGCCTGCCGCAATCGAAGGACGAGCAGGCCGATTTTGGATTTCTTCAGATGCGACCGCTCGTTCCCTCGCGCGTCAGCGAAAACCTGGACACCGAAGCAGCCGAGCCTGAACGTCTCATTTGCCAAAGCGCCATGGTACTTGGCGATGGCCGCATCCAGGACCTGTGCGACGCTGTTGTGGTGGACTATCACCGTTTCGAGCGCTCGCACAGCCAGAGCGTTGCCGATTGTGTTGCCTACTTCAACGCCAAGCTTGCCGCTCAAGGTGCGCCCTATCTTCTCATTGGCGTGGGCCGCTGGGGGTCGAACGATCCCTGGCTAGGAATCCCGGTAACCTGGGATCAAATCTCCGGAGCCCGAGTCATTGTGGAATCCGGGTTCCGCGATTTCCACGTCACGCCTTCTCAAGGGAGTCACTTCTTCCAGAACCTGGCGGCCTTCCAGGTCGGCTACTTCACCGTCAATCCGGACGTGGGCGAGGGATCCGTGGATTGGAAATGGCTTGCTTCGCAGCCCGCCGTCGAGCAAATGGAATGCGTGCGCCACCTCCACTGGGATGAGCCGCTGGTTGTGCTGATGAACGGCAAGTCCAGTCGCGGCGTGATTCTCAAACCATCCGCGCCTGCTTCCGCGTGAATCTCTTTCCGTGTTCTGGCACAAACGCATGGGCCCGCTCGAGGCTCGTCTACGCCAAGCCCATGTCCGGGTCCAGCAGCCGAGACCTATGTCTTTGTGGCGGCTACGGGTGCGCGCTTCTCAATGGCGACGAATTCGCGTTTGCGATGACCGACGTAAACTTGCCTTGGCCGCGCGATCTTCTGCTCCGGGTCCGTGATCATCTCTTGCCATTGAGCCAGCCAGCCGACCGTGCGCGGAATCGCAAAAAGCACAGTGAACATGGCCGGTTTGAAGCCCATGGCCTCGTAAATGATTCCAGAGTAGAAGTCGACATTCGGATACAGCTTGCGCTTTACAAAATAATCATCTTCGAGGGCAATGCGTTCCAACTCGAGGGCAATCTCAATCTTCGGATTGCGTCCCGTGACTTCGAACACGCTCTCCGCGGCCCACTTGATAATCTTCGCGCGCGGGTCGTAATTTTTGTAAACGCGGTGGCCGAAGCCCATCAGTTTGCCGTGCCCTTCTTTGACTTGCTTGACATAGGCAGGCACGTTCTCCTTCGAGCCGATTGCGTCCAGCATGCGGAGAACTTCCTCATTGGCCCCGCCGTGAAGCGGCCCGGACAGCGCTGCCGCAGCGGCCGCTGTGGCCAGATACGGATCCGCATGCGAACTGCCCACCGATCGCATGGTATTCGTGCTGCAGTTCTGCTCGTGGTCAGCGTGGAGGATGAAAAGAATATCCAATGCACGGGCCAGCACCGTGTTGGCCACGTACTTCGGCTCAACCATCCGCCAGAGCATGTTCATGAAATTTGCGGTGTAGCTCAGATCGTTATCGGGATAAATATACGGAAAGCCGAGGCTGTGCCGGTAAGACATGGCCGCAATCGATGGCATCTTGCCGATTAGGCGTTTGATCTGCAGCAGGCGAGTCTGGGGATTGTGAACGTCCCGCGCTTCCGGGTAGACAGTTGCCAGCGCAGCCACCGTACTGACCAGCAGCGCCATGGGATGCGCATCATGGCGGAAACCTTCCATGAAGCGCTTTGTGGTCTCGTGCACCATCGTGTGGTGCGTGATCTCGTTCACCCAATGATCCAAATTGGCCTGATTGGGAAGCTCTCCGAACAGCAAGAGGTAGGCGACTTCCAGGAAGGTGCAGTGCTCCGCGAGAACTTCAATGGGGTAGCCGCGGTACTCCAAAATGCCGCGTTCACCATCGATGAACGTAATCTGGCTTCGGCAAGAAGCGGTATTCATGAAAGCCGGATCGTAGGTCATGAGCCCGAAGTCCTCCGGGCCCGTTTTGATCGGCCGGAGGTCCATGGCCCGGATCGTTCCTTTTTCTATGGGAACCGTATATGCCTGATTAGTGCGATTGTCAGTGATCGAAAGGTTTTCCTGCGACATGCTGCGTTCTCCTTATGGCGAGAAAGGTTTCGCTGTCAAAATCGTCGGCCATGAACAGTTTGGGGTGCACGGGCAAGAACGGCCTGACTGTATCACACTCGCAGGCAGCGTGGCCGAAAACGCGTCCGCCGCTGTGATGCCCGCGACAGTGCCCTACATGAGAAGGTCACACCGTACGAGGATGACCATCCGTGATGGGCATCACGGCGAAGTGTGATCGGCACAGCACGACGAGAGCTACGACGGGAACCGGCTATGTTCTCACTCCCGATTTGCGCAGGATTGTCATCATCGGGCACCAGTTCGTAAACGCGGATTGGAACAGGTTCAAGCCCACGAACGCGGTGAACAGAAACCAGTACGGGCTGCCCCAGTATCCCAACGCGAGTGATACCAATACGAACGCCCCTGCAATCATTCGGAGATAACGTTCTACGTTCATGGATTTGTCTCCCTTCATCTACTCTTAATTATCTTCAATCCGCCGCGGTCAACAGGCTCTCGCCGATCGGCTTTATCGTTCCCCGATGTTGGCTCATGTAATAAAGGACCGGAACCGCCATTCGCGACAGCACCGTTGATGCGACTTCCCCAGCCATCAGCGAAATCGCAAGGCCCTGGAAAATGGGATCGAACAGAATGACGCTCGCGCCAACGATTACCGCAGCCGCGGTTAGCAGCATAGGCCGAAAGCGCACGGCCCCGGCGTCAACGACGGCTTCTTCCAGCGACATTCCGTGCGCGCGTCTCAGTTCAATGAAATCGACGAGAATGATGGAATTGCGGACGATGATCCCCGCGCCTGCAATAAATCCGATCATCGAAGTGGCCGTGAAAAACGCGCCCATCAGCGCGTGCGCCGGCAAAATTCCCACCAGCGTCAACGGAATCGGCGCCATGATGACGAGCGGCGTCTTGAATGACCGGAACCATCCCACAACCAGCACGTAAATCAGCACCAGCACAGCCGCGAATGCCAAGCCCAAATCGCGAAACACCTCCACCGTGATATGCCACTCGCCGTCCCATTTCAACGAAAACCGGTCCGTGCTTTCGGGCAGCGCTGTCCCCGAGTACTGCTTCACTTGATATCCTTCGGGCAATCGGATCTTGTTGATCGCGTCCTTCATCTTGAGGATCGCGTAGACGGGACTCTCGACTACGCCTGCCACATCGCCCGTGACGTAAACCACCGGCCGGAGATTCTTGCGATACACACTCGTATCAATGATCGTCTGCTGTACGCTCGTGAGTTCGTGCAACGAAACCTGCTCGCCCGAAGGACCGGGCAGCTTCAAATTTTCGAGATCCTGAATACTCGACCGGTCGGGCCGCGACAACCGCACTTCGATGGGAATGTCCTCTCGCGATCGCGGATCGTGCAACAGACCCGTGGGTGCGCCGCTTAGCCCGATTTGAACCGCGCGCGTCACATCCGCTGCCGAGATCCCGTGCAGCGCGGCCTTGTCGAGATCGACCTTCATATCGTACTTCTGCTGAGGATCCTCGACGTACCAGTCGACGTCCACCACGCCCGGCGTGTCCTGAAAGATTTTCTTGATTGTGGCGGCAAGCTCAATCTGACCCTTGTGATCTGGTCCGTAAACCTCCGCAACTAACGTCTCAAGCACCGGCGGGCCGGGAGGCACTTCGGCGACTTTGATTCGCGCACCAAATGGAGCAGTGATGTGGTCGAGATCCGGCCGCAATCTCCGCGCGATGTCGTGACTCTGCGCATTTCGATCGTGACGCGAGAGCAGGTTCACCTGAATGTCGGCTTGATTCGGCTGGCGGCGCAGGAAGTAATGCCTCACGAGGCCGTTGAAATTGTATGGACCCGACGTGCCTGCATAGATCTGGTAATTCACCACCTCCGGCTGCTGCCCAAGATAATCTCCAAGTGCTTGCGCCACGCGCGTAGTCTGTTCGAGCGGCGTGCCGTCCGGCATGTCCACAATCACTTGAAACTCGCTCTTGTTATCAAAGGGAAGCATCTTCACCTGCACCCACTTCAGCGGGATGAACATCACCGCCGCTAGCAGCAACACCACCACTGCCCCGAGAAACATCCATCTCAGCTTGGAAACTTGAATCAACGGACTCATCAACCGGCGATAGAGCCGCGTGGTCCAACCTTCCGCCTCGTGCGACGACTCGGGGCGATCGGAGTAATGGCGCAGCAATCGCAACGCGGCCCACGGTGAAACCACGAATGCCACAATCAGCGAAAATATCATCGCCGCCGAAGCGCCCACCGGAATCGGCCGCATGTACGGCCCCATTAAGCCGCGAACAAAGGCCATCGGCAGAATGGCGGCGATCACCGCAAAGGTCGCCAGAATCGTCGGATTGCCGACTTCGTCCACCGCCTCCACAGCCACGTCGGCCAGCGCCCGCCCGCGATTCTCCGGCAGCCGGAAATGGCGAACGATGTTTTCCACGACGACGATCGCGTCGTCCACCAAAATGCCAATCGAAAAGATCAGCGCAAACAGAGTGACTCGGTTCAGCGTGTAGCCGTAGAAGTAGAAAATGGCCAGCGTCAGCGCCAGCGTCATTGGAATCGCCAGCAGCACCACGCCCGACTCGCGCCAGCCCAGCGCGAGCGCGATGAGCAACGTGACCGAAAGCGTCGCCAGGAAGAGATGCTTGAGCAGTTCGTCGGATTTGTCTTTTGCCGTCTCCCCATAATTGCGCGTGACGCTGACGTTCAAATCACTCGGCAGCGCGTCGCCGCGCATCGAATCGATTTTGCGCAACGCGTTCTGCGCCACAATCGTTGCGTTCGCCCCCTTGCGCTTGGCAACCGTGATTGTCACCGCCGGAAATTCCGGATTCACGCCGCTTCCGCTCGCGCCCTTCGCCTTCGCGAATAGCACGTAATTGTCAGGCTCCGCGGGACCATCCTCGATCTTCTCGACCACATCCCGCAGGTACACGGGCTTGCCGCCGTGGACTCCGACTACGACCTGCCTCAATTCGTCCGAGCGCGTGAAGAAGTTCCCCGCTTCGACCTGAAACTCCTGATTGTCTCGTGCAAAACTGCCCGCGAGACTTCGACTATTCGCCGCGCCTAATTGCGCCACGACAGCGCCCGGCGTCAGCCCATACGCCGCCAGCCGCTGCGTATCCAGCACGACGCGCAATTTCCGGGTTTGTCCGCCGATGATTGTCGTTTCCGAGACGTCGTCCAGTTGCTTCAGCGAGTGGTCCATCTCGGCCGCAATTCGGCGCAGCTGGTACGCGTCGTAATTCTTGCCCCACAAGGTCAGCGCCAGGATGGGCACGTCGTCAATCGAGCGCACCTTAATGAGGGGCTGCGAAACCCCCGGCGGGATTCGATCGAAGTTCGAATACAGCTTGTTGTACGTCTTGACGACCGCGTCCTCTTCGTTGGTGCCCACATAAAATCGCACGATCACCATGCTCAGCCCCGGATGGCTGATCGAGTAGAGGTATTCCACCCCCGGGATTTCGGCCAGTAGCTTTTCCATGGGCACGGTGGCGCGCTGCGCGACTTCTTCTGCCGACGCGCCCGGCATCTGCACGAAAACGTCGAGCATCGGAACCACGATCTGCGGCTCCTCCTCGCGC
>Ga0187819_10002291_pt1 | contig 10126 bp, 11 predicted proteins | sample NC_wetland_sal_i_15_FD_132411 | JGI IMG/M metagenome (GOLD analysis project Ga0187819, IMG submission 132411) | Wetland sediment microbial communities from Neuse River Estuary, North Carolina, USA - SO4_4 | ecosystem: Environmental > Aquatic > Freshwater > Wetlands > Sediment | place: USA...
GTCAACGTCGACGGGCGCTTGATGCCGACGATTTGGTCGTTTGAGCGCGCGGACCCTGGTACGAAAAGTTAATGCCCGATCCATGGCCGGGCGCGACTGCATGAACGGAGTGCGACGGCGTGCTGATCGGCCTGACCCCGCGCCTCGACTCAGCTTGCAGTTGGTTGCGGGACTGCTGTTCCAGCCGATTCAATTGCGAAAGCCCGCTCGTCGATCTTCCCGCGACCTTGCCGGAAGGCCCTCCCGCCACCGTGGAACGGGGAAGCCCTTTGCTGTTCAGGGCGTCGCTCGACTCGTAATGGCGTGTCTGCGAGGAATGGCTACTGAAGTGAGAGCTCTTCGCAGGCTGGGCTGCTCCCGAAGGGATTGAAACCATTATCAGAGCCGCACAGGCTGTTATCTTGAAGGATTCCATGGCAAAGACCTCTCTCTCTACGAATGTTGTGCTATCGCTGGTGCCGGGTCCGCGCTGCTTAACGACCGCGTCGTCAACGTTGGATCGTGCGGGATGCTCTCCGTGTGTTTTGACGCACGATCATCGACCACAACAATCTGATCAATCTGTTCAGAGGTCAGTGGCGGCCGAAGCGCCCGCAGCACGCGGCTCTTTTTCGAATAGAACTTAAGGTCAAAGAAGCGGCGGTATAGTAGACGGTTCCACGCCAACTGCGTTCGGTTGCAGGCTGCGCGGCCTGGCGTAGCCAAATCGTAACCCAGTTCCGACAGGGTGCTTCCGACCAAACCTTCGATTCTGGTCAGCCGATCGGGCGCCAATTGTTGCTTCCAACGCGCGACCGGATTGAAGCCCGGTCGTCGCTGGGCCGAGAACGACGTGTTGGGGCGAGCCACGGTACCAATGGCAGTCCTCTGAATGCGATCGTAGTCGAGTTCATGATCGAGGAAGCTGCTTAACCGCCGGAGGACAGCGCGAGGATCATGAACCAATTCCTCGAAACGGATTTCCGTGTAGTCCTGCCCGAGCATCGCACCAGCCGCCCTGCCCTTCTGGACAATCCACTCCCAATAAAGAGCGGCACCTTCGGGCGTCTCGCGATCTTTCCACGGAAATGGGCGGATATAGCGCTTTTCCGAGAGGGAGAGACTCACATCTCTGCCGTCGCGAATGACATGAATAATCAGAGCTTCCGGAATGGTTTCTTTGATCTGCCGCAAGTGGAGGATTTCTTCCGGGGCATTTCCCGCCCAGCGCCAGGCCTTCTGCTGGCGCGCTAGTTCGTCCATCACAATCCGCAGGAAATCGCCGGCGTTCCGGCAAACATGAACTTTTTCTTCGATCTGCCGGCGTTCGAGTCCAGAGGCGCGAAACAGGCGGCTGCCCAGCCAGACATTTAGCATCCTCTCGCGGTTCTTTCGCACCCGAAGGTCGCCGAATCGCGGCGCCAGAAGATTGAAGATATTGGACTCACCGAGATAGATCGCAAAGCCCCCGGCGGAAAGGAGAGTATCGTAGAGCAGAGTCGTCCCCGAGCGTGGGCTCCCGACCACAAATACCGGCGCGCATCGTCTGCTCGTAAGAGTCGTCGCCAGGTCCATTCAAGATCTCCGAATCTGTGAAGCAGCCACTACGCGCCTACCTGAGCCCATCAATCACCAATCATCCGCAAAAAGAACTGCGGCAATGGTATCGGTGTATTGTGAACGGGATGTTAAAGCTGCTGCAAAAAAAACGCGAAACCCGGCTTCTGTTAGCCGATCGGTTCGATTTCACTCAAGCTTTGGGACGCAGGAGGACGATCCGATCCTCACCATTTTGTGAACCGATACCAAGGATCTCGCCCCGATTGTTGATGGCGAACGCCTGAATCAGTTCCCAGCTCGTGCCGCATTCTAACATTGAATTGAGGTCGTAGAGGCGATTTTCGCGGTAGAGGAAGCCATGGAAGCTCTGGTCTCCCTCGGTCAATGATCCCCCCACGACCTCACCCTGGTTGTTGATCCCGCGGGCGATGCTGAACGATCCGCCCAGTGTTCCCAGAGGAGTACGCTCGCCCCGTTCTTCGACGAAGGCCTCAATCCTGCCGGTGCCGGTATTAAGAGCTACACCTGCGGCTTGTCCGCGATCATTGACCGCCTGCAGTTGATTTCGGTTGTTGTCAAAGGAACCCAGATCTATCACGACGTAGGCAGCCTGCCGCACAGCATCCGTTGTGCTCGTGAGCTTCCCCTGCTCGTCCACGGTTGTTTTCATAAAACGTCTAGTCACTCCTTCGTCGAAGATCCTCCATCGGACGCCAAGAAGCGAATATGCGCGTGCATGGTCGAAACGGCTTCGGCGAGATCGCCTGCCACACCGTCAAACAGTTGCTCGCGCTGGGGAGTGCGCGAGACCGAATAGATATAAAACTGGTGAAGGTGTCTCGTGGCTGGCCATACCTGCCCTGTATAACCGTGCTCTTGGATCTCGTAGCAATTCATAGCTAACTCCAATGCTGGGATCATGCGCCCCCGAGGGGCGCATGTAATCCCCTAAACGAGGTATTTCTCATTCGGACAGCCCGGCTATGCTGAATCGCCTGTTTTCTATGGTTGGCTAGCCTGCTTGCTCTTCCGCCGGGCGAGCAGCCCCGTCCCCATCAATCCAGTCGCAATCAGTCCTAAGGTTCCTGGTTCTGGCGTAGCCGCCAAGGAGACGCTGTTGGCCAGCGTGAGCGCGCCGCCGCTGTATGGAGTCTTACTGAGGAAGAACAGATGGGCTGTCCCGCCGCTGGACTGAAGGCCATTAAACGTTCCGTTGATCGCGCCGCTGAGTTCGTACTCGTAATACAAGCCCACCTTTCCCAAGGCGGTCCATTGGAGCGGCGAGCCGGAACTGCCGAACGTTCCGGTAAACAGGACCCCACTGGAGCCGTTCCATCCCGTAGTGGTGATGGTCATTGTGCCAGCTCCAAAGGTCCCACCCCCGCTCAGCGTTCCCGAAAGAAGTGCGCCGGTCGTGAACGACACCGATCCTAAATCCGACCCCATCGAAACGCCGATTTGGCCAACCGTAGCCGAACTCGAGCCGGTCATGCTCAGGCCCGACACACCTCCAGTTGCCGTTCCGTTCGCGTAGTAGACGCAGACGCCGCCAGAACCACAGGTTGGGGCAGAGGTTGGAAAACCGGAAGAGTTGGCCCATAGCGCTACCGGCGCGAGCAAGGACAGCAAACCGACAAAACCAACGCGCCGTAACGAAGAACAGTGAACAGCATTCTGAAATGTCACGGTGAAAGCCCTCCTGATTGCCACACTTTCTGCTAAGCGCGCAAACTTGTAACCCCCCAAATGAGGTAGATATGTAGGCGCCCTAACCTAGATCTTCTTCTCGCGGACCGGGAGGCAAATGCAAATGAGCATGTGATGGGCTTGGGACAGAGAGGGGATGAAGCACAGGCACCGGGAGCGATCTTGGCGCCCGCGTAATCTTGGTCAGTTCGGTGGCAGTTGACCGCGCAGGATACCGCTCAGAGGCGAAACGCGGCGCTTCGTAGGAGAGCTTGTTTCTCGCTCAGGAGATCAAGCTTTCCGACGAAGACACCGCGGTCCCGGGTGGAGACGCCGGGCTGACGCCGGGCATTGATGGCGGAAACGAAACGCCCACTTACCCTCGCGGTCTTGCTTTCTGTCGCACTAACATCCCCATCAAGACCAGGCCGGTGCCCATCAGGCCGAGGCTTGCGGGTTCCGGCACGACCACTCCCGTGGTACCGCTCGCCAGCGAGATCGGGCCACCTTTATACAAAGTCTTGCTGTGGAAGAAAAGTTGAGTGGTCTGACCGCTGACGGTAGCGCCGCTCGGTCCCCAGGTCCCACTCACGAAACCAGTGAGCGTGTAGTCGTAGAAATTTCCGCTGTGGCCGGTGTAAATCCAGTCGATCCCCGAAATGGTGCCGGTGAACAGAGGGCCGCTGAAACCCTGCCATCCGGTAGTGGTGATGTTGAAGGTCCCCGGAGCGAACGTCACAACGTTGCCCACGACGCTGCTTCCGAGAGTTCCGGTTAGTAGCGCCCCGGTAGTGAATGACAACGTGCCACCCGTGAGCGTCGAACCAATCTGGAAGACCGTGGAGGCAATCGAACCGTTTGTGCCATCCATGGTGAGCCCCGCCGTGCCTCCGGTCGCGGTTCCGTTCTGGTTGTAGACGCAAATCACGCCGGTGAGGCAGGTTTGAGATGGAGTGTTGTTGGCTGAAGACCCCGCCCAACTTGAAACGGGCACGAGAAGCGACAGCAGGCCCAACATGGCCACCCGCTTCGCCGAAGCGCGCAGAGCAATACCCGACAGAGACGTCATTTGGAAACTCCTCCTGCATACACTCTCCCCTTTGTCCCAGGATCGGTAACCCCTCAAATGAGGTATTTTCTAGAAGTCCCCAGTCCGATGCCCGTGATCAACTTCTGGACCGATGACAGGAGGCCCTCATCGCTTGCCCCTCGAGTGCAAGCGGATTTCGATCGCCGGACCTCGGGTGGGTGATTCGTCGGCTCGGGTGGGTGACTTATAGAACGGTGAGCAGCATTCGCACGACAAGTTCGGGTTGGCGATGAGTGTCGGTCTTCATAAAGATGCGCTTCAAGTGAGTCCGGGCGGTGTGCGCGCTGATGAAAAGTTGGGCGGCAGCTTCTTCGACGGACTTTCCCTGAATCAGCTTTGTGGTCAACGCTGCTTCGCTGCGGGTGAGACCGTAAAGTGAAATCAGCGCCCGCTCGTCCACGACCAGTCCAAGATCCTGGTCATACAGCTTCAGCAGGGCCGTCCTTTGTTCTGCGCCCTGCCAGCATTCAAGGCCGGGTCCCGGAATTATACGAACGATCAGTGAGGTGCGCGCAGACTTGCGCTCGAGGGTAAACGGTGACTCTTGCGGTTCGCCAGCCTCGGGCGAGAATATTGCCTCCTGCAGCAGCTTGTGCAGAAGGCGTGTGTCGGCGGCGCGCTCTGCGACCAGTCCCGTCTGTGCTAAAAGAATTCCATCTTTCTTTTTTAGTATTTCGAGCGCCATACGGTTGGCGAGTTGCGGACGCCCTCCGTCCGCGACCAGAATGGCTCCGTGGCGTGCCAAGTCCAAGCCGTACGTCAGAGCCACCAACACATCCCGAGGAGTAGCCACTCCATCGGAAGCCTGGTCTCCCGGAACCTTCGCAGCAATGCGATCTTCATCCTCAGTGCGATTTCGGAATTCGTCGGAGGCGGGAAGACTCGGTGAATTGGCCATCTCAGTGCCGCTGCAACTCCTGTTGGTTCGAAAACCTTTAGCGCGCCGAGTGTCGTCAAAAGTTGTTTCGTCAGAATGACACTGAAATGAACGGACGATGAATTTTGTGTTACGGTGTCCAGTGATTGTGGAAATTGGCCGATCGAGTCGCGGGGTCGGTGGGTGGACTTCTTGAGCATCCCAAGAATTAATGCGCCATTAACATGCCGCTGACGCCCCGATGCCATAATTTTGCGGCACAACTGTTTGACCAATCACCAGGACTTGTGTTCCACAGCTCACGCCGTCGGAGAACATAGCAATGCTCAGGCTCGTCACCCCAAAGCTGATTGTGTGGATTGCTTTGCTCGTCGTATCCGGCGCTCTAATCAGTTGCGGTGGCAACACGTCGTCGGTTGTCGGTCAGCCGATCCCCAATATCGCGGGTTCCTGGGAGTTCATCGCTTCTTCCAGCAATGGATCCATCACAGGAATTGAAGTGGCGCTCGCCGAGGGCCAAGTCTTGGTCAATGGAATGCCGCAGCCCGACGGCCAGATCACAGCCAGCGGCACGCAGATCGCGTTTGTTGCCCTCGATCCGACGACCTTGAATGCCACAGCGTTCGGCGGAAATTGCCTGCCCATCACTTCCGTGAACAACCTCGGGCCGGGCAGCGTGACCGCTCTGAATGCACCGATTAATTTCACGTTCACGGAGAACGGGAACGTATTCAACGTAGCTGGCACACTGAGCGGCGACGGAAAGAGCATCTTGAACGCGACCTACACCGCGCAGAGTGGCAACACGTGCTCCGATCCGGGTGGCAGCATCACGGGCGCCGTGGTATCCAAGCTCTCGGGGACCTATACCGGGCAAATGTGCCCTCCCGCCAGCACATCGTGCCAAAGTGTCTCGGATTTCACGGACAATGTAACCGCGACCGTCAGCGAGAATTCAAGCGGCACCCTGACGCTCAGCCTGCTGCTTAGCGGCACGGACAACACCAACTTCACCCTCAGCGGCCCAGTCACCGGCAATGCATTCTCACTGCAGGGCACGTTCCAAGGCCAGACTCTGACCTACTACGGCTACTCAGAGCAGATCTTCGATTCCACCCTGCAGACCAATGTGCCGTCACTCTATCTGGTGAACGCCACCACCGCAGCACAGCCCAACTATGTAGGAACGCTTTCCGTGCCTCAAACGGTCGGGCGGTGACGTCGCAGCCTCATCGGCCCGGCGGCGGAGACTCTCCACGATTTCAGGGACGAAAGCTGACTGATCCAGACACAAATCTCCGGTGAGCGGCAGTTGGATTATTTTCGGTTACTCGATCATCCGCGAGCGATCCAGAGTGGTCGCGCGGATTGCGATGCCGACTGTGCCTTCTGCAGGTTGGCGCGTTTACCGCTGGCAACGTGGATTCCAGCGCAACGCGCGCTGTCGGTGAATCCTCTGATACTGCTCCGCGAAGAGTGAATCGGGTTTATCGAAAGGCTCAGTTTCTGGGTTGGGCAGAAAGGGAAAGTCTAGGGGCCATCGTGTAATTTGTGCCAGCGCGTCCTGCATGAAGGGAAGTTTCGTCTAAGGCGTTCACCTGATGACCCGCCTTTGAGCCAAATTCTTCAGCCACGCACCCACTCGGATATTCGATTGCTTCCATCTCCGTAGAGAAGTCGATGCGAAGCAAGGAACCGATTTGCTCGGTTACCCGCAACTGCGATTTACTCACTGGTTCAGGGGTGTTTTTATGCGCCCACAGTGGGCGAAAACGCACCAGCAGGGGTGTCCTAACGGTTTTCGGGAGGCGTCTCCGCCGTCCCAGATTGAGCATTTTGTGCCTGCAAGTGCCTGTGGAAATTGCTGTTCATTCGTCACAGACAATACCAGTCTCAAAGTGGCAATGTGGGTGCTATGAGAATTAGAAAGCTCCAGCCACGTACCTACGGGTGCGCGGGCGATGCAAGAAGTAAAACATAGGGGGATTAGATGAAGGAGCAGACTGTTCGGCTCGGTCCGCGCGAACAGCAGATTGTCGAATTGCTTCTACAGGGGTGTGATAACGCCGAGATTGCCAGTCAACTCAAGATGGCGCGGCGAACCGTGAAGGCTCACTTCAATCGGCTGTTTCTTCGTTTCGGAATCACCGGCGGTATCAAGCGAGTGAAACTCGCGACCCTGTTGTACCGGAGGCAAGCATGTCTGCAAGTGCAAATGGACGCTATGGGACTCGTGTCCCCAGTGAACGTGAACAGCGGGTCATCCAACTCGTTGCCGAAGGCCTGAAAAACCGCGAAGTCGCGGAAGCCATCGGGACGACCGAGCATGTCGTGAAGAACTACCTGCGTGTGATTTACGACAAGCTTGGGTTGTGGAACCGGGTGGAACTGGCGCTGTGGTATGAATCCCGACGGAGTCCGTCGGTCCTGGCAACTCAGTAGATTTTATTGAATGGCGGCCTTGCGTGGCGCCGTTGTGCGAAGCGACGGTGCCCGCGGGCGGGAACGCGTTTCGTGCTCCCACCGAATCACTCGCAACCAAAAGACTGTAGATGTTGCAGCCGATCTGCGGCTTCTTTCATTCCGCTGCGAGCGGCGGAGTCCAGCAGGACGCGCGCCTGATCGCAGTTCTTCGAAACTCCGTCCCCCTTCAGATATAAATCCGCCAGGAGCAGAGTAGCGTTGGCATTGTGCTTGGCCATGGATTTCCATAGCCATTTTGCGGCTTCGGCGGCGTTGCGCTGGAGGCCTTCGCCTCCCGTCAGATAGCGTTGCGCCATGGCGAGCTCTTCGGCACCGTTTCCCGTCAGGGATGCCTCCGGCGGTTTCGCGTCAGCGACTGCAGCAGCCGGCGGCGTGTCGTTAGCTGATTTGTCGTTGCTGGGTTTGGCGCTCTCCTTGCTGTGAACTGGCTGTGGGGGAACGACTGCCCTCTGGTTGGCAGGCAGAGTCTCGTCTTGTGTGTCCGTCTTCGCCGCGCTCAGCGGAGCAGGTGTCGAGGGCGCAGGCTGCGTGACCGCGGGAGCAACTTGAGGTCCCAATTTCGAACTTTGCGATGTGGCTTGCGCACTGCGCCAGGCCATATAGGCAAGAGCAAAAATCGCAATCGCCAGTGCAATTCCGATGTACACGCGATAGGATCGTGAGGCCCGCGAAAACATATCGTCCTCGTGATCGTTGCGGTAACTTGGCTCAAGTCCCTGGAGCAGCGTCAGGTCGTTCGTGCTCAACGCCGGTTCGTAGACAGCTTCCTGCTCCCTGATGAATGCCGTGTCGTCAGCCTGAGCATGCGGAGCGTGGTCCTCAGTACGCGGATCCTCGATCGGGACGCCGGGCTCCGCCGGTTGTTTTCCCAGCGGCGTTCCGCACATGCCGCAGAATCGGTGTGACTCAGGATTCTGCCGACCGCACGCGTGACAGCGGACCGTGGTCGCCGGCGTTTTTGGAATCTCAGAAGTGCGCTCTGACACCGGTTCTACGGTTTCTTCTTGTGCCGAGGTTGCAGAGGTCGCTGCGGTGACTTCGGAAGTAGCGTTTTTCCCTTGCAGTTCGTGCAGAAGTTCGAGCACGGCCTGTTCGCGTTTCTCCGGCGGACTCGTGAAATAAACCTCAGCCCACCGGCCCATGTGCTGGCCGAGGATTGGATTCAGCAGCGGATTCAACTCAGGCGCAGGTAACGTGCTGGGCCCATCAGGATGGTCGGTCTTGCTCGACAAATAGTGCTCTCCGGTGCAACGAAAGCGGATTGATTTCGCAGGCGAATGCTATGTCTATGATTGCACTCCGGTGGTCGGAGGTTGTCAACTGAAACCCCTTAGAAGGGACGAAAGGAAGCGTCGGCGGGCCGTTTCAGTCACAGGTTTTGCGGTAGGCGGGCTCGAATTGATCCAATTGCGCATCCCGTTGCGATGTGAATTTTCCCTTCGGAGTCTTGCCGTACAAATCGTCTCCCGGACAATAGTAGAGCGCGGTGTGGAGATCGACCCAGACCTGGGTCGCGGGATTGCCTTTGGATTCCGGCGTAGGGGGCGCCTCGGCGAGGCCCAGGCTGATGAGCATCCGGTCAAACATTGAGAGATCCGCGTCAGGAGCGGGCTTGCGATGGGCGGCGGCTGCCGCGGGCGTCGAATGCCCGGTGGCACTCACGGAATGGTTGGACCAGATACCCCAGCGAATGACCGCGGCCACGAGAAGCACGGCGATCGCCAGATAGACATCGCCTCGCCGGTTCGTCCAGAACCGAGCCAGTGTTCCGGAACGCTGCGCCGGGGCCAGTTGCTCCAGGAATTCACGGGCGCTTGCGGCGGAACTCCATGCCTTACTGCGATCCGATGTCGCGAGGGCGGTTGACTCCTTTACCGCGATCTCATCCTCTTCCTTTTCCTCTTTCTCCTCGCTCTCGTCGCTTTCAGCGCTCGCATGCAAGGGGATTTCAAGATCGGAGAGAACAGAGTCCTCGAACTCCGCACTTATCGGCCGCGCTGATTCCGCGGGATTCTCCTTATCGCCGGGCAGTTCGGCTGCTTGAAAAAGTTCGGGCATTTGCTCTTCGATCGTATCGGCAAGCGACTTTTCGGAGTGCGCATCGTCCAGATTTGCCCGTGACTTGTCCGAGGTGGCTTCCTCATTCGCAGGATCACCGTGAGAAATCTTCTTCATCGCTTCCTGCATATGCCACAGCGACGCCACCTTGCTCTGCATGCTGGGTGCTTCGTAGTCGCTGCTGCGGGGCGTTCCGCAGTTTCCGCAGAATTGCTCTTCCCCGACCAGTGTGTGACCGCACTTGCGGCAATCGAAAGTCGACGTCGAAGCCGCCCCTGGCGGAGCAGCGGCTTTCAGGCCGGAATCTTTGGCGGCCGGCTTGTCGATCAAGGCCGCGAGATTCGGCTTCAGCTTTTCCAGAGCTTCCAGCATTACGGCGCGCTCGGTCGCAA
>Ga0187819_10002292_pt1 | contig 10125 bp, 9 predicted proteins | sample NC_wetland_sal_i_15_FD_132411 | JGI IMG/M metagenome (GOLD analysis project Ga0187819, IMG submission 132411) | Wetland sediment microbial communities from Neuse River Estuary, North Carolina, USA - SO4_4 | ecosystem: Environmental > Aquatic > Freshwater > Wetlands > Sediment | place: USA: North...
TATGAGGAGGTTTGTCTATTTTTGACCTGAAGCCTGCATTTCCTGGCGCTGGCGCTGCATTTCGGCTCCGCGACGTTGCGCATAGCGCACGTAGACAAAGGTCAAGATTATTGCAGCCATGGTCAGCCCACCAAGGATGAAGGGGGAAACGGCTAGAACAACTACTGCGGGGAGGGTGTAGACCAGTATGACGCGCAGAATAAATTCACCAAGATAGGCAACTCCCCATCCAACGGTGATCACGCGGTGGACGAAACGAGCATAGGGATATTGCCACTGCGCATTGAACTCCGCGAGCTTCACGGGATCATGACCAGCCATAAACTGTCGACCGAAGTAGAACATGAGCGGTCTAGGGAGGAGCAGCGACACAAAGCAGGCGAGACCGAGTGCTCCCGTGAGAAAGGATTCGCGAATCAAGAGAATTTTAGGATCGCCTCCAAGCAGGACACCTACGATGCTTACGACGATGCCGAGCAAGGCCAGGACGCCTATAATATCCAGGCGACGATGGCGCACTACCTCGATAATGCTATCTATCGCTGGAACCACTGCTGCGATACTGAGAGCAACCAGATCGGAAGACGAGATATAGCGTTTTGAGAGCAGGTAGAGTACAACGGGAATAGCCGCATTAATGAAGAGGCTCCGAAGAATACCTCGCAAATTCATTTTCGAACCGGGAGAAGGAGTTTGCATGGTTGACATAGTTTTTCCTCTCTGCCCATTCTTGCAAGGGGCTATTTCAGTGTCAGTAGTAAACGCCTGTATTCTCGCCTTACCAGCTTCTAAGGGTGATCGCTTAAATAACTTGACATTGTGACAGGGATGCATCATAGCTCTTCACACCGTCCGAGATGATTTTGATGGCGAATGGAATTATACCCTTCAGCCCTCTGAGGTTCATGTTATTTAAGCGTGGCTCCTTCGTGCCGCTTGATCCAGCTCCCAATCTCGTTCACCACCTCTTCAGCCACATGACCAGCCACGGTGTAGGTGGCGGGAGTGGCCTTTTGTCCGCCTTCGATGGGCATAAAGAGGTGGCTGAGGGCGGGATACATTTTAAATTGCACGTCGCTGCGCCCACCCAACGCGTCCTGCCAGATCTGGAAATCATCTCGCGTGACCTGGTAGTCGCCCTCGCCCTGCAGGAAGAGCATCGGCTGTTTGAGCGTTTGCGCCACTTTCTCCGGCTGATAGGCGTTCAAGTCGAGCCAGTAGGCAGCCGGGACGCCCAGCGGCAAGTCGGTCGCTGCGGCTGTCGGCAAGCGGTTGGGATCTTTGACCAGCTCCACTTGCTTTTTGAGCACAGCGAGCTGTTGCTGCCGCGTCACAGGATCGGGCATACTCAGCGAAAGCACATAAGTCATCTGATCCAGGATCACATCCTCCAACGGCCGCGCAGAACCCGCCAGGATAATCAGGCCACGAATCTCTGGGTCGGCAGCGCCAAGGCGTGGAGCCAGGTAGCCGCCCAGGCTATGTCCCAGCACAAAGATCTGCTGCGAGTTTATCTCTGGTCGATCGCACAAGAGGACCACAGCCTCCAGCGCGTCGTCAATGACCTCTTCCTTGACGGTTAGTGTGTCAATCTCACTGCCCAGGCTGGCAGCATAGACGTTCGTGCGTTTATCGTAGCGCAGAACAGCGATGCCCTGCGAGGCCAGTCCCCAGGCCAGGTCGCGGAACGGCTTGTTGGGCGGGATCGTCTCGTCGCGGTCATTTGGTCCCGATCCATGCACCAGAAGCACCGCAGCAAACGGCCCGTCGCCCTGCGGAATGCTCAATGTTCCTGGCAACACCCATTTTCCGTGCCCTATCTGCATCTCGTGCTCTTGAAAACGCTCGGGCTGCGCGTAAGACGGAGGCTCGTAGGTCGCGTTCGCCTGTTGTTCAACGGTTCCCACAGGCGTAATCGTTAAACCGATGATCTCGCCCGCACCATTCAAGACGACATTCACATCGAGACTCGCCCGCTCAAAGGCGCAGGTGACAACCTGCACCAGGCCATGTTGTGTCTGCACGGCAGAAGTTTTTCCCTGTTCCTGAAACGCTCCAACCTGCAGTTCAAGCCCCTGCCAGGTGGCCTGGAGTTTTCCTACAGGGAGGAAAGGTTTGATGTTATCCGCCAGACGTTGCTCCACTACGGCAAAATCACCTTGCGCCAGTTGTGTGACAATTTGTTGAGCAGTATCCATCATACATCCCTTCTGGTGACAAAAAACCTGGTGTGTTGGTTTTTGCTATCGCTGACCTCTCTTTTAGAATACCAGGAAAAACGGAGAGAAAAAATCCTCATTGAGCGTACCACAAGAGATGCCCTAGCAAAAAGGGGATATTCTTAAGGGGAACTCACGCAAACAACATGACCAGCGAAATGCTCCTGTGTTCTGCACGCTGTATCATCCATCGTGCAAAATAGTTCAGGTTATTTCAGCGGGAGCCCTAAGCGTACGAAATTTCTCCGTTGCTACCAAAAGGTCTACTGATGCGGATAATTCGGTTTGTGTGTCCATGATAGTACTCCTGTCGATTTAGCAATTCTTCGGGGAACCTGCTAACTTTGTCGGGTCATGTGTGTTGTTCTGGTCTCATTGTGCCGAATTTTGCCCGCCGGTGCAACTCAAAAATTTTGCAAAATCTGGTTTATATAACGGTGTCAAAAATCCGTTATATTCAACCATAGATTAGTGGAATTGAGCGGGGCTGTCAAGGTTGACGTTCAATTGTTGCTGGAGTAGGAGAGCTTATTAAAGCCGAGAATGAAACCTTAAAGACGGTTCTTATGGCAGAGAGAAAGGCAGTAAAGGAAGATATAAAGCGTGTTGAGAAGAAACTAGCTAATACGTTAGCAGACCATGAAACACACCTAGCAGATTTAGAAGGAAAACCAGTCCCGCGCAGCCACTAGACTGTATCAAGCAAATTCGCCTCTCTGTATGGATATTTTTGACTATCCCCGCAAAAGGGTAAAGTAAGACGTGCGGTCTGCTGCATCCCTGTTTCACTCGCTTGTCTCATCGACCCGAACGTCCCGCTGTACTGACGGCTGCCAGAACGTCGAAGAGTTTTACTGCTTGGGGTTGGTGTCTCACTGTTGCAGTGGCGGGCCACCGCGGTCGTATGCCGTTGAATCTAGGACAGCCAGCCAGTCGAAATCGGTGAAGCTTTGAGAAGTGAGTGCGAAGTAGGTCGGGTTCTTCATACTGCCCGAGCGAGTCGGGAGCGCTGCAATTTCTGCGGCGGGAAGCCCTTGGCCTTTGTGAGTTGGAATGAACCGCGCCGGCCCCGGCACGGCAGTCAGGCGCGCCTCAAGAGTGCCGGCTTCGGGCTGGCCGATGCCATTGGTATCAGAAACGCCCACGGCCGAACCGATGACGGCATAGCCGAGCATCTCATTGAGGTGCGATCCCGCCGGCCACCATGTATATACGTCAGTACCTAATTGCCATTGTACCTTTCCGCGCTGCAGATGGCTGTTGTGAGCGAAAGCCAACACTTTCCCTCGGCTACGCTCACGGGACACCATGTACGCCAGATTATCCGCCATCAACGCGTCGCGAATGCCCAGAAGTTCGACAAACCGTTCGCCCGACTTTCGTGCCACCGAAGCATACTGCACGGCTTCCAAATAGCGACTCTCGTCGCTCTTCGCCACCAGTTCGGGACGGCGTACGCGCAGTTTTGAAATGAGGTCCTCCGTCTCAATCCGCAGCGCCGTTGCCTCTGGTGAAAGGCCTATCGACTTCGCCGGGTCCATCATGGCTGCAGGGTTCTCCCAGGCAGCGTCTGGACCAAGAAACTGATCAATACGCTGACGATACATCTGGTCGCTGCTAGTATCAACCAAGGCGAGGTAGTCGAGTACAAAGTGCAGGACCTGGCGTGGGCTATCGCTACCGGTCATTTCGGTTGGGCTATCGAAGCCGTAGAACTGGAGTTTGACGCGATGCGAAGGATCGGCATTGTATCGCCGCATCCACTCCACGAGTTCTCGATTGGCGTTGAGTCGGCCGAAGCCGTGGCTAAATCCGCTGTCCTGCACAGCCTCATACGATGCCGGGCCGCGACCGGCTACGTACTCGTTCACGACGCGCGCCCGAAGGAAACTGCTCTCGATGGCAATGGCGCTGTAGCCATACGCCTCTACCAGGCGCTGGAAGAGCCGGTTGCGGAGCATGAGGATGTCCTTCCCCCCGTGGAGCGCTTCTCCGACGCCAAGCAATTCCACCGAGTCACCAAGCGAGGCCATCACCTTGTCGACAGCAGTGTTGAAGGTCCTGGGCGAATCGATAGAGAATGGAGTCGCCTCGCGTGCAATCCAATCATCAAGCGTTGCGTTCGTGGCCGATGCTTCTATAGATTTTTTTGACATACCCCATGATACCATTTTGGATAATTTTGAGCACACCCCCGAAAAGGTAAAGTAGGACTGATCCGAAGTTTGGCGCCTTGATTTGGAACCATTCCTCAGGGGGTGATTGGTGGACTGGCTATTGTTCTCTTTGGGCTGATTGCTGCGACATCTGTACGCATCTGGGTATAAAATGGCGTAGCCTTCACTGGTTGATCGCAGGATTCAGCCACATCACATCATAAGTCATCCATGCCTGGAAAGGCGTCAGCGTCTCCCAGGTGAACGAGCGGGCTGTCTGCTCTTTCCATTCACACAGACCTGCCCTGGTTAAAATGAGATTGCCCTTCTGATCTCTACCTGGAGCACTAATATTGACGGTGACAGAATACAACGGGATATTGCTCCTCCAGATGGCCTGCTGAATGACCAGGCAATCATACTCGATATCGAATTTCGCTGAAGTATTGTCCCATAGACTGTTAAACCTATCCACGATGAGCACGCTCTTCGCGTTAGGGTCATATGTGCTTGTCACAAGGGTGCCATTTGGATGGCTATTTTGTGCCACGTGGAGCAGATAGTTTTCCAGTCCCTGGATCCCCGAGGGTGGGGTAGCCGTGGCATGAGGTGTGAGAGGTGGGTTCTTGCTGGGGGAATGGGCTAAAGTCGTAATGGCAATCAGCACAATGAGGAGACCAGCAATTACCCCAGAAATCATCCAGGGCCACAACGCGTTCCTTTTCTTCTTGGGCGATGGTGGTGGGAGGATCCTCTTCTCCCAAGGGGTTCGTTTCCTTTGCTGCCTGATCATACTCCTTCTGCACTCATTTCTTTGGGTCGGTCGTTGTGTTGCTGGAGCAAACTTCCCTTCCTGTACTCTATCGTATCCAGGAGTATTCCTGCAAGCCAGGTGGGACTAAATGGCTATCTTGATCTAGAAATGATACAAACACCTGGCCATCTTGAAAAACAATACCACCAATAATTGCGGTAGAACCCCTTTTTCGGCATCAAGTGGGTCCCATTCCTGGACCTTTTTCGTAAATGACAACCCATAGCCTATCACTTTGCAGCTACCCTGCTCGTTGAAATTGAATGCTCGCGTATCCAGGCCACAAGATCTTTATCCATCTGTGAGCGATCCTCTTCAAACTGGCTATCATGATCGTAGTCTGCATACGTCTTCCATGTCTTATCGCTGCTGGCCAAAGCCTCATACAACTTACGCGAACCCTCATGCAGCACCGACTTATCATCCTCAGCCTGCATCACAAGTGCCGGAATGGTAATCTGCCTTGCCTGTTTGAGGATAGCTGAACGCATGAGCAGCACTTGAAACATAAACGACGACGTTTGCGTCCGCTGCCAGAACGAGTCCGCTTGCAGCATCTGTACCGCTTCCTCATTGGTCGTCATCCCCTCCGTTCCACCGGCAAATTGCCGATAACGCCTCGACTTAAACACACCGCCCAACAAAACGCCTAGCGTGGTTCCCAAAGAAACACGCGAAGTGTCTCCCACCCACGGATTGAGGAAGACAACACCAACCAGCCTCTGCTGATCTTGCGCAGCAAAGTGTGTCGCAAAAATAGCTCCCATGCTGTGCCCAAGTAGAAAGATGCCAGCTTCGGGATGGCGCTTGCGGATTTCAGTTACGATATACCCTATATGCTCCACAAAGGTACGGTAGTTATCGATGTGACCCCGTAGACCTCCTGAGCGGCCAAATCCACGATGGTCCATTGCATACACACTGATACCCCGTGAGGCCAACTCATTGCCCATATCGATATACCAGCCGCTATGCCCGCCCAGGCCATGAAGTATAAGTAGAACATCAGGGCCATTCGTCTTCCAGCTCCGCAGAAAAAGTTCATATCCATCTGCCGCCGTCAGTTTCTCAGTCGCCGTTGTAATGCCTGGTGCTCCCTGCATCTGGCCCCAATCGCCCGGATTCTCTTGTTTATAGAGCATGATCATCTCCTCATTGACCTGTATTTTCGTGATCACTCAGTATCTTCATACTCCAAAACCGTCAGCCCGACGCGTTTCCGGGCTGAGAGCTGACCACGGTAGGAAGCGCGAAATGTGCCTGATGTCGGAGCAACATCGCAATAGTCGCGTCCTAGAGCGACAGTGAGGTAGCTCAAGTCGGCCTCGCGCCCGTGGGTTGGGTCAAAGGGCAAAGCGGCAGCAGTATCTGACCCATCTGCAGAAGGTACAAGTACCTCGACCCAGGCATGAGTACCACCCTCGCCCAACAGGTGACCAGATACATAGCGAGCAGGCAACCCACACTGTCGAGAAAGAGCAATCATGAGGTGAGCGTAGTCCTGGCATACTCCCTGTCCAAGTGCAAGCGCCTGAGCCGCAGTAGTGTGAATATCAGTTACACCACGCACGTAATCTAGAGCATGATACACCCATTTGTTGATGCGTTGAGCCAGCGCCATTCCCTGGTGACCTTCAGCTATCAACGCTGCCGCTACCTGTCGTAGCATATCATCCGGCTCGGTGAGAGCTGATGGTTCCAACAAACGTGGATCAGCAAGCCAGGCAGCAGAGATGTGGTGAGGGCTTTTACTAGCGTGACGCTCGACGACGATCCAGGCTTCAAAGTCAATGGCTTTTTCGACACGCGGAACATACAGATTGAGCACCACGTTCTCGAAGGCGTCCTGCTCATAGGAAACCTCAACGCTTGGTGCGGAAACTTCCAGGTGATGGAAGACGAGACGCTGGTCGCCGTGGTTATCTGGCGGAATGATCATCAGGCATTGTTGCAAATCATCGATGGGGCCAGGATATTCGTAGCGCAGGTGTTGGTGGATCAGGTAGGCTGTTCGCTGCACTCGCCTCCAATCCACTGCCTGGTGATCGAGCAGATCGAGCGCAGCGAGTCTGGTTTCAATATCCGGTGATCCTTCATTCATGCCTGGATGTCATCCTCTCTTCCTGCAGGCTCCTCGCCTGTTTTTACTATTATCGACGGCGCTCTTGCAACAGATTCAGCAGGCACCTCATCGGCCCACACCGTCATACTCTGTAAACGTGGCGATCCGTAAGTCGTAACCATCGCCACATCCAGCGCATCACGCCCCCGCCCAATCAGGACGCGTCCAATGCGCGCCATATTGTTGCGCGGATCGAAGGTCCACCAACGATCGGCGAGGTAGACTTCCATCCAGGCGCAGAAATCCATCGGTTCGTATGGTGGAGGGACCCCAATATCTGGCAAATAACCAAAGACATAGCGAGCAGGAATATTGAGAGCACGACAGAAGGTCACAGCCAGGTGAGCGAAGTCACGGCACACCCCGATACGCCGCTCAAACACATCGGCGGCAGTAGTCTGCGGAGTGCTCGTGCCATACTGGAAACGGATGTTGCTATGCACCCAATCGCAGATAGCCTGAACCCGTACCCAACCTCCATCGATTGCGCCAAAGAGTTGCCACGCCGTATCAGAGAGCACATCGGAGACGCAGTAGCGACTCGGCAAGGTGTAGTGGAGTACATCATCAGGTAGAGCCTCAATCGGCATCTGAACGGCGCCGGGATCGACTTCATCCGGTCCCCCAGAATCTTCGACAAATGCATCGTAACGCAAGACCTGCTCACCAACCGGCATCACCAGGCGCTGGCAGACGTTTTTGTAGATATCCCGGTAGGCATGCAAAGTCACATGCGGACTGATTTCCCACGTCTCCTGGAGCACATGGTGTGCCACATCTGCACGTGGTTGTACCTGGATGATTGTTGGCGTGGGCCATGTCACCTCATAACGAATTTCGCATCCTACTCGAATTTGCATGCTTCGCCTCCCAGGGGATATATGCTTCTCATGCAGTAAGCATAGCGTGTATCGTAAGGGATTGTCAATAAGCTTTCCTGAGATCAGTTTAACTTTACATCTGGCTCGCTACCACCATATAATAGGTGTGACAATAGTTTATGAAGTTTGTTGCCAAGCGCCTGGGATACAACCGCCGTGATACGACCCGACACCACAGGCCGGCCCACATTGCCGCCGCCCTTTTCAAATTATCAACTCGACGCAGCGTACGACGAAATGTTCGACGCCACAGGCCGACCACGCCCCCGATACGAAGAATTGTATCAACGACTACTCGACATGCCCACCGAGACCCTGTTTGAGCGCCAGCAAGCGGCTAACCTGATGTTCCTCAATCAAGGCATCACATTTACTGTCTATGGTGAAGAGGAGGGAACCGAACGTATCTGGCCCTATGACCTCCTGCCGCGCATCATTACCGGTGCCGAGTGGGCCATAATCGAGCGCGGTTTAACGCAGCGTATCACCGCCCTCAATTTATTCCTCAAGGACATTTACCACGAAGGCCGCATTTTGTCCGCCGGAATAATACCTCGTGCGCTCGTCTACAGTTGCCGGCAATTCCGTCGCGAGATGCGCGGATTGAGGGTGCCACACGATATCTACGTGTCCATAGTCGGCACCGACCTTGTACGACTCCCTGGTGGAGGCTTCGCAGTACTGGAGGACAACCTGCGTGTGCCAAGCGGCGTTTCCTATATGATTGCTAACCGCCAGGTGATGAAGCGAGTGTTCCCCTCGTTGTTTGGCAGCTATGGCGTGCGCCCAATCGACCATTATGGACAGGCACTCTTGAGCACCCTACGAGCACTCACACCAGCGAGTCGCCCGGACCCGACGATTATCCTATTGACACCAGGAGTCTACAACTCAGCCTACTTCGAGCATACCTTCCTGGCACGACAAATGGGTATCGAGCTGGTAGAAGGGCGCGATCTGCTCGTTCATGATAACATTGTGTACATGCGCACCACGGGAGGACTACGCCGCGTAGATGTCATCTATCGACGCATCGATGATGATTTCCTTGATCCGCTGGCCTTCCGTCCCGGCTCTACACTCGGTGTTCCGGGACTGTTGAACGCCTATCGTGCAGGCAACATAGCCCTCGCCAATGCTATTGGAACGGGCATTGCCGATGACAAGGCCCTATACGCCTACGTTCCTGCCATCATTTCCTACTACCTGGGCGAGGAACCGATTTTGCCAAACGTGGAGACGTTCTTGCTCACAGACGATTCACAACGACTCTATGTGCTCGAACACCTGCAAGAACTGGTCGTAAAGGCCGTCGGGGAATCAGGGGGCTATGGCATGTTAATAGGCCCCTACAGCACTGCCACTCAACGAGAGGAATTCCGCGAAGCAATCACCACTAATCCACGCAACTACATCGCGCAACCCACGTTGGCGCTTTCACGCGCCCCTTGCGTCATCGACGGCCAGATCGAGCCACGCCATATCGATCTCCGGCCCTTCATTTTGCAAGGCGAAGGTGTGACCATCGTTCCCGGTGGGCTGACACGTGTCGCGCTCAAACGCGGTTCCCTCGTCGTCAATTCATCCCAGGGCGGCGGCAGCAAGGACACCTGGGTGTTACATCAATGATGAATTCAGGATTAGAATACCCGAGCGTAGTATAGTAGGGGCGAGCGGGAGTGGATGCGTGGGGAGTGCCCTGGCGGTCGCCCTGCCGGGGTGTTACATCAATAAGGAAGAAACACATGCTCTCACGAGTCGCCGATAGTCTCTACTGGATGAGTCGCTACCTGGAACGGGCAGAACATTGCGCCCGTCTCATCGATGTCAACCTCCACCAGATGCTCGATCAGAGCAGCCAGGATGACACATCACGCTGGGTACAGCTCCTGGATAGCCTGCATGTGCCACCTCTGGCAAACGGAATAAACGA
>Ga0187819_10002294_pt1 | contig 10123 bp, 12 predicted proteins | sample NC_wetland_sal_i_15_FD_132411 | JGI IMG/M metagenome (GOLD analysis project Ga0187819, IMG submission 132411) | Wetland sediment microbial communities from Neuse River Estuary, North Carolina, USA - SO4_4 | ecosystem: Environmental > Aquatic > Freshwater > Wetlands > Sediment | place: USA...
AAGCTCGTTGCCAGTTTGACTCTCGCAACTTCGTGACCTACGATAAGGGTGCGGGGTGGAGCAGTCTGGTAGCTCGTTGGGCTCATAACCCAAAGGTCGGTGGTTCAAATCCACCCCCCGCAATACTTCTCCACGCGTGGCGGTAAGCCATGCACCCTGTGAGCATGGACCCTGGTAATGCCAAGTCTGGCCCCGCCGGAATCGGCCGCTGGAAACCATGGCCACACCCACGCGCGTCCCTTGTGCCGGGAGGGGCGCAGCGATTAGCTCACCTCCGGCGGGGTGTCACAGTTCATCGACTGATTGCGTGTTTTACACAGTTGCACATATACTGTGATTATGAAGAATATCACGCTCAGCGTGGACGAGAACATCCTGGCCGCTGTTCGCCGCCATGCCGCCGAACACAACTCCACCGTTAACGCGCTGGTCCGTGAGTACTTGACGGGTCTTGCCGCGCACGAGGATCGGGCCAAGCGCGCCCGGGCGCGATTGCGGCAGTTGAGTGTGCAATCTCAAGGGCGTCTCGGCAAGAAGACCTGGACCCGGGAAGATTTGCATGATCGTTAGGACGTTCCATGATTGTTAGGGCGTTCTTGGATACCAACATTCTCGTCTACGCGGCGGTAGGAGCGGGCAAAGACGAACCCAAGCGAGAGCGCGCGTTGGAGCTTGTTGAATCAATAGACTTCGGCACTTCGGCGCAGGTGTTGCAGGAGTTCTTTGTCACCGTGGTAAGGAAGGCCTCGCGCCCGCTCTCAGCCGCACAAGCTTTGGAGTGGATTGAGCAGTGGACGGCATTTCCGTGCCAGGCGATTGACCATCAGTTAGTGCGGATTGCGATCGAGCAATCCGAGCGATTCGCGATCTCCTATTGGGACGCGGCTATTCTGGCGGCTGCCGAAGCGCTCGGAACGGACACGGTCTATTCCGAAGACCTGAGTCATGGGCAGCGATACGGACGTGTGCGAGTTGTAAACCCCTTCGCTTAATGGTTCGCGCAGCCTAGGTCCGACGAGGTCTCCTCCCATTTCTGGGCAGCGCCCAACGACGCCTGAGCCAAACTGCGAGGGCATTATGAATGGCTTCAATATACGCCCCCGCAACCAAAAACTCCATCTAACTTAGAATTTCCAAACACATCCAAGAGAAGGTATCTGCACCAACTGCTTCAATCGAGGTGGATGCACAACGGATGGGCCATTGGCACCTTAAGAGCTTTGTTCCAGGAATGTGTTAAGGCTTCTCGCCCGCTCGGTTGGGGCTCGGCAAACCATTCGAGGGAGACAAGTTCCTCAGCCCATTGCTCAGTGCCCGGGTGGCAAACTCCGTGAGTTCGAGTACGCCTTCCCTCGATCCGAACGGGAGCCGGCGACTGACGGCCAGCTTGGCGATCCCGTGCACCATCGCCCACGCCGTCAGCGCCAGGACGCCGGTCTCAACCGGCGGCAACTGCCCGGCCTTCTGTGCGGCGGCGATATAGTCCAGCAGAACTTGAAAGGCCCGGCGGCCCGAGGCCGCATACTCCGGATAAGCGCTCAGCGCTTCGGAATCATCAAACATGACCGAAAAATGTTCCGGCCACTGCAACGCGAACTGCACGTACCCGCGCCCGCTCAGCTCGAGCGCTTTGAGGGCATGGTCGGCCGGCTTCGCCGCCGCGATCATGGCACGCTCCAGCCGCTCGAAACCCTGAGCCGCCACAGCCGCCAGCAGCTCGTCCTTGTCCCGGAAATGCCGGTAAGGCGCATTGTGGGACACCTTCGCCTGGCGAGCCACTTCCCGCAGGGTGAACGCGCGCGGTCCCACTTTCCGGATCACCCGCACAGCCGCTTTCAGCAAAGCTGGCTTGAGGTTGCCGTGGTGGTAGGGCGGCGCTTCGTTCATCCGTTATCAGGAATAGCAAATAATGTTGACAGAAGCAACATCGGCGGTCTACAATGTTGCTAGTGTCAACATCAAGGAGGCAATATGCCAGGCAAAACCACCGGAGTGGCTTACAAACAAACCCCGCTCGAAGATGAGTGGGACGCCATCGTCATCGGCTCCGGCATGGGCGGGCTGACGGCCGCTGCCCTGCTCGCCCAACATGCCGGCAAGCGCGTGCTGGTGCTGGAGCGGCATTACACCGCCGGCGGCTTCACCCACACCTTCCATCGTCCCGGATATGAATGGGATGTGGGCGTCCATTACATCGGCCAGGTGCAAGATCCGGCTTCTCCCATCCGCGCGGCTTTCGATCATGTCACCGAAGGGCGTCTGCGATGGAATGCGATGCCGGATGTCTACGACCAGATCCGCATTGCCGGACGCGTTTACGAATTCCACAGCGGGTTCGAGCGGTTCCGCGATGGCCTGGTCGCCGCATTCCCCTCCGAAAGCGCGGCCATTGACCGTTATCTCGCCGCCGTCTCTTCCTGTGTCAAGGCCAGCAATCTCTATTTCGCGGAGAAGGCCATTCCACCGATAGCGGCCCGCCTCGCCGGCGGCCTGATGCGCGTCCCATTTTTGCGCTGGGCCAGCCGCACTTCAGAGGATGTCCTGGCCGGGTTCACCACCAATCGGGAACTGATCGGCGTGCTCACAGCACAATGGGGCGACTACGGCCTGCCTCCGGCCCAGAGCAGCTTCGCAGCTCACGCCATCATCGCCCAACATTATTTCAATGGCGCCAGTTACCCGGTGGGCGGCGCATCGCAGATTGCTGCATCCATTGCGCCCGCCATCGAGCGAACCGGAGGCAAGATCGTGGTCAGCGCCGAAGTGGACCGGATTCTGCTGGACAAGTCCGGCCGCGCTTCCGGCGTTCGCATGGCCGGCGGGCGCGAATTCCGCGCTCCCGTGATCGTCAGCGATGCCGGTGCCATGAATACCTTCGTACGCCTGCTGCCATCAGACGCACCCGGATGCGCCGCGATCGCCGCCGAGATTCGCGCCATTGGCCATTCCATGTCCTACTTGAGCCTGTACGCGGGCCTGAACAAGAGCGCCGCCGACCTGGGATTCACGGGCACGAACATTTGGGCTTACCCAACACCCGATCACGATGTCAACGTGGCGCGCTTTTGCGCCAACCCGGCCGCGCCCTTCCCCGTGGTCTTCATTTCCTTTCCTTCGGCCAAGGATCCGGACTTCCTCGCGAGACATCCGGGGCACGCGACCATCGAAGCCATCACGCTCGCCCCATACCGCTGGTTTTCGCAATGGGAAGACACGCGCTGGAAACACCGCGGCGCGGGCTACGACGAACTCAAGCGCCACTTCACCGAGCGGCTTTGCGAAGAACTCGAACGGCACGTCCCTGCCGTGCGCGGTCACCTGGAGCATGCCGAAATCTCGACGCCTTTGTCCACGCGCCATTTCAGCAACTACCAGGCCGGAGAAGCGTACGGGCTCAACGTGACACCGGCGCGTTTCCGCCTGGGCTCACTGTCCGTCCGGACGCCCGTGCGGAACTTGTTCCTTACGGGACAGGACGCGGGCCTGCTCGGCGTCACCGGCGCCATGTTCGGCGGCGTGACCGCCGCATCCGCAATCCTGGGCCGCAATCTCGCGGCGAAAGTAACCAGGCCGGTGCCCGCGCAAGCCGCGTGACTTCTGGCTGGTAGGCCGGGCGACACGTGCCTTGCCCCTACATCGTGTCGTTCGTAGGGGCCGGACACACGCTCGGCCCGCTTTCCGGCATTACCAGGACGGCCCCCTGGAACATAAACCGTTAGCTCTCCGTCGTACGACTCTCGGAAGCGACATTCTGTTACCCAAAGTGACTAAATGTCACCGAAGCGCCGGGCGGGTGGCGCGCCAAACTTCACTAAGGTACACAGATCCGCACTGCGCATAGTTGGCACGTCATTTGCTTTTGTTAGCATCGCCTGAAGTGAATGGGCAAAGGAGAAACTGAAAATGAGACTGCTAAACAATTTTTTTCGCGACGAGCAAGGCCAGGATCTCATCGAGTACACGCTGCTCCTCGCGTTTGTCTGTCTGAGTTCGGCTGCGCTGTTTGTCAGCGCCGGCGGCGACGTCAGCGGTATCTGGTCGGCCACGAACAGCCAGCTCACGGCCGCCAATACTTCCGCAAGCTAGCTCACGAAATAGACAAGCCAATATTAGCGGTCAACACAGGAGCGCTGGAGCGAGGGGACCGAACCACGTTGGCCAAGGCGAAGAAGGCGGGCAGGAAGAGGTTGGGGTGATCAACAGCGGGTTGCTGGGGATGGGAGCACTGAAACATTCGGTTCCAACCGGGCGATTGGATGTACAATCGGGCCAAGACGCCCAAGAGGAAATCCCGTGTGAAGTACCTGACTGTGGCATTCTTCGTCTCCGTGGGTTTTGCACAGCAGTACGAGGTTGGGGCAACTATCGGATATGGAGTGTACCGAAACGGCACCATCTATTCGAATGCCGGTACCGCTCAGGCTGGAATCCGCAACCGCTTCGCGGCTGGTGTAGTCCTCGGGGATGAGTTTTCAGAGTATGTATCTGCTGAGTTTCGCTATCTCTATCACGACGGGCATCCCTTCCTTCAGGCCCCCGGTGTCAAGTCCGATATACAGGGCCAGTCCGATGCGCTGACTTTAGATCTGCTCTTCCACTTCAAGACACGCGAACATCGTTGGAGGCCCTTTCTTGCTGGAGGGGCTGGGGCAAAGGATTACGTGATCGCTGGCCCTGAGCCGTTTCCACAGCCGATCCCGCAGATCGCCAGCCTCATCGCTAACGACGTATGGAAGGTCGTTTTTAGTGTGGGCGGCGGCGTGAAGTTTGCCCTGCGCCCGCACCTGCTCCTGAGGGCAGAATTCCGCGACTATCTCACCACATTTCCAAGACAGCAGATTGTCCCTGCTCCGCACAACACGGCACGCGGGATTTTTGAGCAATTCACTCCTCTGTTCGGCCTCAGCTACACCTTCTAGAGTTCTTCGCCAAGCTCCACTACCTGCCGGAGGATCCAAAGCCGCCGGTACCCCGCGTCGAATCCCTCAGTTCTCCTTCCTCCCACTCCGCGGCCTCGTATCGCGCAATGATCATCTGCGCGATACGATCCCCGCGGTGCACAACATAATCCTCTTTCCCGAGATTCAACAGGATCACCCGGATCTCGCCGCGATAGCCCGGGTCGATGGTGGCTGGACTGTTGGGGAGCGTGATGGCATGTTTTAGCGCCAGGCCGCTTCGCGGGCGGATCTGCGCCTCGTAGCCGGGAGGCAACTCAATGGCAAGGCCCGTAGGCACGAGCTGCGGTGCACCGGGCGGCAGCGTTCTCTGCTCCACGGCCTGCAGATCGAGTCCCGCATCTTCCAAAGGACCGTGCGCGTATTCGGGCAGGAACGCGTCGTCCCGAAGCCGTCTGATTTTGATCTTCATGACATGTGCGTTCGCTGCCTCGCCGGCGGCCTGCAACCTATGAAACAATCGACGGAACCGGGGCTCCTTTCCTGTAGCGCAGGCCTACGGCGGCGTTTGCCGGAGACCTGCGGCTTTTTTGTTCGTGAATGGTAAAACCTCGCCACCACCCGACCGATTCTTTCACAGCTTCCTACGGCGTTTTTTGCCGGAGACCTGCGGCTTTTTCTCCGATCGCGGCAAAAAGCCGCAGGTTCCCGCCAAAACCGGGCGTGAGCCTGCGCTACAAATTCATGCGCCAGCGCCACGCCAGAAATATTTGCGAGGCAAGCCGATATCTCCCAATCGAACAGGAACCTCGATATTTCCTATGATGCAATTCCGATCACCGAACTCGTGCGAGCCGCGACGCCTGGACCTGAGTTTACATCAGTCTAGCCGAGCCGTGACCGTGAGGGAGCGGTTGCTCAACAGACCTTTGGCGCTTCGCGATTCGTTATCATAGCGTGAGTCGACATGCCCGATAGACCCAAGCGTGTTTTCACCGTCTCGCCCATGCCCCCGGAAAAGTGCGCGTACGCGCTGGCGCGCTACAGCCGGTCACCCGATTCCATCCGGCAATCGCTCGATTGGGTACGGACGCACGATTCGCAGAAATTCCTCGAGAGCTTCTATTTCCAATACGGCCACGCTTCCATCGCCGACCTGGGCCACACCGTGGTGTGTTTCGAAGGCATGTCGGAGCTGGCGGCGAGCGAGATCGAAGACGAAACCCTGTGGGACGGGCAGGCCAAATCCTCCCGCTACCAGGATTTCTCGCGCTCCGGTTTCATCACGCCCGATGAATTTACCGGCGAACAAGCTGCACGCTACCAGGCGGCCGGCGAAGCGCTGCTCAACGCGTATCAGCAAGTGAGCGCCCGCGTCTTCGACCATCTCTCGGAGAAGCTGCCGCGTCCCCCAGAGATGAAGCCAGACGCCTACAAACGCAATATTGCGGCGCGGGCATTCGATGTCGCGCGATACCTTCTCTTCTGGGGCGTGCCCACCAACATCGGCCAGGTGACCAGCATCCGCACCCTGGAAAAACAAATCAAGCGGCTGCGCGTCTCCGAGTACGAGGAAGTGCGCAGCCTGGGTGAGGAGATCCTGGCCGCCTGCGCTTCCGAGCCGGATTGCGTTTGGGAGGATCACACCCGTGAACCGCTGGCGCCGACCCTGGCGCGGCACGCCGAGCCCGACGAGTTTCTGGCGCGCTCCCAAGCGGACCTCAGATTGTGGGCCGAGCAAAATCTGCCGCCCGCGGCAGGCCTGATCGTGGACTGCGTGGATCTGGTGCGGCCAACCGAAGTCGCGGCGGACATCGCCGCCACGCTGCTGTATTCCGTTACCGGCCGCCCCTTTCGCGAGCTCTACGAAATGGCCGCGGGATGGCCACAAAGCCGCCGCCAGGAAGTGATGGATGTGGCGCTCGAATCGCGCAGCCGCCGTGACGATTTGCCCCGCGCTTTTCGTGGAGGGCCCTACGCATTCGACATCGTGATGGACATCGGCGCATACCGCGACCTGCACCGGCACCGGCGCTGCCACCAGTTCCGGCAGGCCTACAACGGACAGCTCGGATACGACACGCCAGCCGCGGCCGGCGCAGCGGGCGCGGCCGAAATCTACGACAACGCCATGCGCGCCGCGTTTGCGGAAATGCACAGCTTGCCCGCGCCGGGATCCCATTACCTGCTCCCGTTCGGCGCCCGCTCCCGTTTTCTTTTTAAGATGGACTTCGCCGAAGCCGAATATATTGCGCGCGTACGCAGCGGCGTGAAAGGCCACTTCAGCTACCGCAACATTGCCTGGCAAATGAAAAACAAGCTCGAGCAACTCGAGCCGGAGCTTGGGCGGCGCATCGAAGCGACGCCCCCTTGGGTAGAAGACCCTTTACAGCGCTGAGGCGGTGACGACGGCCGGAGCCTTCGCCGTTGCCCTTGTGCGGAAATCGTACTTTTCAATACGAACGGCGGCCGCGTCCGCACTGGATCGGACGACTTTTCCCAGCGCCACCAGCTTCAACCCGCATCGGGCATTGAGTTGGGCCGGCCACTCCACCGATATCTCAACATGCTCGCCAATGGGTAGCTGCGACTCGGCGGTGAACAGGATTCCGCCGCTGCTCATGTTCAGCGTCTGCCCCGTACCAGCCTGCTTGCCATCCTGAAGCCTGTAACGGAGGTTGTTCTCAAGGGGAAACCGGTCGGTGTTCCGGCGATCTGGGGAAGAGTTTTCAAGTTGGAAGCGCATAGCTTTGTCATCTCCATCATGCGAGCACCCGCCGCCCCCGGACAATGGGCCTTCCGATTCAATTTTGAACGGTACTTTTGGTCACCTGGATATGGTACGAGTTGACAGTACCCCAGATTAGAAATAATCTAAATTCAAGCACTGCTTCAGCCGCTCAAGAATGACGCGGTCGAAGTGAGGGATGGAGACGTATGGCTGGATCTGGATTAAGCGGCCTCGCCGCAAGACACTGCGTGCCCTGCAAGGGCGGCGTGCCGCCGCTCAAAGGTGAAGAACTGCGGAAACTCTCCGTGCAATTGTCCGACTGGAAGGTGATCGACGAGCATCACATCACCAAAACCTACCTCTTTCCGGATTTCAAAACGGCGCTCGACTTCGTGAACCGTGTGGGAGCCATCGCCGAATCCGAAGGCCACCATCCCGATATCGCTCTGGCCTGGGGACGCGTCGACGTGAAAACGTACACACACAAGATCGACGGGTTAACCGAGAGCGACTTCGTGCTGGCGGCGAAAGTAGATCAGGAGTTCTTCAATCGGCCGAAGACTTAGCGCGCGCCTGGGCCGCTACCTGCTTTTCGTACCTGCGCAGCACTCGCTCTACGTAAGCGATCGTCTCGCGATACGGCGGGATGCCGTGGTACCGGTCAACGGCCTTGGGCCCGGCGTTGTAAGCGGCCAGCGCGCGGCTCACCTGGTGATCATCGTTCCGGTATTTCCATAGCAGGTCGCGCAGATACTGCGTCCCGGCCTCCACGTTTTGTTTGGGATCGGTTGGATCGGCGCCGTACAGGCGGGCGGTGTCCGGCATGAGCTGCATGAGGCCGATGGCGCCCTTGCGCGAAACAGCGTCGGCGCGATACCCGGACTCGACGGCCACCACGCTGTGCACAAACTCCGGCGGGAGGCCATTGCGATTGGCGGCCTCGGTAACGAGATCCTCGGCGCTTTGCGGCACCGTGATCGGGGGCTCGGAAAACTTGGGCGTCTCCTCATCGGGCTCAAATCCCGCGACTTGCGCCGCGGCAAGCTCGGTGACGCCGCCGTTGTCATAGAGCCGCACCGCTGTTCCAGCGATCTCGTGCCGGTCTGCGTGGAGGCGAAAACCCGTGGTGAGCACGGCATACTCCCCCGCCCAGCACGACCCCGCCAGCACTGTAAGGACCCCCAGTTTCAGTATCATGGACGATTGAGCCCAACCATCACTAACTCATTGACGCATCTGGAATGCAGCTTGTGCAGCCGGAAATTCGACCCCGGCAAGATCTATAACCTCTGCGAATGCGGCGGTCCCCTGCTGGTTCGCTACGATCTGGATAAGCTCCGCCAAACCTGGAGCCGCAACCAGATCGCCGCGGGCCCGAACAGCATGTGGCGCTACGGCCCGGTTCTGCCCCCTTCCCACCAATCCTCCATTATCTCATTGGGCGAAGGCATGACGCCCCTCATTCGTACTAATCGGTTGGGGCGAAGAATCGGCGCAGATCAACTATGGGTAAAGGATGAGGGGCTGAATCCGACCGGATCGTTCAAAGCGCGGGGCCTTTCCTGCGCGGTTTCGATGGCCGTGGAACTGAGGATTCCGAAGCTGGCTATACCGTCGGCGGGAAACGCCGCCAGCGCCATGGCGGCCTATGCGGCGGCAGCGGGCCTGGAAGCCCACATCTTCATGCCTCGCGACGTGCCGCAAGCCAACTTCGTCGAATGCAAAGCCTATGGCGCCCACGTCACGCTGGTGGACGGTCTCATCAGCGACTGCGCCAAGCTCGTCGCCGCCGGCGCTGCGCGCGAAGGCTGGTTCGACGTAACCACTCTCAAAGAGCCGTATCGCATCGAAGGAAAGAAAACCATGGGATACGAGCTGGCCGAGCAAATGAACTGGCAGCTACCGGATGTCATTTTCTATCCCACCGGCGGCGGAGTCGGCATCATCGGCATGTGGAAAGCGTTCGCCGAAATGGAGGCGCTGGGCTGGATCGGCGCCAAACGGCCGAAGATGATTGCCGTTCAGGTGGAGGGTTGCCAGCCGGTTGTTCGTGCTTTCCAGCAGGGTGCGGCGCGGAGCGAGTTCTGGCAGAACGCTCACACTGTAGCCAGCGGACTGCGCGTTCCGAAACCGCTAGGCGATTTCCTCATCTTGAACGCCGTCCGCGAAAGCGGCGGCACAGCCATCGCGGTCAGCGACGCCGAGTTGCTGGACGCGGGCATCCGTCTCGCTTCCGAAGAGGGAATGTTTGTCGCCCCGGAGGGCGCAGCGTGCGTTTCCGCACTCGAAAAACTGCTCGCCGACGGAACTCTCAAGCGCGACGAAAAAATTGTCATTTATAATACGGGCGCAGGCTTGAAATATCTGGAAGCGTATTCGACGCGCTTCCCGCGCCAGTCTTCAGGCGAGCAGGACAAGCTGGGCGGCCTGATCACACCCCGATGAAAGAAATTGCACAGAATGCGCTCGACGCTGCCGTGCGCCGCGGCATCTC
>Ga0187819_10002295_pt1 | contig 10119 bp, 8 predicted proteins | sample NC_wetland_sal_i_15_FD_132411 | JGI IMG/M metagenome (GOLD analysis project Ga0187819, IMG submission 132411) | Wetland sediment microbial communities from Neuse River Estuary, North Carolina, USA - SO4_4 | ecosystem: Environmental > Aquatic > Freshwater > Wetlands > Sediment | place: USA: North...
CGATGGATTTTTTTCATCAATCTGCCGGTTGGCCTGCTGACATTGCTTTTGGTTTATCACTTCGTCGAGGATCCGCCATACTTGGCCCGCATCAAGGCCGCCGGCGTCAAGCTGGACTACATTGGGATTTCCCTGCTCGCTTTAGGTGTGGGCGCTTTGCAGATATTGCTCGACAAAGGGCAGGAGGACGATTGGTTCGGATCGCAATTTATTACGACATTAGTCATCACGGCCGCGGTCTGTCTAATCGCGCTGGTGATCTGGGAGTGGCATCAGAAGGCACCCATCATCGATGTCCGCCTCTTCAAGAACTTCAACTTCGCTAGTTCCAACCTGATGATGTTCACGCTGGGCATTATGCTGTTCAGCAGCCTGGTGCTGATGCCGCTGTTCCTGCAGACTTTGGCGGGATACACAGCCCAGGTCGCGGGACTTGCGATTTCAGCAGGAGGCGTGTGCCTGCTCATTGAAATGCCCATCATGGGGACGCTCACGACCAAGCTTCAGGCGCGGCACCTGATCGCCTTCGGTTGGTTCTGCCTGGCGCTTGCCATGTTCTATTCCACAAAGCAGATTGACTTGACCATGAGTTTCAGCACCGCGCTGTGGCTGCGAGTCGACCAGGTTTTTGGGATGGGATTTCTTTTTGTGCCGATTACGCTGGTGGCCTACATCGGAATTCCGCCGGAAAAAAATAATTCGGTGTCAGGCATGGTCAATTTCATGCGCAACATCGGCAGCAGCGTGGGAACCTCGATCGTTACGACGTTGCTGGCGCGGCGCGCGCAATTTCATCAGGAGATTCTCACCGGCCACATTCGCTATGGGAATCCCCGACTGCTCGGAGCGGTGTCCGGCCTTTCGCAGCAATTGGCCACTTCCGGATTGGACCAGCATTCGGCGCGGATGGCGGCCTATGCCAGAATTTATCAGTCCATCCAGGTGCAGGCGAGCGCGGCGGCGTATATTGACACCTTCATGGTGCTTGCCGTAGGGTCAGGCATCATGTTCTTTCTCTCATTCCTTCTGAAGAAGAATGATCCCGGCGGCGGAGGCCATGTAGTGGCGGAGTAGATCAAGCACTACGGTGTGTGGCCCCCGAGCGACTCGCGGGGAGCCTTCTAGAGACGGCCTTCTGGAGACGATATGATCAAAATCGTCACAGTGGAACGGGAGTATGGAAGCGGCGGCGGTGAAATCGCCCAGCGGCTCGCCCAATTTCTGGGCTGGAAACTTTGGGATCACCTGCTGACGGAGGAAATCGCCCGCCTGGCGAATTGCTCCCAGGCAGCCGTGGCGCAGCGCGAGGAACGCACCGATCCGCTTTACTACAGGCTATTCAAATCTTTCCTGCGCGGGAGCTATGAAGGTAGCATCAACGCGCACAAGCTGAATCTGGTCGACAGCGAAAACATTTTGAAGATGACGGAACGCGTCGTGCAGCACGCCGCGAAGAAAGGCGAGTCCGTCATCGTGGGCAGAGGTTCGCAGCTTTTCTTGAAGGACCGTCCTGACACCCTGCGCGTGTTTCTCTACGCCCCCAGGGAAAATAAAGTGCGCCGCCTGCTGTCCCGCGGGAAGAGTGAGAAGGAAGCGCAGGAATTGGTCGATACCGTGGACCGCGAGCGCGCCGGCTTCATCGAAAAATACTTTCACGTGGAGTGGCCCGACCGCGCCGTCTACCACGTCATGATCAATACCGCCGTCGGCGACGAAGCCGTCGTGCAAACCATCGTGAACTTCATGAAGACCTTCGACACGAAAAATTAGAAGCCAAAGATCCAAGCCGCGGTGGAACCTGCCTCTTCCCGTAATTAGTTTTCATTCACCTTCATTTGAGATTGAATACTTCGGCCGCTAGTTGGGGCTGCTCATCTTGCGGCATTTCCAGCTAGCGGCCGGTAGTCGTTGGCGGGAGTATTGAACCATGCCCGTGCAGGTCAAGGGCAGAACTCGATGAGTGTCAGCCACCTCTGGGCGATTAAGCGCCCATGGAGTTCAGCCCCAGCCTTATTCGTTCATGGCTCATTTTCGGTTTAGTTCGGACCACGCCCCGCGATTCACGGCGACTTGTTGGGACGACGGAATTGAAGGCACACCCGGCTGGGGCACTGCAGTAGGGAAAAATGGCGGACCGAAGTTGGCCCCGAAGCGTGTGTCATAGTACGTGTTTCCGGAGCCGATACTGACGGCGTGGGCCTGGTCCTCGGCTCTTCCACCCACGATCGTCCAATTGTTAATGCTGTTGCCTGGAGTTTCGAAGCCGCTGGTCCCGGTGAGGCTGCCACTTAATGCCACAAGGCTGCCATCAACCGTCAGGTTACCACTCGGGTCTGGGTAGAGGTTTATATTTCCGTTCGTGTAGACCCCAAACACTCCTGCGTTGGTGCCAGAAACCGACGCGTCGGAAGGAATCGATACGGGCAGCGTAGCGTATTCTATGTCACCCGTAATGCTAACGCTCCCGGAGGACGCGATGGTTATGCCTGTGTCATTCTGAATGGCCCCCAGAGGATTATTATGGCTGTCGTAGTTGCCCGTCAGACCCGTGACCGACCCGTTCACATAGATGAGCGTGGGGTTCACAACCGCTCCGGAGGGGTCATAGGTGGGCATAGGCGTGGGAGTAGAATCGTTGGGGTTGAGCTGTGTCGGAGTACCGTACATGGTCACAGCCGATCCACCGTTAACGGACACGGTCGTCGTATTGTTAGTATTGTCGACAACGATCGTGGTGGTGGTGCTGTGCTGTGTAATCTGGTAGGTTTGCGTGGCATTTGAAGTGCTGTCGCCACCAGTGGAAGCGATTAACGTAATGGATGCGTTCCCCTGGACGTAAAACCCTCCTGCATAGCCGTCGCCTCCATTGGCCGTACTGCTGCCATAGCAGGGATGTGTCGCCGTGCACGTGTGCCCGTTCGGGTCCGTTCCGCTCGTATAAAACGGAATGTAAACTCCATTCGACGGACTACCTGAAGCGGCATATTTAGTGCCGCTAAGTGTTTGAAGTTCCTGATTCATTACGATTTGGCTCGGCGCAGGGTCAGTGGGGCATGGCGCTGCAACGCAGGGAGGTATACCCTTGGCATCCAGTACCGCCTGTGCTTGGTTGTAAGTGTCCGAGGGTGGCACGATGGATTTCGCCCCCAATTGGAGGCCGCCGGCAGGAAAACTCGGCTGTTTGAATCCGCTCGGAGCCGTCGCGGAGTTTGTGCACCCACCATTGCTAATCCAGCTTGCCTGCGTGTTTTGCTGGGCGATGGATCCGGTGAATGTATAGCCGGGGTTGTTGAAATTCCCGAAATTCCACTGCCCGTCCGTAAAGAATGGCCCGGTCATAGTTCCCGGCACCAGTGGACCCTGGCACGCCGCGAAATTGGTGATGAAAGCGGCCCACTTCGAGAAAATCGGCGGAGGTCCGCCAGCCGCCGTCCCGGTGGTACTCGTATAGACAATTGTCCCGGTCTCCACAACTTCTTCGCCTTCGCTTCCCGACGATTGGCCCTGGACTGTGACTTCGTACGGATAATTGAATTGCCATTTATAGTTGTGATCGTTGGCTATACCGCCCGGATATGTGGCGTTCACGCACGTCGCCTGAGTGACCGGCAAACAGCTGGCGCTGTCGCCTGGATCGGGCTTTAACTCGAATTGCGGTGTTCCTAAAATCAAATTGCCGTCTGGGTTTGTGACGCCATCAGGGGTTATCATCTTGAATTGCCCCTTCCACGATCCCGCGTCGCCCATCTTGAAATACCCATTCGTGAAGGACGTGAATGAGGTTGTCAAACCCGTCGGGTACACCGGGCTATTGCTTGCGTTGACGGCATTCGCGAAGACCTCCTGAACGGTCGGTATCGTCGTGGCACCAATCGGAAGAGGAGGATTGGCGGTACTGGTCCCGGCGTTCAGGAGCGAGTTTGAAATCGTTTCCACCACGACGTTGACACCGGAATCGGCGGCATAGAAAGATCCCCGGTAGTTCCGGTAAAAGCCATTGATCATGGTGTCGGAAGACACCAGGAGGACGATGGCCACGCTGGCGGCGCTCAGGAGCAAGAGCAGGATCAGCGTGATGATCAGCGCCACACCACGAGTGCGCGCTCTTCGCTCTCCTGCCTGGCACACGATATGCCGGCCGTTGGCACCGCTATAGTTATTAAGGCGTGATTTCATGGTTTCACCTCAAGCCGTTCCATTTCAATTAGTGGAATCAACGTTACTCAAATTCCGCAGATCCACGACTGTTGCTGCTTGCTGTACAAAATAGGGGCCGTTATCGAACCCGTTCAAGAACACGGCGCCAGTCGGGTTAATCAGCGGGTTCGTGCGTCCGATCAAGGAGACGCGCACGGCACGAACCAATGTGAAGTCGTACGGATCATAGGCAACCGGCGGGGAAACCGTGCAGTCAACGCCGGCTTGCGCGTCGCTGCAATACTGGGCCCCGTTGTAAATGTAGTTCGCAATATCCGTGGCGCTCGCGTTCTTGGCGTTCCAGAGGTCCGCGCCCACCTTGAAACCGATGAGCTGGTCCGTAACCACCTGCGCATTCGCGGTGGTACAGGACATCCCGGGGCAACGGACCAATTGCGGATCGTTGGCGTTGGAGGGATTGGCCATGACGGCATATGTTATGGCGTTCGAGCCAGTCCCTATGTCGACGATATACGAGCCGTTGGGGTAAAGGTTTGCCTGGGAGTTCGCAAAATAAGTTAAACCGCCCGGCGTGTACATGATACCCATTGGATCGTCGGCCTGCGTATCCGCGGCGCTGAGCTGGAGGGTGATCGGGACTCCAGCCGTTGCATCGTGGGTAAGAGTGGCGACGTTCATGCAGTAGTGCAATTGGACAACGCTAACGTCGCACGCGCTGGTCGAGAATTGGAGCAGTAGAACTTCGTCCCCGCTCTTATAGCAGCTAGCGTCAGCCGTATTATTCGCCGTAACGTTGTTCGCGTCGTTCGCCTGTACGGTTTGGGCTGTGCTCACGTTCACCTGTGTGGCGGTGACGAGAGTCAAAGGAGGCGCCTGAACCCCTCCCGCCGTAGTGCAAGGCTTGGCGAGACTGTTATTCGGGCTAAGAATTGTATACGAATCGAAGCAGGCGCTCGGTATGGGATAGGACCAGTTCGTTGTATTGGGAGTACAAGTGGCGGCGACCCCGGGGATATTGTTGTTGATGATGACGCTCATGTAGAAAGGTGTGGCGTTCACCACGCCGGAAAGCAAATTTCCGCCCCCTCCGGCCATATCCATTTCCATCTGCGAAATTCCATTTCGCAATCCCACGTTGACTCCCGACAGGTTCTGCTGCTGCGTCGCGATCCCCGCTTGCTGGCCGAAGAGAGAAAACGCGGCCCCTGCCACAACCACGAAGACCGCCATGGCAATTATGAGTTCTGTTAACGAGAACCCGCGTTGGGCATGGAAGCGCCCGTGGCGCGATTCTGAGTTTGAGGAAATGCCAGTATTCACATTTTTCATGGGCGCACCATGCTCATCTGGAAGGAAACGGGCGGTTGAATGCTCTGGTCGTTCAGAGCGACTACTACGGTAATTCGCCTCGGCCCGTTGTTGGGTGATACGCCCGGCCCGGTAATCGTCGTAGTGGTGCCGGTCGAGGAAGTTACCGTGACGGGGGTCGTAATCATCCAGCGGCGCGTAAAGGTGGATCCCCCCGCAGGGGCTGCCACGCCGCAGTTGGTCGGAGTGTTCACGCATCCTGTGTTGGTTTGCACGATTGTGGTGGTCACGGTCGTTCCATCCGCATTTACTTGCGTCTGGGTCTCGTAGTTGCCGCCAGCGGACTCGGTCATGGTGACTTGGTCGCAGTACAGATCCCCAGCACTGCATGTCGCCGGACCAGTGAGAGCGCCACAGGTTGCGGAGCAGGCCACGTTGGGATCGCTGGAAGGCCACTTGTTCAGCGAGTCCAGTTTTTCTGACGCTAAGACATTGGCCATGTTGATATATCTTCCGTTGGTTCCCAAATTCATGGTGCCGCCGATCAGAGCGGCCACACTGAGCAGGCCGATGGAAAGAATGAAGATGGACATCAGGACTTCAATTAGCGTGAAGCCGCCGACGCATGCCTTCCTGGCCTTATTGGACGCGCGTTGTTGTGACATTTCCCACCGTCGAAACATTGATGTTTTCCTGCCTTCCCGAATTCGTAACTGACAGTGCCGGTGGTGTCGTATTGGTTGTGGGAGGACAAACTCCTCCTGCACCGGACACCGCGCCATTGGGGCACAGAGTGAATGTGTAAGTTGCGGCTGTTCCGCCGTTGATAAGAATCGCCGTGCTCGGCAAAGGCACGGTTGCATTGGTTGTACTCGCCGTGACATCCGTCACCACATACGTGTTCGCAGGAACGGTGAAAACCAGCGTGTACACATGGCTGTTCATGATGGATGCATACCGTGTTTGCGAAATGGCTCCGGATATGGCGCTCACCACCGAATTCATCTGCATATTCGTCATGGCGCTTTTGTAGAGAGGAATTGAGATCGCTGTGAGAACCGTCCCAACAAGGACAACGATCATCAGCTCCACGATCGAGAATCCGCGCAGACCCTTTGGGAGGGAGCGGCCATGCGCCAGTTGGGAATCCGCATTTACTTGGGCTCGCGTCATTTCCGAAATCCTTCGCTCATTTGAACCTCGCCTAAAGCGATTGACAGGATGCACTCATACTAGAGCAACTCTCCCGCCAAGCTGCGAATCTGTCGTAATGCATTGATTGCAAGCAATTTAACTGCCTTTGTGGCTCTATCGAAATGACCTGCCCTTGGGCCAATGAGTAGAAACTGTACAAATCGAGTCCCGCCCTGTCGCCGGAGTCCAATGCGCTCCAAACCGAAACTGAGCCTACGTTTTACCTCATCGGCTGTCTGCTCCATTTTCCTTAGCTTCAATTAGATACAGGCGTCTCTTTTGTTCGGTGTCCAACCAAATCCGATCTCCAAATTGTTATGAACTCGCCCGCAGTTACATCGAATGCGATCCCCCCCGCACATAGAAGGCAGTTCAATATTCGGATTTGATTCCTGTCATCGGCGCTGGAATTTGCCGACCTACAGTGTTTTTGATTCTGGCCGATGGACTAAATTTGGTGGTCTTCTCGGTCTCTTTTAACGGACCGGTAAGAGCATTGGTGGTGTACAAATATGAGGCAATCTCTTCCCCGTATTAAACAGTCTCGCCACGGCTTTTCACTGATTGAGGTCCTTGTGTCCATAGCAATCCTGTCCATCGGCCTGCTCAGTGTCGCGGCCCTCATCGGCAGCACCATGAATTTGGGAACCAACGCGAAATATATGAGTATGGCCAATGCTCTTGCATCAGAAAAACTCGACTCCCTGAACAAGTGGCCTTCCAGCGATGCCAATGTCGCCTGCTCCGGAATCTGTGGCGCTCTCACAGGCCCAGCCGTATGTGAGACTGCGGATCTGTACTGCGACCAAATCACCATGGCCGAGTCCGCCGGCGGCAACTACGAGACCCAGACGCAAGTAAATGCGGATGGAACGACTGTGACCACTACAATCGTTCAAACCAACACTGGATGCGTGGACACGCCGGCCAACTGCGGGGTGGCAAGCCCGACGGGGGGATCCACCTTTACGCGCCGCTGGATGATTACGACCCCGGTCACAGTGACCTCCTCCACGGGCACTACTACGACGATCACTGGACCGGGGGTTGCGCCGAATAACGGGCCGAGGCGAGTTACGGTCGTGGTCACCTTGAACCAGGCCGTGCAACCCCCAGTATCCTTCCAGTTGAGCATGGTGCGCCCATAGACATCTCTTTGAAAACCCCAAGCCCCGCAACGCACGTCAATATAGACGCGCCGCCGGGATCCGATTGATCGGGTCTAAACGGATAGTGCAGTTATAAATAGAAGTGATAGTAATGTGAATTCTTGAGTGTTGCTCACGGTCCCGGTTGCACCCTCGCGGAAAAAGGCGCGGCCGATGGCGGAGCCGTGCACGCGTATTGCACAGGCCAGCCGGGATCGGTTGTTGAGTTCCGGCAAAGTGAGGTCAGATTGTAAATGAGATTCCCGAGGACGACGGGCCCGTCCAGCGGCTCAGCGTAAATCTGGTAATTCTGCGAGGTCCCTACCATCAGGTGCTGCAGCGAAAAGGTGCCGTCGAATTGCGCCGGGCCGGGATCGGTGCAACTCCATCCGGCCATCACGGCTGCGGTCACCGTACCGGTAGCGTTGTCGACGGCGACGACTTGCGCGGGGAAAATTCCGGTCACACCGGCGGGCGAAATGGGCAAGGCAAGAGGATTCGCGGGCAGCACGCGCCCACTGATCGTGCCGGCGTGCACGGAGTCCGTGGGGTCCGGGTAGAGAACACGCAGTCCGGTGCGATCGTCGTCCGAAAGAGGCGCGTCGGGAGACTGCGCCGTGGGCCTTGTACCCGTTATCTGCCCCGGCGGCGGAGCGAAAGGAAACATCATCGCGCCCAACTCACCGGAATGATTGAAGCCGAAGGAGTGACCGAGCTCGTGCGTCAGGACGGATTCCAGGTCGTAAGCGTTCGGATTCGACGCGAGCGCCGCGGGAGTCGCGAACGTCGTGCTGGCGTCGCCGGGCAAAAATAAGGTATCGGCATCCAGGATCTCGCCGACGAATGTGGCGGGCGCGCTGGACGCGGTAAGTTGCGCGCCCACCGCGTCCGCCGAAACGACGCGCGTGAACGCCAGAATGCCGAGGGCGAACCCGAGGTCATCCTGATTGAAGCAAATGGTATTGAGCCCGTCGGTGGAAGAGCATGCCGCCGCCGTCGATGTTTGCTGCAGCGTGCCGAGCGTCGTGGGCGTAAGCAAAGTGCCGGAGACATTCGTCCACACCGACAGTGACGTTTGAATGACTGCCTCGATTTCGCTGAGTTGTCCCGCCGTGGTCTGGTCTGCGGTAAGAATCGTGACGGGGCTTGTGCCGAGCGATGTGCTCCATTGCCGGTTAATCGAGCCCGGCGTGGAAATGCCAAAGCGCGTGAGCTGCGGGCAGGAAGTACCGCCCGATGCGGACGCGGCTTCCCGCATGTCCGCAACGATTGTTCCCAGATCGTAGGCCCCGGAATACGCGGCGGTAATTTGCAAAAGGAACAGGCAAGCGACAACAGCAGAAACTGCGGTGCGGAATGGACTGCGGCGATTTTCGCTCATCTGGTTTTCTCCTCATTGCGCGCAACGGCGGCGGCAATTCGCGCGCGGAACTCCCCGATCGGCATGCGCCGGATCCCTTCGGTATGAAACGTTCGCGTCGCCGTGTCAAAGACGGCGAACGCGCTGGAATCCTGCGTCACGGTTTCAACGCCCGTTCGCGGATCGCGCGAAATGCGAAAGCTTCCCTCGGCCCACCCTGCCACAGTGAATCCTCCCGCACGCGACCGCTGTAAAAACACGACCGCCTCGCTTCCGAGATTGAATTTGGGCGTGCCCTCCACTGTCGCGGTCAAGTGTCCGACGCGTCCGCCCGGCAAGCGGACCTCAATCTGCGCCGACAACTGACCCTTCATGGTTTCCACGACGTCGAACGTCGTTACCGTCCAGATCGATCCGTTTTCCCAGCGCGATTCAGCACGCGCGAAGCGAACGCGCGCCACGGCGTCCGATCCCGCAGCCAGCTGATCGAGGCTGAGCCGGGCGAGCGTGGTGGCGCGAATGGCCGGCAGGAACAGAAGCGCGGGTAAAAGCGCAAGAGTAAGTTGGATTTTTTTTCGCATTAACGCACCTCGATTGCGCCGGTCCCGGCGGCTTTGTCGCCTTCCGGATTTTCAACAAACAGAGTTCGCGGTCCCGCGCCCGCTGTAGCGGGGACTTGCAATGTCACGTGCACGATCCCCAGGCTGAGAGCCGCGAGATTGCTGACCGTGATGTCCGGCGTGGGCGGTCCGCTGACCGTATAGGTGAAGGATGGATCGAGCCCGCTTCCAGAAAACACACACAGGTCCGCCGTTCCTGTTCCCGTCGAGGGCCGCTGGACAATTACTGGGCTCCCGTCCAGCACGCACGATGATGTCGCCACGGAGTAAGCCCCGATGGCGGCGATGTTCAGACTCGCGCTTCCTCCGGTAGCCAATCCCCCGTTGGTGC
>Ga0187819_10002296_pt1 | contig 10114 bp, 14 predicted proteins | sample NC_wetland_sal_i_15_FD_132411 | JGI IMG/M metagenome (GOLD analysis project Ga0187819, IMG submission 132411) | Wetland sediment microbial communities from Neuse River Estuary, North Carolina, USA - SO4_4 | ecosystem: Environmental > Aquatic > Freshwater > Wetlands > Sediment | place: USA...
CGGCTTGCCGTTGTCGAGGCTCTCGATCTGCGCGAATTCCTCAGTGTGCTGCTCGAGCAGGTCCGCCAGTTTCCACATCAAGCGGCCGCGCTCGGAAGGCGTGATTTTCGACCACGGGCCGCTGTCGAAGGCTGCGCGCGCCGCTTTCACCGCGCGTTCGATGTCCTCGCGGTCGCCTTCCGCAACCTCGGAGAGCACTTCGCCCGTGGCGGGATTGAATGTGGGAAACGTTTTGCCGGAAGCTGAATCAACCCACTTGCCTCCAATCATCATCTTGTGGGTTCGCAAAACAAAACTGGAAACAGAGGGTTCGAGCGTCGCCGATGCCGTTGCTGCTGTTGCCATTTTCTTCCTCCTTGATGGAATTCGCTTCAGAGACTACACGCCGCAGCGGAGATTGCTCCGATGCGGAAATTTCAGCCAGCAATAGAAACAGCGAATTGCGAATCCGTGTTAGCCGGCGCAGGGTTCAGCGTTTCTGGCCACAAAACGCCGAGCCCGAAACTGGAAAATGCTGGAGAGTCTGCGCCCATTGGCATCCCCCAAACTGTTGCAGACGGTCCGTTGGTGGCACCCCCGAGGACCGGACAGGGCGTTTTCGAAACTACTCCCCTGTAGCTGTGAATTCAAGAGCCGAACAGAATCCGCTGGTTTTTGGCGAGTGTCACTGCGAGGCGGGCGAAGTATTCCCGTGATTCGAGCGGCTCCAGATGACGCACGGCTACACTGCCGCCGATGGCAATCACCAGACAAACCACGACTGTCGCTCCTACGCCCAGAAGCGACCTGCGCACGCTGCTCGCTTGCCGCCCGGCATGCGGACGCAGCGACCACAATATTCCGATGGCCACCAGCCGAATCAGCATGCCAATGGCGCCCGTGCTGTCGTTCAGCGGGTCGCCGTTGTGCACATGCGTAGCCACAGCGCCGAACATGTCGATCGTGAGGCCGTTAATGCTGGCAGGAAACCCCACGGCAGCAGCAGACCGACTGCCCCGAGAATCTCGGCAATCACTATGAATCTCAGAAAAGTGGCCGAGTAACCCGACTGCGTGAAGAACTCCGTCATCGGGCCCAATGACAACGCCTTGCCGAGTCCCGCAATCGCGAACGTGAACGCAACTGCCATGCTCAGGGCTGCCAGGATAGACGGATCGGCCAGGCATTGCCTCGAGTCCTTGCGCCGTGTCGCCAGCCCGAAGATGGCTCCGAATAGAAAGCCTGCAAGATCCCCGGTAATGCCGCCCGCGATTCGGCAAAAACCCGGCTGGATTGTGAGCATAGTCCCGGCCGAGGTCAGCGCCCGTACTACCTGCAAGACGGCGACTGCCGCGTAATAGGCGCGCCCCAGCCGCGACGGCTCGATATACGCCGTGCGCCTACTGAGCAGGACTCCCGCGAGGAAGCCGGCAAACATTACCGCCAATATGTAATCCACGCGGTAGAACATCTTTGCCCTCCTGCTCAAAGACGCACGTTTCTCGACTCCGCTTAGACGGCTGCAAGCACGAAACGTTACTTCTCCCGGTGAACAGCGTTCAGCCCTCCCCGGGGCTCCGGACCCGTGCGGCGCTCGAGCATCGCGCCTTCGCAGTTTCCCGGCTATGCGGCGGGAATGCCGAAGGTTCCCTCGACGACTTCGATGAAGTTGCGTTCTTCGCGAAGAATGAAGCGCTTGTTTTGCGCCATGGCGAAGTTTTCACGCCCCGCGGAGTCTGCTCGAATGCGCACTTTGTACTTTTCGTACGAGGCCAGGCTGTCGAAGGCGATCAACGCCCACCCGACATCGTTCGTCCCTTCGTAAGGCAGGAAATACCCGATGAGGTGACCTCCGCACCGAGGAATGATGTGGCCCCAGTTCTCGGCGTACTGCTTGAACGCGTCGCGCTGGAATGGGTCGATCTGGTAGCGAATGATGCAAACGACGGTCATTGTTCTCCCCCTTGCGTTTGATATGCCCAGCGCATGGCGGTTCATGCTCAACGCGGCAATCGACGCCACCATGGTCTCAATGGCTTGGCGGCGAGTGATCGGCACGATTCCAGGCGCGGACGATTGCATGTGCGGCAGTATGCTTCTTGCGTAACATCGACACTTCGTTTACCATAAAAATATGGATGTCGACGACCACGCAGACGCCGCTGTGCCCGCGATTGCCGCGGCGATCGGCGAACCGGCGCGCTCGCGCATGCTGTACTACCTGCTCGACGGCCATGCGCGAACGAGCACGGAACTGGCGGTGGTTGCGGAAGTAGCGGCATCAACGGCCAGCGTTCACCTGCAGCGACTGAAGGAGCAGCGTTTAGTGAAGGTGCTCGCCCAGGGGAAGCACCACTACTACAGTCTCGAAGGGCCGCAGGTAGCGGACGCGCTGGAAGCGCTGAGCGTGCTGGCCGGCGGGTTGCGGAGTGGCGACGTGCCGCGCGCCGCCTTCGTGCCGCACACACCTAACGCATTGCGCGCCGCGCGGACTTGCTACGACCATATCGCTGGAAGCTTGGGCGTGTCGTTGCATGACCGTTTGAAGGCGCTCGGCTGGCTGGCTGCCAGTCCGCGAGTTGACAATGCGTACGAGCTCAAGCCGCCTGGGACGAAGGCATTCGAAAAGCTTGGCATTGATGTCAACGCGATGCGCTCTTTTCGGCGGCGTTTCGCATTTCCCTGTGTGGATTGGAGCGAGCGCCGCCCGCACATCGGGGGCGCAGTGGGCGCGGCTCTGTTGAGCGTTGCGCTAAAACGAAAGTGGGTGATTCAGGAACTCGACAGCCGCGCGTTGAATGTAACGAGAGTTGGGAAACGCGAAATGCTGGCTCGCTTCGGCCTTCAACTTTAAGGTTAGGCCCCAGCGTCCTGAGTTAGGTCGCTGCAACAGAAGCCCACTGAAAAGCGGGACTTAATGGTCGGAGCTTCCGCCACGGCGGACGCAAAAACCGCGAAAGCCGTGTCTGCCGACAGGCAGGCTCCAACCCCCTAAACCCCATGCCATGAATCTCTGACTCAGGAGACTTACAGCCGCTGAAATATCGGGCTACTGCCGCGCGTAGGTAATCAGTTAGAATCTGCGTTTCACGTCAATCGAGGGGCGACCAGGAAAAGGGGAATCCATGCCGGTAGGCCAAGAGGAAAGGCAGTTTGGGGCGAGGGCAGGGACAGCGACTCTCGAGAAGAACGGCAATTCTGGCGTTGCCGTTTCGCTCGAGAATGTCACGAAATCCTACGATGGCGTGACTGCCGTCGACGCGGTCAGCCTGCAAGTCCGGCAAGGCGCGATACTCGGGCTGCTTGGCCCCAACGGCGCGGGAAAAACTACGACCATTCGCATGGTGATGAATATTCTGATTCCCGACGAGGGGTCGATCCGCGTGTTCGGCGAGCCGGTGAGCGACGAGACGCGGCAAGCGATCGGCTACTTGCCAGAGGAGCGAGGACTTTACCCGCGAATGGAAGTCCGCAGGGTAATCGTGTTTCTTGCGGCGCTGCGCGGACTTTCCGAGTCCGAAGCTGAAAAGAGAGCAAACGAGTGGCTCGCTCGGTTTGACCTAAGCGATTGGGCGGAAAAGAAAGTGCACGACCTCTCGAAAGGCATGCAGCAGAAAGTCCAATTCATCTGCGCGGTGCTGCACAAACCCAAGATCGTGATTCTGGACGAGCCGTTCTCCGGCCTCGATCCTGTGAACACGGCGACGGTGAAGGACATCATGCTCGAGTTGCGCGACCAGGGCTCAACGATTGTGCTGTCGACGCACCGCATTGAGCAGGTCGAGAAAATGTGCGACTCCATTTGCCTGATCGACAAGGGCCACAACATCCTGGCGGGCGATCTGCGAGCGATCAAGCAGTCGTACGGCAAGAACACGGTGAACATCGAATTCAGCGGCCCGGATGGTTTCCTCAATCATCCGGCGATTGCGAGCGTCAACCGGTTCGCAAGCGGGGCGGAAGCGAAGCTGAAGCCGGGCGCCGACCCGCAGGAGATCTTGAAATTGGCTGTGGAGTCGGGCGCGCGGATCAATCATTTCGAATTGCTCGAGCCGTCGCTCAACGATATTTTCATCGAGAAAACAGGACATGCGTAAAACCTGGCTAATCATCAAGCGCGAATATTTGGCGGGAGTAAAAACAAGGGCGTTCATCCTAACTACTATTGGCCTGCCGCTCATGGGCGCGGGTTTCGTTCTGTTGATTATGTTCCTAGCCAACCGCCAGCCTACGCAGACGTTCCGGCTGGTGATTGTGGACGAGGCGGGCGGCATGGCGTGGTCGGTTTCGCAAGGCCTCGACGCCAAACTTCCGAACGGCCAGCCGGAATTCACGATTGTGGAATCGGTTGACCGGCCTCCTTCGCCCGATCGCGTTCAGGATGATCTGCGGAGCCGCATCAATTCCGGCGCGCTCGACGGCTACCTGCTTGTGCCCGCGGATTTGAGCCAGTCGGCGGAGCTGCACACGCACAATCCCGGGAATTTCAGCTTGGAGGGGCCGCTAACCGCCGCGGTCAACCGCGCCGTGATTCTGAAGCGGCTGGACGCGCGCGGGGTTCACGTCGAGGACGCCAGCGCAATTGCCAATGCCCCAGATTTGAAACTCATCAAGGTCAGCAAGACGGGAGAATCGGTCGAGAAAGGACAGAGCATCGGGATTGCGATCGCGGTGGTCGTCCTGCTGTACGTGTCGCTTGTGGCTTATGGCGTCATCACCATGCGCTCGGTGTTGGAAGAAAAGACGACACGCACGATGGAAGTGCTGGTTTCGTCGGTGCGGCCATTCGAACTGCTGGCGGGGAAAGTGCTCGGCGTGGCCGGACTGGCTTTCAGTCAACTGCTGATTTGGGCGGTTTCAGCCGCGCTGCTGGTGTCGTATGGCGCGCTGATGACCAAGGCAAGCGGGGCCACTTCGCCTACGTCGGATGTTCATATTCCGGGATCATTGGTCGTTTATGTGGTCCTCTTTTTCGTGGGCGGCTATTTCCTGTATTCGGCAATGTTCGCGGCGATAGGGGCTGCCTGCTCGAGCGAGCAAGACGCGCAATACCTGCAGTGGATTGCCATGGGGCCGCTGGTGTTCACCATGTTCATTTACACACTGATTTTGACTGATCCTTCCTCTACGCTGTCGATCGTGCTTTCGGAGATTCCGTTTTTTGCGCCGGTGCTGATGCCTCTGCGGATTTCGCTGCAGACACCTGCTTTCTGGCAAATTGGCCTCTCGATTCTACTTTTGTTCCTTACGGCTGTGGGCGTGATCTACGCGTCTGGGAAGATCTATCGGATTGGCGTGCTGATGTACGGCAAACGGCCCACGATTCCTGAGCTAGCGCGCTGGCTGCGTTATTCTTAGTCCTCCAGTAGCCAACTCATTCGCGCCGCTTTCTGGCTGGTTGTCGCACAGTGACACCTGGCGGGAAGGGTTTGCTTCTTCAACACCAGCGCAATCGGCTGCCGACCACCAGTTGATTGCGTGATGCGATCGGTTGGGTTCCGGACATTGTTGCGCAAGCAAGCCGATTCGGCTTCCCAAGCCAAGACGTGAGAACTAGCAGGCTGGGTTTAGGGAATTGTCGGTAACCCGGAAACCATTGACCCAGCCGCACGATCACACAGGCCGCTTGCGAGCGCTGAATGTCAAAATCGAGCCACACGCTTCGGCTTGAAAGTCCTGAAAACCCGCGGCGGTCAAGTACTGCTCCATCTGAGGGAGCTCGAAGACGTGAAGACCGTGATTCTTGCGGCTCCACTCGCGTACACGGCGAAATTCTCCTTCACCAGCGGTGAAAGTAAAGACTGATAATCGCCCTCGGCTTTATGACGCGGGCCATCTCCCGGAGAGCTATCACCGTGTCCTCAAAAAGATGAAGCGAGCCACAACAAAGGGCAGCATCAAAAAAGCCGGCTTCGAACGGAAGCGCCTCCACTCTCGCACGTGCAAAATGCACGTTCGGGATGCCTTCCTTTACCGTATAGGCTCGGCCTTGCCGAAGCATCCTCCCGGGTGCATCGATTCCGTATACCTCCTTCGACGGTGACGCAATATGCCGCCCAAAAGTGCCCGGGCCGCAGGCAACATCGAGCACCCGGCTTGCCCTGGAGTCGATCTTCCGGGTGACTATGGTGACGAGTCGTTTGAGAGAGGGGGCGCCAAGTCCACCGTAGACACTCAGCCCCAGGGGATACCACAGCTTCGTTTCGTAGATGCCGGCCATCCGATCGATGGCAGTCATCCTCCTCAGTACCGGATCTCTGCTTTGAGATAGTTCTTCACGGATGAAGTCTGGGATGCCCTCTCGAACTGGGGGTTTCGGAACAGGTGACACATTCGAGCGACCCTTGTTCTTGTTCCAAGGTGCCCTTGCAGGCGGGGCATACGTAAACTCTGAGTTCGCAGGCTTTGCCTGCATCAGGTGTGTTAGTATTGGATTCCAAGGCGTCACCCCTAGCGAGTCATCCAGTGGACAATGCCGTTCGCGACCCCAGTCTAGCGATTCTCATCAGACGATGTCGCCGTGATCCTTGCGACTCCACAAAGGCGCACACAGACAGATCCCCCGGATTCCTAGTTACAGGGTTCGCCCCTATTCGCGTTGATCTGTATTCATCGGTGGTTTGGAGTTCTCACACAGAGCGAAAAACCCTCGGCTCAGCCAGTAATGCGGCGCACCCAGATGCGCTGCGTGGCGGGCTTGCCTAAGTGGATGCGGCCGGCGCGACGGCCATTCACGGTCAGCGCGGTCGTCTCGTCATATTCGCGATTGTGCAGGCGAAGACGCGCGCCGGGCCGCAGTTGCAGGTTCTCGACAAACTCCAGAAAGCGCGCATCCTTTTCGTAAATTCGCAGCACCTCGTACGAATGGCCCACTTCCGCTTCCGAGAGCCGCATCGCGCCATATTTCCGACGCAAGCTCGGCATCCCGCCAAACAGCGGAACGCCGTGAGGACACCGGCCCTCGCGTCCAAATCGCCTCAGCAGCAGGTGCACAACTTCCGTCGAAATACCGTGCTCGAGTTTCTCCGCCTCTTCGTGCGCGCGGGACCATTCGAGCCCAATCACGTCGGTGAGCAATTTCTCGGCCAGCCTGTGGCGCAGCACAAGATGCTGCGCGATTCCCTTCCCTTTGGGGGTGAGTTCGATTCGCCCGCCGCGCCGCAGCCGCAGAAAACCCCCGCGCGTCATGCGCTTCAGCGCCGCTGTGACTGCCGGGGGCGTGACCCCCAAATCTTCCGCCAGCCGCGCGCTAATCGGGACCTGCTCCTCTTGCACAATTTCCCAGATCGCTTTCAGGTAGTCTTCCTGCGAAACGCTGGTTTTTTCTCTGCGCATGGTCCTAGCGCGCTACGAACGAACTGGATTTGCGCTGTCCTCGCGCGCCGCGCGCAGCCGTGCTGCCAAGCCTTTCACGCGCGACTCGATATCGTCGCAAATCCGTGTGTGCGTTTCCGCTCCTTCGCCAAACGGATCGCGCACGTGCCAATCTTCCACCATTTTTCCGGCGAACAAAGTCGCTCCCGGCATGCCCGACATATTAATGATCAGGTCCGGGCTCGCCAGCATGTGGCTGTGCAGCCCTTTGGATTTTTGCCCGTCCATGGATATCCCGCGTTTCTCCAGGACCGATCGCGTGGTTGGGTCGATGAACCCTAGCGGCCGAAGCCCCGCGCTTTCCGCCGCAATGATGTCCGACGCGCAGTGCCGCGCGATGGCCTCTGCCATCTGGCTGCGCACACAATTTCCCACGCACACAAACAGGACCTTCACCTGCCCCATAACCTAAAAGGATGGCACATTCCGCCGAAAGATTGGAAGCACAGGATGTTAGCGATTGGGCGCGTTAGGCGAGCCTTAGGTCAATGGTCGAGTCCTATGCCAAACGTACCCTGTCCCAAACCTGTTCGCCAAGTCAAGTTGACGCGGCCTACGCAGAGAAATAGGGTCTATGGCGATTCCAACCCAGCCTAAGACATGACTTGCCCAAGACTAGCTCTGAAAAGGAGCGAAAATGAAGAAGCTGTTATGTATTTTGGCACTTGCGGCGCTTCTGCCTGCCCTGGCCAAGGCCCAGAGCAGCGGTAGCTTCACTTACGGAAATACGGGCGGCACCCACTGCGTCCTGAACGGTACCAACGGCGCAATCACGGGCGGGGCGACCTGCTCGTCCGGTGCAGACTGCACGGCTCTAGCCTGCAGCCCCATCCCGGCCCCCAGCGGCCAAAAGTGCAGCGTTGATGGCGATTGCGCGAGCGGCTTGTGGCCAGTGGCCAGTGTGCAGTGGGAACCTGCGGAGGCAGCATCGTCGCTGGAATAAAGACGAACAGCGGCAGCGGCAACGTCTTCGATGTCAGGCCGTCTGCGGTGATTGGCCTTCTAACCGACGTGGCCGTGCAAAAGAACACCAGCATCGATATCGGGACCAGCTCAGCTTATGCAGGCGTGGACTTCTCGCTCGCAGTAACTCCACCGACTAACGCGCCGACGCCTTGCATCAGTCCGAACTTTAGCGTCACCTACGCCTCTCGTTTCATTCAGATCAGCACGAACCTCTTTACTGTGCTTGGCAATTTGTGCACGACGGTAGCTAATCCCAACCCGGTCGGCGGCGTCACCACGCCCGTCGGGAGCTACATATCGTTTGACGAAAGCACTGTTTCCGCCCACAGCTTCGACTGGATTGTTGGCTACCCGGACGCAAACGCGACCGCCAACGGCAACCCCGCCAACTGCGGAACCTTATCGAGCGGCGTCTACGGCATTGCGGCTAACTGGAAGGCCTCACTCGCGTCCTAAGCAGATCAGCTTCGTCGAGCTTGGTGAAGCTGGCCTACCGCGATTTTCCCCTTTCGCAAATTCATGGGCACGCCGAGCACGGCCGCCCGCCTGGGCTTGGACCAGAATTCGTTTGACTCCTGCTTGAAGTCCGGCAAGTACAAGGCTGCAGTCGAGGAAGACCTTGAGGCAGGCTCGCAGATTGGAGTCAACGCCACACCGAGCTTTTTCATTAACGGCGAGTTTCTGAACGGGGCACAGTCGGAAGCAGATTTTGTGGCCATCATTAACCGCCAATTGGCCGCAGCCAACGGAAAGGGTTCCGCCTCCGCTTCTCGCTGAAGCTCAGCGTCAGGGCGCGCAAACGGGGAATACCTCGCGGTTGTGCTGATGCGACGAATAAGTACCTGAAACAGGCTATCGCGCTTTGCCGTTGGCCATCTTTAGGAAATGCCTGTGGACTGTGCTGTCGTCGGTTAGTTCAGGATGGAAAGTCGACGCCAGGATCCGGCCCTGTTGCACGAGCACCGCATGCCCAGCATCTTCCGCGAGAACTTCCACATCTTTGCCGACTGACTCGATAATCGGCGCGCGAATGAAGACCATCTCGAGCGGCTCTTTGCGGAGCTTGCTCGCGCCTGAATGAACGTCGCTCGCCAGTTGCCGCCCGTAGCCGTTGCGAAGAATCGACATGTTCAGCAAGCCTAGCGAATCCTGCGACGGTCCATGCACGTCGCGCGCCAGCAAAATCGCGCCGGCGCACGTGCCGAAAAACGCGCCGCCGTTCGCCGCAAATTTCTTGAGCGCGTCGAACAGCCCCTCTTCTTTCATTACTTTCAGGTGCGTGGTGCTTTCGCCGCCGGGCAGGATCACGCCGCTGACGCCATCTAGGTCCTCGGGCAGGCGCACAAACGCGTGCTCGACACCAAGCCGGTCGAGCGCCTTGGCGTGCGCCTCGTAGTCTCCTTGTATCGCTACAATTCCAATCTTCATTGGCAACCTAAGGCATTCGTGACTCGTGAGTGGTGATTAGTGATTGGTGATTCACAACCGACGACCCTTCCTCTGCCCATTCGCCGCCCGTTCCTGTCGTCCTCGGCTCGGCTGTCCATTCTACTTGCGCCACGTGCTCCCGTGCGCCTCGCCAATTCGCAGGCCGAGTTTCGGAGCGCCGCGGGAGGCCGCAAGCAAAAAAAGCCCTTTTCGCCAAGCCTCTTCAACAAGCCCGCCAAGCCTATTCGCCAAGCTCGCCAAGCCTATTCGCCAAGCCACACAACGACAGTTCCCTTACCAGCCACGGGTCTGCAGCAGATCCTTTTCTTCGAGCTGGCGCACATCGAGGCCCTTCATCGCTTCGCCC
>Ga0187819_10002297_pt1 | contig 10110 bp, 12 predicted proteins | sample NC_wetland_sal_i_15_FD_132411 | JGI IMG/M metagenome (GOLD analysis project Ga0187819, IMG submission 132411) | Wetland sediment microbial communities from Neuse River Estuary, North Carolina, USA - SO4_4 | ecosystem: Environmental > Aquatic > Freshwater > Wetlands > Sediment | place: USA...
ACGTTCTCCGATCTGTTCGTTGCGTATCTGCTGGCACGGAACATACGATATGAAGAGGATTTAGTTGACCAACTCTTCAACTCCAGCGAAAAGAGGCTCGCTCGGATTCTGCTCTTGCTTGCCCATTTCGGCAAGGAAGGCGTGCCCGAGACGGTGATCCCCAAGATCAGTCAGGAGACCCTCGCAGACATGATAGGCACAACCCGGTCGCGGGTCAGTTTTTTCATGAATAGGTTCAGAAAGTTGGGCTTTCTTGACTATGGCGGGAGCGGGCTGCAAGTTCACAGTTCACTTCTAAACGTCGTTCTCCACGACTAGCTTGCGCGCCGCAGTCCCAAAACACAGCTCAAGAAGACAGCGATAAGGAAATCAGGCATTTGCTGGATCTAATCCGGAGAGCGGCGCTATTTTCGTCGCGACCAGCACACCCAATAAAGTGGCCGCGTTACGAACGCTTCCCGAGATGGAGATGAGTGCTTCTGAGACGAGGGGATGTTGCCCCGCCAGCGCGTCAAGACGGTCACTGACGTTGTGGAGTTGCCGAACTTCGTTCAGGATTCTAAGGAGAGAAAACTTCAAATGGCTGACTTAGTTCAGGGAACCTGAAAGAGAGGTAGCTTGCTCAATCAAATGCTAGGCTTGTGCCTGCGATTGTCAAACATCTGGGGTGGCGCAGGTTCCACTGTAACAAGACGGTTCGCGAAGCGGAGGGAAACCTTGACGAGTGGCGATACACAGCGAAGCCGAGGAGGGAAAATCTTTGCGCCATAGCTGGCAATAAGTTTACTCCTTCAGTAATTCTTTTCAGGACGGCAGAGCGTCCCTTACTTGGTCGGCTCGCCAGCCGTCTCCTCTTGCTGTTCTTCAGCTTTTTGCCAAGTGGAATCGGGGTTGTATTCCTTCAGAGCTTGGGCACGAACATCGGTCTTTTTGCCGAGATCCCTCTCGTACACGACTCCATCCTGGCCAACGATGAATGTCATCACGCCCGACGACCTGTATTCCGCCGGATAGGCCACGAAAGCGAAACCCTCGCTCATTTTGCCGTTTACGATGTAACTCTTTGCCCCGCCGGGACCGTTTTTTCCCTGACGTGTCAAGATGAGGTAATAGTAACCGCGATAGGGATTCGGAGCGCTGTCCTGACTTTTGGCATAGCCCTTGGCAACGGCCGATGCCACCAACGGCCCGATGGGGCTCTGGGGTTCGCCAGCGGCAGCCTTCCAATACAAGCCATTGTGCTGCCCTTCATCACTGAAGATTTTCTGGGCGTACTCGTTGTGCTGGGTGGCGTAATATTCCTTTTGCGCCGCCACCAGTTCCTGGCAAACTCGAATGGTCGATATTTCATTCCGGCCAATTCGCCTGTATAGGATTTCTTTCTTGCCCGCCTCGGTGTCGAAATACCACGAATCACCCTTGTTCACGAGCGGTATGGGCCAGGGCCAATTATGAGCGCCGATGTACAAGACAGTGGTTCCGTCGGGTTCTTTCACCAGACGGCGCATTTCCTGATATCTCTTCACAAAATTGGCGCGGCTCTGGGCGTCCTCGATTTCATCTCCCGACGAGACGATTTGCTTTCCGTCGGGTCCAAGGATCTCGATCATCGTTTTTTCGTCGTTACTCTGCGTTGCCGTGAAGAGTGCGTTGCTGGCGTCTCCCGGCGATGAAAAAGTTTTCTGGCCCGGTTTCTGCGCCACGGAGGGGCTGGAAAAGCATGCCGTCAATAGAATAACGACCGCGGCTGACGCAGGAAGACTGGCCCAATGAAATTTGTCGAAGTTCAGCATCGTTCGCCGCATAATGACTTCTCTCCATTTCTAAATTTCACAATCTACCAGGAACATAACGAAACTTTCGATTACCGATGCCCGCCACCGCCATGCGCTGCTCCGCCACCGAAGCTAGCGCTTCCGCGTGACGAAAAGCTTCTGGCCTGTCCGCCATGATCGTAGCCGCTGAAGGCACCCGAGCGGACGCCGCTCTGGCCGTGGGGTTCGGCGTATCCCCGAGCCGCCTGCTTGTTTCCATTGAAAGGCCTCGGCGTTGCCCCCGGACGGTTATAGACTCCGCCGCGCGCCCCGACGTTCCCGTTGCCCGGCCTGTTTCCTGCGCCAGCACGGGCGCCAACTCCCCCGCGGTTGTCATTGACTCCGCCGCGCGCGTTTGCTCCCCGGTAGAAGTTGCTCCGGTTGTAAAACGTGTTGCTCCGGGAGTAGTACCTGTTGTTGTTGTAAATTGCGTATCCGCCATGCCAATTGAATCCCCAGTGACCCCAGCCCCATCCAAAACCGCCGAACCACCCGATTCCGAAGCCAGCGCCCCACGAAAGATACGGGCCGCCAAACCAGATTCCGGGATACGGATACCATCCTGGCCACGCCACGACCGGGCCTCCGTAAACTAGCCACGGATTGTATGCGGGGACGTAAACGACCTCGGGGCTGGCAGGCTGAATGCTGATATTCGAGTCTTGCGTCGCCACGGTTTGCTGCGGCGTGGTCTTAAGATTGCCTGATTCTTGCGCCCGCCGGCGCATCACCTGTACGGCATCCATCACATCCTGTTGCTGGTTGTAGTAGGCGTCGCCTAGAGATGACGTCCAGGAGAGGTTCTTGTCCATATTTCCCAGGACGGATGGAAATGCAGCCAGCGCCTTGACGCTCGGGTCCCAGGGTTGTTGATCCACAGCTTGACCCAAAGCGTCGCCCTTCAAATCAGGATGCGCTTGCACCCATCGGTCGGCCTCGACGACTTGCTCGGGAAACGTGGACGCCGCCAGGATCTGAGCCACTAGCGAATCTGGATACAGCGCAATCGGCGCCACCAGTTGCTGCATCTGTTCAGGGGTCTGTTGTATGTATGGCGGCGCCTGCGCGGCCTGCGCCGGGGCTTGCGCGTCTTGCGACGTCGCCGGCGCTTGCGCATCTTGAGAGGCCGACAGCTTCTGAGGCCAAGCCGCGAACAACAGAGCCAACGACAACAGGGAAACCAAACGCTGCTTACCCAATCGAGGCCTTGAGAACCTTGCGGCACGCGCGAAAATTTTCATGTTCTTGAACCTCCTCTGCAAAACCCTACAGAATCCGGTGCCATGACCAGCACATGATCAGCAAAAGACAGATTCCTTACGCTGCCGCCCGACTATAGGCGAGTTGAAACAGCCCTCTGCTGCAGTCGGCCCTGATCACAAAAATAAGCGGCCAAAGGATACCCGTCTGTTCAAAATCGATCACCTTCCGTGAGACACCCCACGGTGTTCCAAAGTGGAACGCAGAACGACCCGGCAAGAACAATCGAATGGACCTTGCCGGACTCGGTTGATCGTTTCTTCCAACAACTCGCTCACTTCCCCAATGCTCTATTTGCCGGTGATGACACCCAAACGCAAAGTGGAACATCGAAAGCGCAGCGGGTTTCATAAGTCCTGCGCTCGTCTGCGCTCGCAAGAGCCATTGGCATCCAGCCAGCCTAGTAAAGTGCGAACGCTAGCGCGAGCCAGGGCAATGGAGCAGTCGGCAGCTCCATAGTAAAAGATTGACGGTGTCGCCATCGGAGTCCATTGTATATCCGCAGGGGAACACAACATCATCGACATCGCCGTGACGCTCGTACTCCGCCTCTGGCCCAAAGATCCACGAATCCCCTCGCAGTAAACACTTTTCTGGATTCTCAAGCTCAAAGAGAGCTAAACCCAATCGATATAGACAGCCCGAAGGCGTATGCCGCACTCCGTGGTAGAACACGAGCCAGCCTCTGGACGTCTCGATCGGTGGCGGCGACAACCCAATTTTGTTCGCATCCCACCAGGCGCCGCGGCGTGCCTCCAACATGAGCCGGTGTCTGCCCCAGTAACGCAGGTCAGGAGAGTAGGAAACCCACATGTGCGACCCCAGTGGCGTCATCGGCCGATGAATCAACGCCCAGCATCCATCGATTCTGCGAGGCAGAAGAGCCGAGTCCTTATCGTCCGCTGGCATAATGACGCCATATCGTTCGAAACCTCGGAAGTCTTTAGTCAAAGCCAGAGACACTCCGGGCCCACCCCGCGAATAGGATGTGTAAGTGACAACGTATTGCTGTAGTTCGGGCACGAAAGTGATGCGAGGATCCTCAATGCCCCAGATTTCCTCGGGATACTCCTTCGGGCTCGGCATCAAAGTCGGTTCGCTGTCGATTTGCCAATTGTCCACTCCGTTGCGTGAGCGGGCGGCGCAAAGATGGGACAAGCCCCGCCGATCTTCGACGCGGCACAGCAGCAGAGTCGATCCGTCTGCCAGCAAGGTCGCGCCCGCATTGAAAACACTATTAATGGAATATGGCCAATCCTTGGCCGTCAAAATTGGGTTGGCGGGATGCCGAAGAAGCAGCGGCTCGTGACGAATTGTGGTGGCAACGCTCATAGGTGTTCACTCAGTGGCCCTGATCAAAGTCTAGTTAGTGGAAGCAACAAATAACTCCCCGCTTGTTCCGGCACTATCAGGTTCTGGCCGCGAGCTCATTTCCAGCAGCGCCATCAAGAACGATAGCGTGGATTCTGCTCCCTGGTTCTCGTTGGCGCGGTCAGGATGCAGACCGTCGCGGCAGCCCCCGGTCGCGGAATCATAAAGAGGAAGTTGCAGATCGTTGTCTCCAAGAAACCAGTTGAAGGCCGACCAAGCTTCAGCGCGCCAACGGCTATCCCCGGTTACACAGTAGGCTTGCAAACAGGCAGAAACCGCGCCGGCGGCCTCAAGCGGCTGTTGATCGAAGCGCGCCTTTTCGTCACCCTTGCGATAGAAGCCTTGCGATCCGATCGGTACAAAGTGGCCATTGGTTCGCAATGCTGAGTTTTTAACAGCCAATCCAGTGCTTCGAGACCCGCCGAAACCATGCGATCATCCGAGCAAGCCGAGCCCACGAGCAGCAGGGCTTGGGGCAATCTCGCATTTCCGTAGGCCAGAATGTTCTCGAACCACTTCCAATCCGAGCTTCGGATCGACTCATACATTTCCAGCAATCGCCGGGCCAGTGCGGATCTCACTTTTTGAGCGTCCCGGTCTCCCGGATACGAATCGAGGTATTCCTGAATTCCGAGGAGGGTGTAAGCCCAGGCACGAGGGCTACTGAATTCCAAAGCTGCGGGAAGGGAGAATTCAAACAAACGCCCGGAAGCGCACTTCAATCCTTGATCCCTGGACCGGCCTAAAACCGTTCCAAGTGCCCACAATGCGCGCCCATGACAATCTTCTGAACCTTCAGTTTCGCTCCACTGGCGATCGTAGCCAAGAAAGTTTCTGAATCAAGTAGGCTCGATACTGGTCGCCCTCGCGACGGAGGACGTGAGGGTGAGTCGCGCCCGCGACAATGTAGGCAACATTCTTGTGTTTGGACAAAATCTGCGGCAGCGCCTGAATCACGTTTTCGATTCCGACGGGCGCGGCTGCCAGGTTGTGACTTTCTCGACCGTCACACGCGCTCGTGACTTTCCCGCCTTGCGACTCTGATCATTGCTGCTACGCTGCGTTCTACATCCTCATCCGTGGTGGCCCAACTGGACACACTGATTCGCATCGCCGTGTGCCCTTGCCATTGCGTTCCCCCGCACCAGCAGGTCCCATCTTTCTGGATATCTGTGATGACCCTCCGCGTGTTCTCCGCTCCGCCGAACGAGACAAGCACCTGATTCAAGACCACGTCGTTCAGGATGGCGAATCCCGCCTGGTGCAGACGTTCTGCAAACACTCTCGCCTGACGGCAGTTTCGCTCAATCATTTCCCGCAATCCGCTGCGTCCCAGTGAGCGCATCGCCGCCCACAACTCGACTCCGCGCGCCCGCCGCGATCCCTCCGGGGCGTAGTGACAGGGCTCGCGTCCTCCACCCGGTGTCAGATAAGCGGCACTCAGCGTCATGGCGGTATGGAGATACTCTGGCGTACGCACAACTGCGACGCCCGAATCGTAGGGAACGTTCAGCCACTTATGGCAATCAATCGCCCAGGAGTCGGCAGTGCCAGTGCCCGCCAGCAAATGTGCGTACAGCGGTGAGACGGCTGCCCAGAGGCCGAAGGCTCCATCCACATGCACCCAGGAACCTGCCTCATGCGCACGAGAGCAGATTTCCTCTGCGGGATCAAACGCACCGGTATTCACGTTTCCCGCTTGAATACAGACCAGCGTGTGATCGTCAAGCGGAGGTAGCGCGTCCAACCGAATGCGTCCCTGGTCGTCCACTGGAACCCGCGTCACTCGCGAGCGCCCGAGTCCAAGCATCGATAATGCCTTCAGCACCGAAACGTGAACTTCATCGCCCACCACCACGTGAATCGGCGGCGCTCCGAACAATCCGACCTCCTCGACGTCCCATCCAGCACGTGTCAGCAGCGTAGTCCGCGCCGCGGCTAAAGCTGAGAAGTTCGCCATTGTCGTGCCAGTGACGAATCCCGCCCCCGATCCGGATGGCAGACCCAGTAGGTCCACGATCCACTCCAGGACAATTTCTTCCAACTTTGCTGCCACTGGAGACATTACTTGCATTGCCGCGTTCTGGTCCCACGCTCCCGCTAGCCAGTTGGCTGCCAGTGCCGCAGGAAGCGACCCCCCGATGACGAATCCGAAATAGCGGCCTCCGGCCGTCGCTACCGTCGCGGCCGACCCAATGTCATCAAGCAGTGCTAAAAGCTCCGAGGGATCTGACGGCGACTGGGGCAGGGGCCCGCCTAGTGCCTCCAATCGGGCCACATCCGCAGGCAACGGTGCGACCTGCCGATTGGCAATCCCCGAGACATAGCGGGCCGCCCGGTGCGCAGTTTCTAGCAGCAATTTCTTCATGGATGCCTCCAGTTCAAACAGTCTGAACACCCACACCTATTCCACGCCAATGCCGAGCGGCGATTGCATTTCACACGGCTCGAAATTTGGCGCCCAGGAGAGACATGAGTGCGCGCCATTATAGTTCCGCCAACAGGGTTCAGGGCGATGCAGCGATTCTGGATGGATTGTCGGCCAACAGAAGCTATCCAGAAACGCTCTTCGAGGAAATCAATGGGATTATGTCCCCGAAGCCGACTTATGGCCCGCGTCGTTGAAAGTTTCTGACGGGTCATAACTTCCGGGTAGCTCGTCATTCAGCAACTGTCCCGCCAAAATACTCTCTCCTTGACCAACTAGGAGAGTTCTGTTAGCGTCTCTCCTAGACACACAAGGAGAGATCGTGGGCAAAGCGATTGATTTGCTGCAAGGCACACTGGACATGCTGATCCTCAAAGCTGTCTCGCTTGGCCCGCTGCACGGCTACGGGGTTTTGCTGCGCATTCAGCAGATCTCTGGCGAACAACTGGAGATCCAGCAAGGCTCGTTATATCCGGCGCTCTATCGGCTGGAACATCAGGGCTGGATCACCAGCGAGTGGGGGGAATCGGACAACAACCGCAAAGCAAAGTTCTATAGCCTGACCGCGGCCGGGCGGCGCCAACTCCGGGCGGAAACCGAAAAGTGGAACCGCATGGCGTCGTTGATCGCCAGTATTCTGTGCACCACTTCGGAGCAGATATGAATCTACCGGCTCGATTCCGCTCGTGGTTGAAGTGGATCGTCAAGGTACGGAGGCTTGAAAGTGAAATGGAAACGGAAGTGCGTTTCCACATTGAGAGCCGCGCTGAGAATCTGAAGGTTGTGGGCTACTGGGTGCCCGAGGATGCTCCCGCTTGGGACAACACGTTCATCTTTATGGTGGCCCATTCCAGCCGGGAGGAAGCGAAAAAGAATTGGGATGCGTTCCGGGCAGACCCAGAGTTTCAAGAGGTGATTAAATCTGAGCAGGCCAACAAAACGGTGGAAAAAATAGATGTGACGTACATGCGGCCGGCGGATTTTTCACCGATGAAGTAGTGCCAGATTGGGCAAGATTAGATTCGTCGCGGCAGTCGAGTTTCTACGCCGGAGGAACCCTGGTTTGCAGGCTTTTGTCGGCTGGAGGGCGCTCAATGCGCTTGGCTTAGGAGTTGCGGCCCGTTGAAAAGAACGTCCTAGCCTCGCGTGGATGTTTTTCGCAGTTTATTGCCAATCCAAAGGAGAAATTTACCATGAGGCGGTCTTCGCTGGTGCTAGTTGCAGTCACTCTCCTTGCCGTCGTCGGAACCAGTTTCTACAGTCAAGGCCAAGCGCAGAATCAAGCTGCGCGTTCGCGAGCAGACGAGACGCTGGCAATGTGGAACAGCATCGGGAACAAACTCATCGCCATGGCCCAGGATTTTCCCGAAGACAAGTACGATTTCAAGCTGCAGAAAGACCAGTGCACCTTTGCCCAAACTCTTCTCCACGTCGCCGGGGTCGATTACCTCCTGATGCGGACGGTTTCCGGGTCGAACATCGGGCCTGACCTCGGCAAGGACGTGGTAAACCCGTCGCGAGACGTTTACAAGACGAAAGCCGACGTGATGAATCTGATTCAGCAGGCAGTCGCGGACGGAGCCAACCTGATTCAACAGCAGGGCGACGCGGGGCTGGACAAAACGACGAAATTTCCGTTTGGTAACAGGCTGGTCCACAATTCCTACAACTGGATGTTCGTCATCGAGGACAGCGGCGAGCACTACGGCCAGCTCGTGGTGTACTATCGCGCCAACAACATGGTACCGCCGGAATCGCGGCCGCTATAAGGCCCTTTGAAAGTTCTCGACTGAAATTCCTAACTCCCGTATTGTCGGCAAACAGGAAGTTATCCAGAAACGGGCTTGGAGGAGATTAATCGCGATCTCCCCGAAGAGGACTTCGGGGCAATGTTGTCGGAGTCGGGGTTAGAACATAACTTCCAGTTAGCTCGTTGTTCCGGCAATTGAGATCGTAGTCGCCGCCAGTCGTTCGACAAACCGACTTCGTAGGACTAATGCCCGGGCCGATGGTCGGATTGCTTCTTCCGGTTCTCCAACAACCATTCAGAATCGATGCGTGTGCCAACGTATTCTGCTCGCTATAATGGTGCGCCGATGACTTTCACTTCTGGCACAAAGCTTGGCCCATACGAAATCGAAACTCTGCTGGGTACGGGCGGAATGGGTGAGGTCTATCGTGCCCGCGATACTCGGCTCAAGCGGGAAGTGGCGATCAAGATCCTTCCCTCCCACCTTACTTCCGACTCCGACTTGCGCGCGCGCTTTGCTCAGGAAGCCCAGGCTGTTTGCGCACTTCAGCATCCGAACATCTGTGTGGTCCACGATATTGGTTCACAGAGCGGCGTCGACTTCATGGTGATGGAGTTCGTCGCCGGCCGGACACTCGATAAAGTGATCCAGGCAGGCGGGGTCCCCGCAAACGTTGCTCTCAACTATGCGATCCAAATTGCGGATGCACTGGCGCACGCTCACGCCGCGGGAATCGTTCACCGCGACCTCAAGCCTTCGAACATCATCGTGGAAGAGTCAGGCTTGGTAAAAGTTCTCGACTTCGGCCTTGCCAAGGTGGCTGGCCCTGCATCAGGGCAAAGCGAAGCAGCCACGGTGGCCACCATGCCGGGCATGATAGTGGGTACGGCCGCGTATATGTCGCCCGAGCAGGCGGAGGGCAAAGCCACCGATTCACGGAGCGATGTGTTTTCGTTTGGTTCCGTGGTGTACGAGATGCTGACCGGAAAGCGCGCGTTCGCAGGGCAGTCCAATGCGGCGCTCCTGGCGGCCGTAATCCGGGATGATCCGCAGCCGGTGAGCGCGATCCGGCGCGATATCCCGTCGGAGATTCGAAACATCGTTGCCCGCTGCCTGAAGAAAAATCCGAGCGAGCGCTATGCTTCGGGAGCGGAGGTGGCGGCGCTGAAGTCGGCGCGTGAAGTATTGTTTCCGGAATCAGGAAGCACCTTAACACCCGCACGGATTGCGCACCAAGTGCGGCGCATGCGCGTTCTGGTTCCCCTTTTGATTTTGGCGTTGGCCATCGGCGTCGTCGTCTTCTGGCTTGTGAAGCGCTCCCGCGACGCGCGTTGGGCGCGTGAGGTGGCACTCCCCCAGATCGCGTTGCTCGCCGAATCAAGTTCGTCATGGGCTCAAGGCAAACTCCCCGAGGCGTATGCGCTTGCACTTCAAGCTGAGAAGTCGATCCCGGGCGATCCCGAGCTTGCTAGGCTATGGCCGGCCA
>Ga0187819_10002298_pt1 | contig 10110 bp, 4 predicted proteins | sample NC_wetland_sal_i_15_FD_132411 | JGI IMG/M metagenome (GOLD analysis project Ga0187819, IMG submission 132411) | Wetland sediment microbial communities from Neuse River Estuary, North Carolina, USA - SO4_4 | ecosystem: Environmental > Aquatic > Freshwater > Wetlands > Sediment | place: USA: North...
ATAGGCGTGAAACCGGCACCCTGGTAGTTATCCATTCCCCGGAAGAAGTTGTAGTCGGAGACTCCCAGGCCAGCGTCGCCCAAACCCTGCCGGACGTATCCATAACGCAGGTTATTAATCAGGGTGCTGCTGAACAATGCTGTGTAACCGACAGACAGTGCCTTGCTGTTGTTGGTAAGGAACTCATTGGCGGGCTGACCCGGAAACTGCGGGACTCCGAGGCCGCCGTTCGTGGGATCGCCGCGGAAGTTTTGCAGGTGGCCCTTGACAAACAGGCTGTGGTTCCCGCTGGCGGTCAGCTTTTCGTCCAGCTTTAGAATATAAGTATCATGTTTCCTGGGGCTTGGCGCCGGGAAGGTGTACCCACGATAATCAAAACCGTCGCCCACGGCATCGGTATTCGGCTGCGGATAGAGAGTGAAAATCGCCGCAGGATTGCTACCGTTAACATTTGCCACGTAGGGATCCGCACCGCCGTTGTAGGGGAATCCCGCGGCCGTCCAATTGCAGGTCGCCGGCACAGCGGAGGCACAGTTGGGGTCGATATTTGCCAGGCCGGCCGGCGACATCGTGACTAAGAGTTGGCTCGCACCCACCCTCGGGTCCGGCGCCACTGCGAAAGACGAATTTGACTGGGCAACGCAGTTCGGATCTGCACCGGTATTGCATGGGTACTGCAAGACGCCAGTCCGCATGAGGGTGCTGGGGACAACGCGGGTCACCTGGATGGCTTCGTTACTCCGTTGCCCCTCGTAACCGCCAAAGAAGAAAAGCCTGTCCTTCTTGATCGGGCCGCCGACCCAGGCGCCAAAGGTGTTGCGGTGCAGCACTCCCGGTTTGTTGGGCAACCCTGCCAGATCTTCTGACTGCTCGTTAAACCAGTCGTTGGCCTGGCCTATGTTGGAACGGTTGTACTCGTACATCGTGCCATGGAAACTGTTGGTGCCACTCTTGGTGACCATGTTCACCTGGGCTCCGGAAGAGCGGCCGGAATCGGCGTTGGAGTTGGTGGTGGTGACGCGGAATTCCTGGATCGAGTCCAGGGGGACTCTGAGGGCGCCCTGGAAAGCCAGACCCAGCAGTTGATCATTATTGTCGAGGCCGTCGACGGTCACGTTGGTCTGATCGCTGCGGGCTCCCGCAACCGCCCCACCGCGGCTGTCCTCGGTCTGGTTCGGCTTGCTGTTATCCTGATTCGTGTTGCTTCCCAGGTACGTCACGCCCGGCTGAAGACTCAGAATGCTGACCGGGTCGCGGCCTTCCGAGGGAAGGTTCGTAAGTTGGCTGCTGTTGAAGACGTTGCCTTGGCTGGCATCGGTGGTATTCACCATCGGGGCGGCACCTGTGACCTCCACAACCTCGGTTGTGCCCTTCACTTCCATCACGATATTCAGCGTTGCCGGTTGGCTCACCTGGAGAACGACCTTCTCCTGTTTGAGCGTGGCAAAGCCGGCAGAGTTCACCGTCAGCTGGTAGGTCGCAGGTGGAACCTCGAGAAACTGGTACACACCGTCACTGCCTGATTTTGTAGTTCGCGAAAATCCGGTCGCTGTGTTGCTGAGGGTAACGGTCGCACCTTGCACCACTGCTCCTTTGGCATCGGAGATGGTGCCGCGCACCGAAGTCGTCGCGGATTGCGCGAAAGCCAGTACGCTGGACGCGAGGAGAGTACCGATCAATACGGCTGCTTGCCATGAGCCAGAGCGCATAGAAAACTCCCTTCGCCCGAGAAGGGCGTCGAATTTCTGATTACGTCTTGCCCAGGAATTAAGACCACCGAGACCCTGGGGGAACCTGATGGGGCGCTATTGTGCAACTTCACCGCCACAATATTCAAGCTCAATCTGCAGGATTTCGTGGCTCATGAAACGATTGAATACGTTATGTCACATATCTGGCTTCCAGATTTGGAAGCTAGGCTAGCCTGTGGAATAGCACGGAAGCCAGCACTATGACCGCGGGATAGCATTCCAGGGTGTAGCGAGGCTCGGGATTTTCGAGGGTGCCGAGGAATGCGGAACGTAGAACTAGAAATAAAACGAATAGTCCGATGCCAAAAAATTCGCGCGCGCGCACCAGCCCCGCGATTCCCATCACGACATACGCGAGGTTGATCACACCGAACGCGAGGCTGACCGTAAGCCATCGGCCGTCATCGTTAAACTCCCACCAGCGCGGATCGGAGGGAAAGAGTTCGGTGCGTGGGCGCAGCCACATGTCAGCGATACGAACGGCCGGCAGCCACAGGTAGTAGCGGAGCGGAGCGGCATGAATCCGCTGAGCGGCAAGCGCTGCAAAGCGGGCGTCGAGGGCCGAGGTCATGTCGTGGCTGGCGTTGTAGGCGGAGATAAGATCGAGAGTCTCGGTGCGCTGCTCGGGCAAATCGAAAGCCCGGTTCGGCAGTCGCGTGAAATCGATGTCCGCTCCGGGGACGGGCCAGTAGATCTCCTGCACCGAAACGTAATCCGCGGTCCAGGTCTTCACCCAGCGGTTGAAACCGCTCATCACCAACTCGTCGGAATCGGTGGCATAGCGCGGCGCCAGTGGCTCAAAGCGGTGCAGCGTGTGCAGATTGCGCAGCGTCCAGGGAATCAGGGGAGCGATTGCGGTGACGCCGAGAAGTACTCCGGCCACGATGATCGTTCGCGGACTTAGGACCGAAGCCCGGCTCGTGCCTGTCTTGGGTCGCAGACTTCTCGCAAGCAACCAGAGCAAATATCCGCCAACGACCGCAAGGAGAATCCCACCATCCGGCCGAAGCAGAATGCAGGCGCCGATAGACAACCCACAGCCCAGCCAGGCGATTTGCGGTTGCTTTGCCACCCCTCCGATGCCCAGCCCGCGGAACGCCAGATCCAGTGCCAGAGTGGTGAAGAAGATCTCCAGCGTCTCGGTCAAGGCGGCAGCCGCATAGTTGGCAAGGAATGGACAAATCGCCGCCATCAGGAATGCCGCCTTGGCCGCGCGCTCAGAAAACAAGCGCCGAGCCATGTCGGCAATCAGGAAGCAGGTGGCCAAGTCGAACAGCACCTGCACCAGGAGGACAGCCCGGAAATTATCCCGGCCAAAGATGGCGAAGATTGCGGCGAGAAAAGCGGGATATCCCGGCAACCGCGACAGCGTGGGCATGATCACGCCCGAATTCGTAATGCCGTAAACGCCGTGCTGCAGCCAGTTCTTGGCGATGTCGGCATAGAGCCGCGAATCGTCAACAACTCCCGGAAAACGCAGGACCAACAACACCCGCAAGGCCAGCGCCGCCAGGCTTGCCCAGACAAAGAACCGCCCCTTCTTGCGTAGGAACTCCGGCCGCCCCTGTTGCTGCACGGTGCGAATGATAACGCGTTCGCGGTAATCCCGGCGCGGGGAAAGTGTATCGTATAGGATAAAGGACGCAGCTCACCCTGAACCTTCCGAGAATTGACCGTGTGCCGCCTGCGGCATACGATGAACATTCGTCCCAATGGCTGAACCAGTCTTTTATGATCCGCGACGTGCCCGGTGGAAACGCCTGCGGCGCCTGGTCGACGTGACGGCGGTGCTCGTTTCGGCGCTGATCATTTTTTTCGTTTACACCGCGCTGCGGGACGAACCCCTTCCCGAACTCCTTTTTTCTCCCCAAAAGCGCCAGTACAAAGCCCTGAAGGAAAGCGAAAAGGAGAAAGCCCGCGACCGGCAGAAAAAGATCGCCGCCCGCTCGCACCGGAAATCGAAGCTGGCGGCATCGCAAGTCACGCTGAACCAGGAAGAAGGCATTCGGGCCGCTTTTTATGTTCCCTGGGATGCGGCCAGTTTCTCCTCGCTGCGCTCTTACGCGCACCAGATCGACATGCTTTTCCCCGACTGGCTGCATGTCGTGACCGCCGACGGCCGCATTCAGGGCGTCGACGATCAGACCAACAAATACTTTGACGTGGTGCAGCGATCCACAGTTCTGCCCGTCGACGACCGGGTGATGCCCTTTCTGAAAAACGAAGACCCGGGCATGGAAGTGTTCCCCGTGGTGAACAATTCCGACGGCGCAAACTGGATTCCGGAGATCTCTGATTTCCTGAATAACCCGGAGGCTCGTGCCCGGTTTCGACGGCAGGCAGGGCTCTTCCTGTCGTCGGGGCGCTACCGCGGCTTGCTCATCGACTTTGAGACTTTTCCTCCCGAGGGCCAAGCCGGGTACCTGGCGTTGTTGCAGGAGTTGGGTAGCGATCTGCACGCGCGTGGCATGAAGCTCTATGTGGCCGTGCCGCCCCACAACAGCGAGTACAACTATCCGCCCATTGCCGCCGCAGTCGACGGCGTCGTGCTGATGAACTACGACGAGCACTATCCCGGCGCGGCATCCGGTCCTGTGGCTTCTCAGGATTGGTTTGATCAGAACCTGAAATATGCCACGAGCGTGATTCCCAAGCAGAAAATCATCTGCGCCATCGCCAACTACGGCTATGACTGGGTGCAGAAACCGAAGAAAGGGAAACTGCCACCCGAGGTCCATGACCACTCGGTCAGCGTGCAGGATGCGTGGCTCGCCGCCCGTGATTCCGATGTGGACGTCAACTTTGATGATGACGCCATGAACCCTCACTTCAGCTATCTCGATGAACACGGCCTGCAGCACGATATCTGGTTCCTCGATGCAGTGACGGCTTTGAACCACATGCGATCGGCACAGAACCTGGGCATTCAGACGTTCGCCTTATGGCGCCTGGGCAGCGAAGATCGATCTTTGTGGCGAGTGTGGGACGTTCCCGGCGACGCTGGCGCTCCCGACAAATTGCGAGACGTGTCCCCTGGCGCCGACGTCGATATGGAGGGTCAAGGTGAGATTCTCCGCATTGAAGACAAGCCAGCTCACGGCATTCGCGATTTGACCGTCGATGCCGGTAGCAAAATGATCACCGACGAGGTCTTTCAGAACCTGCCTGAGCCCTACCGCGTCGGCCGTTACGGTTATAGCCCGAACAAAGTTGCTCTCACCTTTGACGACGGCCCCGACCCCGAATGGACGCCGAAGATTCTTGACGTGCTCAAGGAGAAGCACGCCACGGCTACATTTTTCCTGATCGGCATTCAGACCGACAAATTCTCGGGCATCGCGAAGCGGATTTACGCCGAAGGCAACACGATCGGGAACCACACCTTTACACATCCCGACGTCACCAACATGTCGGCGCCGCTATTCAAGGCGGAGTTGAACCTGACCGAGCGTCTCTTCGCCAGCCTCATTGGAGTCCGCGCCACGCTGATGCGGCCGCCGTATGCGATCGATGAGGAGCCTGACACGGCCGATCAGGTGCGTCCGCTGGAGATTCCGCAGGAAATGGGGTATATCACGGTCGGCAATCGAATCGACCCGAACGATTGGGCCAGCGGACAAAATCGTCGCTCAGCGGAGGAAATCAGTTCTTACGTCCTTTCGCATCTGCCCCCATGCCGGGCCGAAGACTTGCGCTGTGGCAACATCGTTCTACTGCACGATGGCGGAGGCAATCGGGCTGAGACCGTCCGCGCGCTGCCCTTGATCATCGACGGCGTGCGCGCCCGGGGATACGAGATCGCGCCGGTGTACGCGCTGCTTGGTATGCAGAAGGCTGACGTGATGGCGCCTCTACCCCGCGGCGAGCTATGGGCGGCTCGCCTTGACCTGCTGGGCTTCTGGCTCTTCGACGCCGGGATCATCGCCATCACCTGGATTTTCCTGATCGGCGACCTTTTGATGACCGGCCGCCTGCTCTTCATCGGCGCCGCCGCCGTCTACGACCGAGTGCATGAAAAGATCTTCGGCAAGCCGGCTGAAGTCGCGTCCTACAAACCGAAAGTCGCGGTGCTGATTCCCGCCTATAACGAAGAGAAAGTCATCGAACGCACCATCCGCGCGGCGCTCAACTCCGACTATCCGAAGCTGCGCGTCATTGTCATTGATGATGGCTCGAAAGATCGTACGCTCGAAGTTGCGCGTACCGCTTTTGCCGCCGAAGAGGCTGCAGGAAGGGTTCTGATTCTCGGCAAGCGGAATTCCGGGAAAGCTGAGGCGCTCAATTATGGCATCGAGCACATCGGCGACGCCGAGCTTTTCGTCGGCATCGACGCCGACACGATCATCGCACCCGACGCCATCGCGCGCCTTGTGCCGCACTTCATCAATCCGAAAGTCGGAGCCATCGCGGGCAATGCCAAAGTCGGCAACCGGGTCAATCTCTGGACGCGCTGGCAAGCCCTGGAATACATCACCAGCCAGAATTTCGAGCGGCGCGCGCTCGACGTTCTGGGAGCGGTCAGCGTCGTGCCGGGTGCAATCGGCGCATGGCGCGTGTCAGCCGTGCGCGAGGCTGGCGGCTACCACATCGACACGGTCGCCGAAGACGCCGACCTCACCATGGCCCTGCTGCGCCGCGGATACCGCGTCGAGTACGAAGACATGGCGCTCGCCTACACCGAGGCACCCACCAACGCGAATGGCCTGATGCGCCAGCGTTTCCGCTGGTCTTTCGGCATTCTGCAGGCGGTCTACAAGCACCGGAAAGTTGTGGCGCGCAAAGGCGCGCTGGGATGGGTTGCGCTGCCCAACATCGTGATCTTCCAGATTCTGCTGCCGCTGGTGTCACCGCTCATCGACATCATGTTTGCTGTAGGAACGATCTGGTATTTCATCCAAAAACATTTCCACCCGGACTCGACCGATCCAGGAAGCTTCCACAAACTCGTGGCATTTTTCTTCGCGTTTCTGGTGATCGACTTCTTCGCGTCGGCAATTGCCTTCGCGCTCGAGCGCCGCCGTCCCGACGACAAAGAAGACGTGATGCTCCTCAGCCAGGTCTGGCTGCAGCGTTTCGCGTATCGTCAGCTGTTTTCGATTGTGCTGTTCAAGACCCTGAAGCGAGCGCTCGAAGGCCGCAAATTCGCCTGGGATAAGTTGGAGCGCACCGCCGCCGTAAAGTACGTGCCCGCGGAAACCCGGGATCACGTGAACGTGCCCTAGACCCGAAGTTTCAAGGCTTCAACGTTTCAAAGCATCTTCAAAAGTGCCATGAGGTTTTTGAAACCCTGAAAGCCGCCCACGTTGGAACCTTGCATTTATCGAAACAGCAGCGGCGCAAACTCCGCCAGATTCCTCCGCCAGACCATCCACGTGTGCATCCCCGGCGTCTCAATATCGGTGTGCTGAACGCCCTTCGTCTTCAGCCACTCCCGCAGATTGCGATTCGCCGTGATGAGCCGGTCTTCCGTTCCACACGCGACCCACAACAGCTTCAACTGTTGATTCGCTTTTTCATCGAGCGCTGGAAAATCTTTCTCAAGCGGATTCGGCAAGCCACCCGCACTGAATGAGCCGACCCACGCGAACTTGTCGAGATTGTTCAGCCCGGTTAACAGCGATTCCGATCCGCCCATGGAGAGCCCCGCGATCGCCCGAGAGTTGCGATCTTTGATCACGCGATATTCGCCCTCGACTTTCGGCATAACTTCCGTCAACAGGGCCTCGCGAAATTTCGCGAGATTCCGCTCGTGCACTTCGGGATGATTGAAGAGACCTCCCCAACCGATCAGGATCATCTCCATCGTGCCGTAGCCGAGCGGCATCACCACGATCATCGGCTTGGCTTTCCCTTGCGCGATCAAGTTGTCGAGAATCACATTCGCGCGGCCCACCGCAGTCCACCCACTAGCATCGTCGCTATAGCCATGCAGCAAGTACAGCACCGGATACGTCTTCTTCGAGGACGGATCGTAGCCCGGCGGCGTGTAGACATAGAAATCGCGATCGTCATTAGCGACTGCTGACCGGTAGAAATGATGGTGGACTTCTCCGTGCGGCACATCGTTCAACTCCCACGGCAGCGACGGCGGCCCTTGCACGTGCACCATGTTTTCCGTCGCAAGCAGATTCGGCTTCAGGAGCGGATTGTACGGGTCGATCGAACGCACGCCGTCAACGACAATCGAGTATCCGTAATAGTCCGGAGGAAGCGGAGCCGTATTCACGCTCCACACTCCGGAGTCGTCTTTCTGCATGGGCAGAGGATCGGCACCTTCGCGCCGCAGTGAGACCGCTTGCGCGTTCGGGGCGCGAAAGCGGAACGTCACGCTGTCGTCGGAGTGCACTTCCGGCGTAAGCAGCGGAGCCGGTATTTGCGGCGGCGGGGCAGCAACGGGCTTTGCCTGTTGTGCGGACGATGAAATGGAAAAAAGGAAGGAACAAACAACAATCAGCGTGGATTGCAGTTTCATTGTGCCGTCTCCTCGGACTGGAAGGGCGGCACAATTGTATAAGGCAAGAGCGGGCAGGTACCACTACCAGCATTTCAGGAAAACGCGGCCGAAGCGAGAAGACTTACTTGGCACGCGTGGCAACATCCAGCCGGGCTTCGGCGCGATGCAGCGCGCCCAGAGCGCGTTCGACGTCAACTGTGGTGTCGCCGCTCGTCAGACGCTGTTCCGCCCGTTCTTTGGCTTTGCGTGCGCGTTCCACGTCAATCTCTGACGGACGCTCGGCCGTCTCCGCCAGAATCGTAACTTTATTTGGCAGCACTTCCGCAAATCCCCAGGCGACGGCCAGCCGCTGCTCGGTCGAATTCTCGCGGTAGGTAATCTCCCCCACGGCCAACTCCGTGATCAGGGGAGCATGCCCCGGCATGATCCCCAAATACCCGTTCTTGCCGGGAATCTGCACTTCCTCCGCCGCCGTATCGACAACTTTCTTTTCCGGCGTGACGATCTCGAGTTGGAAAGTATCGGCCATTGGTTAGTCGTTTGTCCTTGGTCGTTGGTCGTTAGTCGTTGGCAAAAACCTCTGTCGCCGCAGCCGGCACGGTCTGTGATCGGCTAACGACTAACGACCACCGGCCAACGACTGTTCTTACGCCGCAGCCTTCATCTTTTCCGCAGCCTGGATCACTTCCTCGATCGGCCCTTTCATATAAAACGCCTGCTCGGGGATGTCGTCGTACTTGCCTTCCACGATCGCCTTGAAGCCTTTCACGGTGTCGGCAATCTTGACGTAGCGTCCCTGCGCGCCGGTGAACTGCTCGGCCACGTGGAACGGCTGCGACAGGAAGCGCTGAATCTTGCGGGCGCGGGCGACAGTCAGTTTCTGGTCTTCGCTCAACTCATCGATGCCCAGAATCGCGATGATGTCCTGCAGGTCTTTGTAAGTCTGCAGCGTCTTCTTGACCATCTGTGCCACGTCGTAGTGCTCCTGCCCGACGATGCGCGGATCGAGAATGCGCGAGGTCGAAGCCAGCGGATCGACCGCGGGATAAATTCCGATCTCGGTCAACGCCCGTGAGAGCACGGTCGTCGCATCGAGGTGCGCAAATGTGGTTGCCGGAGCGGGATCGGTGAGGTCGTCGGCGGGCACGTAAATCGCCTGCACCGAGGTGACCGAACCCTTCTTCGTGGACGTGATGCGCTCCTGCAATTCGCCCATTTCCGTCGCCAGGTTCGGCTGATAACCCACGGCGCTGGGCATGCGGCCCAACAACGCGGACACCTCCGAACCGGCCTGCGTGAATCGGAAAATGTTGTCGATGAAGAGCAGAGTATCGGCGCCCTCGGCATCACGGAAATATTCGGCAACCGTCAGCCCGGTCAATGCCACGCGCAGACGCGCCCCGGGAGGCTCCGTCATCTGTCCGTAAATCAGCGCGGCTTTGGACTCCGCCGGCTTGCCGGGCTTGATCACACCTGACTCCGACATTTCCAGCCACAGGTCGTTGCCTTCGCGGGTACGCTCGCCGACGCCGGCAAACACGGAGTAGCCGCCGTGCTGCTTGGCGACGTTATTAATTAGCTCCATGATAACCACGGTCTTGCCCACTCCTGCGCCGCCGAACAAGCCGATCTTGCCGCCCTTCAGAAACGGCTGGATCAGATCGATGACCTTCACCCCGGTCTCGAACATTTCGGCGGTCGTGGCCTGTTCGTCGAATGCCGGAGCTAACCGGTGAATCGGCATTCTCTCTTTGAATTCGATCGGACCAAGCTGATCGACCGGTTCGCCGATCACGTTCATCACGCGCCCCAGCGTTCCGCGGCCGACAGGGACCGAGATCGGGCCGCCCTGATCAATGGCTTTCATACCGCGTACCATGCCGTCGGTGGCCTCCATGGCGATGC
>Ga0187819_10002299_pt1 | contig 10106 bp, 6 predicted proteins | sample NC_wetland_sal_i_15_FD_132411 | JGI IMG/M metagenome (GOLD analysis project Ga0187819, IMG submission 132411) | Wetland sediment microbial communities from Neuse River Estuary, North Carolina, USA - SO4_4 | ecosystem: Environmental > Aquatic > Freshwater > Wetlands > Sediment | place: USA: North...
CTGGTTGCACCGGTCTCTTCTCGAGCGTCACGGGATTTAATCTCCCGGGACGGGCGAATCCGACTAGGCCCATGACACACAACTCACAAAACCAAGCCTAACCGCTCCTTCGCGCCGCTGCCAGATCTGCCGCGTCGTTCACTCGCCGTCGGTGGAATCCCCATGAGGTCCGCCCGGCTCGGGGGCCTCTCGCTGCTCCTCGAGACTCCCGCCGTTCCCATCGTACGACTCTCCACGCCCGGTCTGTTCGGTGTCGCCTCGTCCCGCGGAGGGACCCGACGCTACACCGTGAACGCGACCCCCGGAGCGGGTTCGTGCGTTGCCGCTCGGCAGCCCCGACCTTTCTCTTTCCGGGGGTTTTTCTAAAGACCCCTACGGACGCGCGGCCAGGATTCGAACCCCCGGGGAGTCCGAATAGATTCCCAAAGCCCGAACGCCCGATTCAGTCCGGAAAGGGGCCGGGGGCTTCCGCCCCCGGGAAATGGTTCGCCCGGATCCGTCGTACTGCTGGCCCTACTTGGAGAAGTGGATCGAGACCGTCTGGGCGGCACTCGAAACCGTCACCGCTCCGGTCGCCGGGTGGGCGGTGTAACCCGTAACCGCGCCGACCGCGAAGGCGTAAAGACCGTTCGGGTCCCAGAACGATATCGACGAGCTGGTACTAGTCAGCGTGATCCCGTTGAGCGTGACCGACCAGGCGGTCCCGGAGGTCAATCCGGTCTCGTGGAAGGTCACCTCATACAGTGCGAACGCCAGCAGTGGGACGTAGTCCCCGTCGACCACGATGTTCCCGCCGTTGTCGTACGGAAGGACACCGTAGGGGTCGCTCTGGCTCCCGTAGTTCGACCAGTAATTCCCGCCCTCGTAGCTCAGCCCCAGGACGTTCCCGGACAGCTCCCACCCGTTGACGACCCGCACGTCCGTTGCCGGCTGGATCACGACATTCCAGCGGTCGTGCCACAACACCGGGATCGAGAAGAAGTCGTACGGGTTGTAGGCGGGCGTAAAGGCCGTGTTCGGTGTGGCGAAGGCGTTGTTGTAGACCAAGTCGCCCGACTCGTACAGGTAGAGGGCCACCGCGCGGCCGTAGTTCAGGAGATACCCAGGGTCCGGCGCACTCGGGAGCACTTCCTCGAACACGTTGCCCCAGAGCGTGTTGCCGGTTCCGCCGAACATGATCATTCCCACGCTCGCGACCGGGAACGTGTTGCCGGCGATGAGGTCGTGGCTCGAGTTCCACATCACGATGCTCGCCCCGCCGTAAATGGCGTAGCTAAAGTAGCCACCAATCGCGGGGTTTGCGACCACCGACACGTGGTCGGCGAAGTAGAAGCCGTACGCCAACTCGTCGTCGAGGGGCAGGACGCCGCTATAGTACAGCTCCCCCGGCAGGGTGAACGGCACCTCGAACGGGGTCTCGTGGGTGATGGTGACGTAGTCGCTCGTGTGGGCTAGGAAGATCCCCGGGAAGACCGGGAACATGTAGTCGTTGTACTCGCCGAACAGCGGGTCCAGGAGCACCGTTGGTCCGTTGAACAGGACGTAGGGGTTGCTTACCGTCCCCGCTCCTCCTGGATCCGAGATCGCGGCGAGCTCCGCGTTGCTATCGGCCCACAGCGGAGTGTACATGCCCATCGCGGGGTCCGAGGCGAGGGTCACGGTGTGCGTCCCGCCCGAGACTCCGTTGAGGGTCTGGGAAGCGTACTCGCTCAGGAGGACCTGGAACGAGTAGACGCCGGGGGGAAGCTCGAGCGTGGCCGTCCCGCTCGTCGGAACGTACGCCCATCCGGCGGCGTCGATGTTGAACGACCCGCCCAGCGAGCCAAAGACGAAGGCGTTCGCCGGCGTAACCTTCAGGGTAATGGGGGTCTCACCGAAGCTCGGAGCCCCTTTCACGCCCCAGAGTGGTTCTTGGAGACCGGGGCCGGGACCGAAATGGACCGTTGGATCGGCCCCTCCGGAAGCCCACTCGGCCACGCCCTCCATCGTCTCGCCCGTCTCGCTTCCAAAGTCGTACGCGGCGGGAACCGGCTTGTAGGTGGTGGTCCCGTTCGGCTCGGTATAGAGGTTCATGGTCCCCGCAATATCGAAGGCCGACGTGGTGGAGCCGCCGCCGTCGCCGCCGAGAATGAGCTCGACGTCGTTGGGGATGTAGCCCGTGTCGCCGATCGCCTTGCCATTGATCTGGTAGCCCGGTGTCGGGGGCGAGGCGATGGTCGAGTTGAACTCGATCATGTCATAGGAACCGACCGAGGTGCCGGCGGAGCTGGTCACGGAGTAGTTGAAGAACACCGCCGGGTGGTCGTTCACGATGGCCACGCTCGAATAGAGGGCGAGGGTGAAAGGCTCCGGTGCGTAGATCGCCGGCCCGTAGGGGTCGAAGTATCCGAAGCCGGGGGCGATGTAGCCATGACCAATCCCGGGGACGATCGTTCCCACCGGGAAGTTGAAGGCGCTGCTGGTGAAGTTCACGACCGCGCTGGCGAGGTGGAAGGTGTGGTCCGACTGGTAGTAATAGATGACATTCTGCGTCCAGAACTGGTAATTGGAATCCTGCCGGACCGTTACTCCGACTGCCACCGAGTTGAGCTGGGCTGTGAACTCGTCGGGCCCGAGGCTATCCATGTACTGGAGGTCCATCTTGTTCAGGGTCAGGACCCCCTCCACGCTGGGGGTGTAGGAGATCGAGGCGACGTTCTTTCCGTGCTCCTCCTGGATTCCGTAGTCCGCGATTCCGACCGGTTCGGGTTGGAGGACGGAACCGGGGTGGAGCATTCCGCCCTGCACTGAAACGCCAGGGTTGGCGGAGGGAAGGAGCTGCTCTTGAGGGGGAACGTGGTCTCGGTCGAGGGCCGCCTGAAGCCGCGCTACGGCCGCTGCTCCCGGACCCACCGGGGTGGCCGGCGCGACGTTGCTCGTCGCGGGGGAGGCCGCGCTCGAGAGGGGCGCCGCCACGAGAGTTCGGGCCAGCGGTTCAGACGGATGCGCCCCGAGAACGGGATTTCCCGGTAGCAACATCAGCGCGGCCGCCGCGATCACGAGGACCACTGCTAGGCGAGTGAGCTTCGACATGGGAGGGGCCGTATGTAGTATAACTAAATGAAACCCCGCTGCCGGATTGGGGCAGAATGCCTACGCCCCGGTCGGCTCTTTGTTGTTCAGACCTTTCCCTATGCAGGCCGTGTTCTACGAACCCCCGCGGACGCGGGGCTAGCATTCGAACTTCCCGGGGGTCGGGATCCCTCCGACCGTATCGTCCGGCGACCCGGGTAGACGAAGTAGGTACCACTTCCAACCCTTCTGCACGGTGGGTCCGACTGGGCCCATAGACATACAGGTGTGAATCCATTCGAATTCCGGCCACCATACCCTGTGCCTGAGGCTGGGTGGACAAGCTCGTACATTGGCATCGCCACGTCGCGAACGGTTCCCAGTTGCATGCGGACGTGGGCGGCAGACCCCACGTGAATATGATTAGCGGGGCGTAAGTTCAATCACCGACCGCGACGAGCGCGCGAGCCTGAGGACCGGCCGCGAGGCTCTCAGGGGATCGATTGAACCTCACCACGCGGGTCAAAAGCGCTCGCGTCGAGGGGGCAGGTTCTACCACGCCTTACTCGAAACTACATTGTATCCTGCTGCTTGGTGACCCACAGTGACCAAAGTCCCTCGCCTTAGGCTTCCCATCGTCGGCCGTCGACTTCTCCTTCGGTCCCCGGAACGGAGTGACGCTTCGGCCATCGCGAGTGCGCTACGGGACCGGAAGGTTTCTCGACCGATTCACTTGCCTGCCCGTTACTCGATTCACGACGCTCGGGAGTTCATCGGCCGAAGCAAGCAGGGACTGAAGGACGGATCGAAGTACTACCTTTCTATCATCCTTCGCGAGAGCGGGGAACTCATCGGTGGGTGTGGTCTGGACCAGATTCGGCTCGACCACCGGAATGCCCACATCGGCTACTGGATTGCCCGCCCCCAATGGGGAAATGGCTACGCCTCAGAGGCGGCGTCCATACTCATCACGGCTGGATTTCGGGATCTCGGACTCCACCGAATCCACACGGGCGCTTTCCCCGATAATCATCGGTCAAAACGGGTGCTCCACCGACTGGGCTTCCACATCGAGGGACGTACCCGCCAGGATTGTCTCGTGGACGGGCGATATCGCGATCTGGTCCTGTTCGGGCTCCTCCGACCACAGTTTCGGCCCTTCCGACCCCAGGACGTACTGTAATCGACTCGGGCCCATAGTCACGGAACGCGCGCGGTCGATGACACGACCGCGATGAGCGGGCGGGCCACCATCCCGGGGGCCCTAACTTACCTGGGGATATCCGGCGGTAACGTCGTTGTAATAGTACAGGTTCCAGGATGGAGGCGCGTCCAGCACGATCGGCAGCATGTACTCCGACGACAATCGCATTGGCCACGAGAGATCTCCGCCGCTCACGGTGAGCCCTTGCATTGTCCCGTTGAAGTGGTAGGCGTCAATCGGGTAACCCGAGTACGTCTGCCACTCCACCTGAGTGAAGGTGCTGTAGAACAGGGTGCCCGAGTACGGGATGGAGGCGTTCCAGTACCGGTCTTTGCCCGACACGGACCAGTCCACGATCCGGAAATCAATCACTTGGTCGCGGGTATCGTCCCGAATCGATAGGCTGAGATGTGTGCCCGACGGCGACCGGAACCCGGTCCAGGCCCCTTGGGGTCCGGTGTGCCCGAAGTAGTAAGGGTTGCAACCATGAGGAACATACCAGGGAGCGATTTTCCCTGCCGGGTCCAGGTCGATCCCAATCTGGAAAAACCCGCGGCAACTGGTCCCTACCGTGCCGATGTAGTTCATCGCATTAATCTGGAAGCTCAGGATGCCGTGGACCGGCACCGACCAGTTCTCGAGCGTGAACGCGGCGGAAAGCGTCGTGAACGCCGGCAGGAGCCGCACGTTGAGTCCCATCCCTTGGCCGTAACCGTCCATCGGATTGTAGATCGAGTAGGGGGCGAGCAACGCGATCTGGTACGTCGTGAAGATGAGGTTCGTGTAGTCGACGATCCCGCGCTCGGTCTCGAGGACCGCCCCGTCGTACTGGCCGGCATCTGGCACCCCGATCCCCCGGCGCGCTGCGGCGGCTGTTTGATCGACAAAAACCGACATCGTCCAGTAGGCCCTGCCCCCCGAGCTCTTCTGGAACACATTGGCGAGGAGGTAGACCCATCCGGCCGGCTGCGCGGTACCGGTCGGAACCGGACAAATGGCGACGGCAGACGCGGGGGTCGGCCCGGCCCAGACCTGGTCCTCTCCGACGCCCACGACGGCGACTGGGCCGGACGGCCCGTCCAGCCCAACGAACCCAACGCCATCGAATCCGGGGCGCACGTCGGCCTGGAACGAGAGCCATGTGTCGTTCCGGATGAATCCCATCGAAGTGCGGTCGACCTGCGGCGGATCCCTCCCGGCCCATGACCGGAGCACGGGCTCGCCGGCGTACGACGGATAGGCACTCACGGATGCCGCCCCTTTCGAGACAGTCCACCCGTCGAAGCGGTGGTCCTCGAAATTTGAGACGAATGCAAACTTCCCTGGAAGGTTAGAGGCGATCCCTCCGTCTGACGGGTTGTGGCCGTCGCGGACGGGCGACGGCGCCGCCGCGCTTATCGCACCGAGCGCAGGTATTGAGGGGGCGGCTACGAGCAGAGCTACCAGCGCGACCAAGCGGACGTGGGTCGCACTGCCCTTCACCGGCTGATTCCCCCAGGCTCCGCAATCCGCCGTTGGGTCAAATAGTTGCAGGCGGGTGGAGCCAGTGTCTGTGCGTCTCTGGACACCTGCAGGCGCCGTGACTCTGGGGTAGAAACTTCGGCTCACCCTCGATGGTTGGACGTGTACCAGTTCTAACCCATCAGCCTGGTGAGTCCGACTAGGCCCACAGCCAGTCGCCTTGGTCCGCAGCGGCGAACATGTCCGAACCCCGGGGGGGTTCGATTCCTCTCAGACCGTCGCCGGAGTTGGGAGGATCGCCGGACCTGAGTGCCTAGGAACGGAACCGGCCAAAGCGACCGAGCAGATCGGGTAGACGCTCCGTGGGGAAACCCTCGACCGTGTGGCCCCGGTTCCCCACCATCGTCTGGCCGGCCACGAGGGCGTTCAGGATCGCCTCCTCGGTGGATTGGACGACACCCTCGAATAGAGGGTCCAGCGAATCGTCCGGAAGAAAATCCAAATGACGTCGGCCGGATCCTTCCGCCCCGAGCTCCGCCTGGTTCGCGGTGGAGAATGCGTGGAACAGATCGCCGGAGCTCGAGTGACCGGTAGTTCCCGTGCGCGCGAGGCCGAGGCTGCACCGCCGGGCCAGTCGTTTCAGCTGATGAGGTAACAGCGGGGCATCGGTGGCAACGAACACCAGGATCGAGCTCGACGGTTGCGACGGAACCCGTTCCGTGGGCAATTCGCGACCCACGGGCGCCCCTGCTACCATGAGCTCCTCGCGGGAACCCTGGTTAGCCTGCACGAGAGTCCCCACCGACCAACTTCCGTCCACGGAGACCCGACGCGAGGCGGTTCCGATACCGCCCTTGAATCCGTAGCAGATCATCCCCGTTCCACCGCCGACCGATCCCTCGGGGACTGGGCCGGGTCGGGCTCCGTCGATGGCAGCGAAGGCGTGGTCCCGGGTGACATGGAAGGCCGTGATGTCGTTCAGGAAGCCGTCCCAGGTCTCGCCGACGACCGGGAGCGTCCACCGGTTCCCTGGAAGACCGTGGTCGTGCGCCCACGCGACAACAGCGTCGCGCACGATGCCTACGCTGTAGGTGTTCGTCGAGAGGACGGGGCCATCCAAGAGCCCGGACTCGTCGATCCAGGCGGTTCCCGTGAGCTCCCCATTGCCATTCAGCGAGAACCATCCCGCGAAACACGCCGAGGAGTCCCTCCCTCGCGGAAGGATCGCGGTCACCCCCGTCCGGGCGGTGCCTCGGCCTGACCTCGGGTCGCCTTCTTGAATGAGCGTAACGTGTCCGACCTCGACTCCCGAAACATCGGTGATGGCGTTCTGCGGGCCCGGTATCCCATCTAAGGGAATTCCGAGCGCCCGGGCGCGCCGGGAGGTCATCGGCGAGTCGGGCATCCCGGGGGGAGACGACGCAGAGGTAATGGAGGTTCTGTTCAACGGAGCGCGTTGATGCCCCTGTGGGTCCCCTCAGGGCCGGACGAGGCCAGGCCTCTGGATTGCCGCGCTGGGTCGACGGCTACCCACCGGCGGGCTGAAGCTGGGTGCGATCAATTTCGCGCCCGGTCAGCGCTCCTCGTAGGCGGTAGCGCTGCGCCTTTTGGTTGGGTGTCTTGGGAATCTCTGGAACAAACTCAAGATACCGCGGAACCATGAAGAATGGGAGTTTTTCCGCCGCAAATTCAAACAGATCCCCCGCGGTCATCGTAGCCCCCTCTCTGAGCTGGACGAACGCCTTCACATCCTCCTCACCGAGCTCGGACGGGACTCCGACCACGACGCACTCGACCACCGCCGGGTGTTGGTTGATCACCGTCTCCACGTCGTACGGGGCTAGGTTTTCTCCCCGTCGCCGGATGACGTCGCCCTTTCGGTCAATGAAGTAGTAGTACCCGTCCTCGTCCTGCTTGAGGAGGTCCCCCGTGTGGAACCACAGATTCCGCCACGCCTCCGAGGTCTTCTCGGGCTTGCCGAAGTACTCGAGGAACATCGTGAACGGTTCTCGGGGGCGAACCACGAGCTCGCCCCGGGTGCCTGTCGGGACGGGACGGTCGTGGTCATCGACGATCTGTGCCTCGACGAACCCCAAGGGGAGTCCAACGGACCCGACTCGCACGGCCCAGGGAGGATTCATGAGCGTAGTGCAGCCGCACTCCGTCATTCCGTAGCTCTCGATGATCCGAAGCCCGAAACGCGCCTCGAACTCCTTCCAGATGGAAACCGGTGTGCCGGACGCGGTTGCAACTCCCACCCGGTGCGTTCGATCGCTGGGTTTCGGAGGCTGCTTGTAGAGGATGGTGATCATCGTGGTGAGCAGCGACACGTGGGACGCCCCGACCCGCGACGCGGTTTCCCAGAAGGTCGAAGCGTGAAAACGGTCGTCGAAGACAGCGGTGAGGTCGTTCAGTAAAGCGACGAGCGTTGTCTTTTCTTGAGCATTGCAGTGGTAGAGCGGTAACGCAGTGAATAGGATTGAGTCCGGAGAAAGATCCGCCCGTGCGCCCAACTCTCGCGGGGTGTTCACGAGCCGACGGTGGGGCAGGACGGCGCCCTTCGGTCGGCCCGTCGTTCCGCTGGTGTAGAGGATCGACGCCGGTTCCCAGGGAGCCGGAGGTTCCGTCGGAGGGGCGGCTCCGGACACGCGCAGATCCGAGAACCGAGCGGTTCCTCTCGGGGAGTCCGTGTCCGAGGCGCCCGAGTCCACCATCCAGACCGAAGGAGAGCCGCCCCAATCCGCGACCGTTTCGTAGATCGGGTAGAGCCCCCGTTCCACGACAACGGCTTTCGGGCGGCAGTCCGCGAGCTCGTATCGAAGTAGCTCCCCACGGAGCGCGGTATTGAGCGGCACGAAAACCGCTCTCGACTTCGCGACACCGAACCAGAGGATCGGGAACTCCAGCCGGTTCCCGATGAGGCAGGCCACTCGGTCTCCCTTTTGGATCCCGTTCTCCCGGAGTCCCCCGGCCACCCGATCGCTGTCCCGGTTAAGGTCCGCGTAGGAAAGATCCCCTGCCGGGAACCGCAAGGCGACTCGGGAACCGTTTTTCGCGGCCTTGGCCCGAAGCATCCCCACGATTTCGTCGTACCGTTCATCGGGAGCGAGCATCGAGCTTCGAGCGCGAGATTCCTGCCTTCAACGGCGGCGGGACCCGCTGCCCAGAGACTTGTCCCGTTCCTACATAGACCCAACGATTCGGCCGCCTGAAGCCGGCAACGGAACCGAACTAAGCGAAAGATGTGGTCCGAAGAGGACCGAGGCTCGGTTACGTAGCGAGTACCGACGCGGAGGATTCGGAGGGCGCGGCAGGACCCGGCAAGGGTGAGGCCGGGACCACCCCAGGCGACCGGGAACCCCGGGGAACCCCGGCCGATTCCGTATGCGGCCCGTTGCGCCCCCGGCGCAAGAGACCTCCATCCTGCAGCTCTTTCGTGACCTTCTCGACGGCGAGAGCGACGTCCGAAGGTCGGCGAGCGCCGGTGCATACTAACTTGCCGCTGCCGAACAGGAGCACCACCACGCGCGGCTCCTCGAGGCGGCAGACCAGCCCGGGAAACTGCTCGGGCTCGTATTCGACACGGTCGAGACCGAGCGTGATCGCGACCGAACCCAGGTTGATTTCGCTTTCAAGGTCGGAGGTCGCGACGATGTTCTGAACCTCAATCTTCGGGTGCATCTGGATCTTCTGGCCCCCCTTGCGGATCATCTCCGAGACCGTACGGATCGATTGCTCTACCTGCGCCATGCTCTTCCCCCCGGTGCAGACGACCTTGCCCGAGCGGAACAGCAGGATGGCGGTCTTGGGTTCCTTTAGTCGGTAGATAACCCCCGGGAACTGATCGGGCTCGTACTCCGCTCCGTCGAGGGTCAAGGCGACCGATGGCAGGTCCAGTTCGGCGCCCAGGCTGGTAGAGGCCACTACGTTCTCGATTCGTATTCGCGTCACGGGTGTATATATAGTATTTAAATGCCTATTTAAAGAGGCTCATACTCCTCTCTGTCGGAAGGCGTTCAAAACGGACCGCCGGATGAAGTGTCTCACGGCGGAACGGATCCACCGCATTTGGTAACCAGGACATTGATGAACGGCGCTCGCGCCGAATCCTCGACCGCGAGGATCTCACGTATATCTGCCCGGATGCCGACTCACCCAATCCTCGGAAAATGCCGGAGCTGCCCGCCACCGATCCCTTCCTCGAGTTTCTTTGGAGCTAGGGGGTATCGAATGCCTCCCCCGGCGTTTTTATCCGGCGCAGAAGGCCGGTGCCACCCCTGCCCGAATCACAAGGCACTAACGTGACAACCTCCCCGTGCCCTCCACGGCCGGCCAGGGCGCTCGACCTTTCTCGCTACCCGAACGTTTACGACGCCGCGTTCTCGTGGGA
>Ga0187819_10002301_pt1 | contig 10098 bp, 4 predicted proteins | sample NC_wetland_sal_i_15_FD_132411 | JGI IMG/M metagenome (GOLD analysis project Ga0187819, IMG submission 132411) | Wetland sediment microbial communities from Neuse River Estuary, North Carolina, USA - SO4_4 | ecosystem: Environmental > Aquatic > Freshwater > Wetlands > Sediment | place: USA: North...
GCCCCGGTCCAAAGGATTGGCGACGGCCCGAAGTTGTTGTAGGCCGGTCCGGGATCGAAGAACGGCGCATAGGGCAAGTGGCCCAACACCATGTCTTGCGAGAAGGCGTCGAAGAACATGCCGAATCCGGCGCGGACTACGGTTTTTCCTTTGCCGCTCACGTCCCACGCCGCGCTCACGCGCGGAGCGAAGTCCTTGTGATCGGGGTTATAGAGGCTGCTAAGACCGGGCTGTCCGACCTGCGTCAGCGTAAACGTTCCGGTGCCTGGAGCCGGCGAGACACTGGTAACGTTGCTTAACAGGTTGTTCTTCTCCTGCACGATGCCGAAGTAGTCCCAGCGCAGACCGTAATTGAAAGTTAGGCGCGAGGTGGCGCGGAAGCTGTCTTGCACGTAGAGGCCGAAGTTGTTTTCGTGTGTGTGGCGCGTGGAATCTCCGAAGTACTGGAAGCCGTTGTCCACGCAACCGGCGAGGAAATCCTGGAAACCGGTGGAGCCTGCGAAGGCACAGCCTCCCGAGTTGAAACGCAGTCTGCCGCGGAAGTACTTGTCGAAATACTGCTGCACTGAAGTGCGATGGAAATCGACGCCGAACTTCACGTCGTGCTTGCCCGCCTTCCAGGAAAAGTTGTCGATGACCTGATTGTTGCTGTCGAAACGGTGACGAGGGACGCTGCTGGTGGATCCGAGTTGAGCGACTCCGGCGACGACGAGGATCGGCATTCCGGAATCAAAGGCGCCGCCTCCGCCGCAGAGCGCGGTGCTAGTCGCTGCGCACAGGCCGATCGAACTGGGATGGAAGTTCTGATCTTGAGGGAAGAATCCTTCGGCGAACCGGTTCCATCCGTAGCGGAGTTCGTTAATCTTGTTAGCTCCAAAAGTATGCGTATATGAGAGCGAAACCAGCTGAACGCGCGTTGGAGTGAAGGTGTTATAGCCAGGCAATTGACCCCCGGTGGCAGTCAGGGCGAGAGGGAACGATTGAATGCTGTCGCCAAAGAAATACCGGCCGGTGAGGATGTTGCTGGGATTGAAGTTCTGATCAAGCTTGGCAATGAAGCTGGTTAGATCGTTGTAGGAGGGAGATACGACCGAAGCTGTTCCACTGTTTGAAACGCCTCCGGGATTGGATAGATTGGGTGCGGGCCAGGGATGCAGCGCCACCAGCTTTTGGATCACGCCGGATGGATCGGTGACATCGGCGGTGCTCAGAGAGCCATCCGCAGCCGTGCCGGTCGGAACCGCCGCCAGCGTAACCACGCCCACAGGTTCCCGCTGGCCTTCGTAATCCAGATAGAAGAACGTCTTGTCTTTTACGATTGCTCCCCCAAGCGAACCTCCGAACTGATTGTTGTGAAACGGGGCCTTGGGGTTCGAAACGGTGCCGCTTGGGGTGGTGATGGTGGTCGGGTTGAAGTAGTTGCGCGCGTCGAGCGCGTTGTTGCGGAAGTATTCAGCGGCGCTGCCATGGATTGCGTTGGTGCCGCTCTTGGTCACGATGTTCACAACGGCGCCAGCGTTGCGTCCGTATTCGGGAGCGAAGTTTGAAAGCACGTTTACTTCGGCGACCGCATCGATCGGCAGGATCGTGGAGGGGGTACCAAACACACCAGCCTGGTTGATGGCGGGATCGTTGCGGTAACCGTCGTTCATGTCCGTGCCGTCGATCAGATAGTTATTCGAGCGGCCACGCGCGCCGTTCATGGAAAACTCGCCGAAGGAGCCGGGAGAATCTGAGATCTGGTCTGGCGATCCCGAGACGCCGGGGTTCATATAGATCAGTTTGGTATAGTCGCGCCCGTTGACGGGCATGTCTTGAACGGTCTGGGCCGTTAGGACCCCGCCAAGGGTGTTGGTCGTGGTTTCTACGAGGGGCAACTGATCCGCCGAGACTTCCACCTTGGTCGAGACTTCACCGGTCTTCAGGGCAGCATCGACGCGCCGCTCGGTGGCGACGTCGACGGTCACGCCGTTGGCGACAAAGGTCTGGAAGCCTTGCTGGACGACGGTCACGGTGTAGGTGCCGATGGGGAGTTCGGGGAGCGAGTAGCTGCCGTCGGCGCTGGTTTCGGAGGTGCGCTCTAGTCCGGTGCCGGTGTTTCTCACGGTCACCTTCGCGCCAGCGACGACGGCACCGGAAGGATCGGTGACGGTGCCGAGGATTGTCCCGCGGAAGGTCTGTGCCGACAGGCTCACTGCGGCCAAAAGAACAAACACCAGGAAGATGCGCGCTCTCATGTGGTCTCCTTGAAACGGATCAGTTTTTTGGAGGAGTGTTGGTGGCTTGCGGGAGGCTTTGGTTACCTCTGTCACATCTGGGAAAGCTTGCAATTCCTTGCATACTAAGAAGTTGCGCCGCCCCCGGCCCGCAAAGTCCGCTGACAAACATTACCGAAAGGCGATCCCCAGAGTCAACCATGGAGTTATGAATGGGAGCGATAGATTTTACGAATTAGGTACGGGAGGGGCAGCTATCAGCCATCCAGCCGTCAGCTCTCAACTGGGCAGCATTCACCCGGGCACCGCGCGAGATCCCTTCGACTTCGCTCAGGGCAGGCTCTTCGCTTCGTCTGAAACACGGCTCCGCTCAGGATGACTCCATCAGGAAATGGGGGACTCTGCGTCTTGGCTGAGAGCTGACGACTTATGGCTGAGAGCTGGGGCTAGAACGTGAACGCCACGCCGCCGCGGACGGAGCGGGCGGATTGGACCAGATACACCGTTTGGCCGTCCTGGCCGAGGACGGGGACATAGCCCTGCGCCAGTAGGTTGCGCAGGTCAATGATGGCTTCCACGTGGCCGCCCATGGCGGGAATCGGCTGGCGGAGGAAGATGTTCAGGAAAGGATCGCTCTGTCCGGCGGAGGTGTTGAACATGTCAACCGGAGTGAGGGCCGAGCCGTTGACCCAGCGGTAGGAGGCGATCCAGTTGGTGTGGGTGCGCGGCGCGGTTCCACTCAACTTGGCGGCGATGGCATGGCGGCGCTGTGTCGCGATCCAGGGCTGCGCGTTCTCCAGAGATATATCGGAGCGGGAGAGATCGAGGACGCCGCCGTAAGCATAGTCAAGAGTGGCAGTCAGGTCAGCCGAGACTTTGCGCTGCAGGACGATACGGAGACCAGCCGCGTCGAGGGTTTTGCCGGTATAGCTGAAGGTACCAGAATTGACGTCGGGCAGCAGGAATCCACCAGCGGCGGTGGTCAGGCCGGTGCCGGTGAGTGCGGGATCGCCGATGCGGTCAGAGAATGCAGCGAGCTGGAGATTCGTCTTACCGGCGCGATGCGAGACGCTGACCTCGTGATGATGAGCGCTCTCCATTTTGGGAGCAAAACCGAGCAGGCTGACGCGCGGATTGGATTCGCTCAAATCTGCGGGGGCAGAGTCGAATCCCTTTTCTGCACGCGGGTCGGGCCGCGAAGTGGTGTACGCGTATTCCAGAACGGTGTCGGGCGAAAGATGAAGGTCGGCGGAACCGTAGGGGCGGAAGGCGGACACATGTCCCAGGAACTGGATGGTCTGGAGCTCGCTGCCGAACTTGAATTCGAGAATATCGCCGACGGAAAAGTCATCTGACGCGGAGAGGGCGAGCGCCTGCAACGCGGCGTTGTGGAGGTTGGGATCGGATGCCGCGAAACGGTGGACGGTGAGCGCCATCGTCGGCGTAGAGCCATTCATCAGGCGGCGCGAAAAACTGGAGCGCAGCACGGCGGCTGGGAGACCTTCGCCATAGCCAACGTTGCCGCTGAAGGCGAGATGCCCGTCGGAGAAAACGGAACGCTCGAGCGTGAAGGCGGTGCTCATGTCCGATCCGGTGCCGTAGCCGCCCGCGGCGGAGCCGGCAAGGAAGGACAGAGTTCCGCTCAGATCGTGGCTCTGCTTTTCGGCAGGTAGAGTGGGATCGTCAAAGACGCGGAGAATGGGGCGGTTCGCGACCGAGCGGAGAGTCCACTTCCAGTCGTCGTCATCCGGCAGATTGCGGATGGGGCCCAGTTGCATGACGCCCAGCAAAGTGCTCAAAGTGACGTTGACGTTGAGACTGGCACCGGGACGAAGGCCGACTTTCTCGCGCAGTGCCGGGAGGAAAGAAGGCGCGGTGACCTTGAGAGTGTAGAGGCCGGGCAACAGTCCGGTGGCGGCGTAGTATCCGGCGCCGTCGGTGAAGACGGTCAAGGAGCGATTGGCGGAGCCGAGGATCTGGACCACGGCGCCCATCTGGGGAGCGCCGGAGATATTGCGAACGTATCCCGAAATCGCTCCCGGGCGGTCCACAGCCCAGACGGGAAGCGACAAGCCGAACACGATGGCCCAAGTTCCGAGCTTACGCAGTCTCACTCCACCCCCACCCCCTGGGGAGAAACATTTCAGGGAGTTACTCTACGGCAAATACGGCTGACGGATCAATGGTCTGCTTTGAGATGTTGTCGTTCACCTTGATCTCGATCTTGTAAGTGCCGGGCTGCAGGTTCGCGGCTACTATCGACTTCTGCAGCGTCACCTGATCGCCAATGTTACCCATGCTGTCGGTGGTTTCGGTCTTCTGAACCACTTGCTTGTTGGTTGCGAGATTGGTGATGTTGTATTCGAACGTGGCGGAAGGCTTGTGGGTCTTCTCGTCCACGCCAAGATTATAGACCTGCATCCAGAAATTCAGCTTCTGATCTTTGTCCTTCTTGAACAGGGCCGGCTTGCCGTCGGCCGGTGCGACCCGGGGACGGACTTTCATGGTGCCGATCACAAACATGCCGGTGCCAATGGCTTTGGTAGGAACCGGTTCCATGTCGTCGGCGACGATGAGAGTTGAGGTCGCGAGCTTGTCGTCGGAGAATTCAGGGACGACAACGCTGCGGCTCCATACTCCCTTGCGGTCGCCGTTGACGTCTTTGACGGCGATGTTCAGCTTGTAGCGGCCGGCGCGCAGAGGTAGCGCCTTCCAGTAGACAGAGGCGTTCTCGGCGGTGCGGGGCAGCAGTTCGGCGGGCACGTCGACCTGCACGGTGTCTTCAAACGTCTGCACAATCTTGCCAGTCAATGTGGAAAGGCGGGCGAAGATATTGACCGTGCCGCGCTGAATGCCGTCTTTGTTGACGAAAGTGATGTCGCGGTTGCGCAACTGGATCGTGACTGGGACCAGGACGGTATCGCTGGTGACTTTCACGAAGTCGGTGCGCACGTCGAAGGGCATCGGATTGAGGATGACCTTCGAATTGACGGCTTCTTCGAGATCGGTGAACTTGACCTTGGGAGCGGCCTGCAACTTCGCGAACTGCTCGAGGCGGTCGAACTCCTTGGTCTGAACCATCGCGCTATCCGGACCCGCGCCCAAGCGCTCCAAACCGTTGCCCTGGAAACGCGCCGCTTTATTCGACATGCCCATCTGCTCGTAGAGCGTGAGGCCGGCGTTGGGAGTCATGAGCAAAGCGTCTTTTTCGGAGCGGTCGAGGGTCATGTGGAACTCGCCGCACATGCAGGTGTCGACGAATTCAATGATGACTTCCTGGCCAATGCCCTCGATGTAGCGATACCGCCAGTCTTCAAAGGGGAAGGTCGAGGTCTCGCCACCACCTTCTTCCATGGGGCGCTCGTAGGTTCCGCCCGAGGGATGGGAATCGATTTCATCGGGCTTGCCGAACACGATGTAGATGCGGCCCCGATCGGTCTTCCAGCCAGGCACGCCAGCCGCGAAATGCTCGTTGGCGTACGCAATGCGCTGGTAGTGCTCTTCCTTATATTCGTTCTCTTCGGTGTCTGGGGTGGGGTCGCGGCGCTGCCAAAAGGCTTCGATGAAGTTGTCGCGCTCTTCGTCGTTCGAGAGCTGCTTAAAGGCCGCACGCTCTTCGTCGGTAATGATGTAGACGACGTCCTCATCGAGCCACTTTTTGTAGACCTTGCTGACTTCCTGTTTGAAGGCGCGCTCATTCTTTTTGCGCTGCTTCTCATTGACGGGACGGGTAAGGGGGTCTACGGCGTCGGGAGCTGCCGGCTTGGCTTGGGCCGCTCCAGCGGCATCTTTCGCGGGCTTATCGGTGGCGGCTTTATCGGTGGACTTCGCGTCCGGCTGGTCCTGGGCTACCGCGCCACAAACCAGGAGGCCGAAAGAAACGAGCGAAATTCGGAGAACAGCTTGATACGAAGCTACCCGGAACATGAGAGGGACTCCTGCCAGACTGCCGTCTGCTCATTTTAGGCTTGTTCGCCGTGCGAAAGCAAGGTTAAGTCGTGCCCCGAGAACTGCCAACAAACGTTCTACAACCCTGTTTTTAGAAGCGTGGGATGTTGCCCGGAGTTGCCTGAGCCGTACGAAATCCGCACCGTCAAATCCATACTGCCAGAACGGTATGGCAGGGCTATAATGGGTGGTTCCGGGGCGGTAGCTATCACTCCCCTCTCGTAACGGGTCTCGGCCATTTCTCCTAATTCCTGATCGGGAACTTTCTTCGCGGCAGGATCGTACCAGAGAGTGTGTGTCCGTCACCCCAAAACGTGCAGCAGGGTTCGTTTTGCGTAACTGCAGGCTGGCGCAGGACTTGGCCTTCCGTGGGAGATAAATTACCCGGACAGTGACGGGAATCATGAAAGCTTGGAAAAAAATAGCGATTGGCGTCGGCATTGCGGTTTTGCTCGCAATCATCGTCGGTTTCACCGTTCATCAGAGCAGCAAGAATGTAGTAACGGTGCAAACCGGGAAGGTGCAGCGGCAGGATCTGGCCACGGTGGTGAGCGCCTCGGGTGAGATCAAACCGAAGACGTACGTCAACATCGGCGCGAATGCCTACGGAAAGATCACCCACCTGTATGTGAAGGAGGGCGATCAGGTCAAGAAGGGTCAATTGCTGGCGCAAATCGAGAACGTGCAATCCGCGGCGGATGTCACGGCCAACCAGGCCGCGGTGCAGGCGGCGGAAACCGATGCGGTTGCCGCCGACGCGGCGCTCAAGACATCGCAAGCCGATTTGCTGCGTGCGCAAGCTGATTATGAACGCAACAAGCAGGACTGGGATCGGGCCCAGAATCTATTTAAAGATGGCCTGATCGCGAAGTCCGATTTCGACATGCGCCAGAACGCGTGGGCCACGGCTGACTCGGGATTGGTGCAGGCGCAGGCCCGCGTAGCGCAGGCCAGGGCGCAGCAGGATTCCGCCAACAAGCATGTGTCGCAGGCGAGAGCGAACTTGACACGTGTGAACGACGTATTGCAGAAGACGACTTACAGCGCGCCTTACGACGGCGTGGTCACGAACCTGCCCGTTCGGGAAGGCGAGTCGGTGGTCATTGGCATCCAGAACGCTCTGGGCAGCACGCTGATGACGATTGCCGACATGTCGGTGATTACGGCTGAAGTAAAGGTGGACGAGACCGATATTGTGAATGTGCATTTGGAACAGCCCGCGGAAGTTACGATCGACGCGATTCCCAAGAAAATCTTCCACGGGAAGGTCTCAGAAATTGGAGACAACGCGATCGTGCGCTCCAGCGGGGTATCGACCTCGCAATCGACAACGGCGAGCGAAGAGGCAAAAGATTTCAAAGTGGTGGTGACCCTGACGGATCCGCCGAAAGACCTGCGTCCGGGGCTCTCGACGACGGCCAAGATTACGACGGCAAACCGGAGCAACGCGCTGGCCATCCCGATCCAGGCGCTGACCCTGCGCAGCAAGGACCAGATCGACCAACAGAATAATCAGCCGGGATCCGTACACGCAGCGGCACCTGCGGCCGCGGAAACTGCATCGAAGACAAAAAAGGGGGATGACGTGCAGGGCGTCTTCGTCATCCGCAACAAGAAGGCTATTTTCGTTCCGGTAAACACGGGAATCACGGGCACAACCGACATGGAAGTGCTCGACGGTGTCAAAGAAGGGGACGAGGTCATAACGGGGAGTTACAAGGTTTTGCGCACTCTGCGACCGGGAAGCAGCGTGAAGATCGACAATACGGTCCCGAAAAAGGAAGAAGAGTCATAACCTTAGCCGGATTAGTACGTCCAAAGGGCAAGCCGGTCATAGATCAGGGAATCAGGTTAGGGAATCAGGTCTCGCAACAACGGCGTCTCAGAAAACGGAGCCTTGCGACGGTAACGTACTGAACTTTAATTTCGACTGAACCTTAATACGATCGGAGAGGTCAGTGGCACCGGACCAGGAGAAAAACATGGCAACCGCAGAAGTCATCAGTATGCCCAACACCGCGAACCTAGCGCCGCCCGAATCCTGCATGATCGCGGCCGAAGATCTCTGGAAGACCTACGACATGGGATCGGAGCAGCAGGTGCATGCGCTGCGCGGCGTCAATCTGCGCATCCAGCGGAACGAGTACGTCGCCATCATGGGACCGTCGGGTTCGGGCAAATCGACGCTGATGAACCTCATTGGATGCCTGGATACTCCGTCGCAGGGAAAGTACTGGCTAAACAGCCAACTGGTCAGCGAATTGGACGACGACGAACTGGCGCGCATCCGCAACAAGGAAATTGGATTCGTCTTCCAGACCTTCAACCTGCTGGCCCGGGCAACGGCACTGCACAACGTGGAACTGCCGTTGATCTATGCCGGCATTCCGACGGAAGAACGAATGGAGCGCGCCAAGGGAGCGCTGGCGGCCGTGGGCATGGAGTCGCGCATGAGTCACAAGCCCAACGAGCTCTCCGGCGGTCAGAGGCAGCGCGTCGCCATTGCGCGCGCCCTGGTGAACAAGCCTTCGATCATTCTGGCCGACGAACCCACGGGTAACCTGGATTCGCAAACCGGCGTGGAAATCATGGCGCTGTTCGATCGCCTGCACGCCGAAGGGAACACGATCATTCTGGTCACGCACGAAGGCGACATCGCGGAGTACGCGCACCGGGTCATCCACATTAAAGACGGCGTTATCGCGAGTGATCAAAGCAAGGGACCGGGGCAGCGCAGCTAACGCTTTTCAGTTTCAAAAGTATCACGCCCAGCTTTCCAGCTGGGCGTTTTTGTTGTTCAGTTGCGCGCCGCAGCGGGCCGTCCGCGATCCAGATTATGGCTTCTTCTCTGCGGGTGCAGATTCGTGCGCGAGGTGCTGATAGTTGAGAATTGCGTTGAACACCAGGGCGTAGGTGCCGATTGTCTCGCCCCGATAGATCGGGTTGTTCCCAAACAGCAGCACATTTCCCTGGCCCAGGTGCGCGTCTACCACGACGGCATGCTCGGCAATCGACGAGCCCTTATCGAGGAGGCCGTCAAGCAAGAGGCTCTTGCCCTCGGAGAAGCGCAGGATGACCTCGGGCCGGCTCTGAACCGGAATCACGAGTGGGTTGTTGCGCGTCTGTTCCTCATCTAAATGCGCTGCTTCCCATGGCTGCTGCTTCACGAGCGGTTCGGGCTTGACGATCGTTCTGCCCTGGGGTACGTCGCTGTCTTCGACGGTGCCTCGACCGGTCTCGCGCTTCGCATAGGGGTCCAAGGGGTCCGTTAGTGGATCCATCAAAACGCGACCTGGAGTGCGGCCAAGTATGCTGCTCACGTTGAAGGCCATTCCGTTGGAACTGATGACGGGAACTCCGGATCCGTAGCCAAAGGCGACAGGATGTTCGCTGGCAACGAAGACCGTATTGAGCACAGAGCCTACGACGCGGGCGTCGCCCTTGGGAGCAACGCTGACGCCCGGAGCAAGACCTGTCTCGATGGCGAACTGCGCGGTGTCTTCGCAGGTGATGAGGAGTCCGCCTTGCTCCACGAACTGCTTCAGATGTGCCAGGCCTTCGTAACCCAGGCCGGGGCGAATGTCGGGCGTGCCGTCGATGGCGCCGAGGTTCGGAGTCAGCTCAGACTTCTGCCAAGGCATCGCATTGTTCCACATGGGAATGCCGTTGAGGATTTCGAGCGAGGAAGAACGGCCCACGGGCGCGAAGACGACAACGTCGTACTTAAGCCGGAGGTCCGATTCGTTCGCGACCGTTTGCGTGCTGATGTAATCGAAGGGCACGCCCAAGGTATCGAAGGCGTAGCGCCACCAGCCTTCTGTCTGGGTGCCAAGCCAAGTGTGCATGATGGCGACGCGGGGAGCGGTAACGGTGTGAGCGGGGACAGAAGGCTCTGCAGCGAGTCGGGTTGCATCGAGCGCTAGATCTTGCAGGA
>Ga0187819_10002303_pt1 | contig 10096 bp, 8 predicted proteins | sample NC_wetland_sal_i_15_FD_132411 | JGI IMG/M metagenome (GOLD analysis project Ga0187819, IMG submission 132411) | Wetland sediment microbial communities from Neuse River Estuary, North Carolina, USA - SO4_4 | ecosystem: Environmental > Aquatic > Freshwater > Wetlands > Sediment | place: USA: North...
CCCCATCCGCGCGTCGAGTTCAGCTTGAACCACACCTACTTCCGCGATCTGCCGACCTTCGATCCGACCCTGATCGGCACCGGCTTGCTCGACAAATATCTCTTCCAGGGCTTCAGTGCCGGCACCCGGATCGAAGTCCACAAGCAGATCTGGCTGAGCGCCGACCTCGGCTCGAGCAACCGCAGCGGCGACAAGAAAAGCTCGCTGAACCAGATGTTCGGCATCACCTTCGGCCATGTGCCCTGGATCGGAGCCCACGCCGACTTCCGCTATTCGCGCTTCAACAGCTCCTTTGGCAGCGGTTCCTACGAAGCACTCAGCGTCACCAGGAATCTGGGCGAAACTTTCCAGTTACAGGTTCTCGCCGGGCAACAGAACTTCGCATCCACCTTGACCAGCGCCAACCGCTCGCGCTTTCTCAATGGGATGCTCGAGACTAACCTCGGCGAACACTACTTCATGCAATTCGGCGGCACCATCAACCGAGGCGGCCAAATGAACTACGATCAGTGGCTTTTCACCTTCGGCTACCGCTTCGATAACCGGCACGGACACAGGGGGCAATAAATGAAGACATATTTCCGCGACTGCCTGCGACTCGCCCTGCTGGTTTCGTTCCTATTCACCGGCGCGCTTGCCAGCGCTGAGCCGAGCAGTGGTCTGAGCCACGACCCGCTCGACAAAACTCTCGACCGCGTCACCCTGCGCGTCTCCGGTTTCCTCGATCTTTTTTCCGACGTCAAGTGCACCGAGCAGGTCACGCAGGAAAAATTCAAGCCCAACGGGAAGGTCGAACTCGTGGAGCAGTCGACCTACGACTATCTCGTGCTCTTCACCAACGTCGGCGGAGAACTCAGCCTCGCTGAATCCCGCCTGCCCGTGAAACAGGCAACCGCGGACCGGAAGAAAGACATCTCGATGTTGCTCAGTAACGGCTTCGCCACGCTCTTTCTCGTCTTCCACCCTTACTACGTGAACAGTTTCGAATTCACTGACGCCGGCGACGAACTGCTCAACGGGCACAACGCGCGCAAGATCCGTTTCCAGCACATCCGAAACACGCGTTCCATCGCCGCGCTGGCTCTTCGCGGACGCGAGTACCCGCTGGAGATGTCCGGCACGGCCTGGGTCGATCCTGAGACCGGCAACCTTCTGCGCATTGAGGCCGGAATCGGCTCCACTCTAGAGGACATCGGCATGAAGTCGCTACAGTCACAGGTAACGTTCGCGCCGGTGACCTTTCACCATGACGATCTTCACCCGGACGATCCGGTGTACTGGTTCCCCACAGAAGCTGTAGTTGAGGTTGAGACCCCGAAACAACACTGGCGCAACACGCACCGTTTCAGCGCGTACAAACAATTTTCGGTCGCTACCGAGGAGCACGTCGCACAAAAATGAGTACAGCCACCGCATCCGCCCCGCTGCCGTCCGCGGCAGTGGCCGCCACAAAAAATTCGGACGCCGGCCACAGCTTACGCCTGTTTGCCGGATACGCCATCGCCATCGCGCTGATTGTCGGCATCGCGGCGTATGGCTTTGACTACTACACGGCCAGCCCAAATGACCGCCCGTTCATGGCGAAGCATGTGTTGCTGCGACCGAGCGGCCGCATTGGAGTCAAACTCGGCATTCTCGGTTTCGCCATGTTCCTGGTCATCTTTCTTTACCCATTGCGCAAGTATTGGATTTGGCTAGGACGGCAAGGCCTGGCGCGCCACTGGCTCGACTTCCATGTACTGCTCGGCCTCTCGGCCCCTTTCGTCATCGCCCTGCACGCCTCGTTCAAGTTCCATGGGTTCGCCGGGGTCGCCTTTTGGATCATGCTGGCGGTTTCTCTCAGCGGCGTCGTCGGACGTTACCTCTATAGCCAGATCCCTCGTCGCGTGAACGCCGCCGAATTGTCGCGCAAGGAACTCCAGGAACTGCAGGAGAAAATGACGCAGCAACTGGCGCAGCAGAACTTCTTGCAGGCCGCCAACCTGCGCTCCGCTCTCCGCCTGCCCAGCCAGGAAACAGTGGACAAACTGCCGATTCCACTTGCCCTGGCTTACATGCTCCTGCTCGATCTGGCGAGACCTCTCCGCATCGCCGGCCTGCGTAACGGAGCGCTCCACGGTGCTGAGCATCTCACCACTCTCGGCGGGATGCTGCCCACTCGCCACCGCGAAATGGAACGTGCCATCACCGTCGCGCGCGAAGAAGCGTCGCTTTCCAAGCGCATTCTCTTTCTATCGCGCACCGAGCAGGTCTTCCACCTCTGGCACGTGGTGCACAAACCGTTCAGCTACACGTTCGCAATCCTGGCGCTGATTCACATTGGCGTGGTGTTGATGATGGGTTTTTTCTAGGACTGTTATGGACACGCTGATCGCCCTCATCATTGCCGCCGCCCTGACGCTGTTCTTTCTGCGCGGCTACCTGAAGAGCCTCAAGAAGAAGGACGAGGAGTTCCGTAAGTCCGCGGAGAAGGGAAAACTTTTCTCCGAGGGCCCGAAGGCGCAGCATCCCCACATTGACACCAACTACTGCATCGGCTGCGCAACTTGCACTATGGTGTGTCCTGAGGGCGACGTGCTGGCCATCCTGGGCGGCAAAGCCGCCATCGTGAACGGCTACAAGTGCATCGGCCACGGTCTATGCGCGGAAGCGTGTCCGGTAGGGGCGATCACCATGGTCATGGCCGCGCCCAGCATGAGCGCCGACATGCCTTACATGACCCCGGAGTACGAGACCAGCCTGGAGAACCTGTTCATCATCGGAGAACTCGGCGGCCTCGCTCTCATCAAGAACGCCGTCAATCAAGGGCGCGAATGCGTCGACACTCTTGTCCGGCGCCGTGCCACCGCTCGACAGCCGGAGCAGCCGGGGGTTTATGACCTGCTCATTGTGGGCGCGGGACCTGCCGGCATCAGCGCCTCGTTACGCGCCATCGAAAACAAGCTCAACTACGTAACCCTCGAGCAGGACGAGATCGGGGGCACCGTCGCCAAATACCCGCGCCAGAAATTGGTTATGACGAGCCCCGTCGAATTTCCCCTGTACGGAAAGTTCAAGAAGACTGAACTCTCCAAGGAGAACCTGCTCGCCTTTTGGGATATGGTCCTCAACCGCGCTGACTTCAACTGCGTCACGCGCGAAAAGGTCGAGCAGATCGCCAAAGCGGAAGACGGGATCTTCACAGTGAAGTCCGCCAATAACCAGTACCGCGCCCGCGCGGTCATTCTCGCGCTGGGCAAGACCGGCACGCCGCGCAAACTCGGCGTCCCCGGAGAAGAACTTCCCAAGGTGATGTTCCGCCTGATCGAGGTCGACCATTACGTCAACAAGAAGATCCTCGTTGTCGGTGGCGGCGACAGCGCCGTCGAAGCCGCCATGGGACTGGCCAACCAGGTCGGCAACAAGGTGACGCTCTGCTATCGGGGAGCGCAGTTCAGCCGTATTAAAGATCGCAACTCCAAGCGCATCGAAGAGTGCATGCGCAGCGGCAAGGTCGAAGTTCTCTTCGAGACGAATCCGAAAGAATTCAGACCTGAATCGGTCACTCTCGACGTCAAGGGTTCGCTGCGCGAGATTCCGAACGACTACGTCTGGATCTTTGCGGGCGGTATTCCTCCCTACGACTTCCTGAAAAAAATCGGCATCCGCTTCGGCATGCACGACCTCACAGAAGAAGCCAGCCAAGAAGCCAAGCGCGAAGCCAGCCTTTCCCAAGCGGCCCATTGAATTCTCGCGGCCCTCCATTCGTCAAAGCGAAGGCAAGTGTGGTCGCGTAGGGCCAGCCGCCCTCGGCTGTCCAAGCCGAGCGCAGTTCGGCAGCTACAGCGAAGCTGGTTCGGTCGGGGACCAACTTGTGTCAAAAAATCTTTCAGCCTGGGTCCAGAAGTTGTACAGAATCCTTGCGAAGGCTGGCGTGTAATCGTTGAAGGGACAAGAAGAAGCGCTCCTCCGCGTCAGCAACTTTCGTTGTTGGCTCCCTTTCTACCGAGTAATTCCTCATCTTTCGCTGTATGGGACTTGGCGCGGCAAGACACTCTGCCCACGCCCTTTAGCGGCCTGAACGCGCAAATTGCCCAAGGGCCGCCCCGCGTTTCTGCCCGGGTCCTTGTTCACACTATCGAAATATGGCGCGGAGATTGCTTCAGTCAAAGCGATCGAGATCGCGCAAGTCCCTGGCAGCCCCCCGGGCAAATGCTCGTGCAGTTTGCGAGTCCCCAGGTTCGAAGCGACTCTCATCCAGGAGAGCTGTTATGAAGCTGCACACCACGAACTTGAGTAAGACGATCATCGTCACCGCGGCGTTGATCGTTGCCATGAACGCATTCGCACTTGCCGCCAGCGGAACCTGGACGGGAACTGCAAGCGTACACACCCCGCGCGACGGCCACACCGCCACGCTTCTGCCCAGCGGCAATGTTGTGATCGCGGGTGGAGAAAACAACAACCAAGCCGTCTCTTCTTCTGAGGTTTACAGTCCGACCTTTGATTCATGGACGGTTTCAGGAAATCTCAACGTGGCCCGTTCCAACGCCAGCGCTGTCCTTTTGTCGAATGGTGAAATCTTAATCGCAGGGGGATGTGTTTCGAGCTGCCTGAGCGGCACGACTCGCAGTGCGGAGCTCTATAACTCCGTTGGCGGCAAATGGGCCTCCACCGGCGCGATGATAACCGCCCGCACCTATTTCAGCATGGTGCGCCTCGCCAGCGGCCAGATCCTGGTGGCAGGTGGATGCACCGGCCTCAACGCCAACGGTTGCGGCGGCGTCACCAACAAAGCCGAGATCTACAACCCAACGACCGGCAAGTGGAGCGCAACGAGTCCCATGATCGCCGCTCGCGGCAATCTGACCGCGACGCTGCTGCCCAACGGTAAGGTCCTCGCGGCCGGCGGGATCAATGGCGCCGGCAACCCGCTGGGCTCCGCTGAACTCTATAACCCGGCGACGGGCAAATGGACCGCCACTGGCAACATGATCACGGCTCGTGATGAACATACCGCGGCCCTGCTCGCGACCGGTAAGGTCCTGGTGGCTGGCGGAGAAAATTTGTCCGGCGTGACCACGATAAAAACGGAGCTCTATGACCCCTCCACCGGGAAATGGACAGCGACCGGCAGCCTTAACACCAGCCGCCTCGAGCACACGTCCACGATGCTGATGAACGGCAACATCCTGATCGCAGGTGGAAACAATGTAACGGCGAACGCGACGACAGTTCTATCGAGCGCCGAAGTTTACAATCCTGCAACCGGGAAATGGACCACTACTGGCAGCATGAGCGTTGCTCGCGTCGGCCATTCGTCCACGCTGCTGACTTCGGGAAAAGTACTGACCGCGTCCGGCGGTGACGCCAACAACGATTGGACCAGCGCAGAACTCTATCAGCCCTAACCCGCCAACAGGTTTGGGTTGCCTCCCAACCCAAAATGGCTGCCGACTCTCTCCCCCGACTTGGCAGCGCTTGGCCCCGAAGCAGCTGCTTCGGGGCCAATCTTCTTGGTCGAGAAGGCCACCCATCTTACGACCGCATCGGTAGCGTATGGAGCCACAGCTGCACTGGCAGTACTGGTCTCTCATAGTGAAAACCGGGATTCCATCGTCGGCTCGACTGTGCCGAGATTCATGTGTGATCGGCAACCCCCTGGTGCTGAACCACTTAGTTTCAGCACTCGGATCACAGCATTGATTCGGGGGAAGGTGTAAACTTCGCAGCCGGTTCGGCTGTGTAAAGTAATTTGAACGTTCCAGAGGCATAAGTGCTCGAAAAACTGTACAAACGGTCATCCTTCACGGCTTCCGACCTACCTTCCTTCCGGCGCCAGGAGACGGTGTTCATTCTTCTCAGCGTCGGGCTGCTTGCCATTCTTCTCCTGGCGCAGAGCACTTTCTCGTACTGGGGACGGCCTTCCCGCGGATTGCTCTTGATGCTGAGCGCAGTTTTTGCGATCGATGTCATCGAGCTTGTCTGGGTGCAAGGGCTGAAAACGGAATTGTCACCCCGGACGCTCACGCTGTTGACGTGGGGATCGATCGCGTTGAACCTGGCCGCCGCTGGCTTTCTGACGGTGCTGGTGGATCACGAAGATAGCCCGTATTACATCGTGGCGGTCGTGCCCGTCCTGGTCGCCGCCTTCCGTTTTTCTCTGCCGGCATTGGCAGGAGTGATCGGCGTCGCGACCTTCGTGAATTTTGCCACCACGAAGTTCTATTTCAGCCATCATCCGCCCGTCGATGTAGGCGAGTACTTCGAAGCAGGCATCGCTTCGCTGACCTTTGCCATCGTCGGGCTGCTGGTATGGCTGCTGGTGCGGCAACTCCGGGCGAACGAAAACAACCTGGCGAGAAACTTGCTTGAACTCAAGCAAGCCCGCGCCAAGCTCCTCGAAGAAGAAACGCTGGCAGCCGTGGGGCGGCTTTCGAGCGCCATCGCGCACGAGATTCGCAATCCGGTCGCGATGATCTCCAGTTCGCTGGCCATGGCAAAACGCAGTCATCCCGGCAGCGAGCAGCACGACGAGATGTGCGATATTGCGGCGCGCGAGGCAACGCGGCTGGAAAAACTGACCACGGATTTTCTTAGTTACGCGCGTCCTCGAAAACCGGAGTCCACGCCGCACCGGGTCCACGACACGCTCGCCTATGTCGCCAGTGTCTGCCGCGCCCACGCGGGGGAGAAGGAAGTGAAGATCGAGGTCGAGGCGTCGGGATCGCTCGAAGCCGACCTCGATCCCGCGCAAATCCAGCAGGCGCTGCTGAACCTGGTCATGAATGCGATCGACGCGTCTCCCAAGGAAGGCACCGTCAAGCTGCAATCCGGCCGGAACGGTTTTTCGGTAGTGAGCATCTCGGTAACGAATGCTGGGTCACCGATTCCGGCCCCGGTTCTCTCCCGGATCTTCGAGCCCTTTTTCACCACCAAGGCTGGAGGAACGGGCCTGGGACTGGCGATCGCCCGCAACATTGCCCGGGCTCATGGTGGGGATTTATCGGTCGCCTCGAACCAGCAAGACAACATTTGTTTCTGCCTGCGGCTGCCATCAGCGCACGTCAGCGCGGCGCCAGCCCTGGCCGCAAAGGACTAAGAGAAAATGGCCCGAATCCTGATTGTCGACGATGAACCGCACATGCGGCGCATCCTCGCCTCCAATCTTCGCCAGGACAAGCATGAAATCGCCGAGGCGGCCGGCGTCGAGGAAGCCCGTGCGACCCTTGGAGGCAATGACTTCGACGTGGTGTTTACCGATCAGAAGATGCCCGACGGCGAGGGTCTGGAGGTTCTCGCCGCGGTGCGGGAGAACGACTCCACCGTTCCGGTCATCATGCTGACCGCGCTGGCCAGTATCGAACTCGCGGTCGAAAGCATGCGCCAGGGCGCTTTTGATTTTCTGAGCAAGCCCTTTCAGCCGGAGGTCGTACGCGCGGCCGCCAACCGCGCCGCCCAGCACGCCCGGTTGCTGCGCGAGAATGTCCTGCTGAAAGGCGCCGTGTGCCGCTTGGAAGGGAAGTCGGACATTTACGGTGACAGCCCCGCAATTCAGGCAGTTCGCGCCACCATCGCGCGCGTCGCGCCCGCCAATGTTACCGTCCTGATCACGGGGGAAACCGGCACCGGCAAGGAACTTGTCGCCCGCGCTCTCCACCGCAATAGCCCGAGGTCGCACAAGCCATTTGTCGCCGTCAACTGCGCCGCCTTTACCGAAACCCTGCTGGAGAGCGAATTGTTCGGCCACGAGAAAGGCGCTTTCACCGGCGCCGACCGCGCCCGGCAGGGATTGTTCGAAGCCGCGCACGCAGGCACCCTGTTTCTGGACGAGGCGGGCGAAATGTCCATGGCAGCGCAAGCCAAACTGCTGCGCATCCTGACCGACGGCCAGTTGCTTCGCGTGGGTTCCACTAAGCCGCGCTCGGTGGATGTTCGCGTCCTCGTCGCCACTCATCGCAATCTCGAACAATGCGTTCGTGACGGACTGTTTCGCGAAGATCTCTACTACCGGCTAGCGGTCGTGCCCATCCACATTCCGCCGCTACGCGCACGCCGCGAAGATATCCCGCTGCTGGCGGAATTGTTTTCCCGGCAGATCGCGACCGAATTGAACCTGCCCGTACGCCGCTTGAGCCCGCAGGCGGTCGAGAGTCTCACGCAATATGATTTTCCCGGCAATATCCGCGAACTGAGGAACCTGATCGAGCGCGCCTATGTTCTCTCCACTCGAGAAGAACTCGGGCCCGAGAGCTTCCCCGTGCCGCGTCCGCGGGAGGCGCTCGTCCCGTCTTTCCCCGTCAATGGCCAGCCGCCGGAGGCGCAGCGGTCGGCCGCACAGCTTCCGGGCGAGCCGTTCGACCTGACCGAATTTCTGGAGAAGACGGAAAAGGAGCTGATCCTGCGCACGCTCGGGTCCACCAGCGGCGCCCAAGCCGAAGCCGCCCGCCGGATGGGCCTTTCACGTAGCGCCCTGGCCTATAAGTTGAACAAGTACGGCATCCGCGCCACCGCGGATTGATCTTTCCGTCGAAGGTATCTTGCCGAAGCGGCGCGCAGGCTTGCGTGACAGATGGAAACTCGACCCGGGGATATGCGGAGAACATGCGGCCTACGGAACCGTAATCACGATCTTGCCCACTTGCGCATTTGATTCAAGGTACTTGTAAGCCTCCACCGTCTGCAAAAAGGAGAATGTCTTTGCAAGCCTGGGATGGAAGCGTCCATCCTGCAGCCGGTCATAAACGTACTTCCTCGCAAGCGCAAGTTTCTCGGGGACGCTGGTGATTTCCATCAGGGTATAACCGCGAATGGTGAGCCACTTGGAGAGCGCTGCGAAGAGTGGGTACGGCGTAGGCTGAGCGGAAAGAGCGCCATACTCGAAAATAATTCCATGCGGCGCCGCAGCCTCAGCGAGTGTTTCCAGCAGCGGACCGGCCACCGGATCGAAGATAATCCGCGCGCCTTTGCCTCCGGTTATTTCCCGTACGCGCGCCACCAAGTCTTCTTCCTGGGTGGCAATCACGTGGTCAGCCCCCAATGCGATGATCTCTTTTCTCTTGCTGCTGGTTCGCGTCGTCGCGATCGTGATGGCGCCCTCGGCCCGCGCAATCTCGATGGCGGCAATGCCCACGCTGCTCGATGCTGCCGTGATGAGAACAAAGTCGCCCTTCTGCAACCGGCCAAATTCCATCAGCGCGCCATATGCGGTCAGGTATTGCATCCATATCGCAGAGCCTTCCACCGGCGACAACCTAGCCGGATACTCCCCCAACGCACCCACAGGCGAAAGAGCTTCCTCGCCCAGCACGCCATAGGCATTCATGGAAAAGGCCGGAATCGTAGCCACCTGCCTTCCCAGCCAGCTTTTGTCTACACCCGGGCCTACAGCCTCTACTACGCCTGCCGCCTCATAGCCGAGGCGTGCTGGCAGTTGAGGCGCCTCCAGGTACTGTCCATGGAAGAACATGGACTCTGCGCGGTTCAGTCCAATCGCCTGTACCTTTAACCGCACTTCGCCCTTGCCGGGCTCCCTGGATGGCAGATCTTCGATCTTTAAGACTTCCGGTCCACCTAACTCATGAAAACGCACAATCTTCGGCATGTGGCCTCCTCGCCTGTTTGATCCACAGGTCATCGGGGAGGATTCATCAGGCATGATCCCTTCGAGAGCAGTGGAAACGGAATAGAGCCTTCCTCCGGGATCCGGGCGGAGCACTAAGGGAAATATCCTCGATGCTCACCCTATGGAAGTGCCCTTTTACGCCCGACCGCGTGAAAGCGGCGCTGTCTGCGCATGGATGACTACGGGCGGCCCCGCGAGTTACTTGATCGTAACCAGCTTCTCCACCAGCACCGAGTAGTCTGCCTTCTCCAGCCCATGTACCTGCTTGTTATACTCGTCCACTTTGCTGGAGTAATTCATGGAGCAGAACTTCGGGCCGCACATGGAGCAGAAGGCTGCGGATTTGTATTGTTCCTGGGGCAGAGTTTCGTCGTGCATGGAGCGGGCGGTCTCGGGGTCGAGCGAAAGTTCGAACTGTTTTTCCCAGTCGAATTTGTAGCGGGCGTAGCTCAGGGCGTCGTCGCGGTCGCGGACTCCGGGACGCTGGCGGGC
>Ga0187819_10002306_pt1 | contig 10095 bp, 7 predicted proteins | sample NC_wetland_sal_i_15_FD_132411 | JGI IMG/M metagenome (GOLD analysis project Ga0187819, IMG submission 132411) | Wetland sediment microbial communities from Neuse River Estuary, North Carolina, USA - SO4_4 | ecosystem: Environmental > Aquatic > Freshwater > Wetlands > Sediment | place: USA: North...
CAAGTCCCCGGAGCGGGCTTCGTGAATCTCGAGGGCGCAGCATTCGTCGAGGCGCTTTGCGAACATTTCCGTAAACCCTTCGGGCATGTGCTGGACGATGACGATAGTGGACTGAAAATCAGCGGGAATTTGCGAGAGCACATATTGCAAAGCGTTCGGGCCGCCGGTGGAAATGCCGATGGCAATAACGCGCCGTGGCGGCAAGGGCGAGCGCGCTCCTTTTTTCGGTGCGGCGGATTCTTCAAGGACGGCGGGCGGTAGCTTGCGGCCGGCGGCACGCTTGGCCACCTTTATTTTTGCGATCAATTGGTCGGCAATTTCCTCGAGGTGGCCGGCGGCGGCGTCTTTTGGCTTGGCGAGAAAATCGACGGCGCCGAGCGCGAGCGCCTTCAGAGTGGCGTAGCCGCCTTCTTTCGAATGCGTGCTGAAGAGAATGACCGGAAGCGGCGCGCGCCGCATGATCATGCGAAGCGTTTCCATGCCGTCCATGCGGGGCATGTCGAGGTCGAGGGTGACGACATCGGGCCGCAGCTCTTCGATCTTCTTCAGCGCGAAAGCTCCATCCATGGCCGTGCCGACAACTTCAATGGACGAGTCCCGCGCGAGGATCGCGGGAATCAGCTTCCGCATGAGCGCGGAATCATCGACGACGAGGACGCGGATGCGGTCGCTCATGCGATGGCTCCAAGCGGAGTTGCCCGCGAGAGGCGCGAAAGCACTGCTGGAACATTCAAGATAAGAACCACGGTGCCATCGCCAAGAATCGAAGCTCCGCTGACAAGGTCACTCGAGACAATGTCACTTGGAAGAGCTTTGATGACCAATTCTTCTTCGCCGACAAGGCTGTCCACGACAAGACCGAAGCGTTTTTCGGCCGCGCCGATGACGATGACGAAATTCTTTTTCTTGGCCGGCTCGGTATCGATGCTACGAAGGCGGCTAAGCTGATTCAGACGGACCAACGTGAGAATTTGCTCCCGAAGACGCAGAACTTCGCGCTGATCGACGCGATGAATTTCACCTTCGTTGATGCGGGTGATTTCGACGACGGAAGAGAGAGGCACTGCGAAAAGCCGGCCACCGACGCGGAACAACAAAGTCTGAATGCTGGCGAGGGTGAGCGGAGCGCGCAGCTGAATCGTGGTTCCGCGGCCTTTCTGCGAATAAACGTGGACCGTGCCTTTGAGGCGGTCGAGAACGGTTCGCACGACGTCCATGCCGATGCCGCGCCCGGACACTTCGGTGACTTCGGAAGCCGTGCTGAAGCCAGATTCGAAAATGAGATTGAGCGTTTCCTGTTCGGTCAGGCGCTGGGCCTCCTCAGCTTTCACAATTCCTTTTTGAACGGCGAGCGCGCGAAGACGGGAAGGATCAATGCCGCGGCCATCGTCACGAACCTCGATGACCACCTGAGTGCCTTGATGATAGGCGTTGAGATAAACGGTACCTCGCGCCTGCTTGCCAGCGGTGAGGCGCTCATCGGCGGGTTCGATGCCATGGTCAACGGCGTTTCGAACGAGATGCATGAGCGGCTCGGAAAGGGCGTCGAGAATGCCCTTGTCGAGATCGGTGTTCTGTCCGGAGAGCTCGAGTGCCACGTCCTTGCCGCAATGCTTGGCCACGTCTCGAACGACGCGGGGGAAACGGCGGAAAAGCTGCTCGACGGGCACCATGCGAATTTTCAGGACACACTTGTGAAGCTCGTCGAGAATGCGCGCCTGAAAGGCCATGGCATCGGCAAGTTTGGCACGCACGGGATCGCGCGCGTGCTTCTGGTCGAATTCAATGAGCGTGCGATGGAGCATGGACTTGCCGATGATCAATTCACCGACAAGGTTCATCACCGCGTCGATGCGCGCGGCGTCAACGCGCAACGTGCTTTCAGCCACAGTGGCGGCGGCAGAAGCGGTGGCTGCGGGCTGCGCGGCACCGTTGTTTTCAGTGTGTTCGGAAGCGCCAGCAACGGCCTTTGCCGCCTGGGCTTCGAGAAGGTCCCCGAGCAACTCGTGTTCTGGAGTCTCTGCGGTTGCGGCGTGCTCGATTCGAACGTCGGAGACAATCGAAGGAATGCGGCAACGCTGGAGGAGTTTTTCCTCTGGGAAGGAACTCGCGATAGCGGCCTCGACAATCTCCACGGAAGCCGCAGCAATATTGTCTTCCGGACGAAGCGCGATTACCGTGCCGCTGCCATGAAGTACGTTGCGAATGAGCTGGAAGGCAGCGGCGCGCATCAGGCTGTTGGGATCGATGCGCAGGGCAATGTTGAAGACTTTTTCGCCGCGGTGAACGGCTTCGGAGATCATGAGCTGCTCGTATTCGGTCCAGACGAAGCTCGCAGGCAATTGGGGAGCAGCAGCATCGGTCGCGCCCGACGAGGACGGTGTCTCAAGCAGGCGGCGGATCATGGAGTGAATTGCGTCCACAGGAGGCAGATCTTTGCGTCGCTGATAAGCGGTAAGCATGGCGCCGAACGTGTCAGCGGCGACCAGAACCACTTCCACAAGGTCAGCGCCACGCGCTTGGGCGAGCTGGGGAGTTAGAACATCTTCGAGCTCGTGCGCCAATTCGCTCAGCTTGCTGAACCCGCAGGCAGCCGAGTCACCTTTGAGTGTGTGTACGGCGCGGCGGATGCGGCGAATCACTTCCTCATCCGCGGGATGTGCCTCAAGCTCGAGCCCCGCCTCGTTTAGAGACTGAAGCAGCTCGTTGGCGCTCTCGAAAAAGAGAGAACGCAACTCGCCGCCGCGATCTTCAGGAGGACGGCTCACGAAGTGACCTCGTTCCGCTGGTAAGCAGTGCCATTGTTCTCGTGGAGCATGCGGAATTTTTGCGTGAGACCAAAGAGAGATTCCGCATGGCCGACGAATAGATAACCGCCCGGGTTCAAGCAGTGCCAGAACTTCTCGATCAAGCGCTTTTGCTCGGCTTCATCGAAGTAGATCATCACGTTGCGGCACAGGATGATGTCGTTGCGGCGTGGCAAGAATTCCGTTTTCAGATTGTGAAAGTCGAACTGCACCAGCTCTTTCAGCTGGGGCTTGACGACGTATTTGTCGCCAGATTTCTCAAAATAGCGGAGGCGGCAGGTGTAATCGACGGGCTCCATCTGCTGCTCGGTGTACAGCCCTTCCTGGCCAATACGCAGGCTGGCGTAGCTGATGTCCGAAGCGACGATTTCCACTTTCCACGGTGGCGGAATCAGAGGCTTTGGAGACGGCATCTCGAACGGAAGAGGATTCCGCAGGTAGTAGTAGGCGAGAGCATCGCAGATCAGGATGGCGACGGTATAGGGTTCTTGTCCGCCGGAACACCCCGCGCTCCAGACGCGCAGCGTGTAATCGCGACGTTCCTGCTTGCGGCGAAGCAGGTCTTCAAGGATGGATTTCTGGAGAAGGTCGAGCTGGGGCTTGTTGCGGAAAAAGCTGGTCTCGTTGACGGTCAGGTTTTCAAGCAACAGCGCCAGTTCGGTGCGGCCCTCTCTGCTGGTCAACAGGCGGTAATACGCATAGAAGGAATCCAACTGGCAGGCCTTGAGTCGGCGTTGCAGGCGGTCCTTCAAGAAGTGCGAGCGACGCTCATCGAAAAACATGCCGCATTCCTGGTAGACCAGCGTCTGCAGGAGCTTCAGCTCTGCTTCGGTGAGTTGAACTTGGGCGGTAATCGTTCCCATGTGTGAGCGTGCGTCGGACCGGTGGTGCAGCGTGGTTCCGGCAAAAGCCGGAAGAAGCGCTACCTAGCCGTGACGACCGGTTCCGCGGCCTCCTCGAGTCGTTTGTACTCCGGGCGCTGTAACAGTTTCGAAATGTCCAAAAGAATGATTAGACGGCCCTTCAGTTTTCCCACACCCGTGACATAACCGGATTCCCCTTCGGCGAAGACGGAACTTGGCGCCTCAATCTCCGAAGGAGGAATCTTCAGGACTTCGGAAGCGGCGTTCACAATCAGACCAATCAGCTTGTTTTCCAGTTCAACGACTAAAATGCGGTTCTTCTTGTCCGGCTGAATTTCGGCCTGCCCGAACCGCTTGCGCAAATCCATCACCGGAATGATCTTTCCGCGTAAGTTGATGACGCCCTCAATCAAATCCGGTGCGCTGGGAACGCTGGTGATCTCCGGAACGCGGACGATTTCACGAACGGAGCCAATACGTACTCCGTACGTTTCGTTCCCAATTCGAAAGCCGACGACTTGCAGATCCTTTTCCATGGAAGGGTCTCCAGCCTTCAGGAACGCGCCAATTCTGCGTATTCGAGCTCTTGCGACTGGTCAGCATCCTTGGAATGCCGGGGCTGGCCGTGTGCATCGCCCTTGCGGATTCGCGCCGCCGCGGAACGATCCAGTACGAACCGGTCCATGCTGTCCAGCAAGTTGCGAGAGAGTTTCAGCATTTGTTCGGCAGCAGCGGAAAGCTCGGTGGAACTGGAAGCAGACTGCTGAACCAGTTCGCGCATTTTGTCCATCGCGCGGACGACAGCTTGCGCGCCTGAAGCCTGTTCTTCAACCGCGGAGTTAATCTCCTGCGTAATCTCCGTGAGGCGGCTCGTGGCCTTGGCAATCTGCGAAGAGCCCACGGATTGTTCGTTGGTGGCGGCGCCGATTTCCTGCGAGAACTTGTACACCTCGGTGACCACATTCGAAATCTTGTGAAGAGCGGAGCCGAGATCGTTGCCAAGGGTGAGGCCTTCCTCGACGATGCGCGTGCTGCGCTCCATGTTTTCGACGGCCTGGCGCGCTTCGCGCTGAATGCTTTGAATGAGATCGGCGATTTCCTTGGTGGATTGCGTGGACTTTTCGGCGAGCTTGCGCACCTCGTCGGCCACGACGGCAAATCCCAAACCGTGCTCGCCGGCGCGCGCGGCTTCGATGGCGGCGTTGAGAGCCAGCAAATTGGTTTGTTCGGCAAGGTCGTCGATGACTTCGATGATTTTGCCGATGTCGTCGGCGCGATGACCAAGGATATTGATGATTTCCGCGGAAGACTGAATGGCCTGATTGGTACGATTGAGGCCGTCGGTGGCCTTTTCCATCGTCTGAATGCCGGTGACGACTTCCTCGCGGGAGCGATTGGCAATGTCCAACAAAACCTTTGCTGTATCGGCGACGCGTTGAATCGAGGTGACCATCTGGTCGATGGAAGCGGAAGTTTCCGCGACGCTCGAGGCCTGCACCTGAGTGTTTTTGACCACGTTCTGCACGTTGATGCTCATCTCGTGCATGGTGCTGGTGACCTCTTCAATGGCGGAGGAGGCCTGGACGCTGACTTTCGCGGACTCATCGGCTGCGCCGGCAACCTGATTCGAACCGGCGGAAACCTGGCCGGCGGAATCACGGGTCGTCCGAACGAGATCCTGCAAGCCATGGGACATGCGGAGGAAGGCATTACCAAGCGTGTCGCGCTTCGAGCGCGGCACGACTTCCACGGTGAGATCGCCTTCCGCAACGGACATCGAGACGCTCGCCATTTCTTTCAGGTACGCGACCATGTTGTTGAAGGTCGTGGCGAGAGCACCAATTTCATCGTTGCGGTGGATGTCAATGTTCTGATCGAGGTCACCGGAATCGCCAATTTCGCGGGCCACGGTGATGAGGTGCGTGAGCGGCTCAGTGATGGACTTGGCGGTGTAGAACGCTATTCCGACGCCGGCGATAACGGCAAAGAACGTCCCGCCTATGGTCACAATGGCGCTGAAGGCCGCCGCCCTGTTTGCAGAATTGGTCGTTTCCTCGAGAGACTTCGAGATGTCGGCGGTGCTCTGATCGAGCACCACGCCGGATTTTACCAACCAGGAGGAAGGATCTTTTTGGAGATAGAAGATCTGCAAATCGGAGACCGTGGCATCGCCGGAATCCACCTGATGGCGCTTGGCGATCAGGGGCTTGGCGAAGTTGTCGCCCCAACTGGCTTCGGTGCTCTCCACCTGGATTAAAGCCGTGCGCACGGCTTCATTATTGGCCTGAGATTCGCCGCGTTTGATCAAGTCAATGATGTCGGTGAGGCCCTTGTTGACCTTTTCTTCGTCGCGGGGATCTCCGCTGAGAAGAAAGTTATTCATGTTGAGGCGATTTAACATGATCTGATAGCGGACGGATTCCACAGTGCGAACGCTATCGAGCGCGGCGCTGGCGTTGCTCCGCGCAGATTTCTGCATGTATCCGCTGATGACGCTTACGATCAACAAAAGCGTGAGAAAGACGATGAGCAGGCCGAAGCCGGCGTAGAGTTTTTTTCCGATGGTCATTGCAAAAAGCCTCCGCTCCCCTCAGCAGCTCCGCCGGCAGCGGGCGAAACGTGCCGAAACATCCCCTTTGGTGGTATTGCGATCCCCATAAAATCTAGTTAGCCGTGTGAAACTCGAATTCCACGATTTGCGTTGTCTCTTCCGGCGCAGGCATGAACTTCCATTCTTTGACGGCATCCTGGCAGGCCTGCACGAGCAGAGGGTGGCCGCCGACAATGCGCGTGCTCTTCACGTGACCATCCGGCGTGATCACCACCTCGATTTTGACCTTCCCTCCAACATTCATGCGCCGGGCAAGTTCCGGATAAACGGGCGCCGTCTTGGACTTGACCTTGCGCTTGGTTTCATCCGTTGAGCTGGTCTGTCCAGCACTCGAAACCCCCGAGAACAAGACCAACGCCGTGGCCGCCAGCACGAACTTCTTCCACTTGGCGATCTTCATGGACACAACCCCTCCTGGAAACGCGGAATACCCCAAGGAGGAAAAGGCACGTGTAGTGCCACGGAAGTGGGGAGGGTGGACTAGGAGGCAGAGGCAAAACAGAAGCCCGCAAGTAGAAGAGAATTAGTCGCTTAGCGACCTTATTCAAGAAAAGGTGCGAGTCTATGATACTTCGCCTCTGTCTCAGCGGAGGTGGCGTTCGACGGCGAAGGTCTCAGGCTGAGACTCACGGAGATAAACGCGGAGACGGGGGCGTAGACAGATTCGCAACAAGCGGACGACTGAGGATTGACTCAGATTGAGACAAGTCGTTAGGGTGTATGTGGTGGCGTCGTCAAGTTGAGACGCCTGCTTGGTCCCTCTCGCCCATGCGCCGACCAAAGAAAACAACCGTGTCCCATGGCCGCCTCCGCCCGGAAGCGTCTGCGGCTCTGCCGAACGGCGCAAGACGCGCCGAAGAGTTGATGCAGCTCGCGGTAGAAGCTGCGCAGTCGCGGCATCTGCCAGATTTTCTGGAGCAGTTCGCAGAGCGCGCCGCACGAATGCTCGGTGCCGATTGGGGCGGCGTGGCGGTGCACAGCGGACGCGAAGCGGAACTCTACTGCGGCCCGAACGGTCGAGGATATCCGCAGCCGGCGGTTCGCAATTGGCTGATCGCGTGTGCGCAGGAAGCGCGCGGTGACGTTATAAGTCAGGAGATTCCAGAAAGAATAGCGGAGGTGTTCCCAGCAGAGAAGAAACCAGCGGCGGTAGTTCTTGTAGGGATCTCGGGCAACGACAAAGAAAGGCTTGGAACTCTCTGTCTCCTGCGAAAGCGCAAGACGCTGGCTACCGTCGAGAAACGATTGTTGCAAGCGCTGGCAAGCCATGCAGCATTATCTTTGGAAAATTTCCGGCGCTTTTCCCAACTGGAGCGTTCGAAGCGGCAGTGGGTGGAAGATATCGACGCGATCAGCGACTACATTGTCGTGCACGATCGCGCGTGGAACATTGTGCGAACGAACCGTTCGCTCGCTTCGCACCTGGGTGTTCCGCCCGTGGCGCTGGTTGGTGAGGCGATGAGCAGTTTGCGGCAGATTGCGGAAACAGGAAGCGAGTTGCCCTGCCCGTTCTGCCGGGATACGCAACGGGCACGCGAAGAATACGTAGCCGCTTCCGCAGAGCGAATTTTCTTGGTGTCGAGTTCGCGGACTCCTGGCGTGTCCGACGACGACACCCGCACGATCCATGTTTTGAAAGACATCACTGACCGGCGGGAAGCGGAGCGCCGGTACCGTGAGCTGTTTGACAGCATTCAAGAGGGATTATTTTTCGCCACGCCCGATGGCCGCTTTCTGGACGTGAATGATGCCATGGTGAGAATGCTGGGATATGCCTCGCGCGAAGAGCTGCTACGCGCGGACGTAAGCCCGCACTTGTATCCGGCGCCGGAAGTGCGTGAGAGATTCTTGCGTGCGCTGAACGAGCGGGGCGTCTTGCGCAATTATGAAGAAACCTTGCGGCGGAAGGACGGGACACTGCTGCACACACTCCAGAACATTACCGCGGTGCGTGACACGCGTGGAAAAATCGCGCAGATTCGCGGATTGATGCTGGACGTCACGGAACAAAAGACCTTTCAATCACAGTTGCAAAGGGAACGCGACTTCAATCAAAAGATATTGAATACCACGCAGAGCATGATCCTGGTGCTGGATACGGCGGGATTGATCAGTTATGCGAACCGTCGCTGCTATGAGGCGGGCTACCAGGAGAAGGAGCTAATCGGGCACCGCCTGGTGGATTGGGTGGAGGTTTCGCACCGCGAGGATTTTGATGCGGCGCTGGAGACCACCGCCAATGGGCATCAGGTCGAAAACCTGGAGTTGCGCGTGCGCCGCAGCGATGGCTCGATGGGCCACTTCTCGATCAGCCTGAGCCCGATGAGGGATGAGCAGAATACGGTAAATAGCGTCGTGGTGGTGATGACGGACATCACGGATGCGGCCCTGCTGCAGGCAAAACTCGCGCACAGCGAAAAGATGGCCACGATCGGGCGGCTCGTGTCCGGCGTGGCGCATGAGGTGAACAATCCACTGGCGGCTATCCTGGGATTTACGGATTTGTTGCTGGAGAATCCCGCGGTGCCTGAACCCGCTCGCGAGGATTTGAAGATCATTTTGCACGAAACGCAGCGGACGAAGGACATCGTGCAGGATTTGTTGAGCTTCGCACGGCAGAGGCCGGTGCAGCGCGAACTGGTCCAGGTCAATACAGTGCTGCGGCAAACAATTAAATTGCGAAGTTATGATTTCGCCAGTCACGGGGTGGAGGTATTGGAGGAGTTTGAACCGGTGCTGGCGCCGGCGCTGGGGGATTCCCAGCAACTGCAACAAGTGTTTCTGAATATTTTGAATAATGCCTACGACGCGGTGCAGGAAGCCGGACAGCGCGGCCGCATCAAGATTCATACGCGGCGGCAAAGCGAAATGATCGAGGTGGCGATCAGCGACAATGGGACGGGAATTTCCGATCCGCAAAGGATTTTTGATCCGTTCTACACCACCAAACAAGCGGGGAAAGGCACGGGGTTAGGCTTGAGCATTTGTTACGGAATTGTGCGGGCGCATGGCGGCGAAATTCAATGCTGGAACAACGGGGACGGACCGGGAAGCACGTTTGTAGTGAGACTGCCGGTGGCCACGGAGTCGACGCTGGCAGCGGTGGCCGTAAAAGAGGCGGCGCGATGAGCGTGCAAGCGGCAATGGGGATGGCTGGGCCGATTTTGTTGATTGAAGATGAGCCTTCGGTAATTGCGTTTCTGCGCGCGGCGCTGGAGCGAAAGGGATACACGGTGGAAAATGCTTCCTCGGGAGAGGAAGGTTTGCAACGGCTTTCGAACGGAAGCTATGGCGGAGTGATTTCGGACATCCGGATGCCCGGCGCGGTGAACGGGACCGAAGTGCATGCGTGGATTCGAAAACACCGGCCGGATTTGAGCGCGAGAATCATTTTGATCAGCGGAGACACCGCCAACAGCGATACGCAAGCGTTCCTGGCGCAGAGCGGAACGCCGTGCATTGAAAAACCGTTTCGCGTGCAGCAATTGATCTCCGTCGTGGAGAAAACTTTCGGAAAACCATGAGTGAGGACATAAAAACGAGATTGCTGGTGGTGGATGACGAGCAGAGCATCCGCCGGCTGTGCATGACCATCGGGAACACCCTGGGATATGCCTGCATCGAAGCGGAAAGCGCGGAAGCGGCATTGTCGCGCCTGGAAGTGGAGGCGCCGGACCTGATTCTCACCGACCTGAAGCTGCCTTCCATGTCCGGTGTCGAATTGTTGAAGCAGACCAAGACTTTGCTGCCGCACACCGAAATCGCCATCATGACGGGTCACGGCTCGATCGAATCGGCTGTAGACGCAATGAAA
>Ga0187819_10002307_pt1 | contig 10089 bp, 6 predicted proteins | sample NC_wetland_sal_i_15_FD_132411 | JGI IMG/M metagenome (GOLD analysis project Ga0187819, IMG submission 132411) | Wetland sediment microbial communities from Neuse River Estuary, North Carolina, USA - SO4_4 | ecosystem: Environmental > Aquatic > Freshwater > Wetlands > Sediment | place: USA: North...
GGGTCGAGCATCCGGTCCACCCGGCGCTCGCTGATGGAGGCCAGCTCGGCCAGCGCCATCGCGAGCATGTCGGCGGCGAACGCGAGCGGCTCACCGTGGAAGTTCCCCGTGGTCATGACCTCGCCGTCGGGGACGATGACCGGGTTGTCGACCACCGAGCCGAGCTCGATGGTGATCACCTGGCGGGCGTACGCGAGCACGTCCCGGACCGCCCCGTGCACCTGGGGCGCGCAGCGCAGGCAGTACGCGTCCTGCACGGCGTGCCTGCTGTGCCGGTGGCTGGCGAGCAGCGGCGATCCGGCCAGCAGCCCGCGCAGGTTGGCCGCGCTGGCCAGCTGGCCGGGGTGCGGCCGGAGGATCTGGACCCGCTCGTCGTAGGGGCGGTCGGTGCCGAGCAGCGCCTCGATCGACAGCGCGCAGGCCACGTCCGCCGCCCGGACCAGCATGTCCGCGTCGTACACCGAGAACGCGAGCAGGGCCTGCATCGGCTCGGTCCCGTTGACCAGCGACAGCCCCTCCTTGGGCGCGAGCGTCAACGGCTCAAGGCCGTGCTCGCGCAGCACCTCGGCGGCCCGGCGGCCGCCACCGGGCGGGTCGGCCGGGCCGCGGAGCATCCCCTCGCCGATCAGCGTCTGGGCCAGGTGCGCGAGCTGGGCCAGGTCGCCCGAGGCGCCGACCGAGCCCTTGCCGGGGATCACCGGGAGCAGGCCCAGCGACAGCATGTCGAGCAGCCGCGCGGGCAGGTCGACCCGCACCCCGGACAGGCCCGCCGCGAGCGTCCTGGCCCGCAGCAGGAGGATCGCGCGGACCACCTGATCATCCAGGGGCGCGCCGGTCGCGGCCGAGTGCGAGCGCACGATCGCGGCCTGGAGCGCGGTCAGGTCGGCCTCCCCCACCGGGGTGTCGGCCAGCGCGCCGAACCCGGTGTTGACCCCGTACACGGGATCGTTCCCGCTGAGCGCGGCCAGGACGACCAGGCGGCTGGCGTCCATCTGGTCGCGCACGCCGGACCCCAGCCGGGCCTGCGCCTCGCCGCGCGCCACCGCTACGACATCCTCGACCGTCAGCGGACCACCGTCGACCACGACTTCTCTCATGATCAACAGCCTCCCATGCCGGGCTAGGGGAGGGCGCGGGAAGGGCACAGCCTCCCATATCGCGGCGCGGGAAAGGTTCGGCTGCCGCCGAAGTATTACGGGCCTAGCCTCGGGGTGCCCCATCCAGAGAGGAGACCGTCATGATCACGTGCGTCATCCAGTACACGCTCGATCCGCACGCGGTGGAGGACTTCGAGAAGTACGCCACCACCTGGCCGCCGATCATCGAGCGCTGCGGCGGCCGGCTGACCGGGTTCTACCTGCCCAAGGAGGGCGCCAACGACTTCGCGCTGGCGCTGCTCGACTTCGACTCGCTGGCCGACTACGAGCAGTACCGCGCGCGCCTGGCCGCCGACCCGGACGCCCAGGCCAACGTGGCGTTCGTCAGGCAGGCCCGCGCCGTCCTGGCCGAGCGCCGGTCCTTCCTGCGCAAGGTCTAAGCCGGCCCGGAATCCGAAGGTGTCGGCCAGGCCCACCCCGCCCGCCGCGGTGATGCGCACGCTGCGGCGGTGGGGACCCAAGCCGCGCTCGATCCAGCCGAGGTAGAGGAGCCGGGCGGTGATCGCGGCGGCCAGCGCCCCGTTCAGGTGCCCGCGGCGCTGGGTCCAGTCGATACACTCCCCGGCGAAGTGCCGACGGGCGCGACGCACCTCGCCGACATTGACGCCGAACGCCGCTAGGGTTCTCGCTCCGGCCCCGGTGATATCGAAGCGTGTGCCACCGCTCGTTCGGCTCAATGGTTCTTGGTCTTTGGCGAGCAGGCCGCGGGCCAGCAGGGTGTCGAGGAGTTCCACCCCCGCCCGGCCCGCCAGGTGGTCGTAGCAGGTGCGCGCCTCGGCGAGCGCGGCGGCCTCGCGGGACTGCCGCAGGCTGCGCACCGGCAGCGGCGGGCTGATCAGGCCGATCGCCTCGAGCGCGGCCGCGACCTGGTGGCCGGCCAGCCGGTAGTAGCGGTGCCGGCCCTGCCGCGCCACGTCGATCAGGCCGCCGTCGGTGAGCTTGGACAGGTGGAAGCTGGCCGTCGCGGCGCTGACGCCGGCCAGCCTGGCCAGTTCGCCTGCGGCCAGCGGGCGGCCGGAGAGCAGCGCGCGGAGGATGGCGGCGCGGGTCGGGTCCGCGATCAGCGCGGCGGCCCCGGCGATGTCGGTGTCGTACGGGACCAAATCCGGTACGGTCATAGTTTTGACGGTAGTCCATCCACGTTTCGACCAGGGTCGAAGCGTTGACGGCCGCCCCGGTTTGCCGGTCTGGAGTTTGCGCGGGCGGCAGGATCGGCTACAGTTCTGAACGCACCAGGTGCGCGGACGTGGCTCAGTTGGTAGAGCATCACCTTGCCAAGGTGAGGGTCGCGGGTTCGAATCCCGTCGTCCGCTCGGAGGGTCTGTTTGCCCTTGCGGCGGAGTGGCCGAGTGGCTTAGGCAAGGGCCTGCAAAGCCCTGTATACGGGTTCGATTCCCGTCTCCGCCTCCAAGACACGAGGGTGTAATGCCAAGTCACCGTCGCGGTTTCTTTCCTGAGCCCCTCGCGGCCAAGGTGCCGGAGATCACCTTCCTGTTCTGGGTGATCAAGATCCTGACCACGGCGGGCGGCGAGGCCACCTCGGACTACTTCGCCCTGGACCTGGGCAGCCGGCTGGAGGCCGGGGTCATCGAGGGCGCCATCTTCCTCATCGCGCTGGCCTGCCAGTTCCGGACCCGGCGCTATAACGCCTGGGCGTACTGGTTCTTTGCCTACTCCATCGCGATCTTCGGCACCGGCGTGGCCGATGCCATGCACCTGTTCATCGGGATCCCCTACTCGGGGACCACGGTGCTGTGGGCGGTCGTGCTCGCTCTGGTCTTCTGGATCTGGTGGCGCAACGAGCGCACGCTGTCGATCCACAGCATCTTCACCCAGCGGCGGGAGATCTACTACTGGTGCGTCGTGTTCGCCACGTTCGCCGAGGGCACCGCGCTCGGGGACTACACGGCGGTGGCCCTGCACCTGGGCTACCTGGCGTCCGCGATCATGTTCTTCTTCGTCATCTTGGTCCCCGCGGTTGCCTGGTCCGGGTTCGGGCTGAACTCGGTCGTGGCCTTCTGGTTCGCCTACGTGGTCACCCGCCCGCTCGGCGCGTCGTTCGCCGACTACTTCAGCAAGCCGCACTCGCTGTCGGGAGCCAACTACGGTGACGCCTCGGTCGCGCTGATCACCACGATCATCGTGGCGATCGGCGTCGGCTACCTCGCCGTGACCCGGCACGACATCCAGCACCCGGTCGATGATGCTCGGCCCGAGCGGCCCGAGCGGCCCGCGGCGGTTAACGATGACGTGGTGGGTAGATAGGCGGGCATGGTCAGAATCAGACGCTGGGTCACCGGCAAGCGCGGCAAGGTCGTGTGGTCCGAGCCGCAGCTTCCCCCCTGGATCAAGATCAACCCGAACGGCACTCCCCCGGGCCCGAACGGGGGGCTGCAGCCGGGCGACCTGTCGATGGCGGCGGCCGCCGTGGAGTTCCTCGAGGTCGACGAGGGCGGCGAAGACCTGGAGGAAGAGGAGGTCGGGGGCTAGTTCTGGGTTAGCTGAGCTGCTCGCGGATGATGTCCAGGGCGGCCTTGATGTTCTCCACCGAGTTCGCGTAGGACAGGCGCAGGTAGCCCTGGCCGAACGGGCCGAAGGCGGTGCCGGACAGGGCCGCAACGCCGCCTTCGCTCAGGAGCCTGGCCGCGAGTTCGGCGGAGGTCCGGCCCGTCCCCGTGATGTTCGGGAACACGTAGAACGCGCCGTGCGGCTCCAGGCAGGTGATGCCCGGGATGTCGTTCAGGCCCGCCACGATGATGTCCCGCCGGCGGCGGAACTCCTCGACCATCCGGTCGACCCCGTCCCACGGGCCCTCCAGGGCCGCCATCGCCGCGTACTGGCTGAACGCCGACGTGCACGAGACCGAGTTGATCGCCAGCCTCGTGACCGGCTCGACCAGGGCGGCCGGGAAGACGCCGAACCCGAGCCGCCAGCCGGTCATCGCGAAGGTCTTGGACCAGCCGTCGAGCAAGATGGTGCGTTCGGCCATCCCGTCCACGTCAAGCACGCTGTGGTGGTGCGGGCCGTAGCGGATGGCCCAGTAGACCTCGTCGGTGAGCACGGTCAGGTCGTGTCGCTGCGCGAGTTCGGCGATCGCCTCGCAGTCTTCGCGGGTCAGCGCGCTGCCGCACGGGTTGTGCGGCGAGTTGATGATGAGCAGCTTGGTCCGGTCGGTGATCAGCCCGGCGAGTTCGTCGACGTCGACGCGGAAGCTGTTGGCCTCGCGCAGCGGGATCGGGACGGGGGTCGCGCCGGCCATCGCGGTGATCGACTCGTACATCGGGAACCCGGGATCCGGGTAGAGCACCTCGTCCCCCTCGCCGCACAGGGCGAGGATGGTGAAGAACATGATCGGCTTGGCGCCCGGGGTCACCACGACGCGATCCGGGGTCGTCTTCATCCGGCCGGTGCGCCCGAGGAAGTTGGCGACCGTCTCGCGCAGCGGCGGGATGCCCGGCGCGGGCACGTAGTGCGTGTGCCCGCCCCGCAGGGCCTCGATCGCCGCCTCGACGATGTGGTCGGCGGTCGGGAAGTCGGGCTCGCCGATCTCCAGGTGGATGATGCTCCTCCCGGTGGCCTCCAGGGCCTTGGCCCGGGCGAGTACCTCGAAGGCGGATTCGGTGCCGAGGCTGGACATGCGGTCTGCGAGCCGGAAGTCAGTCATGGAGCGATGATAAGACTGTGACAGATTGGCGGTAAGAGTCAGGAGTGTTGTGACCTTGCCCTTAGGCCCGCGGACCCGTCAATCTGGTATCCGCGGTCTGGTATCCGCGGTCTGGTATCCGCAGAGCACAAGGAGGTGCGGGGATGTCCGACGCTACAGGGGCGTGGCCCGCGGCACGATCGGGCAGCGAGCTGGATGTCGGGCATTTGTTCGCGGCCGCTTCGGCCGACTTTGCGCGTTACGAGGTGGTCAAGGACCTCGTCGACGAGTGCATCGACCTGGCCCTGAACTACCGCCAGAGCGGGCACCCCGGCGGGTCGCGGTCCAAGGTGCACATGATGCTGGCGCTGCTGCTGTCCGGCGCCATGCGCTGGGACCTGCTGCGGCCGTGGCGCCGGTTCGGCGACCGCTTCGTGCTGTCCGCGGGTCACACGGTGCCCCTGGTGTACGCGACGCTCGCGGTGCTCAACGAGGCGGTCCGGGCTCGTTTTGAGCGCACCGGGGCGCCCGAGTTCGCCTTCCCCGACGACGGCCGCTGGGCGCTGACCTGGGAATGGCTGCTCCGCCTGCGCCGGCACGGCGGCCTGCCCGGGCACGCGGAGATGGAAGGCCGGACGCTGTTCCTGAAGTTCAACACCGGTCCCTCCGGGCACGGGATGCCGCCGGCCGCCGGGGAGGCGCTGGCCCTGAAGCTGGCGGGAGCGGGCCAGGTCAAGGTCTTCGTGTTCGAGGGCGAGGGCGGGCTCACGCCGGGTTCGGCGCACGAGACGAAGAACAATGCGTGGGGCCTGGGCCTGGACAACCTGATCTTCATGGTCGACTGGAACGACTTCGGCATCGATCCCCGGCCCGCCTCCAGCGTGGTGGCCGGTACGCCCGAGGACTGGTTCGCGCCGTACGGCTGGCGGGTGCTGGGCACCGAGCACGGCATGGAGTGGGGGTCAGTTACCCAGACGGTGCTGTCGGCGGCCTGCGAGTCCGGCTCCCTGGTTCCGACCATGGCGTGGTTCCGCACGCAGAAGGGCCGCGGGTACGGCAAGGTCGACGCGGCCAGCCACGGGACGGCGTGGCCGATGAACGCCGAGCAGTTCTGGGTCACGCGCAAGCAGTTCATGGCCCGCTACGGAGTGACCTACGAGGGCGTGGACTCCCCCGCGCCCGCCGACCCGGCGGCCGTGCAGGCGCAGGCCGCCGCGAACCTGGGCATCGCCATGAGCGTGCTGCGCCGCGACGAGGACCTGGTGACCTGGCTGTCCGACCGGCTGGTGGCCATCGCGGACACGGTGCCCGACTCGGTGGAGGGGTTCCACCTCGGCTCGACCGGGGTGTTCTCCGACCGGCGGATCTTCGACGTGGCGAACTACCCGGACAGCATGTGGAAGAAGCCGGGCGAGAAGGCCGCGAACCGCGCGGGCCTGTCCGCCTGGGGCGCGTACGTGAACTCGCTCGCGCTGGCCGATTACGGCCGGCCGCTGTTCATCGCGGCCTCCGCCGACCTGGCCGAGTCGACCAACATCGCCGGGTTCGGCCAGGACTACGGGGGCCTGCCGGGCACCGGCTGGTACGAGCGGGTCGAGAATCCCACCGGGGCCCTGCTGCCGACCGAGATCACCGAGTTCACCAACGCCGGGATGATGGTCGGCCTGGCCACGGTCAACCTGGCCGTCGACCCGTTCAACGACTTCGACGGGTACTGGGGCTCGTGCTCGACCTACGGCTCGTTCTCCTACCTCAAGTACGGTCCGATCCGGCTGTTCAGCCAGCTGGCCCAGGACTGCGAGCTCAAGGTCGGCAAGCTGCTGTGGATCGCGGGGCACTCCGGGCCTGAGACCGCCGAGGACTCGCGCACGCACTTCGGCATCTTCTCCATCGGGGTCACCCAGCTCTTCCCCGAGGGGCACGTCATCGACCTGCACCCGTGGGAGTACAACGAGGTGCCCGTCCTGCTCGGCGCGGCCTTCGCGCTCGACGTTCCGGTCGTGGCCCTGCACCTGACCCGGCCGCCGGTCGAGATACCCGACCGGGAGGCGCTCGGCATGCCCTCCCACCTGGCCGCCGCGCGCGGCGCGTACGTCCTGCGCGAGTACCGGCCGGACCAGCCGAAGGGCGGGACCGTCTTCATCCGCGGCACGCTGCCGACGGCGAACCTGGTTCGCGTCCTGCCGGAGCTCGACGCCAGGGGCATCAACGTGCGGGTCGTGGCGGCGATCAGCCCGCAGCTCTTCGCGCGGCAGAGCCTGGAGTACCGGCGTTCGGTGACGGGGCCCGCCGGTCCGTTCGACGCCATGGTGATCACCAACGGCGCGTTCAAGCTGATGCGGGACTGGGCCGACGGCCCGCTGGTCAGGGAGTACTCCCTGTCGTCGGACTGGGACGACCGGTGGCGCACCGGCGGCTCCGTCGCCGAGGTCATCGAGGAGGCCCACCTCGACGAGGCCCACATCCTGGCCGCGCTCGAGCGCTTCGCCGCCGAGCGCCCCGACCGCCTGCGCCGCCTTCGGGAGCAGCTCGACAGCGCCTGAGGTATGGGGGGCGCACTCCGGTCGCGGGCCGGTATGGGTGTTGGGGGCCCTTGCTACCGATAGACGGTAGCGGGGGGCCCCAAGCCCCATACGAGCGCTTCACAGGTGGGACTGGTGAGGTCCGGGAGTCAATTTGAAAGTTCCCGGAATTCCCTCGAGCGTGAATCGGCGCGGGCGTATCGCGCAGCGTCGCTAATCATGTGGAATAACTTGCGCGCGGCCTGAACTAGTTCGCCTGATACTTCCGGGCGTGAATTCGGGATATGGCCGCGCCTTTCCCAGATTATGGGTGCGGTCAGCGGCGTGCGCCTTTCTTGTAATGTGGCTGTCACGCATCGTCGCAGGCTGGACGGGTTCCGTCCGATGCTTTGCTGCGCCGCCCCGGCCATCTGGGCGCTGGGCCGACCGTCGGCGGCCGGGCGGCGGGCGGGGTTCCGGGTGGCCCGGCGTGGTGCTCCGTTCATGTGATTTTCCGGACAAACTCGCGGCGTGTCGTCTCGACCGGGCCGTAATCCGCCGGTAAAACAGGAGCAACTCGGCCTGATCAACACAAGTGGGATCATCCGGGATCTTCTGATGATCGGCACTTTACGTGATCGTCAGAGCACAATTCCATGGCCCGCATACGAAGCCGGATAGCGCAGTGATGACTTCCACCGACTCTTTGCCGCGCGGCCCAGCGCCCTAAGGCCGCCGTCCGCAGCCGCCCCGCCCGTCTGCGACTCTTCCCTGTCCGCCGGAGGTTCCCGACTATGGCCCGAAGCACATCCCCGCCGCGAAAGGCTCCGTGGGCGATCACCGCCACGGTAGCCGTCGTCGCGCTGGCCGTGGCCGTGGCCGCGGGCCCGGCGTCGGCCCGCCCGTTCCCGCTGGCCGGGCGGCATGTCGCTGCGGCGCAGTGCCAGGCCAGCGACCTGCGGATCAGCGTGCCGACGGCGATCAAGGGGGATCCCGCGCGGGGAATGGGCAAGCAAGACTGGAATCTGCTGTTCCTCAACACCTCGAGCACGGCCTGCTCGCTGGGCGGCTGGCCGCGGATCGCGGTACACACCACCAAGGGAAAGACCGTCCCCACCACGGTCACCGACGCCCAGGCCAGCAACCTAGCGGTCGTCCCCGACACTCCGGTCGTGCTGCGACCAGGCCAGGCCTCCGTGGTGTCGGCGATTACCCCGGTCTCAAGGGCCCGGTGCGTCACCAGGTGGACGCTCGCGCTGACCCTGCCGGGAGCCGATCGCCCGGTGACCGTCGGCGAGCCGGCGGGCTCGCTCGTCCCGTGCGTGGGCGGGCGGCTGCAGCTGTCCCCGTTTTACGCCGAGCAGACGCTGACCAGCGACATTGCCGCGCTGTCGGTCTCGAAGATCCCGCCGCCGTTCACGGTGAGCACCACCCCGGAACCGCCCACGTGCCCGGCCTCGGATCTGCAAGCCCAGGTCACTTCCACCTCGTCGCAAGCCGACGGGTCCATCATCGAGGTCCGCCTGGAGAACACCGGCCCCACCTGCGTGCTTTCCTCAAGCTGGCCGACGGTGCAGGTGCATTCGGTGGGTGACAAGGACCAGGTGGCCAAGATCTTCGCCGATAGCGCGGCGCTGCAGGCGGAAAGGTCCCTGCTGACCACCTACGAGCGCGGGACGAGGCAGAGCACGGCGCTGACCCTGCGGCACGACGCGGCGGTATCCATCGCGGTGCTCGTGCCGCGCCCAGCTAACCAGGCCGGAGCCAAGCAAGCCGGAGCCAAGCAAGCCGGAGCCAAGCAGGCCGGAGCCAAGCAGGCCGGAGCCAAGACGCGGGGCCCGGCCTGCCAGAAAGTGACCTCGGTGACCGTCTACCCGTCTGACGTGGCCCGGGGCGCGGGCCGCGAGGCGGCCGTCACCACGCCGGTGAGCATCTGCGCGCCGCCGCGGATCCTGTCGTTCCTGCCCAGCGGGCCCGGCGCGGCCATGACGATCGCGCGCGGGGCCCTGCGCGCGATCCGCGCGGCCCGGCCAGCGGCCACGCCGGTCAACGACACCTCGGGCTTCTACTACGGAACGGACAGCTCCGCCCCGGCGGCGTGCGGCACCGGGCCCTACACCGAGCCGGTCAAGGGCGACTGCAGCAGCACGGACGGGCCGTACGGGGCGTACATGGGGGAAATGGGCTCCTACGAGAACTGGCAAGGCTGCACGACCAGCGGCCTCGCCTGGGTCCAGAGCAACTACAACGCGGCGAACGACAACAACATGGTGTACGGCGTGGGTATCGGCGCCGCCGGATACTGGTTCGCCGCCGGGCCCGGCCGCGATCCGCACTACAACGGCACCACGTCGGAGGCCATGACCTGGGGCCAGGAGCAGGCCGAGCAGGCCATGTCGCAGGTGTCTAGCCTGTTCTTCGAATTCCGCTACATCTTTATGGACATCGAGAACAATGGCACGCCGCCGGATGATTATGGGTGGAATACCGTCTGGAATGGCCCGTGCGGTAACGAGGTCAAGGCCGAATACGTCGCCCCGGACGTCGACTACGCCACTTACCTGGGCTTTACGAATTACATAGACCAAAACTCGCCCTACTCGGCCGGGGTCTATTCCGCCGGCGGCCAGTCATACGGCTCGTGGAGCGGCATCTTCGGCAACGAGCCCGTCACCACCGCCGCCGAGTGGACCTTCACCAGCGAGCAGTCCCAGCTGAGTTTCCCCGCCGGGTTCAGCGCCTCCGGCTCGAGCCCGAGCTGGTTCGCCAACGCCCCGGCGGCCTGTGA
>Ga0187819_10002308_pt1 | contig 10087 bp, 7 predicted proteins | sample NC_wetland_sal_i_15_FD_132411 | JGI IMG/M metagenome (GOLD analysis project Ga0187819, IMG submission 132411) | Wetland sediment microbial communities from Neuse River Estuary, North Carolina, USA - SO4_4 | ecosystem: Environmental > Aquatic > Freshwater > Wetlands > Sediment | place: USA: North...
CCGCCGCTCGACAAGGCCATCGACATTGGCGCAATTGTTGCCCGTGTCCAACTCGATCGCATTCAACGGCTGGTGGATCAGGGCGTGGCTGATGGCGCAACTTGCTGGCAACCTGCGATGGAAATGCCATCGCGCGGTCTCTACTTTCCGCCGACTTTGCTTAGCAACGTTCATCCCACTTCGATCGTTGCGCAGCAGGAGATCTTCGGTCCAGTGCTTGCGGCGATGACTTTCCGCACACCGAGCGAAGCCGTGGAGCTTGCCAATAACACTGCATACGGTCTGGCAGCCTGCGTGTGGAGCGAGAGCATTAACGTTGCGCTGCACGTTGCGGCACAACTCAAAGCCGGAGTCGTCTGGGTGAATTGCACGAACCTGTTTGACGCCTCCTGCGGCTTCGGCGGCTACCACGAAAGCGGATACGGACGCGAGGGCGGTCGGGAAGGCCTGCTGGAGTATCTAGAACCGATATGGTTCAAGAACGCGCCTGCTCTACCTGCCGCGAAACCATCTCCAGTTTCAGACGACGAGAAAGAGTCTGGCCCCGCCGATGAGATCGACCGCACGGTGAAGCTCTACATTGGAGGCAAGCAGGCGAGGCCGGATTCCGGCTACAGCATGGAGGTTCGGAACAAGCATGGCCAACTCCTCGGCGAAGTCGGGCTGGGCAACCGCAAGGACATTCGCAATGCAGTCGAGGCCGCGCGCAAAGCTACGGGCTGGGCGAGGAGCACGGCGCACAATCGTGCGCAGGTTCTTTACTACATGGCGGAGAATCTGTCGCAGCGCCGCGACGAAATTGCTCACCGGCTCGCTGCCGCAGTAGGAGAGGCGCAAGCGACGGCTGAAGTGAACACAGGTATTGAGCGCATCTTCTCTTATGCTGCGTGGGCCGACAAGTTCGATGGCGCGGTGCATAATCCGCCGTTCCGCAGTATTGCGATCGCCCTGAATGAGCCGATTGGAACCGTGGGCATCATCTGCCCGAACGATGCTCCGCTGCTTGGTTTTCTTTCTCTGGTCATGCCAGTTCTCGCCGTGGGCAATACCGCGATCGTTGTTCCTTCGGAAACTTATTCGCTTATCACCGGAGATCTGTATCAACTGTTCGACACCAGCGATCTTCCAGGGGGTGCAGTGAATGTCGTAACGGGATACTCATCGCAGCTTCTTAAGGTGCTCGCCGAACACGACGATGTGGATGCGATCTGGTGCTTCGGCGATGAAGCCAGCGCAGCCGCGGCGAAATCATTCTCCACGGGAAACTTGAAGCAAGTGTTCACCAATGAAGGCCGCGCGATCGACTGGTTCGATGTCAAACAAGGCGAAGGCCGATGGTTTCTGCAGCACGCAACCCAAGTGAAAAACATCTGGGTCCCATATGGAGAATGAAAGATCTTTTTTACCACAGAGTCACAGAAACACAAGAACCCTCCTTTTTCTTCTCTGTGACTCTGTGACTCTGCGGTGAATGGTTCTCATGGCGAAACGTCCTCGCATTGCGGTGATTGGCAGCGCGAACATCGATTTGACGACCTTTTCCGATCGTTTCCCGAAGGCTGGCGAAACAATTTTCGGCCAGAAATTCGATCTGGGGTTTGGAGGCAAGGGGGCGAATCAGGCGGTGGCCGCCCGGCTTTGCGGGGCTGAGGTTTTCATGGTCGCGAGGGTGGGCAGCGATCTGTTCGGTCCGGCGACGATTGAGAACTTCAAGAAGCTTGGCATCGATGCTACGCATGTCAAGCAAGTCGAAGGAGTCTCGAGCGGGGTGGCGCCGATTTTCGTTGAACCCAATGGGCAGAATCGCATCTTGGTAGTCAAGGGCGCGAATGATCTTTTGAAGCCGGCCGACGTGGATGCCGCGTCCGACCTGCTCAAGACTGTCGATTGCATGGTTCTGCAGTTTGAAATTCCGCTCGAAACGGTTTATTACAGCGTTGCTTTTGCGCGTAAAAATGGCATTCGCTGCATCGTCAATCCTGCTCCCGCCCAGTCGGTCGATTTGCATGCTTTAGAGGGACTCGACTACTTCGTACCCAACGAAAGTGAAGCCGAGACCATCACCGGAATGCCGGTGCGAAATGTTGACGAGGCGAAGAAGTGCGCGGAGAAACTGCTGTCGGGCGGCGTCAAGCGGGTCATTCTTACGCTGGGAGCGAACGGCTCACTGCTCGCGGGCCGCGGAGGCATGGAGCACATTCCCGCGTTCACCGTGAAAAGTGTCGACAGCACTGGCGCCGGTGATGCCTTCATCGGCAGCTTTGCGGTATTCCTCGCGGAAGGTTTGCCGGAACGCGAGGCCGTCCTCCGTGCCAATCTCTACGCCGCACTCTCAACCATGAATGTCGGGACACAGAAATCATTCTATAACCGCCCGCTCTATGATGCAGAGTGGGGGGCACGCAGCACGGACTAGCTGCCTTCACTCTGCCTGCAGCCCGCAAGAGTGATTACAAATCCTTTACATTGCTCTGACAACTGCCTGCTACTCCAATGCTATTACGGCTTTGTTCTCTGGGACACGATCTGGACCGCGTACGGGGGCGATCTCGGCGCTTCGCAGGTTATGGCTGTGGCGTGGTCTTTGAGGTTACGCCATAAGCTATGTGGCGATGTGGCGTTCCCGTTGCTTGCCGAATATGTTGTAAGCTGCCTTCATAACAGTGACGAGGCACGGCATGCCAGCTCGCAACTTGGTTTTCTGGGAAGTCGACCCGCAGGCGGATTTCATGCTGCCCGGCGGAAAGCTCTATGTGCCCGGCGCCGAGCGCTTGCTGCCCAACATCCGAAAGCTTACGGATGCGGCCCGCCAAGGGCTCGTTTTCCTAGTCTCCCATGGGTGCTACCACACGAAAGACGATCCGGAGTTCAAGATGTTTCCGCCTCATTGCGTCAAGGGAACTGCCGGCGCCAAGTTTGTCGCGGAGGCGCTGGCGGAGCGAGTGCTCACAGTTCCGAACGATCCCGCGGCGACGCTGCCCTCCGATCTTTCGCAGTACCAGCAGATCCTGCTCGAAAAGCAAACGCTCGACATTTTTGAAAGCCGGCACGCAGGGGAGCTTGTAGAGCGCCTGGATCCCGACGCCGAGTACGTAGTTTTTGGCGTCGTCACGGAATACTGTGTTCGCTTGGCTGCGAAGGGGTTGCTGGAGCGTGGCCGGCGTGTCTCGATTGTCCAGGATGCGATCGAAACTCTAAGAGCCGAGGATGGACAACGGGCGACCGCCGAACTTCGGGCCCTCGGAGCAAAGTTCATCACTACAGAACAAGCCCTCACATTGGCTCGGCACGCATAGTGCTCAATAACGCAAGCGCCAGAAAAAAATCCCAGTCCGGCCTCTCGAAGCTCCGCCCATTCTCCACGTTACTTGCACCTCTTGATCGAGCTACCCGGTCCTTAGTCATAGTTCCCTTAGTCGCCAATAAGATTTTGCCCAAAATAGAAAACGCGGCCAAAAGACCGCACTCTGTTTCGCCAAAATTGTGTAGAGCGGACACTCGTGTCCGCTGCTGTTGACCTTTGCTAGCCACCAGCCACTAGCAATTGCTACTATTTTTATGATAGCTGGGTGAATAGGGCGAACCCGCCAAACTTGCAAAACTATACTCTCTTTGTGCACAATCACTTGCAGGGAATCAGAGCCCGTCAGGGGGGCTTGACAAGATTTCGCCAAAAACGCGTTTTTGCACCAATTAAGGTGCATCGCACATTTGCCTCTTGTGGCGCGGGCGCGCGCGGGCGCCCTCGTCCGCGAGAAGTTTAGGGAAGGACGACTTGATTCGTGCTGCAAGCGTCAGAAAAAAATTACCGCCCTGGGTCTCCACCCCGCCCGGTATCATTCCGACTGAGCCGAAGGCGAAGAGAGAGGAATCTGCATCTGCCGTTCTAGCGGTGCCCTCGGGGGTGCCCCATCCTAGCGCCTAGGATGGTAGGCAAATCTGCCAGCGCAACCTCACGCATGAGGATTCGCGGGAGGGCACGACTTGAAGCCGTGCCCTTCCCAAAGCGCCGCGCCTGCAAGTTTTTTCGCAGACTGCCAAAATTGTCTTACGTTGCAAAGACGGGGAGTAGAAAATAGACTTGGACGGGGCCAAAACCAATGCGACGCTTCGGGCCGCACCCTCCGTCCCCATGACTGGGATATGGCGCACAATCCGCGACTACATCTTCTGGTCTTACGAGCGCGGCACCATCCAATACGACGTGATGGTCACGCTGATTTTGCTGTTTGTCTTTCTTTCCCCGAAGCTGATCAATTTCAAGGACAAACCGGTCGAGCGTAATCCGCATCGTACTGGGGTCGCGGTGGTGCCCGACGGCCAGGGTGGGCTGATCTACCAGATTGAAGCGGCCGCCGTCGCGGGCAAAGACGACAGCGCGGTTCGCGAGCAATTACTGGAAATCATCGAGCCCATCTCAGGTGAAGTCAGCATTACGAAGGTTGAACCGGTGCGCGACGGATCAGGACGCGTCCTCAGCTACAAAGTTTGGGTGGCACGAGAATAGCGGTATCGACATCGAAACTGAATAATGAATCCTCTATCAATGTTGAGATGGCACCGCCAGGTGAATTGCGGTTTTGCGCTCATGATTTTCGCAGTAGTCGCGTTGGCCCAGCAGCCCACGCAGGGGCCAGCTTCGGAAGAGCTGCAACGGGTCCTAAACCGTATGGACCAGACCGCAGCCAACTTCCACACCACGCAAGCAGCGTTTGTCTGGGATCAATATCAGAAAGTAGTGGATGAGCACGACTTCCAGAAGGGGACGGTATATTTTCGCCGCGCCGGGAATGAAGTGCAAATGGCTGCCGACATTACCGAACCCGAGCCGCCCAAGTATGTGCTGTTCACCGACAGCAAAGTCGAAGTTTACCGGCCAAAAATCGACGAAGTCACACGGTTTAATACCGGAAAGGATCGCGCTGCATTTGAAAGCTTCCTGGTGCTGGGTTTTGGCGGCAGCGGGCAAGACATGCTGAAATCTTTTGAGGTGAAGTACCTCGGGCCGGAGAAGGTGAACGGCGTGGATACGGCAAAGCTGGAGCTGATACCGAAATCCCCCAAAGTTCGCAATACTTTCGACCACATCTGGTTATGGATTGATACCGCGCGCGGGGTGTCCGTGCAGCAGCAACTATTTGAACCTTCGGGCGATTACCGGCTGGCCAAGTACTCCGATATCCAATTGAATCAAAAGATTCCAGACTCTGTTTTTAAGCTGAAAACAACCAGCAAAACCAAGGTTGTGTCGCCGAAGGGATAACCGCGAGCTAACGCCCCGGGGATGAGGTTGCCAAGTTGGTTCATTCCTGTGGAAAGATAAAGGCTGAAAAACGGCGAGCGGGACGTTATACTGCGAGACAGCCACCTCCTAGAGACGGAAGGGAGGGGGCAATAAGACTCTGGTTGACGATTATGGCCAAGGTTTTCACCATCCCGAGCCCTCCCCAGATTGGCCGCAGGCGGCGCGAGCGGACTGCTGATCCGCGCTACGTCGACGGCCAGCGGCTATTGGTCGAAGCGATGAGATACCTGGCCCAGGCTGACCCGGTGAATAATCGCGGCGCCATCGAACTGCTCTCCGAGCATGTGCGCACGCGCTTCCGCATGACCGACTCGCCGCTGGGGTGAGGCTGCGTAGTCTTTATCATCTCTGCCGGAATCGGAGTGTTCCCTGGCGTTCGACCTGTCTCCCACGCGACGCTTGAGATTCCGAATTTAGAGACCCTGCTACAAGTCTGTCATCCTGAGCGGAGGCGGTCGGTCGCGAAGCGACCGATGGCGGAGTCGAAGGATCCGGGATTGATGATCGAGTCATGAAGTGTCAGGGAATTCTCGCGACTTGAGTCCGCGGCATGGTGGAAATACCTCTTCACTTTCATCGAAGCGCAATCGGCATGCGATCCTTCGACTCCGCAGATTCTCCGCTTCGCGGCGAATCCACTCCACTCAGGATGACACCGTGAGTAGAGGAGGATAGCGTGAGTATCAGGATGTCATGCACTCTCGCGGTTTTCTGATTGGAACAATGCCGCGGCGAGAATGATCACCACCGGATAACACTCGAGGGTGTATCGCGTTTCTGGATTTTCCAGAGTGCCCAGGAAGATTGAGCGCAGAATTACAAACGTGAGTAGCAGGCCGAGATTAGCTTTAAATCGTCCCCGGATTAACCCGGCGAAAGCGGCGGCGAGGTAGGCAAGATTGATGATGCCGATGCACACGGTGAGGGTCAGCCATTCCGGATCGTCGTCGAACTGCCACCAACGCGTGTCCGAGGGCAAGGTTTCGGTCCGCGGCCGCAGCCACATGTCGGCGATACGGAGCAGCGGAAGCTCAACATAGTAGCGCAGCAGAGAATGATGAACCCGCTCGGCTGCCAGCGCAGCGAATCTGGCATCGAGTTCGGGAGTCACGTGCTGCACTTCGTTGTAATCTTGCAGCAACTGACGCGTCTGCTCCCGCTGTTCCGGCGAATCAAAGGCACGCGCAGGAAGCTTCTCCGCGTCCACGGTGTTGCCGGGCACGGCCCAATAAATATCTTCGACCGACGTGTAGTCCACGATCCACGTTCTCATCCAGCGATTGAATCCCAGCGGAACAAAAGTATTTTCCTGGTTAGCGTAACGTGGCGCGAGGGGCTGGAACTCATGGAATGCATGCAGATTGCGCAAAGTCCAAGGGACGAGGGTCGCGAGTGAGACCAGCGCCACAATCAAGCCCGACCTAAATACGTGTAGCGCGGACACTCCTGTCCGGGTTTTGTTCGGTCGCCACACGAGCAGCGCGAAAAGATAGGCTTCGATGGCGAACAGAAGCAGGGCACCGTCCGGCCGCAGCAGAATGGCCGCTCCGATTGCGAGGCCGCATCCGATCCACGGCCGCATCGATGAGTTCGGGAGTGATTGGAGTCCAACGATAGCGAAGTCCAAAGCCAGCGCTGTAAAGAATACCTCCCAAGTCTCGGTGAGTGCATTGGCGACGTAGTTGGCCAGGAATGGACAGAGGGCCGCCAACAAAAATGCAAATCGGGCGGCACGGGGAGAAATTAAACGGCGTGCGAGATCGGCAATGAGAAGGCAGGTGCCAAGGTCCACGAACATCTGCAGGACCAGCACTGCGCGGTAGTGTTCCATGCCAAAGATTGCGAAAACCGCTGCCAAGAACGCGGGATATCCCGGCAGGCGAATGTAGGTCTGGGAGATGTCATTCACTCCGCTCAAGCCGTAGATCCCATGCTGCAGCCAGTTTTTGGCGATGTCCCCGTAGACGAAAGAATCGGTCGTAACCCCCGGAAACCGAAAAATGAATAGAAGACGCAGCGCTACCCCGGCAAGGGTTGCGATCAGAAAGAAGCGGAGATATTGGCGCAGCAGTTCGCGCACGGAGGGAATATAGCAGAAAGCTTCTAGCTGCTAGCCTCTAGCTTGAACCTAACCTAGTAGCCAGTGGCTAGCAGCTAGGAGCTAGAAGCTGCATCTAAGGTTTGACCCGATTTTCTCGACAGCTTAGGATGGATTCTAGCTAATCCCCCATGGCGCAACCGGTTTTCTACGATCCCCGACAAGCCCGCTGGAAGCGATTGCGAAGCCTGTTTGACGTGCTTGGCATCAGCGTCATGCTGCTGGTTGCATTCTTCATCTATAACGCGTTGCGGGGTGAGAAATTGCCCGAGTTGATGTGGCAGGCGCAGAAAAAGCCGTACCACGCACTCAAGGAAAACGAACGGGAGAAGGCGAGAGAACGGCGGCGCAAACAGGCAGCGCTGCGAGGGACTCGTAAAAACAAGGCTAGTTCTTTTCCGGCGGAGCTCAATTCTCAGGAAGGCATTCGTGCCGCTTTCTATGCTCCGTGGGATGCTGCCAGCTTTTCGTCACTCCGCGAGTATGCCCGCCAGGTGGACCTGCTCTATCCCGACTGGCTTCACGTTTTGACCGCCGACGGCCACTTGCAGGGCGTCGATGATCAGACCAATAAGTATTTCGACGTGATTCAGGGCTCGACCGTCCGTCCAGTGGACGACAAAGTCATGCCATTCCTGAAGTCCGAGAGCACGGGCATGGAAGTGTTCCCCATGGTGAACAATTCCGATGGCGTGAACTGGGTGGATATTACATCTTTCCTGAATAACCCCGACGGACGCGCGCTGTTCCGCCAACAAGTAGCCGCGTTTCTCGCCACCGATAAATACCGCGGCCTGATGGTGGACTTCGAAGAGATCGAACCGGAAGCCCAGCCGGGCTACATGGCCTTGCTGCGGGAACTGTCTGACGATCTTCACGGCAAAGGCATGAAGTTGTATGTGAGCGTGCCCCCGCACAATGAGGATTTCGATTATCCCGCTGTAGCCAGCCGCGTGGACGGCGTGGTGTTGATGAACTATGACGAGCACTATCCCGAGGGCACGCCCGGGCCGGTCGCTTCCCAGGATTGGTTTGTCGCCAATCTGAAGTTCGCGAGCAAAGCGGTTCCCGTCGACAAGCTAATCTGCGCCATCGGCAACTACGGCTATGACTGGGTGCACAAGCCGAAGCACGGAAAACTGCCTCCCGATGTACACGACACCAACGTCTCGGTGCAGGAAGCGTGGCTGGCCGCGCGCGACTCGGAAGAAGACGTGGACTTCGATTACGACAGCAGCAATCCGCACTTCAGCTATATGGACGAGCAAAACCGCCAGCATGACATCTGGTTCCTGGATGCGGTTACGGCTCTCAACCAGATGCGCGCCGCTCAACGTTTCGGGATTCAGACCTTCGCCCTCTGGCGATTGGGCGCGGAAGACCGCTCCCTGTGGCGGGTTTGGGATGTGCCCGGCGAGACGGGAGCGCCCGACAAGCTAAAAGATGTTCTGCCCGGCCAGGATGTGGACATGGAGGGTCAGGGCGAAATCCTGCGCATCGAGGATCGTCCAGCCAATGGAGTGCGGGAAATCACGGTGGACCCCGCGTCGGGAATCATTACCGACGAAACCATGGACACTCTGCCCGAACCTTATCGGGTCGCCCGCTATGGTTACAATCCAAAGGCCGTGGCCATTACTTTCGATGACGGCCCGGATCCGCAGTGGACTCCGAAAATCCTCGACGTGCTGAAACGAGAGAACGCGACGGCGACGTTCTTTCTGATTGGACTTGAGGCCAAGGATTTCGGCGGCGTTACTTCGCGCATTTATCGCGAGGGCCATGAGATTGGGAATCATACTTTCACTCACCCGGACATTAGCAACCTATCGCGCAGCTACATGAAACTGGAGTTGAATCTTACCGAGCAGCTTTTTGCCAGCCGCCTGGGAATTCACACCATCCTCTTCCGTCCCCCTTATTCCATCGATGAGGAGCCCGATACGGAGGACCAAGTCCGGCCGCTCGAGGTAGTGCAGGACATGGGCTACATCAGCGTGGGCAACAAGATTGATCCCAACGACTGGAAGCCCAATCCGCACGCCGAGCGAATTGCTGCGGATGTACTCGCGCATGTCCCTCCCTGCGCTCCCACCGATCGGCTGTGCGGCAGCGTGATCCTGCTGCACGACGGCGGCGGCGATCGGCGGGAGACGGTGCGCGCTTTACCAATGATCATCCAGGGGGTGCGCGCCAAGGGAGATGAAATCGTCCCGTTGCACGAGTTGATCGGCAAGACCAGGGCCGATGTCATGCCCGCGATTCCCACCAATGAGCGCTGGGCCGCCCGATTGGACCGGATAAGCTTCGCGATTTGGGACCTCAGCAGGAATGCCATCGTCTGGATCTTCTTTCTTGGCGACCTGCTCATGACTGGGCGGTTGCTGTTTGTCGGAGCATTCGCGATTTTTGACCGCTTTAGTCAAAAAGCTCAAGACAGCCCGGGAGAGGCGGAGTCTTACAAACCCGCGGTCGCGGTGTTGATTCCTGCTTACAACGAGGAGAAAGTGATTGAACGCACGGTGCGAGCGGCGCTGGCCTCGGACTATCCCGGCCTGCGCGTGATTGTCATCGACGACGGATCGACTGATAACACGCTCGAAGTCGCTCGCCGGGCTTTTATAAAAGAAGAATCTTCCGGGCGCGTGATCATCTTAACCAAACCAAATTCCGGCAAAGCCGAG
>Ga0187819_10002309_pt1 | contig 10086 bp, 7 predicted proteins | sample NC_wetland_sal_i_15_FD_132411 | JGI IMG/M metagenome (GOLD analysis project Ga0187819, IMG submission 132411) | Wetland sediment microbial communities from Neuse River Estuary, North Carolina, USA - SO4_4 | ecosystem: Environmental > Aquatic > Freshwater > Wetlands > Sediment | place: USA: North...
AGGGTCTCGCCGCGGCGAACCGAAAAGTCGATACCGTCGACCGCCTTCACCTCGCCGATCTTGCGGTGCACGACGATCCCTTCGGTCACCGGGAAGTGCATCCGCAGCCCCCTGACCTCGAGCAGCGGATGTGTCTCGATCGCCGTCGACTGCACGCTGCTCATTTGTCGAGCCAGATCGTCCCCAAATCCTGATTGACGTAATGACTGGGCCCGATCTTCCAACCTTTGACATAGGAGCGGTACGGGACGATCCGCTGCCACCACAGCAGGTAGATCGCATGGACCTGCTCGTCGAGGACGTATTTGTTGAACTCGAGCAAATCGGCGTGCTGCTTGGCATTGTCGAGTTCGCGCAGTTGCCGATCGTACATTTCGATTTCTTTCGGATCGTCGAACTGCCCGTAATTTGAGCTGGAAACCGAATGCGGCAGGTATTTGCCGACATCGGCGAGCGGATTAACGACATTCTGGCAGTTACCTTCGGTGCCGACATCAAAGTTGCCGCTGCGCAGCGCCTCGAACCACGGCCCGGTCGGCAACACCCGCTGAGTAACGTGCAGTCCGATCTTGCTCCACTGGTCGACGACCCAGATCCCGTAGTATTTATAAGGTTGATCGACATTGCGGTTGAGGAGTTCGAAGCTGAGCCCTTCTGCGCCCGCTTCCTTGAGCAAGCGCCGCGCCTCGACCCGCGACTTTTCGATGTCGGGCCAATAGCCGGCGATCTGCTGCAGTTCTTCCTTGGTCGGGGCAAGCGGCGAGTCTGGGAAGGTCAGCCCGCCGACGGTGTGCACGACCGCGATCTTGGACAGCTCCGGTGCGCTGCCCCAGCGGTCGATGGCTAGGGTCAGGGCCCGCCGAACGCGGACGTCGTCGAACGGTTTGCGCTTGTGGTTCGGGGTTATCACCCCGCCACAGTTCCAGTCGCTGGTCTGGACGGTAATCTTGTCGCCCAGCGCCTTCTTCAGCTCGTCGACCGTGGCGGGCGGAAAACCGCGAAATTCGATTGCCGCACGGTCGGCGCGGATGGCCTCGACACGGACCGCCTGCTTGTCGGCGAATATCCCGGTAAAGCCGTCGAGGTAAGGCAGGCCCTTACGGAAGTAGTCGGGATTGCGCTCGCCCTTGATCGATTGGCCGATATCGTAGCTCACGAACTTGAACGGGCCGGAGCCGAGAATGTTCTTTTCGTACCAGTGGGGGTCCTTCTCGAGGATCGCCTTTTTATAGATCCAGGCATAGGGGTCAGCCAATGCCGGCAAAAACGCATCGGTGGCAAATTTTAGATGAAAGACCACAGTCGACGGATCGGTGGCCTCGACCTTGTCGACCATCACAAAGTTGCTTTGCCGCGCGCTGATGACGTCCTGCGGCGGATAGATGATCTCATTCCAGCTCGCCGCGACATCCTCCGCTGTCAATGGCGAGCCGTCGGTGAATTTGACCCCGTCGCGGATCTTGAAGGTGTAGGTCTTGCCGTCGTCGGTCGGCTTTGGCATTGCCGTGCACAGATCGCAGACGAGATCGTCGGTCTTGCCCGGATCGTAGGGGTTGGCACGGATCAAGACGCTGTAGAACGGTGCGGCCGAGTGAATCGTCGCGTAGGTTTCCTCGCGATGGGCGTCGAAGCTCGGCGGCGCGTCGGCCGGGATCATATACGTCAAGGTGCCGCCATATTTCGGCGGCTCCTCCTCGGCTGCCACGGCCGGCGCAGCAAAGGCCGCCATGCCGAGAAGCGCCGCCACCGTCACTGATTTTCTAATGTTCTGTCGCAAGTCCGATCTCCGTTTTGTGACCCACGGCGCAATTTCGTCACACCGGCGGAGGCCGGTGCCTATTTCGGCTACAGATCCCGGCCTTCGCCGGGAAGACGAGAACCAGTACTCTAGTCCACACTCACTTATCCAGCCAGATCGTCGCCAGATCCTGGTTGAGATAATGGCTCGGGCTGATTTTCCAGCCCTTGACATACGACCGGTAGGGTACGGTCCTGTACCACCAGAGCAGAAAGATTTCGTGCGTCTGCGTATCGAGCACATATTTCTCGAAGTCACGCATCAGCCTTCGCTGCTCGGTGAAGTCGGTCTCGCGCAGCATCTTGTCATAGAGGGCGATCTCCTGGGGATCGTCGAACTGTCCGTAGTTTGCGGCGTAGCTCGGCAGGTAGCGTTGCACGTCAAGGAGCGGGTTGACCACGCTCTGGCAATTACCGTTGAGCACGGCGTCGAAATTGCCCGTCCGCATTGCTTCGAACCATGGGCCGGTCGGCACCACGCGTTGCGCGACGTGAACGCCGATCTTGCTCCATTCGTCGATCAACCAGGTGCCGTTGTATTTGTACGGCTGGTCGATGTTGCGGTTCAACAGCTCGAAGCTGAGCCCCTCGGCCCCGGCCTCTTTCAACAGCCGCCTCGCCTCTGCCCGCGACTTCTCGATGTCGAGCGAAAACCCGGCGATATCCTGCAGCTCCTCTTTGTCCGCAGCGAGCGGCGAGCCGGGGAAGACAATGCCGCCGACCGTGTGCACATTGGCGATCTTGGCGAGCTGCGGTGCGCCGTCCCAGCGGTCGATTGCCAGGCTCAGTGCGCGACGCACCCGAGCATCGTCGAACGGTTTGCGCTGGTGATTGGGTTCGACGAAACTGGCGCAGTTCCAGTCGCTCTGCCGGACCGTGATCTTGTCGCCCAGCACATTGACGAGTTCATCGCGCACCGCGGGCGGAAAGCCGCGGAACTCGATCGACGCGCGATCGGCGCGGAGCGCATCGACCCGCACCGCCTGCTTGTCGGCATAGATGCCGGTGAAACCGTCGAGGTGGGGCAGCCCTTGGTGATAATAGTTGATGTTCTTGACCCCCTTGATCGACTGGCCGATCTCGTAGCCGGCAAACTCGAAGGGACCCGAGCCCAGGACGTTCTTCTCGTACCAGCGGGGATCCTTGTCGAGAATCGCCTTTTGATAAATGAAACTGAACGGGTCGGCGAGCGCCGGCAGAAAGGCTCTGCTCGCGAATTTCAGATGGAACACGACGGTCGCGGGGTCGGGCGCCTCGACCGTGTCGACCATCACGTAGTGGCTTTCACGTGGGCTCAGAACGCCTTCGGGCGGGTGAATGATCTCATTCCAACTCGCCGCCACGTCAGCAGCCGTCAGCGGCGATCCATCGTGGAACTTGACGCCGTCGCGGATTTTGAAAGTGTAGGTCTTGCCGTTGTCGCTCGGCTGCGGCATCACCGTGCACAGATCGCAAACGAAGTCGGTCGTCGAGGACGGGTTGTTCGGATCGACGCGGATCAGCATGCTGTAGAAAGGTGCTGCTGAATGAATGGTCGCGAACGTCGTCTCGCGGTGACCGTCAAAACTCGGTGGGGCGTCGGCCGGGATCACATAGGTCAGGATGCCGCCATTCTTGGGCGCCTCTTCTGCCGCTGCGGCAAGCGGCGCCGCGCCAATAGCCGCACCGAGGATCGCCGCCGCGAGGTCTGATCTGATCCTCATAGCTCCTCCTGTTCAGCGGTATTATTTATCGAGCCAGATCGCCGCTAAATCCTGATTGATGAAGTGGGTCGGGCTGATCTTCCAACCTTTCACGTAAGACCGGTACGGCACGATCCGGTGCCACCACAGCACCCAGATCGCATGCGCCTCGTCGTCGAGAACGTATTTTTCGAACCGTCGCATCAGGGAGCGCTGCCGCGTCGGATCGGTTTCGTGCAACGTCTTCTGATAGAGGTCGACCGCTGTTGCGTCCTCGTAGTGGCCGTAATTCTCGGCGTCGACCGAGGCCGGTAGGACCTTCTGGACATCGAGCAGCGGGTTGACGAAGCCGTGGCCGGGAGCCTCGAGGACGACATCGAAATCGCCGTTGCGCATCGCTTCGAACCAGGGGCCGGTGGGCAAGACCCGCAGCGTCGCACGCAGTCCAATCTTGCTCCACTCGTCGATCAGCCAGGTCGCGACGTACTTGTAAGGCTGGTCGACATTGCGGCTGAGGAGCTCGAAGGAGAGGCCCTCGGCTCCCGCTTCCTGCAACAAGCGCCGGGCCTCGGCCCGCGACTTTTCGATGTCCGGCCAGTAGCCGGCGATCTGTTCCAGCTCCTCTTTGGTCGCCGCCAGCGGCGAGCCGGGGAAGACAATGCCGCCGACGGTCTTGACGATCGCGATCTTCGACAATGCGGGCGCGTCGTGCCAACGGTCGATTGCCAGGGTCAACGCCCGGCGGACCCTGGCGTCGTCGAACGGTTTCCTCATCTGGTTTGGGGTCACTGCGCTGGCGACGTTCCAATCGCTCTCCTGTACCGTGATCTTGTCGCCGAGCGCCCCGACAAGCTCGTCGCGGGCTGCGGGCGGCATGCCGCGGAATTCGATTGCGGCACGGTCGCTGCGGATCGCCTCGACCCGAACCGCCTGCTTGTCGGCATATATGCCGGTAAAGCCGTCCAGATAGGGCAGCCCCTTGTGGTAATAGTCGGCGTTCTTCACGCCCTTGATCGACTGCCCGACCTGGTAGTCGACGAATTTGAAGGGGCCCGAGCCGAGGATATTCTTCTCGTACCAACGCGGGTTTTCGTCGAGGATCGCCTTCTTGTAGATAAAATTGAAGGGGTCGGCGATCGCCCCCAGAAACGCTGATGTCGCGAACTTCAAACGGAAGACCACCGTGCCCGGGTCGGGCGCCTCCACTTTGTCGACCATCAGGTAGTTGCTGGCCCGCGCGCTCAACACACCGTTCGGCGGAAAGATGATCGCATTGAAGCTGGCAGCCACATCGGCAGCGGTCAGCGGCGAGCCGTCGTGGAACTTGACGTCCTGGCGAATCCTGAATGTCCAGGTCTTGCCGTCGTCGGTCGGCTCCGGCATCTCGGTGCAGAGATCACAGACAAGGTCGGTGGTGGAGGACGGGTTCTCCGGGTTGACGCGGATCAGCACGCTGTAAAAAGGTGCCACCGAATGCACTGTCGCGTAAGTGCTCTCGCGGTGGCCGTCAAAGCTCGGCGGCGCGTCGGCCGGGATCATGTAGGTCAGCGTTCCGCCGTATTTCGGCTCCTCACCGGCCGAGGCCGGCAAAGGCCCGAGCATCGCCGCCATCACCATCATCCCGGCCCACGGGCCAATGTGACGAAGCCGTGCTATCGCCCGCAGCTTCATTTGTCGAGCCAGACCGTCGCCAGATCTTGATTAATGTAGTGGCTCGGGCTGACCTTCCAGCCCTTGACATAGGATCGGTAAGGAATGATCCGGTTCCACCACAATACCCAGATCTCGTGGGCTTGGTCATCGACGACGTATTTTTCGAATTCGCGCATCAACGCGCGCTGTCTGGCGAAGTCGGTCTCGCGCAGCATCTTGTTGTAGAGATCGACCTCTGCCTGGTCCTCGTACTGGCCGTAGTTGGCGGTGTAGACCGAGGCCGGCAGGAAGGGTTGAACGTCCATCAACGGGTTGGGCACGCCATGGCAATTGGCTCCCAATACGATCCCGAAATTGCCGCTTCGCAACGCGTCCAGCTCCGGACCCGTCGGCAATACGCGTTGCGTGACGTGCAACCCGATCTTGCTCCACTCATCGATCAGCCAAATGCCGACATACTTATAGGGCTGGTCGACGCCTCGGTTCAAAAGCTCGAAGCTGAGTTCCTCGGCTCCGGCCTCCTTTAAGAGGCGCCTTGCCTCCGCTCGAGATTTTTCGATGTCGGGCCAAAATCCGGCGATCTGCTCAAGCTCCTCCTTGGTCGCCGCCAGCGGCGAGCCCGGGAAGACGATCCCGCCCACCGTTCGCACATTGGCGATCCTCGACAGCGCCGGCGCGCCATGCCAACGGTCGATCGCGAGGCTCAATGCCCGGCGTACCCGAGCGTCGTCGAACGGCTTGCGCTTGTGGTTGGGCAGCACGAGGCTGCCGCAGTTCCAGTCGCTCTCCTGCACCTCCAGCTTGTCGCCGAGCGCTCCCTTGAGCTCGTCGCGCGCTGCGGGCGGCAATCCGCGGAACTCCATCGCAGCACGGTTGCTGCGGATCGCCTCGACCCGGACCGCTTGCTTATCGGCGAAGATGGCGGTGAAGCCGTCGAGATAGGGCAGTCCCTTGCGGTAGTAGTCGGGGTTCCGCACCCCCTTGATCGCTTGACCGGTTTCGTATTCGGCGAATTTGAACGGCCCCGAGCCGAGGATGTTATTTTCGTACCAGCGGGGATCCTGGTCGAGCGTCGCCTTTTTGTAGATGAAGGTAAAAGGGTCGGCGAGCGCCGGCAGAAATGCATTGGTCGCGAACTGAAGATGAAAAACGACCGTCGTGGGGTCCGGCGCCTCGATCTTGTCGACCATCTCGTACCAGCTCTGGCGCGGGCTCAACACACCCTTTGGCGGGTGAACGATGTGCGCCCAGCTCGCCGCCACGTCCGCTGCCGTCAGCGACGAACCGTCGTGCCACTTGACCCCATCGCGGATTTTGAACGTGTAGGTCGTGCCATCACCGGTCGGCTGTGGGATAGCCGTGCACAAGTCACAGACGAAATCCGTGGTGGATGACGGGTTTTCCGGATTGATCCGGATCAGAACGCTGTAAAAAGGCGCCACTGCCTGCAATGTCGCGAAGGTGCCCTCGCGGTGACCATCGAAGCTCGGCGGCGCATCTGCCGGAATCATGTAGGTGAGCACACCGCCGCGTTTGGCCGGCGCCTCTTCCTCGGTCGGTGGCGCAGCCGCGGCTGCGCTGCCGAGCACGATGCTCAACCCCGCCGCCAACCAAGCCGATGCGAACGCCATCTTCGCCTCTCCTTAGTCATCAGTCCGAGGCAGCAACGCTACTGGCGCGGTGCAGCGGCCCCGTGGCAGCTTCTGTCTCGATCGAGATCTCGCGGCTGCGAAAGCACGCGGCGAGGTGCCGGGCATCTCCAGCGGGTTCGAGCGGCGGCCGTGCTTCGGCGCAGGCAGGGACCGCGAACCGGCAGCGCGGCCGGAACGAGCAGCCCGCATCGAGCCGGGTCAAATCGGGCGGCTGGCCCTCGACCGGGTCTAGCCGCGCCTGGCGCGGCCGGTCCAGCCGCGGGACCGAGCGCAATAGCGCCATCGTATAGGGGTGCCGCGGGTCGTGGTAGATCTCGGCCGAGGGGCCGCTTTCGACGATGCGGCCGGCATACATCACGTTGATGCGGTTGGCATAACGCGCCACCACCCCGAGATTGTGAGTGATGATGATCAGGGCCACGTCGAGGCGGCGCGTCAGCTCCTTCATCAGTTCGAGGATCTGGGCCTGGATCGTCACGTCGAGCGCAGTCGTCGGCTCGTCGGCGATGATCAGCTTCGGATCGCACGCGAGCGCAATAGCGATCATGATGCGCTGGCGCATGCCGCCCGAAAGCTGGTGTGGATACTGTTTTAGGCGGCGCGCTGGGTCGGCGATGCCGACGAGCCCCAGGAGTTCGACCGCACGCTTAAGGGAGGAAGCCCGATCGGCTCCACGATGTTGCTCAAGTGTCTCGGTGATCTGCCGGCCGATCGTCAGGACCGGGTTCAGCGAGGTCATCGGCTCCTGAAAGATCATGCCGATATCGCTGCCGCGCACCTGACGGATCCCCTCTTCGGACAAACGCCTCAGGTCGCGGCCGGCGAAGAGGACTTGGCCCTCGGTGATCCGTCCGGGCGGGTTGGGGATCAGGCGGAGGATCGAGAGAGCCCCAGCCGTCTTGCCCGACCCGCTTTCGCCCACGATCGCGACCGTCTCGCCGCGTTCGACCGTGTAGGAGATCCCGTCGACAGCGGGCACGACACCGGCGCCGGTGCGAAACTCGGTGTGCAGGTTCCTGATGTCTAAGAGTGGTGGCAAAACACCCGCTTCCTCCTCCCGTTCAACCTTTCCGGTTGCGTTCTTATCGAGTACGGGTGTCGTATCGACGGGGGCCGGGACTGTCAACCGCGGCAAAGGGGGTCTTCACGCCCTTCCCGGGTCCCGCTAAGATCCCTTCGGCATCAACGTCAGCAACGACGAGGAGGACCGATCCATGCCCGTCTCCATGTATCACGGATCAGTACCGGTGTTCCTGCAGCTTCTCGGCGGCCTCAAGGGGGTGATCGAGAAGGGCGAAGCCGGGGCCACGGCAAAGAAGTGGGAGGAGAACACCCTCCTGAACTGGCGGCTCTATCCCGACATGTTCACCTTCGCGCGCCAGGTGCGGCAGGCGAGCGAGCACGCCCTCGGCGCCGGCCGCGCCGCCGGTGTGGCGGTTCCCGAGTTCCCCGCCATCGACAACAGCTTTGCCGAAATGAAGTCGCGCATCGACAAGACGATCGACTTCCTCAAGGGCTTGCGGCCGAACCAGCTCGACGGCAAGGAAGACTCGCAGGTCACGATCACCCAGGGCGGCCAGCAACGCAGTTTCCGCGCCCAAGTCTATCTCTACCACCTAGCGATGCCGAACTTCTATTTCCACATCACCACAGCGTACAATATTCTGCGCAGCCTCGGCATCGAGATCGGTAAGCGCGACTTCATGGGAGCGATGCCGTCTTAGTCTCCGGTCGCTCCGCCTAACTCATCCTCGATCCCTTCCCCTCTGCGGGCAGGGAGGGTTCGGGGGAGGTGTGAAGAGAAGAACCGAAACCGCCCCGATCGGGGCGGCTTTCGCATCCCAGCGTCTCCTTACGGCCGTCCCGCCGCGGTCAAGACGTGCGGCGCGGGTCCGGTTATCCGATTAAACCACATGCGCGTCTTTGTTGCGGGCGCCACCGGCGCCGTTGGCAGCCGCCTCTTACCGCTGCTTCTATCGGCCGGCCATTCGGTCGTGGGCCTGACCCACACCGGGGCCAAAGCCGACGCCATACGCCGGGCCGGGGGCGAGGTGGCGGTTGCCGATGCGTTCAATAGAGCCGCCATCGTGGCGGCGGTATCCGGCGCCAAACCGGACGCTATCGTGCACGAAATGACATCTCTCAGCGATGCGAACAATCTGCGGAGGTTCGACCGGTCGTTCGCTGTCACCAACCGTTTGAGGACCGAGGGTCTGAACAACTTGCTGGCGGCGTCGAAGCAAGCCGGGACGCCGCGCATCGTGGCGCAGAGCTTCTGCGGATGGCCCTATGCCCGCATCGGCGGTCCCGTAAAATCGGAAGCCGATCCGCTCGACTGCGAGCCGCCACGGGACTTGCGGCGAACGCTGGAGGCGATCCGCTACCTCGAGAACACGGTAACGGCTTCGGCCGAAATCGACGGCGTCGTCCTTCGATACGGCGCGTTCTACGGTCACAAGACCGGCCTCTTCGACGGGCCGATGATCGATCGGCTGCGGCATTGCCGCGTGCCTTTGATCGGCGACGCCAACGGCTGGTGGTCATTCCTGCATATCGATGATGCGGCAGCCGCTACCGCGATCGCTGTCGAGCGCCGTGCGTCCGGCGTTACGGACGATGATATTTTTTCGCAGCGCGGCGCTCGGCGCGGTTGGGCCTGCGCCCCGGCGCAAGGGGAACCGAGGATTCGTCAGAGGCCGTGAGCTGATCATCGCGCCGGGCGAGGGCCATCACTGCGTCAAGCAGCCGGGCCGGCCCCCGGGTCGTGGGCCAGGCCAGCCCGCCGGTGTAGGCCAGCGTCGCGTACCGATCGAAATTGTCGAGGGCGCGCTCGACCGCTGTGCCGATCTCGTTTGCTTCGAAGCGATCAAAGGTGGTGCCTCCGCCGCCGCATTCCTCGAGCCACTTCGCCATCGGCGAGCCGCCAGGGAGGACAGTCGGGATGCCGTTGGCGAGCGCCTCGGCGGCGACGGCGGAAAATCCGGCGAGGTGGAATTCCGGACGGTAGGCGCAAAGGATCAGATCGGACTTTTCCAATAATCGCGGCCATCCCTCCTTTCCCGCCACCTGCTCGCACAGAGTGAGGCGATCATCGCTGGCGGCCAGGTGCCGCAGCGCCCCGATCGCATCGGGCGCATCGGCCGGGGAAACAGCCTGGACGAGGAGCCGAATATCGGCATGAACTTCCAACAGTCGAGCGGCGATCTCTGGCAATTTGTCATATCCTTTGCGCAACTTGTGATGACCTAGGATCGCGACGACGATCGGCCGCGCACCGGCCCGGTTGCGCAACGGATTGACGG
>Ga0187819_10002310_pt1 | contig 10085 bp, 6 predicted proteins | sample NC_wetland_sal_i_15_FD_132411 | JGI IMG/M metagenome (GOLD analysis project Ga0187819, IMG submission 132411) | Wetland sediment microbial communities from Neuse River Estuary, North Carolina, USA - SO4_4 | ecosystem: Environmental > Aquatic > Freshwater > Wetlands > Sediment | place: USA: North...
GATTCTTTTGATGTAATAGCTTTGACCGTTTCTGGCAGAGACTGTGGAAAGGAACTCCCATACTTCACCCTTCCGTTTTCCATCCTGTAGGTTGACAAGCAATTCTCTGGTGGCCTAGTGCCCCTCCTGAAAGGGTCTTTTCCCGGCTTAGCTACACAATCTTCTGATTTTAAAAAACTTACAAAAGTACCTCAATCGAGATCCTGTGGCTGGTACCCAGGTTCCCATCGAATGCCAATGGACCCATAATTCAGATTTCCGCTGGCGAAGTTGGCCCCGCCATTCTGCTGGTTCTTGTAGGTATAACCCGTCTCGATAAACCATCGTGCCGCCACTTGAAAGTTCATACCCACGGAGCCGTAAGCGCCTCGAGTGTCCGTGGCCGCCAATAACTGTCTATAGTATCCGCCGCCCAGAATCAGCTTTGACCGTCCGTACAGTTTACGCGCATACGAAGTATCGAATCGGTCCGCAATACCATTCGTGATCTGAAGCCCCACATCCTGGCCTCGATAATATTGAAAGGCCAGTGTGGAGTTGCGGAATTTTTTGATGGCATTGAAATCCCCGGTCCAGGTGAGCTCGGCCGGAGCCATAGCCGCGGTGACCCGGGTTACTCCAACCGTCGCCGCAAATCGCCATGTAGGCGACAATTGCTGCGCATAAGTCACGTCGGCAGTCTGATACAAAGTCGTTGGCAAAAGAGTGCCGTAAAACGTCTCATCTATGGTGTACCCAAGCCCAATCGTTCTCGTCGGAGTCAAAAGACGGACGTAGTCAAATTCCCCGCCGGGAGACTGCGCCTCATTTACGTTCAGGTCTTGGCCGCCGGAGGCGGAGTAGTAGTTGAAGAAAGGGGTGAAGTCGATGCGGTCTCGCGGGCTGATCAGATATCGAAAGTCCGCTTCTGACCGGTCGTTCAGGAAATGGCCCGGACCTTCTAGGAAGTGCGCTTCGACCAGTGCGCCAGTGGTTAAGTCGGCTTCGAGGTCCAGATTGTCGAATTGATCCTGCTGCCCAAAGTAACCGAAGGTGTTCTTAAGCGCCATGGAGAAGCGCGGAGAGAAAACGAAGACGGTTGTCCACGCCGCGTTCAGATTTGAAGTGTCCGTCTGCACTTGCCCATTTGTTATGTACAGACGCGGCTCATACTGCACCGAGAAACGGCTGGTCCTCCAAGCATGGTCAAACACAACATCCGCCCGGAACATGCTGACCGACTCATAGAGTGGATTGGGCAGTGTGGTTGCGTTTACGACTGCTACGGTCTGCAGGAAATCCGCGCTTTGCAGATATATCGGCCCAAATTGCAAGAGTGAGACGCGCCCAGTCGGGAGCGGAGCGGCCCCATTCAACTGGTGCACCTGCATGGCATTTGCATTGGCCCCCAAAGCATTCGTGGGGCTCGCTGGAGTAAAGCCGTTGTCCACCACCGGCGGAGCCGGATTGTCCGGCGGCGGAGCATCCTGCTTCGGCTGCGACGCGTTGGGATCTTTGTTGTCCTGTGGATCCTGCTGTTGCGGCGGCGTGGGATTAGGATCCTGGAATGACCGTGCGCTCCCGCAGAAACTCGTCGAGAGGAAAACGGAGACCAAAATTGCTCTGAAAGTCTGTTGTTTCATCTCGCTCCCCTCCTCTCGTGAGATTCCTATGGATTTACCGGGCCTTATGGAACTACGATCATGTCGCCAGGCAGGAGTTCGATATCTTCTCCTCCGCCTTTGCCGGACAAAGCTTTCTTGTAATTGAACTTCATCCGCACTTGCTGGCCGTTCACCGTGCGCACCACATTGATCGAGCCGGCCTTCGCAAATGGCCCAAGCCCGCCAGCCTCTAGAATGACCTCCAGCACAGTTTTCCTCCCTACCAGCGGGTAGGGCCCGGGCTTGGCTACCTGCCCGACCACAAACACTTTGCGGCTCTTGATGGACTTGACGATCACGGTCACCTGAGGCTCGTTCACATAGGCGCTCAGCTTCTCTGTTAACGCGGCCTGCAACTCCTTTGTAGTCATTCCTATGACCGAAACATCGTTGATCAAGGGCATGGTAATCATTCCGTCCGGACGAACTTGGACTCCCATGGTCAGTTCGGGCTCATGCCAAACGTTGATTTGCAACTCGTCCTCAATTCCAATCTTGTAGACGGAAAACTCATCAGTAGCGGGTTGCGCCGCAGCTGGATCTTTCTTCTCGGCACTCTTCCCCTTATCACCTGGCTTGGTGGCTGGCGCAGAAGAGGCTGTTGTTGAGCTGCTCCCTTGAGCTTGGGCTTGTCCCTGGCCTTGCGCCAGCACGGGGAGCTTCCCCATCGCGTCAGTAGCAATGAAACTCGTCAAAGCGAGGACGAAGAGTCTGCCCGTCGTAACAAAGTCGCATCTGCTCAAACCGTTGAGCTCCTTAACTTTAGCGTTGGTCGCGTGAGAGGCTACCCTGGACTTTTCGAAAGTGCAAGGCAGGTACCATCCCTAGTACTATCTATCTCTATGAATCTGTGATAGTTAACTGCCTGACGCTCCGGCCGCCACTTCTTAGCGGAATTGCTCTTCCCGTTACAAGAAAAGATGTTCCGGGCTGAAATGGTCTCGTGAGCCACGAACCTTGAGCTTGACTCTACACCAATTGCCCTCTGGAACCTTTAAAATTAAATAAACTACGAGGGCAGCTGAAACTCGGAAAGGACGCTGTCACTTTGCCCTGCCGAGCCGCTTCCCCCTCTCCACTCTCTGGAGCAGCCGGAAAACCATCAAGATCGCTGCATAGGAGAAAACCCAGCTGGCGCGTAACACAGCATCACGAACCTCTTTTATCAACTTCAGAATCCTCACCCAGCATTTGGAATTAGCCCATCGCACTCCAGCCGCCGAACGCGCGCCATCCGTCGAGTCGGCATGGAGTTTTACTTGGACCCGTGGCCGTAGATCATGACCTTGGCCGTTTCGAACAGAATCGCCAAATCGAGAAGCATGGACAGGTGTTTCACGTAGAAAATGTCAAACTCCAGCTTCTCTTTTGTTTCTTCCACGCTGGCGCTGTATTGATATTTGACTTGCGCCCAGCCGGTGATGCCCGGCCGCACCGAATGCCGCAGCGTATAATAGGGAATCTGCTCCGCAAGCATCTGGCAAAAAACAGGACGCTCCGGTCGTGGACCCACTAGGCTCATTTCTCCACGCAATACGTTAAACAACTGTGGGAATTCATCCAACCGGTATTTCCGTAAGAATCGTCCCACCTTGGTGATCCGGTTGTCCGCCGAAGCCGCCCATACCGGGCCGTTGGCCTCCGCATCCTGATACATCGAGCGGAATTTTATGATCTGAAATGGATGGCTCTTCATCCCCGCGCGTTCTTGGCGAAAAAAAATCGGGCGGCCGGTCTCCAGCAAAATCGCAAGTGCAACCAAAGCTAGAACAGGCCAAAGAAGTGCTAGTGCAACCACCGACACGACGATATCCATCGAACGCTTCAGAAAACGCATCCAAGCGGGCTTGCGAAAGCCATTTGACAGAATCAACCAACTGGGCCAAAGATTCTCCAGCATGATTCGTCCGGAGATGATTTCGTATAGACTTTCCGCGTCCTGCACACCGACGCCTGCGAACTTCAAGTGCAACAGGGTGCGCACGGGTGTGCGTCCGCGCCGCTCGGATAGGGAAAGGATCACGCGATCGACCTTCTCCTCCTCCGCGATTCTCTCCAGGTCGTTGGTCGCACCGATGATGCAAGGGTTTACTAGCGACTTCCCGATGTTCTGGCCCTGTTCATCCAGGAAACCGACGACTTTCATGTTCAGTTCGGGCCTAGCAATAATTTCGCGGACCAGCGTTATTCCTGTCTGTCCGGTTCCGAGCACGAGAACCCGTTCAGCACCTGTGCCCAGAAGCCCGCTGGCCTCAAGGAACCACCTCCAAGCCACGGCGAAAGACAAGATCGTTGGCGCCGCGAGCGCAGCAATACCGCGCCCCAAGCTCAGCTCCGGATCCAGATAATAGACAACGGCCAGGACCAGAAAGATCAGGCCTATTGCCTGGACAAGACGTACGACCGCTTCCCGGCGATACCTCAGAACCTGCGCGTCATAGAGCTCGTTGTAATAGAGCCCCACTACGGTCACGACCACCACAAGGCCAAATCGAAGAAAGGTTTGATGACCTCGCAAGTACTTATTAATGTTCGATATGTCGTGAAATCGAAGCGCCGTGACTAGAAAGAGGCCCAATATCACGAAAAAGGCATCGGAAGCAATGAATAGAATCGTCCGGCTAGGTACTTTCTGGCCGCCAACTCGAAACATGGTGTTGATTCAGCTCTCTGGGAACACCCGTTCCCAACTCATTCTGACTTGTGCTTTTCTGGACTCACGCCAACAGATGTTGGCCAATTGCTAATTAATTTGAAGCGTTCAGATGGAAGAACCTTACATGAGGCTTGCACGTTACCGGCCTTTGAGAGTGTGCCGCAGGATGACTTAGCGAATTTCATTTTTTGCACGAACTCGACACTCTGTGTGCCCCACTTCCGCGTCTCAAATCAAGTAGGCGGAGCAGGGTTCGAACCTGCGACCTCCCCGGAGTAATCGGGGCACTCTACCAACTGAGCTATCCGCCTGCGGTTCAGTTGCACGGATGCATTAACGCAATTTGTCGGCCAAGCAGTTAAGCATTTGAGTTTACAGATACGCTGTCTTTGTCGTGTCCTTGAGAACGCCTCGAACCATACCGAGAAAAGCTCGTAACCCCTTTCAGGACAGTGGGTTATGTAAACTCCAAAGATATAAAGCCAAATGGGGTTTCAATAAGTCCAAATGCAGCTTAAGCGCCGGCAGTGCGTGCTTACTTCCATGATTGTGAAAAGGTATTCCCTTGGGCTCGGGGTCCCATATAGTCTCAGCCGCTCCAATTTCCCATATATAGGGCTTCTAGGCTGGATTCCAACGTGGCTTCCATGCGATCTGATGGCCATTTTTGGCCCGTAACGTGCTCCCTCTACCTGAGAAGACGCCAGTGCTAAAGCGCGTATGGATGAGATGATAGCCACATCCAAGAATCGTGAAGCCCGCATCGCGTCACTGTAACAGCCCAGTGTGTTTATCTTAGTCGTATTGTGCTATTCAGTTTTCTTAATGTCCGGGCCAGTCCGGTGTCAAATCAAAGAGGCCATTTTCCTGTGCAGGTATCAAAGTTCACCAGCTTTACGGCTCTCTCTGCCTCCTATCAACAGCTGTTCAAAACAGCTGGAAACGAGTGGTACGACTACAGCCTCGCCTGGTTCGAGAACTTCGTTCACACCGCTCTTGATGAACGCGAGAGAATTTGCATTTATGGTGCAGAGCGCAACGGCGGCCAAGCGAACGAGCCTATCGCCGCAATCGCAATGAAATACAAAGACAGGTCATCAGGCTTTTTTTCGGTACGCAGCCTTTCGAGTCTCGCCAATTTTTATACCATCACCTTTGGCCCTGTGGGCAATCCTTCGATCGGTGACTTCAATCTCGCGTTAAGGGCGCTTGCGGCGAGTATCTGCTCTGAAAGTCCTCGATGGGACTTCGTCCATTTGCGTCCTCTCGATCCTGTTTCTCCTTCTTTCCAAAGTCTTTTGAAGTCTTTTCAAGACGCTGGAATGGTAGTGCAAACCTATTCTTGTTTTGGCAATTGGTACCTGCCCGTTGAAGGGTTATCTTTCGACGAATACTTCAGTACGCTGCCGTCAGCGATGCAAAACACAATCCGGCGGAAAAGCAAGAAGCTGCAAAAGACTGGGCGCTCTCGCATCGATATCATCACCAGCGCCGATGGGCTTGAACCAGCAATTGCAGCCTACGAAAGCGTCTACCTTTCCAGTTGGAAGCGGCCCGAGCCTTACCCCAAATTCGTCGCCGGCTTGATCCGGACGTTAGCCGCGCAGGGTTGGCTGCGCATGGGCATCGTGTCCTTGGATAACCAGCCCATCGCCGCGCAGGTGTGGATTGTCAACGCCGGCCGGGCAACCATCTATAAACTGGCCCACGATCAGAAATTTGATGAGTTCTCCGCCGGCTCCATCCTGACGTCGCGTCTGATCCAGCAGGTTCTCGACGTGGATAAAGTGAGCGAGATTGATTTCGGCAGCGGAGATGACCCTTACAAAAAGAACTGGCTACCGAAATGCCGCGAGCGACTGGGCATCCTTGCGATGAACCCGCGGAGTTTGCAAGGATGCATGGGGATTGTTCGCCATGTGGGTGGGCGCGCTGCGAAAGCTGCTTGGCAAGCAATTCGGTCTCCGCTTCGCAAATTGAAAACTTCCGCGGGCAGCGCATCAGCATCATGAAGAACCCTGGCCTTTCCCCTAGTGGGGTGTCCAGCGTTTCGAATGGAGTGTCAATTTGAAGGTCCGCGAGACAATCAGAATTCTCTCCGACCAAGTTCTAGCCCGCGGCCTGCGAGAGCATTATTGGGCCGCCGATCAGGTGCGCGGCCGTCTCGCAAGGCTGCGACGTCCGTCGAATCGCGTCTTTGCAGGAGTTGTGCGTTCCGATTTTTCCCGGTTCCTGTTTGACTCGATCGAACCTGTCGCAGGCCAGACACGCGAACGTGCCCGCGCGGCCGTGGATTGGATTTTACGAGGCCAACAAGCGGGTGGCGATGGTGGTGTGGCTCTTGGCTATTTCCCCTGTGATGTAGAGCAGGGCTGGCGTCCCTCGTATCCCGAAACCACGGGTTATATCATTACGTCCTTGCTCGAATATTCCCAGCGGTTTCAGGACAGCTCCGTTGCTGTGCAAGCGCTTCGCATGGCCGAGTGGGAAACGGAAATCCAAATGCCCAGCGGCGCCGTGCAAGGCGGGCCAGTTTGTCCTCCCGACAAACAGACTCCTACGGCATTCAATACGGGGATGGTTCTGGACGGCTGGCTTACCGCCTATCATTTTAATCATGACATTCGGTTTTTGCAGGCGGCACGCCGCGCGGGAGACTGGTTGGTGGCTGACTTAACCGCTGACGGCTATTTCCGCACGAACGGACAGTTTGTTGCGCCGGGTTTGATCAAGACCTATAACGTTCTTTGCGCATGGGCCCTGCATCGCCTCGGAGAACTGGTGCCCGAAGCTTGCTATCGGTCGAGCGCCGTGCGGATCGTCGAGGCTGCCATTCGCAAGCAACAACCAAATGGCTGGTTTGCTGACAATTGTCTGACGCAGCCGGAAGCTCCTTTGCTCCACACCATCGGTTACACACTTCAGGGAATTCTGGAAGTTGGTATTGCCGAAAGGCGGGAAGATTTCGTCGAGTCTTCGCGCAGCGCTGTGGACGCCCTTCTTCCCCGCATCAACGCGAAGGGGCGTTTGCCGGGGCGCTTCTTTCAGGACTGGGAGCCCGCTTGCTTCTCGTCCTGTCTCACTGGATCGGCCCAATTGTCAGTTGTGTGTTACCGCCTCTACGAGCACTCGCAACAGCGTTCGTACTGGATTGCCGCCGAGCGCTTGCTAAACTATCTGAAGTCGCTTCAGCTCCTGGACTCCGGCGATCCGGCCTTGAATGGGGCGCTGCCGGGATCGTTTCCTCTGTTCGGCGGGTACATGACTGCGGGATACCCAAACTGGGCAACCAAGTATCTCCTGGATGCCCTTTTGCTTCAGGATCGGCTTTCGGAGAAGTGATGCTTTCCTGGATCCAAAAGGAATTCAAGCGGAAGGCCAAATCACACTGGAAAGGCCTTCGCATTAGTCTCTTGCGGTCGAGCCGTGGATTTTGCAAAACCGACCTCGTGCTGGCATTGCATCGCGTGGGCGTGGCTCCCGGGGACACACTTTTGGTTCACAGCTCTCTGGACAAATTTAGCGCCTTCTTGGGTACGCCTACGGAGATCATCCTCGCGTTGCAAGAAGCCGTCGGCTCCACTGGTATGTTGCTTATGCCCACACTTCCGTTTACAGGTACCGCCGTGGAATACGTTCAAAGAGGCACTGTCTTTGATGTTAAGAAGTCGCCTTCCCAAATGGGTTTGCTCACCGAGCTCTTTCGCCGTAGCCCCGGCGTCGTTCGCAGCGTTCACCCCACGCACGCGGTTGCCGCCTGGGGCCGGTTTGCCGCGGGGATGGTCAAGGATCATGCCTTTTCCGGGACGCCCTGTGGACGTCAGACTCCCTACGGCCGGCTTCTCGATTTCGAAGGCAAGATTCTCTTTCTTGGCACAGGCATTGGTGTCATGACGTTTTTCCATGCTGTGGAGGAAATTCTTGAGTCACAGTTCCCTTTTTCACCTTTCACCAAAGAAGTTTATTCACCTAAGAGCCGAGACGAACAGGGAAACCTCGTCGATTCAGAAATGCGCTTATTCGAGCCGAAATACTCGCGGCGCCGGAATCTTGAGAAGCTCGTTCCCGTCTTGAAGGAACGGGGTTGGTGGAATGAGACTCGTATCGGCGGAATTCAGGTCATCCTGCTCAAGGCTTCGCAGGTTCTAGAAGCTACATCCATCCTGGCCAGCCAGCGGGTTTATTGCTATGACGAATAATTCCAACGACTTGTCCGCAGTTCGCAGCAATTTTGCAAGCTCTTTGCTAGCCGGGGATAAATTTCTTGCTATGCAGCTTGGTAAGAAGCTCCTCGACGAAGATCCTGGAATGCGGCTGCTGACTTTCATTTCCCGTCAGTTGGAAAAGGCGCCCCGGGCTGAACTCGGTCTCAAGCCGCTCAAAGTGGCTCTACTTTCCTCATTCTCGATCGAATTCCTCCGAGACTCGTTGGCCGCTTACAGTTTCCTCTCTGGCATCGATCTGCAACTCTATGTGCCGGGATTCGCTCAATTCCAGCAGGAAATCCGCAATCCCGCAAGCGGCCTCTATACGTTCTCGCCAGATGTGGTGATCCTTGCCGTGGAAGGATCCGATTGGCTACCGGAAATCTACCAGGGATTCCTCGAAGAGCTCACAGGAGGGTTCGATTCCGCGCTAGCCCGCTTCCTTGATGAGTTCCAGAGTTTGGTTCAAACCTTTCGCGCAAACTGCAAGGCCACTCTGCTTGTAAACAACTTTGTCCCCCCGGTTTGGAACAAGCTGGGAATCCTGGATTGCCAGTCAAAAACAGGACAAGCGCAGCTTGTCCATGGGTTGAACGAATCGTTAACCGGCCTTTGCGAAAACAATCCCGGTCTTTTCATCGCTGATTACGCAGGCCTGGTGAACCGCCACGGCGCCCTTCGCTGGTACGATGACCGAATGAACCTCTATGCGCGGGCTCCGATCGCAGCGGACATGCTTCCATGGCTTTCACGGGAATATGCCAAATTTTTCCGCGCGCTCCTCGGACAAGCGAAGAAGTGCCTCGTTCTTGATCTGGACAATACTCTCTGGGGTGGCGTGCTTGGCGAGGACGGACTGACAGGCATTCAGCTCGGCCCGGTTTATCCCGGGAATGCGTACCTTGCTTTCCAAAACGCAATCCTGGATCTTCACAAACGCGGCATCCTCCTTGGCGTGGCCTCAAAGAACAATCCGGCCGACGTGGATGAACTCTTCGCTGGCCATGACAAAATGCTCTTGAAGCGGAAGCACTTCGCGAGCATGAAGGTTAGCTGGGGGCCAAAAAGCGAATCGCTGATGCAAATCGCCAAGGAATTGAACATCGGTCTGGAGCATATGGTTTTTGTGGATGACAATCCCGCCGAGTGCGCGGAAGTCTCTCGTCGGCTGCCGATGGTCACGGTTATTGCTCTGCCCCGTCAACCTGAAAAGTTTGTTTCAGAAGTACTGCAGGATGGCTTGTTTGACGGCCTGACGTATTCGAGTGAAGATCGCCGCCGCGGCGAGCTTTACCGCCAGCGGGACGAAGCGGAAGCGCTGCGGAGCACCAGTGGCTCCTTGGAGGAGTTTTACGAGAACCTTAAGATGGAAGTCACCTTCGCTCCGTTGACAAAGGCCTCATTGCCACGTTCTGCGCAACTCACGCAAAAAACCAATCAATTCAACGTCACCACTTTACGGTATTCTGAAGCAGAATTGGCTGACCGAATGCGTCATCCCGACTGGCTTCTGACCAGCGTCTCCGTTCTCGATCGCTTTGGTGATAATGGCATCGTCGGGCTCTCGATGGCTCGCTTCCA
>Ga0187819_10002311_pt1 | contig 10084 bp, 7 predicted proteins | sample NC_wetland_sal_i_15_FD_132411 | JGI IMG/M metagenome (GOLD analysis project Ga0187819, IMG submission 132411) | Wetland sediment microbial communities from Neuse River Estuary, North Carolina, USA - SO4_4 | ecosystem: Environmental > Aquatic > Freshwater > Wetlands > Sediment | place: USA: North...
CACGAGACCGGTTCCGGCGAAGCGGGACTGTCGGCCTGGGCTGGCGATGCCGTGCCCGAGAAGTCGCCAGTGCCGGACCCTTTCACTCCCGAAGATGACGTGCATGGCCACGATTCCGCGGGTGCGCCGGGCAGCCAGGCCGCCGCTGCGGGCAGCCAGGCCGCCGCTCCGACTACCCGCGAGCCGCGGGTCGATGCTGCCCTGAAGCTGCTTGACAGGCTGCCCAGTCTGCCGGTGGTGGATCACCCCGAGCTTTTCGAGCAGGTACATGCCGAGCTCAGCGAGGTGCTCGGGGAGCTGGACTTTGGGGCAACCGGCGGCCCGCGCCAGGCGGACGGCTGAGAGGCTGACGTCAGTCCCGATGACCAGGAGGCTGCGGCTTGATGCAGAACTCGTCCGGCGGGGTCTTGCCAGGTCACGTGACCAGGCGGGCGACCTGATCGCGGCCGGGCGGGTGGCCGTGGCCGGCCAGACCGCGACAAAGGCAGCCTCGCAGGTATCGGTCGACAGCGCGATCACTGTCGAACGAGAAACCAGTCAGCCCAATTATGTGTCCAGGGGCGGCCAGAAGCTGGCTGGTGCGCTGGCCGCCTTCGACGGGCTGGCGGTGGCGGGCAAGCGCTGCCTGGATGCGGGCGCGTCCACTGGCGGGTTTACCGATGTGCTGCTCAGGGCGGGCGCCGCGCACGTGGTGGCTGTCGACGTGGGTTACGGCCAGCTGGCCTGGTCGCTGCGGACTGACCCCCGTGTCACGGTGTTCGATCGGGTCAACGTTCGCAGCCTGACCGCCGACCAGGTAGCCCCGGCCCCAGGGCTGGTAGTCGCCGACCTGTCCTTTATATCCCTGACCCTGGTGCTGCCGGCCCTGGTCGGCTGTGCCGCCCCTGACGCGGACTTCGTGCTGATGGTCAAGCCGCAGTTCGAGGTCGGCAGGGACATGGTTGGCGGCGGAGTCGTCAGAGACCCGCAGCTCCGGGCGTCCGCGGTCAGGACGGTCGCCGAGACCGCCGCCGGGCTCGGCCTAGGCGTTCTCGGCATCACGGCAAGCCCGCTGCCCGGACCATCCGGCAACGTGGAGTACTTCCTCTGGCTGCGCAGGGGAGCCGCACCACTCGACGAAGCGATGCTGATGCGCGCCATCGCGGCGGGGCCGCAGTGACCGGCGGGGCCGCAGTGACCGGCGGGGCCGCAGTGACCGGCGGGGCCGCAGTGACCAGCGGGGCCGCAGCGACCGGCCAGGGCGGCGAGGCCGCACTGACCGGCCACAGCGACAGCGGCAGCGGCGCCGAACGGCACATGCTGCTCCTCGCGCACACCGGCAGGCCGGCGGCCGTTCAGGTGGCAAGGGCGCTCCTCGCCAAACTGACAGCCGCTGGCGTCGGGGTCCGGGTGCTCGATTCCGAGGCCGCCGATCTCGGCTGCGCACCCACGGCGGTGCTGCCACTGTCCAAGGCTGCTGCGGACGGAGCTGAGATGGTTCTGGTCGTCGGCGGCGACGGTACCTTGCTGCGCGCGGCGGAGTTGGCCAGGCCGGCTGGCGTGCCGCTGCTCGGCGTCAACCTAGGTCACGTTGGCTTCCTCGCCGAAGCCGAGCCGGAGGACCTGTCGGCGGTGGTCGACAGCGTGGTCGCGCGGAATTATCAGGTCGAGCAGCGGATGACCGTCGACGTCACGGTCCGGTTCAATGGCCGAGACACCGAGGCGACCTGGGCGCTGAATGAGGCGACCGTGGAAAAGGCGGCCAGGGATCGGATGCTTGACCTGGTCACCGAGGTGGACGGGCGACCGCTATCCCGCTGGGGCTGTGACGGCGTGGTGTTCGCAACCCCGACCGGATCGACCGCCTATGCGTTCTCGGCCGGCGGCCCGGTGGTATGGCCGGAAGTTGAAGCTCTGCTCCTGGTGCCGATCTGCGCCCACGCACTCTTTGCCGGCCCGATGGTCGTTTCGCCGAGGTCGGTACTCGCGGCCGAGGTCATCGGAGCGGCAGGCGGCCAATCTGAGACGGCGGGTGCCGTTCTGTGGTGCGATGGGCGTCGTAAGGTCGACCTTCCGCCAGGGTCGCGAGTGGAGGTGCGGCGTGGCAGCTTGCCCGTTCTGCTTGCCCGGTTGCCTGCCGTCACGGGCGCTGAGGCCAGGATTGGCGCGCCGTTCACAGACAGGCTGGTGGCGAAGTTCGGCCTGCCGGTAGCCGGATGGCGCGGCCAGGGCGATGGCCGCAGGGCGGCACACGAGGCAGACGAGGAGCCAGGCGGCCATGCTTGAGGAAGTGCGGATCACCGGACTCGGGGTGATCGACGAGGCAGTGCTCGAGCTGTCCCCGGGTTTCAACGTGGTCACCGGCGAGACGGGCGCCGGCAAGACCATGGTGGTATCAGGGCTCGGCCTGCTGTTCGGCGGACGCGCGGACCCGGCCAGGGTGCGGCCAGGCAATGAGCGGGCCGTGGTCGAGGGCCGGCTGCGGGTGGAGCCGGGTGGCAACGTGGCCCGGCAGGTTAATGAGTCAGGCGGCGACCTGGATGACGACGGCAGCGCGCTGATCTTGATGCGATCGGTGAGCGCAGAGGGCCGGTCCCGCGCGACGGCCGGCGGTCGCTCCGTTCCGGTATCGCTGCTTACCTACCTGGCCGAGGACCTGGTCGCCGTGCACGGCCAAGCCGATCAGCAGCAACTGCTACGGCCCGGCCGGCAGCGACAGGCGCTCGACAGGTTCAGCGGACCGGAGTTCGGCGAACTGCTGGCGGCCTACCAGCGCGCCTACCACCGCCACCAGGAAGTCAGGTCCGAGCTTGACGAGCTGACGACGAAGGCACTACAGCGAATGCGCGAGGCGGAAGACCTGCGGCGCGGCCTGGATGAGATCCAGCGCGCTGAACCCGCCGAGGGCGAAGACATCGAGCTGGTGGCAGAGGAGGAGCGACTGGCCAACGCCGATGCGCTGCATGCCGCCGCGACCACCGCGCACGAGGCGCTGGTCGGTGACCCCGCTAGCGGCAGTTACGACGCGGCCGATGTGACCAGTCTGCTCGCCGCGGCCAGGTCGGCGCTTGAGGCGGCCGCCCAGCACGACCCGATTCTCGCGGCGCTGGCCGGCCGGGTGGGCGAGGCGGCCTACTTGCTGGCCGACGTGGCCGCGGAGCTGGCCTCCTACGTGCAGTCGGTCGAAGCCGATCCCATCCGGCTTGCCGTCGTGCAGGAACGCAGGGCCGAGCTGACCCGGCTGGTACGCGCCTACGGATCGGGCCTTCCCGGCGACCCTGTTGGCGGCGAGCTGGCAGCCGTACTGACCTGGGCGAAGTCTGCGGGCTCGCGACTGGCCGAACTCGACAGCGATGAGGAAAAGATCGGCACGCTTGAGCAGCAAGAGGCCGAGCTCGCTGGCACGGTCGCCGATCTGGCAGGGCAGCTCACGGCCGCCCGCATGCAGACCGCGAGCCGGTTCGCCGAACAGGTAACCGCGGAGCTGACCGCCCTGGCCATGCCGCACGCCAAGGTGGTCGTGGCCGTGACCCCGGCCCAGGGCTACGGCCCATATGGTGCAGACGAGGTAGAGATAAGGCTGTCCGCCCCTTCGGGCGCGCCCGCGCTGCCGCTGCACAAGGGCGCGTCAGGGGGTGAGCTTTCCCGGATCATGCTGGCTATCGAGGTGGTGTTCGCCGGTGCCGACCCGGTGCCGACCTTCGTCTTCGACGAGGTCGATGCCGGAGTCGGGGGGAAGGCGGCGGTAGAGATCGGCCGACGGCTTGCCAGGCTCGCCAGGATGGCCCAGGTGATCGTGGTAACGCATCTGCCTCAGGTCGCGGCGTTCGCCGACACGCACCTGGTGGTGGAGAAGACCAGCGACGGATCGGTGGTCCGCAGCGGGATCACCAGGCTCGACGAGGCAGGCCGGGTTCGCGAGCTATCCCGGATGCTGGCGGGCCTTGAAGACTCCGAGTTCGGCCGGGCACATGCCAGCGAGTTGCTGGACGCCGCTGCGACCGAGCGCGCCGAGCGTGCCGGGTGATCGCACCACTGGCCAGTTAGCCTGCGCAGATCTGGCAAAATGGCTAGTCAATGAGGGTGCCGAGCCGAGGTCTCACGTCGACTCGCCGGGCTAGGTCGAAGGACCAGCCCGGGGTGTGGGGCACCGCTCGCCTTGACCGGCGGACGAAAAACCTGACCAAGCGCCTGAAGCCGGGCGACGTCGCGGTCATAGATCACGCCGACCTGGACCGCGTCAGCGCCGACGCGCTGATCCGATGCCAGGTCTCGGCCGTGATCAACGTGGCGCAGAGCATCAGCGGCAGGTACCCGAATCAAGGACCGCAACTGCTGGTGGAGGCGGGCATCCCGCTGGTCGACGACGTAGGGCCAGACGTGTTTTCCCTGGTCAGCGAGGGCCAGAAGGTCCGGCTCGATGGTGAGACGCTGTACAAGGAAGATGCCATCGTCGCCAAGGGGACGCGGCAGACAGCCGAGCTCGTGGCCGGTGTGACGGCAGCAGCCAAGGAGCGGCTGGCCGAGCAGCTCAAGGCCTTCGTCTCCAACACCTTCGAGTACATCGGCCGGGATTCGAACCTGCTGGTCGAGGGCATCGAGATGCCCGAGCTGCGGACCAGGCTGGCCGGGCGGCATGTCCTGGTGGTCGCGCGGGGCTACCGCTATCACGAGGACCTGCAGGCGCTGCGTGCCTACATCAGGGAATTCAAGCCGGTCATGATCGGCGTTGACGGCGGTGCCAACGCGCTGATCGAAGCGGGTTACTGGCCGGACATGATCGTCGGAGACATGGACTCGGTGTCCGACAAGGCGCTGAAATCGGGTGCCGAGATCGTGGTGCACGCCTACCGGAACGGTCATGCTCCCGGGCTGCCGCGGGTCCAGGACCTGGGCGTGAGGTCGGTCACCTTGCCAGGCGACGGGACCAGCGAAGATGTCGCGGTGCTGCTGGCTGATGAGGCAGGGGCGAGCCTGATCGTCACCGTAGGCATGCGATTCGGGCTGGTAGAGTTCCTCGACAAGGGCCGGTCAGGCATGGCAAGCGCAGTGCTGACCCGGATCCGGGTGGGCGACAAGATCGTCGATGCCAAGGGCGTGAGCCGGCTGTTCCAGAGCCGGATCTCTGGCAAGTCACTCATTCTGCTGGCCGTCGCGGCGCTGGTACCGATCCTTGCACTGGCGGCGACGCCCGTGGGCGGGGTTGTTCTGGGATACCTCGGCGTGCCGTTGCGCGCGCTGTGGTACTGGCTAACTGGACTGTTCTAGTGATCGATTTCAGGTATCACCTGGTCTCCATCATCGCCGTCTTCCTCGCGCTGGCCATTGGCCTCGCCGTGGGCGCCACCTCTCTCGGCGGGGCTACCGTGGCGGCCCTGCAGACGGCCGAGCGGGTGCTCACGCATACCAATGAAGCCCTGAGCAAGGACAAGCAGGCGCTCATCCAGCAGGTCAATGCTGATCAGGCATTCGCCCAGGCGGGCTCGGGCCGGCTGCTCAGCGGGCTGCTGACCGGCCGGACCGTGGTCCTTGTCATCGCCCAGGGCGCCGATAACAAGGTGGTCACCGGAGTGACCACGTCGCTGCGGCAGGCTGGTGCGACCGTGACCGGCCAGGTGACGCTGAACCAGGCATTCCTCGACACCAGCGGGCCCACCGAGGGCACGCTGACGCAACTCGCCCAGCGGCTGGAGACGACCGCGCGAGTAACGCTGCCGGCCTCGTCGGCTGGCTCGCCGGTGGCCGGCCAGCAGGCCGCCGCCACTGTCCTGGCGGCAGCGATCCTCGACAAGGGCACGCCCTTGCCCGCTGCCAACAGCGCGTCCGTCCTGAACGGCTTCGGGCCAGGCGGATTCCTGTCCATCAGCGGCCCGAACGGGAGCACGACCGTGGCGCCCGCTGATCTTGCTGTCTTGGTTGTGCCGAGCGGACCACCGTCGCCAGGAGTCGCTGGCACCAATGCCAGCCTGGCGCTGGTCGCCGTCGCCCACCAGCTGCAGGCGGCCGGCCGCGGAACGGTCATGGCGGGCGGCGTCGGCTCCATCGCCAGCGGTAGCCCGATCAGCGCCGAGGACAACGCTGGCCAGGTCACCACGGTCGACAACGCGGACACCGAGATCGGGCAGATCATCGTGGCGCAGGTGCTCTGGCGCCTGCTGAACGGAAAGGCGCCGGGTCAGTACGGCGTCGGACCGGGCGCAGCGCCGAGTCCTGCTCCCACGCCTAGCCAGACGCCGACATCGAGCGCGAACGCGACACCAACACCGACGGCATCGACCGGAGGCCACAAGTGAGGGCTGCGACTGCGCGGTCAGCGGCGGTAGCCGCGGCGGCGGCCGGGCTGTCCTACGCCGTGCTGCGAGCGCGTCCGCCGGGCGGCAGCAAGCCGTGGACTCGCACCAACCACCGCGGCGAGCCGGTCACCTTGCTTGAAGGCCCGGCTGTCGCGATCGGCGGCCTGGCCGGCGCGCTGGCCGGCGGTGGAGCCAGCCGCGAACGGGCCGCGATGGTCATCGCCGCGACCGGTGCGGCCGCCTTCGGTGGTTACGACGATCTTTCCGGGAACGGTGCCAACCGGGGATTCCGCGGGCACATCGGCGCGCTGCGCAACGGCGAACTGACGACCGGTGCGGTCAAGATCGCCGGGATCGGCGCCGCCGGGCTAGCGGCCGCGATCGTCGCCGGAAAAGGTGACCAGTCAAGCGGCCCGCGCGGCGGCCCGGCGGGACTCGCCGCGGCTGACCTGATCATCAACGCCGGGCTGGTGGCTGGTGGAGCCAACCTGATCAACCTGTTCGACTTGCGGCCGGGCCGGGCCATCAAGGTGGTCATCGGAGCGGGCGGCTTGCTCGCGGCCGCACCGGGCGACGGCGCCGCCTGCGCCGCGCCGCTGGCCGCGGCGGCCGCATTGCTGCCGGAGGACCTGGGCGAGCGGTCGATGCTCGGAGACGCTGGCGCGAACGCGCTCGGCGCGATGCTCGGGGTCGCCGCCACCTCGCTCAGCCGGCGGAACCGGCTGGCCGCCCTCACGGTTATCGTCGGGCTGACTGCGGCAAGCGAGGTCGTCAGCTTTACCCGGGTCATTGAGCGCACCGGCCCGTTGCGCTGGCTGGACATGCTCGGCCGCAGGCCGGTCGCGGCGCCTGCGTCGTCTGCCCCGGCCCCGGCCGCGTCGGCGAACGGCGCGTCCGCCCCGGCCGCGGCTGGATCCCCCGAGCGACCCTCGGTCGGATCTCTGGCCGAACCCGCGGCCGGAACTCCGGCGGGACCCCGAGTGGCCGGAACTCCGGCGGGACCTCCGGCCGGAACCCGGTGACCGGGCCGGCCGTTCCGGTCACGCAGGACGGGCGGGGCCCAAGTCCCCGGCGGCAGGCCGGATTGGGAATCGGCCGGGCCGCAGCGCTGATCGCCTCGCTCACCGTGGTTGCCCGGCTGCTCGGCCTGGTACGTACCGTCGTATTCGCGAAGACCGTTGGCGCCACCTGCCTGGGTACCGCGTATATCACCGCGAACCAGATGCCCAACATCGTCTACGACGTCGTCCTCGGCGGGGCACTGACCAGCGTCATGGTGCCGGTCCTGGCCAGGCCGGCGGAAAGGTCGACGACAGACCCGGACGCGCTGGCAGAGGTCTCGCAGACCTCCTCGGCCCTGCTGACCTGGACCGTGGTAATACTGGTGCCGGTCAGCCTGGTGATTGCGCTAGCGGCAAGTCCGGTGGCCGGCCTGCTCAATCCTGCGAACGGGCGGGCAGGCTGCTCGCAGGCACACCTGGTCACCGTCACCGGGAACATGCTCGCCGTGTTCGCGCCGCAGATCTTGCTCTACGGCCTCGCCGTCGTGCTTTATGGCGTCCTGCAGGCACACCGGCGGTTCGCCGCGCCGGCCCTGGCACCGGTGATCTCCAGTTTCGTGGTGATCGCCGCTTACCTTGTCTTCGTGCCGTTCGGTGGCAAGTACGTCAACGACCTGTCCAGGCTGCCCGTCGGCGCAGAGCTGATCCTGTCCGTCGGCACGACGCTTGGAGTGGCCGCTCTCCTGCTGACCGCCGTGGTGCCGGCCTGGCGGCTGCGCGTCCGGCTGCGCCCGACGCTAAGGTTTCCGGCTGGCATCGGCCGCCGGGCTGGCGGCCTGGCGGCCTACGGGATCATCGCGCTGCTGGCCCAGGATGCCTCGTTGCTCGTGGTGATCGTGCTGGCCAACGGGCACGGCTCGCATGCCTCCATCGTGCTCTACCAGTACGGTTGGCAGGTCTTCGAGGCCCTCTACGCCGTGCTGGCAATATCCATCGCGATCAGCGCATTCCCCGAGCTCTCCGTGCGCGAGGGGGCTGAGTTCGACAAGACCGCCGCCGGGTCTATCCGGGCCGTGCTGCTGATGTCCCTGCTCGGGACCGCGCTGCTGCTCGCGGTCGCCGTGCCGGCCGCTCATTTCCTGGCCAGCAGGGCTGACCAGGTACCTCGGCTGGCGGCGGGCCTCGCGCTGTTCGCGCCTGGCCTGGCCGGTTACGGATTGGTCGCGTGCCTGTCCAGGGTGCTGCTGGCATCAGGCCGGAATAGGGTTGCCGCGGTGACGGTGGGCGGCGGCTGGCTGCTTGTCATCGCCGCGGACATCGTGCTGGTCTGGCTGGCTCCCGGCCCTTGGGTGGTGGCGATGCTGGCACTCGGCAACACCATCGGGCTGACTGTCGCCGGCCTGGCGCTGCTGATCACGGTCCGGCGGGAACGCGGTGCCGGTGCACTGGCAGGCGTTGCGAGAGCGGCGGTGTCCGGCCTGGCCGCGGCGGCGGCCGGGGCCGGCGCGGGGGCTGCGGTCGCCGCGGCCCTGCCGTCGGCTGGGCCGGAATTGTAGGCTTTCGTAGCCTTGCTCGCCGCCGTCTGCGCGCTGGCGGTCTTCGCGATAGTCGCTTTCTTCCTGGACCGCAGCAAACTGCGCGAGGCGCTGGCCAGCGTGCGCCGCGCTGTCCTGCGGTGACACGGGTGATAGCAGTGACACGGGTGACAGAGTGACACGAGTGCCATGAGTGACAGCGGTGACACGGGTGACAACGGTGAGACAGTGACAGCGGCCGGACACGCCGCAATGCGGATCGCCTTCGTGCTCGGCTCGGCGACCGGCGGCACCGCTCGCCACGTCGCCGTGCTCGCCGCAGGCTGCCGCGACGCCGGGCTGGCGGTGAGCGCATTCGGCCCGCCCGAAGCTGCCGGTTTGTTCGGTACCGGCATCGAGTTCAGCCAGGTCCGCATCGGTGACCGGCCGCGGCCGGCCAGTGACGCCGTCGCCATCGGCCGGCTCCGGGCCGGCCTGCGCAAGTGGCGTGCCGAGGTGGTGCACGCACACGGAGTACGGGCCGGCGCGTTCGCCGCACTGGCGATGCTCGGGATCGGCCGCTCTGGCCGGCCCGCCCTGGTAGTCACCGTGCACAACGCGCCGCCGGACGGCCGGGCAGCCAGGCTCAGCTACGGGTTGCTCGAGCGAATCTGCGCCGGGCGTGCCGACGTCATCCTGTGCGCGTCAGCAGATCTGCGGACGCGACTGCGCGCACTTGGCGCGGCTGACGCAGAGCAGTTCGACGTGCCTGCCGTGCTGGCACAGCCGCCGACCGACGCCGAGATAGCCAAGGCCAGGGCAGACATCGGCGCGAACGGCCGGCCCGTCGTGCTTGCCGTGGCCAGGCTCGCCCCGCAGAAGGCACTTGACGTGCTCGTCGATGCGGCCGCGTGCTGGCGTGACCGCAAGCCAGAGCCGCTCGCCGTCATCGCGGGCGACGGTCCGCTCCGCACCGCGCTGGCCGGCCAGGCCCGCCGCGTCGGCGCTGACGTTCGGCTGCTCGGAGCCCGCGACGACGTGCTCGCGCTGCTGGCCGTGGCCGACGTCGTGGTCGTCTGCGGCCGCTGGGAGGCCCGATCGCTGGTGCTGCAGGAGGCAATGCGAGCGGGCCGGCCGATCGTCGCCACACGCGTTGGCGGCACGCCCGGGCTAACCGGGGCCGAGGCTGCGATGCTGGTCCCGGCCGGAAGCCCGGCGGCGCTCGCGACGGCGGTTGCCGCCGTGCTCGATGATCAGCCGCTGGCCGGCCGGCTCGGTCTGGCGGCCCGCAGCCGGA
>Ga0187819_10002312_pt1 | contig 10082 bp, 11 predicted proteins | sample NC_wetland_sal_i_15_FD_132411 | JGI IMG/M metagenome (GOLD analysis project Ga0187819, IMG submission 132411) | Wetland sediment microbial communities from Neuse River Estuary, North Carolina, USA - SO4_4 | ecosystem: Environmental > Aquatic > Freshwater > Wetlands > Sediment | place: USA...
ACCGGCGTCGAGACGGCCGCAACCGCGCCATCAAAGACAAATTGGAAGAGCCGTACAACCTGCGCGACGCCTTGTGGGCGGCCTCGATGTTGCATTTGTTTCAGCGCTGGGGCGACAAGGTCACCATGGCCAACCTGGCGCAGATGGTGAACGTGATCGCGCCCATTCACACGAGCAAGCAGGGCCTGTATCTCGAGCCGATTTTTTTTCCGATGGAACTATATCGGGCGCACTCGGGCGATCGCGTGGTTCACGCCTGGGCCGACGGGCCGGGTTACGATTCCACGAGCGCGGGCCACATGCCGTATCTCGACATCTGCGCCACGCTCGGACCGGGGCGTCTGGCGATTGGTGTGGTGAACCGGCACAAGGACCGGGCGCTCGGCGCGCAGTTCGACATCGCGGGCGCCAAGCCGGCACGCGCGGGCAAGATTTACGCGATCAATGGCCCGTCGCCGGACGCCGCGAACTCCTTCGAGCAGCCTAACATCGTGGCCACGACGGCGCGCGAGTACGCGGATTTCAGCGCGCAGTTTACTTTCGAATTTCCGGCGCACTCGGTGACGATGCTGGAAATTGGAGTGTAGAGCAACCCTGCTCCTGGCGGAGATCTGCTATCATCCCGAAATGGCGGATTCTGCCTGCGTGCCGGGTCTTGCTGCTGCCCTCCCGGCCACCACGGATGCTCCCCGGCACAGTGCGCTGGTTCGCGTCACTCACTGGGTCACCGCGCTGTGCTTCTTTGCCCTTCTCGTGAGCGGAATTGAAATTGTCATCTCTCATCCGCGCTTCTATTGGGGCGAGACCGGCAACATATTCACTCCGCCATTGTTCGTTCTGCCGATCCCGGCCTCGCGGTCATCCGTACCGACCGGCTACGGGTTCGTGCTGCCGGACCAGAACGGCTGGAGCCGCTATCTTCACTTTCAAACCGCCTGGGTTGCGGTATTGACCGGCTTGCTGTACGCAGTCTACGGCCTGCTCTCCGGGCACTTTCGGAGGAACTTGATCCCGGCCGGGGCCGATCTCTCGTGGCGGGCGCTCTCCAGAGAAATGGCCAACCGTCTGCGCTTCAAGCCGCCGGGTGAAGCAGAAGCCTGGTCCTATAACGTGCTCCAAAGGCTCACCTACCTGCTGGTGATCTTCGTTCTGTTCCCTTTGGTGATCTGGACGGGCTTGGCGATGTCTCCCGCCATCGCGTCCGCGTTTCCCTTCGCCGTCACTGCGTTCGGAGGCCAGCAATCCGCACGCACGATTCATTTCTTCGTCTCCGTGTTTCTTGTGCTCTTCCTACTGGTGCACATCGGGATGGTTTGTCTTGCCGGATTCAGAAATCGCATGCGAGCCATGATCACGGGGCGCATCGCTCACAATAAGGAGCACCGATGAGCAACCTCTCACGCCGCAAACTGATTTCCACCGGGCTTTGGGCGACGGCGGGCGCATCCGGTGTGGCCGTGGCCGCCGGTCTGGCGGAACGATACGGCCTGCTCGCGCCCGATCACGGAGGCATCTACGGCCCCGGCGCAGCGCTGACTTATGCGGCCCAGCGGCTGCTAACGCGCCACTCGTTGGCCCGTGAGTTCCCGCGCAGCCAGATTTCGAAGGTTCCGTTCGCCAACCCCACGGATCCGCAGGGTCCAGCCTACGAACGCCTGAAAGCGGGAGGTTTCGTGGACTGGCGGCTCGCCGTCGACGGTATGGTCGCCCGCCCCGTCTCGTTGTCGCTCGCCGAACTCAGGAGTTATCCCTCCCGCAGCCAGATCACGCACCTGGCCTGCGAAGAGGGCTGGTCTTTTATTGCGGAGTGGATCGGGGTGCCTCTGTCCCATGTCTTGAACGTCGTGGGAATCCTCCCGCAAGCCAGGTATGTTGTCTATTTCTCCCTACAGAAGGGCTGGTGGGACAGCATCGATATGGCCGACGCGTTGCACCCTCAGACCCTCTTAACTTACGGGATGAATGGCGGTGAGCTTCCCGTGGGCCACGGCGGTCCCCTTCGTCTGCGTGTCCCGCGCCAGCTCGGCTACAAGAACGTGAAATATATCACCCGCCTGACGGTAACCGATAACCTGAAAGGGTTCGGCAAGGGCTTGGGCTCCGCCTCGCCGGAAGTTGGCTATTCCTGGTACGCCGGCATCTGAAGGCACGAGCGCGAATCAGCGCGGGCGGACACCCCTGACCTGATTCCGCGGCTGGGGATCGGGCGCTGCGTGCGCAGTTCGAAGTGCTGGGCACCAAACCGCCGCGCTCCGGCAAGGTCTACACCATCAAGGGCCCGTCACCGGACGCCGCGAACTCCTTCGAGCAGCCGAACGTCGTGGCGACCACGGCACGCGATTACGAAAATTGACGCTGTAGCGCAGGCTCACGCCTGCTTTTGGCAGGAACCTGCGGCTTTTTTGCCGTGATCGACCAAAAAGCCGCAGGTCTCCCCGCAAACCCCGCGAGTAGGCCTGCGCTACCGGTTATCTAAAGCCGCCGTTTATCAAGCATGGCCCTGTCTCGCTTTTGCCTGCGTCGACGGCAAAAAACCGTTACTTTAATCTCTTTGCGATTTCCTCCCAGTTCACTACGTTCCACCAGGCGGTGATGTACTCGGGACGGCGGTTTTGATACTTCAAATAGTACGCGTGTTCCCAGACGTCCAGGCCCATCACCGGGAATTTGCCTTCCATGACGGGACTGTCCTGGTTGGCGGTTGAGTAGATATCGAGTTTGCCCGAGCCGTCTTTCACCAGCCACGCCCATCCGGAGCCGAAACGCGTCGTCGCAGCCGCGTTGAACTTCTCTTTGAACTGATCAAAGCTGCCGAAAGTGCTCTTAATCGCATCGGCGAGCACACCGGAGGGCTGTCCGCCGCCCTTGGGGCTCATGATGGTCCAGAACATGGAATGGTTGATGTGGCCGCCGCCGTTGTTGCGGACCGCCGTCTTGATGTTGTCGGGCACGATGGCGCAGTTGTTGGCGAGCAGTTCTTCAACCGTCTTGCCAGCCAGGTTGGGCGCGGACTCGAGCGCCTTGTTGAGATTCGTCACATAGGCGCCGTGATGTTTGTCGTGATGGATCTCCATCGTCATCTTGTCGATATGAGGCTCCAGAGCGTCAGCAGCGTACGGTAGGGGTGGCACTGAAAATGGCATTTCGCCTCCTTATTGAACTAGAATTCGCGGTGCTACCCGTGCGCTCCGCCGGCCCGTTCAAAGGCGTCGGCCAGCCGGAACATCCGGGTCTCGTCAAAATGTCTGGCCAGGATCTGCATCCCGACCGGAAGTCCTTCCGTGGTTTTCCCGCACGGCACACTCATGCACGGGACGCCCGCCAAGTCACCGGTGATGGTGTAGATATCGGAAAGGTACATGGCCAGCGGGTCATCAATTTTCTCGCCGATCTTGAACGCTGGAAACGGCGAAACGGGCGCAACGATGGCGTCCACTTCGGAAAACGCGTTTGTGAAATCTCTCGCGATCAACGAGCGCACCTTCTGGGCTTTCAAATAATACGCATCGTAATACCCGGAACTCAGCACGTAGGTGCCCAGCATGATGCGGCGCTTGCATTCCGCGCCGAAGCCCTCGCCGCGTGTGTTCCGGTACATGTCGCTCAGCGTCGCGGAAGAGCTCGATCGAAATGTATAGCGCACGCCATCATAGCGCGCCAGGTTCGAGCTGGCCTCGGCGGTAGCAATCACGTAGTAGCAGTCGATTGCGTAGTCCGTTGCGGGCAGGCTGATGTCCCGAACTTCACAACCCAGCTTTTTCAGCGTGTCCACGGCGCGAGCAATCAGGCCGCCCGTCTCACTCGTCAAATCCTTTAGATACTCGCGGGGCAGGCCGAGCTTCAAACCTTTTACGTCTCCGTCCAGATGTGCGAGATAGTCCGGAACGGGCGCCTCGGCCGAGGTGGAATCGAGCGGATCACGGCCGGCAATCACCTGCAACAACAGCGCCGCATCGCGAACACTTCTGCCAAAGGGCCCGATGTGATCGAGCGAACTGGCGAAGGCCGTCAGGCCGTAGCGCGAAACACGGCCGTAGGTCGGCGTCACGCCCACCACGCCGCAGAACGACGCCGGCTGGCGGATAGATCCGCCGGTATCGGAGCCCAGCGCTACCACGGCCGTGCCTTGCGCCACGGCGGCCGCCGAGCCACCGCTGGAACCGCCAGGCACACGATCGGGAGCATGTGGATTGCGCACCGGTCCGAAGGCGGAGTTCTCCGTCGACGAGCCCATGGCGAATTCGTCGCAATTGGTCTTGCCCAGAATGATGCCGCCCGCCGCTTCCAGCCGCTCGACCGCTGTCGCATCATAGGGCGGAATGTATTTGGCCAGAAGTTTCGAGCCGCAGGTGGTGCGCAAGCCCTTGGTGACGATCACGTCCTTCACTGCGACGGGCACGCCCGCAAGCGGCCCTGGGTCTTCGCCGCGCGCGAGCTTCTCATCCACGCGCCGCGCAGCTTCGAGCGCGCGATCCTCAGCGAAAGTCAGATACGCGTTGGTTTTGGGATTCTCTTCGCGCGCGAACCGCAGCGCGGCGGTGGCTAGCTCGACACTGCTGAATTCCCGCCTGCGCAGGCCGTCGCGAACTTGATCGATGGTCAGCGAAACAATATCCATCGGACTGTCAGCGCTTGATCACTTCGGGCACTTTGAAATAGCCGGAGCCGGAGAACGGCGCGTTCGCCAGCGCCGCCTGGCTACCGAGGCCCGGCCGCTCGCGATCGGGACGCAAAGTTGCCGTCTCTTCGGCTTCGTACAGCACTTGTGCCATGGGCTCCACGTTGGATGTATCAATTTCCTTGAGCCGGTCCACGTGAACCAGGATCTCATCCAAATCCGCTTGAAATTTTCGCACCTCTTCTTCGGTGAGTCTCAGATTGGCGAGATCCGCCACGTAGCGGACTTCATCCTCGGTGATCTTCAAGCCAGTTCCCTCTTGCGCGAGGCTTTGTAGATATTGCGGAGAACGGGATCGCCGATGCCATCGGCCTCGTCGGCCCCGGTCATCGAATGCAGCGCGCGCACCGGGCCCAAGCGTGGAGGCGCAACCCGAAACTCGATATCCTCGACGAGCCCAGCGCCGACGCTTTCCTCGATCTTGCGCCGGATCTGGTGCCGCAGCACGAACAGTTGCCGCTGCCAGACGGCGTCCTCCACTTCCACCACGAGGCGAGCGCGCACCATCTTCACGGCGCGGGAATGCGCGGCGATCTTCTTGCCCACCGCATTCGCCCACACCGCGCACACCATACCTTCCTGCGTGACGGTTCCATCGGGAAGGTTCAATTTCCCCAGAACCCTGCTGGCGCGTTCCATGTTGGCCGGAATGAGACATTCTAACATGCGGCGTGTGCTAGACTGGTCGCAAATTTTCGCCCGGAGAGTCGATGCGTGCGCATCCGTAATTTCTCTCACCTTTGCTGGCTGCTGATGGTGGTGGCGCTGGTTGCGGATGAACGTGCGGATCTCTCATACCGCGAGCAGATCCGGAAATGGCGCGCAGACTACGAGGCGGAACTCAAGCAAGACAACGGATGGCTGACGCTGACCGGGCTCTATTGGCTAAAGGAGGGCGAGAACCGTTTCGGTGCGGGCTCAAACGACGAAATCAGGCTGCCGGAAGGCTCCGCGCCGGCGGATGCCGGATGTTTCTTGTTTCACAATGGCGAGATTCGGCTGCGGGTGAACTCCGGCGTGGCACTGATGCTAAACGGCGCTGTTGTTTCGGCCGAGACCTCGCTGCAGCCGGATTCGGCCGGCCAGCCCGATCGCATCACGCTGGGCCGTTTGAGCATGATCGCGATTCAGCGCGGCAGCCGCTATGGGATGCGGCTGTGGGACAACGCCAGCGCGGTGCGGCGCGATTTCCAGGGCACGCACTGGTTTCCCGTGAAGGAATCCTATCGAATCACAGCGAAATTCATCTCCTATCCGCAACCCAAGATGATTCCCATACTCAACATCCTCGGCGACACGGAACCGAGCCCCAGCCCGGGTTACGCCGAGTTTGAAATCAACGGCAAAGAGTGCCGCCTGGAACCGTTGCTCGAAGGCGATCAGTTGTTCTTCCTGTTCAAAGATGCAACCAGCGGAAAGCAAACGTACCCCGCCGGGCGATTTCTATACGCGGGGCTGGCCAAAGACGGGAGAGTGATTCTGGATTTCAATCAGGCGCATAATCCGCCGTGCGCGTTCACAGCCTACGCCACGTGCCCCCTGCCGCCGAGACAGAATCACCTGCAAGTATCCATCGAGGCGGGTGAGCTGAATCACGAGCATCCGGCCAAGTAATGTTAGTCCTGGCTTCGCGGTCTCCGCGCCGCAGCGAGATTCTGCGGCAGGCCGGCATTCCGTTCGAGGTGAGGGCGGCCGACGTGGACGAGAGGGTACTCCCCGGTGAGGCGGTGGAGGACTACATCCGGCGAGTCGCCGAGCAGAAGGCCATGGCGGTCGAAGTGGCACTTGGGGACACCGTTCTGAGCGCCGACACGGTGGTCGTCATCGGCGGAGAAATTCTTGGCAAGCCAAGGGACCCGGCCGACGCCGTGTGCATGCTGGAACGGCTTGCCGGCCGGGAGCACGAAGTGATCACCGGTGTCTGCCTCCAGCGAGGCCGGGAACTGCTGTATGACCGGGCCATCACCCGCGTTTGGTTCAAGCCGCTCACGCGCGAAGAAATCGAAGCGTACGTGGCCAGCGGCGAGCCCATGGACAAAGCCGGCGCCTACGCGATCCAGGGCCTGGCAGCGAAGTTCATTGAGCGCATCGAAGGATCCTATACAAATGTTGTCGGACTCCCCATCGAGTTGGTGACCAAACTTCTGCCCGATTTGACCGCGCGACCGTAGCGGCGGCCGTGTGACACAATGGCCACGAGAGACCTGTGGCCACCCAGATCGATTCCAGCAAGACGGCCGGACTCCTGCGCCAACTTGGGTTCGTCAGCGCGACCGCGCTGGTGGTTTCCAACATGGTCGGCACCGGCATCTTCGCCACCACCGGCTTCATGGCGGGCGATCTGGGCAGCGCGAAATTAATCCTGCTGGCCTGGTTGGCGGGCGCGGTGTTTGCGCTGTGTGGCGCCCTCAGTTACTCCGAACTAGGCATGAATTTCCCGAGTTCGGGCGGCGAATATGTCTATCTCACGCGCGCATTCGGACCCACATGGGGCTTCATGACGGGCTGGGTCTCATTTTTCGCCGGTTTTTCCGCGCCCATCGCGGCCGCCGCGCTGGCCTTCGCCGATTACGTGGGATATTTCTTTCCCGCGTTCAAGCAGGCCAACGCGCAATTCACCGTCGGTTCGGGAGCGTTTTCCTTCCGGTTTGGAGGCGCGCAATTTCTCGCGTCCGCATTGATTGCGGCGTTCACGGTTTTGAACTGTTTCGGCGTGGGCCGCACCGCGCGGGTGCAGAACGTGCTCACCGCAACCAAGCTGATCGTCATCACATCGTTCATCGTCGCCGGATTCGCGGCGGGCACCGGAAGTTGGGAACATTTCTCGCAACCCGCCGTGCGTACCTCCACCGAATCGATTCCCGTGCAGTTCATGATCAGCCTGCTCTGGGTCATGGTGGGATACAGCGGATGGAACGCCGCCACCTACGTGGCCGAGGAACTGAAGCAGCCGGAGCGCACGCTGCCTCTAGCGCTCGCTACCGGCACGGCCGTTGTGACCGCCCTGTATCTTGGGCTGAATCTCATCTTCATTTATTCCACGCCGCTCGAACAAATGAAAGGCGTGCTGGCCATCGGGTCATTAGCCGCATCGAACTTGTTTGGTGTGCAGATCGCGGGCACATTCGCGGCGCTGATGGCGATCTCCATCACCTCCACAGTCAATGCCATGGTGACTATCGGCCCGCGCGTGTATTACGCCATGGCGAAGAACCGCGCGTTCTTTAGCGCCGCGTCCGCGGTCCATCCGAAATGGCACACCCCCGTGATGGCGATCATCGCGCAGGGCATATGCTCCGTGCTGATGACCCTGACCCCGTTTCCGCAGCTTGTGATTTACATCGGCTTCAGCTTGACGTTTTTCACGGTGATGTCGGTCGTCAGCCTGTTTGTGTTCCGCCGCAATCCGTACTGGCAGAGGATGCGGCCCGTCAGCTTCGCCTTTCCGCTAATCCCCGGAGCCTACATTCTGGTGGGTGCGGCTATGATCGTCTACGGTGTCATCTGGCAGCCTAAGGCGTCATTGACGGCGTTGGCTACCATCGCGGCGGGAGCGGCGGTTTATCATTTCGGGGTGGCCGGGAAGTCAGGAGCGAGAAGTCCGGAGCAATAACGCTTGCGCAACCAGGCGCCACAATGGATTTGGGATTTGGGATTTGGGATTTGGGATTTGGGATTTGGGATTTGGTGGAGGGATACGCGGGCTGGGACTAAATCCTAAATCCCAAGTCCTAAATCCCGTCTTTTAGTTGGCCGCGTCTCCCCGGTGCAGCGCGCGAAATTCCTCGTCGATGGGTTTGCGGCCCGCGAATCCTTCGTGCATCCCGTGCCAGAAGCGGATTCCCGGCTCGCCGAGCTTCCAGCACAGGTACACTTCCTCGCCGCGAAACAGCGTGGTGAAGTCCACCAGCCCGATGTCGAGGTCCTTGATGATGCACCCCGATTCCTGAATCTTTTCGATGGCTGCGTTCAGGGCCCCAGCCGCGCGATTGCGCCGTTCTCTTTGACGCTGAACCTCGGCTCGGTCGATGAGCACGCCGCCCAGCATGATGATGCGCTGATTGATGGACTGGAGTTCGCGCTCCGCGAGCTCAAATTCCGGTTTGAGGGAGATGGCCTCGCGCAAGACGCTCTCAATCTCAGGCAGAAGGCTTTCGGCCTCCTGCAGCGTGAAGCGTCTCGCCATCGTTTGGCTCGCGACGCGCGCTAGACGCCCGAGACCTGAACAGAGACCGAGCGGCTGCGGGGACCGTCGAATTCCGCCAGGATGATGCTCTGCCAGGTACCCAGCAGCACGGTGGAATTGCGAACCTGCAGGCACAGGCTCTGTCCCATCAGCATGCCGCGCAGATGGGAGTCGGCATTCTTGCGCTCGCAGTCCGAGTACTGCGGATCATTGTGCCGCCAACCATTGTCCCGGATGACAAGCTCGTCCAGAAACGAGCGGACATCGTGCAGCAAGGCGTCCTGCCATTCGTTAATGAAGACGGCGGTCGTGGTGTGGAGGGATTGCAGGTGAACCAGCCCGTCGCGCACACCGCTCTTGCGCACGATCTCGTTGATCCGGTCGGTAATATTGATCAACTGCATGCGCTCGCTGGTGATCCAGTCCACGATGCGATTGAACATTTTGAAGCCGTCCTGTGCCGCCGGTTCCGGTCCGCTTTCCGGAATCAGCTCTTCCACGAGCTTTGTCTGTCGTATACTCATCGGCGCTCCTCTTTTCATGAGATCAATTCCCCTGGCTGCCGGTTCCAGGAAAGTGTAACGCAATGGAAATATTTCAGATTATACCAATGAGGCAAGTACTTCATCGAGTGAACCGCTTTGCAGTGCTGCTATTATGCACAACACCTGCGTTTCCCTGGGGATGCGTGGGGCATCGCACCGTGGCCCTGGTGGCGCTCGATCAGCTCACTCCGCGTGCGCGCGAGATGGCGGCCAGTTTGTTACAAGGTCAGCCTGCGGATCCCTCACTGCGCAATTTTTGCGGGCCCAGCGATCTGCCGCGATTTGTGGCCATGTCCACGTGGGCGGATGACATCCGTGAGAAGCGGAAGGAGACCGCGCCGTGGCACTTTATCGATGTGCCGCTGGGGGCTACCCGGGAACATGTCAACGACGCCTGCCCAGCCGCCACGGGATGCGTGACCAGCGCGATCCGCGGCCAGTTGGACGTGTTGCGATCCGATTCAGCCGGCAACGCGCAAAAGGCCGAAGCGCTCATGTTCGTGATCCACTTTGTGGGCGATCTGCATCAGCCGTTGCATGCCGCCGACAACAACGATCGCGGAGGAAATTGCGTGCCGGTGGCGTTCTTCGACCAGGAGCCGAAGGAATCGCACGCCGGTGAAAATTTCCGCCCAAACCTGCATGGAGTGTGGGATACCGATCTGGTGGAGCG
>Ga0187819_10002314_pt1 | contig 10075 bp, 16 predicted proteins | sample NC_wetland_sal_i_15_FD_132411 | JGI IMG/M metagenome (GOLD analysis project Ga0187819, IMG submission 132411) | Wetland sediment microbial communities from Neuse River Estuary, North Carolina, USA - SO4_4 | ecosystem: Environmental > Aquatic > Freshwater > Wetlands > Sediment | place: USA...
AATCCTCAAAATCGCCCGCCGCGCGGTATTAGGCGAAGAGAGGAACCCAGAACTATGGCAATCTCCAAGTACACGCTCTACAAGTACGTCAAGGTCGAAGGCACCTGGCGCTATTGCAAAGCTCCCTACCACGATAACGGCAAGATCAAGCCCGACATCGTTTTCGTGAACGTAAAAAAAGAGCTGCTAGAAAAACATACCGAAGGTCGCTACTACATGAGCCACAACGGCAAGTGGCATCGCTTGCCGCATGGAGACTCTCCTCGCAAACCCCCAGGTACGTCGCTGCAGGACCTCGTCGAAAAGCGCCCGAGGCCCTGCTTTTACCTTGCATCCAAAAGAAGCGCCCGACGGCGATCGTTACTACCTGTTGGACGCTTTTGCTGATTCGTTGTGTGGGGCGTTCTTCTGCAACACGCGGACAAGATGCTGTCCGGATTCGGGAATGGAGGCTTTTCCGCCTAGGACGATTTCCCTGGCTGTGATCTTGCGGCCATAGACATCCGCGCTGGCATCATTGTCTGGACGCAGCGAGGAACCTTCCAGGGAGATGCCGGCAAACAGACCGCGGGAGCGAGAGTAGCTCAGGATTTCCGCACGCATGTAGGCATCGGTATCCGCGGAAGCGTCGCGGCCCTTGGGGCCGGCCGCTGCGGATATATCGGCGCCGAGTTTAACTTTGCTGTCCAGAATCGAGGACGCACCCCTCTCGTTCATGACAAGGAGGACGAGATCCGTCGCTTCACCGCCGAGTTGAAATCCAATGCTGCCGCCCTCAAGCGCATACATGGCTGGAGCGCCCCACGGTCCCTTAAAATGCTCGCCCGTGCGGCAAACCATCGCTCCGCGGCCGTAATCGCCGCCGACGATGAATGCAGCCTTAAGTACGGATGGGAAAACGATGACGCACTCGGCTTTTTCGAGAAGTTCTTGCGGGATGTTGTCCGGCACATCCATCACTTCCTGCAAAACGGTTCCGGAATTTTCCAAACGTTCTTGTTCCTTGTTCGCAGCGAATACGGCAGTCGCGGCAAACAAGATGCAGACCCCAAGAGTCAATTTACGAAACATCGCGAACCTCCACTATCATCTTCCTAGTTGATGAACTTCGATTGGTACCGAGCTTTTCTTGAAGCGTTGTTGCTCAAACTTTCGGCTGGGAAACGCACAGTCAAAGATCTTCGAACGACTGAGTTACGCCTTTTGCTTCGCCCCGATGATGAGCAAAGCGGCCCCGCTGAGTAATGCCAATCCTCCGACAATCGGTGGAAGCGAGATGTGCTGCGTATCGTCCCTTGTGGCGTGAATCGGGCCCACATCGAGAACTTTTTCCTGGCGCGTATAGTTGAATCCCTGGTACACGAGGGCAAAAATCCCCAGAACCGCGAGCAGAATTCCCAGCATTGTGATCGATTTCATTTTTTCGCCTCAGTAATCAAGAAATCGTCTTTCGGCCCTGAATGACCTGGATCAGGAGGGTAACAACCGCCAGGACCAGCAAGATATGGATGAATCCGCCCATCGTGTAGGATGTAACGAGCCCAAGTAGCCACAACACAACCAAGACCACGAAAATTGTCCAGAGCATGTAGGTTTTCCTCCCCAAGAGGGTTCGACCCGGTTCGCTTCGGTCTCATTGCGAGGCCTTTTATCTGAAGGTCCTGGCTGATGGACGGCTTTATTTCTGCTGCTATTTCCTGTTTATGCTTTCCCCCAACAATTATCCTAGACCATATGAACTTCCGCGTCTGTTCACTTGTGCACAGTCTCCCATCTTGCCAGGAGATGCCATCGCGGCTCACGGTCTCGCGTAAGCTGCGATCAGGCGGCGGGAAAAGGCCATCATGCTCCGCGATGCAGGCCTGGCCCAGATTGCCACCTGCACGCTGGCACACCAGACAAGCAGCGCAGCAAGCCCTGCCAGGGCAAGAAGGAAGAACGCCACGCTAAACAAGGTCAGGGCAGCCAGAAGTTCGCGGACGTAGTAGGAGTACAGTCCAAGCCCCACGATCGTAACGATCAGTCCGCACGTGTAGTCTCTAATTTTAATTTCACGCAATGAATCCCCTTGTCTTGTTCGACTTGTACTTAAGGACTTATTCCAAACGCGGGAGGCGGGCCCATTCCGGCCCCGTCTGCGGCTTTCGCGACGGGGCCACATCTTGCGTCATGCAACACTCCGAGCTTGCGAAATGCCTTTGCTAGTCGTGATCTGGATGTTCATGGCGCCAATTCCAGTAGTTGGACTGTTCTCTCTTGCTGGCCCTTCTGAATTCGTGGGGCTTTTTGTGGTTGTTGGTCAGATAGACCCCCCAGGAGGCGTTCTCGCGATCATCCCAGTTGTGATAGTCCTTGTGGTGGGAATCATAGACTCGGACCTGAACTCCGTCATCATTCGGACCGGGGGCGGCAATCATTGTCATCGGCGCCGTAATGGCAGCTGCCAAGATTAGCGAACCGATGAAGCGGTTTCTTAAACGCATAATTTTTCCTCCAAGCGTGCATTGCAAACTCAGTCTGGATCGACAAGAAGTCGCGGCAATTTCATCGGGTCCTGATAGCCCCTGCCGTCCACAAACTTGTTATCGGCAGGAACACAATAGAGGCATGGAAGGCGAGTGTCTGTGCTCTTTTGCACGTATTACGAATAAAGCGGCTTCTGGCGGGCTGATGAGCAAAAAGAAGAAGTGGTGCGAAACGGCTTAGTCACACCAATACTGTACAGAACCGGGCCCGAAAGAGCCTCTCAGAATGAATCTGAGTCGATCAGGCCTAGCTGTTGTTTCGGGGTAATTTAGCTTGGCTGTTGCGACGAGCTTCGTTCGGTTCTACCGGTTTCGCCACGTTCCAAACATACAGGAAGCTTTGGTCGGTGGCCGTCGCCACATCGCGGCCGGATTTTCTGGTAGCGCGGTTCAGAGCGGATCGCACGTTCTCTTTGGTGTCGCCCAGTTCGGCCAGAGGGACTTTGAAGGCGACGCCTTCTCCAAGGTCGTCGAGATCGCGCAGAATCGCGGTAACGATCTTCTTGTGCTTGCCGTTCCGCGATCGAGGAACGTCCACCATGGCCATCGTCTTGAAGTGAGAGGTTGCGGGTTTGGGCGTCATAGGAACCTCCCGTGCCAAACGTATAACTAAACTCAGGTTATCATACGCTCTCTAAACCTAGAGCACAACTGAATTCGAGACGCTAAGGCAGCCCTTAGCGCTTCGACCCGATAACGGCGGCGGCGCATTGGTCACGCCGCGTGCCACCGAAATACCGTTGAATGCCTCGCTGTCGCCATCCACAGATTTATAAAAGATTCTCCCCGTATCACTTGAAGGTTGCTACGGTGGTTGCAAGGAGAACGAACGATGCGAAAAAAGTATCTACGTTTTGATGTGGTTCCCGTCGAAGTGGCCAAGAAAATTCTCGAGCAAGAGAGTTCTTCAGCCAAACGCAACGGCAAGGGCAAGCTTGTGGTTAAAAAATCAGGAAGAGCTGCAAATGGGCGACACACGGTGCCCAAAAAAGTGGAGGTACTGGTCACATGAGCACAGTGAAAAAAACGAAGAGTCCGATGGACGGCAACTTCAATGCCCAAGCCTTCCTCGATTCCGGAGGAGTGGCAAGGACCATTGTGGAATTCCAGCCGAAGGACGTCATATTCACACAGGGAGATATCGGCAAGGACGTTCTGTACATTCAAAAAGGCTCGGTAAAGCTCTCCGTCGTTTCAAAGACCGGCAAAGAGGCCGTCGTGGCAATGCTGAAGCCTGGCAACTTCATTGGCGAAGGAGTCCTGGCAGGGCAGCCTATGCGCATCGCGACGGCCACGGCAATTACGCCGGTCACAGTGCTCGTGATCGGCCTAAAAGAGATGATCCGCGTGCTCCATGCGGAGCACGCGTTCTCCGATCACTTCATCTCTTACATGGTGGGACGCAATATCCGGATTGAAGAAGACTTGATCGACCAGCTTTTCAATTCCAGCGAAAAACGGCTGGCGCGAACTCTCCTATTGCTGGCGCGCTACGGCAATCATGAAAAGCCGCAGTTCGTCCTTCCCAAAGTGTCTCAAGAGACGCTGGCGGAAATGGTCGGCACCACGCGGTCCCGCGTCAACTTTTTTATGAATAAATTCAAGAAGCTGGGATTCATCAATTACGATGGCGGGCTCCACGTAAACGACTCCCTGCTGAGCGTTGTCCTGCACGACTAGGGGACTTGCCCCTCTCAGAAGAAACGCTCGAAAAAGCCAGGTCCGCTTTTTCTGCCGGCGTCCTCGCCAAAAGTAGAAGGCCACGATAGCGGCGGCAATCTGCATCGACTCGCTTACAAATGGCCGGTCCAGAATAGAATCAAAATCACTAGAATGATCACGCTTATGCCGCTAATCGGGCCAAATCCCCATCTCCTGCTGTGCGGCCAAATCGGGAGACTGCCCACTAGCGCCACTAGAACAAATACCGCGAGAACTGCCATTAGAAACATTGCTTTCCTTCTCTCTTTGACCGCGCCAGCCTATGCTGCATGCCCTGAGCGACCGTAATTCGCAGTTGCCTTAATGGGGAGCAACGCTACGAGGGTGTAAATTCCCAGAGTTATGCCCAGCGGAATATCGGAGACCGACAAAACCGCCGCAATGAGGGCGAGCTTGCGGCCTGACCGCTGGCCTCCGAGCAGTGCCAGTCCAGCAACGAACCCGACGAGGCCACATACAGCCGACAAAGCCATCATGATTCTGTATAGGAAATGAAAAATGTCCATCAGCGCAAAAGGGTCAGGCACACGGCTGAGCAGCGCGCCAAACATCAAGGTAGCCGTCCTGCCATAGATCAGCAGGCAGAGCACCATGATCATGCGAATAACACCGTAAACGGTCCAAAGGCTTCCCAAGGTTCGGTGATTACCGTATGGATCCGGGACGGTGAGATCGTCTGAAGACATGAAAAACTCCTTTGGAATTGCCTCGGAGCAGGGAATCGACTTCAACGTATGAGCAGCCGTTTAAAGCGCGGAATAAGAGGGCAGGCTGTTCAAATCTGAACACATGGATTGATGGGCCTTGCATCATGGGTTGTGACGGGGCCACGGCTTGGCTCCAGTCGCTGAATTCCGCACGAGAGGCAGTCTCATCGGGATGTGGCTTTCTGGCTCATGGCGCATTCCAGGCCACATCCCGATATGGACTTAGCAGGAAGTGGAAAATGCACTACTCACGCGCTCTGTCGACGCGCTATCTCCGGTTCGGCGACCAGCTCCTCAAAGAGCGTTCGAAAGTGAATCATGGCTTTGCGCAAGTCTTCGGTGCTGGCCTGGCCCCGCGCTTGAAGAAGTGCGCATTGGTGAGCGGCACGGTAGTTATCGAGAACCTGTGGATGATCCACGGAAATATCCGCGGCACGCTGTTCAAAATCGCTTACCGGATAGCCACGCGTGGACATCACGTCCCCTAGCAGTCGGTCGGCGTCGGCCACCGCGCTTCCGGGGCCGTCAACAAACCGCCCCTGGATTCTGCCCCAGGACTCGACAAAGCGCGCCCGATCGCCGGAAGCAAGCGGCCGGATATGCAGGGCCTCCACTCGGTCTGCGCGCTTATCGAGAGCCGCTTCTGCCTGCCGCCGGCTCCCGCCTTCTTTCAATGTGCGAGCATATTCGGTGCCGCCAAATTGAGTGCGTAGCCTCTCCGTCCGGCGTTTTCGGCTGAAGAGCCAAATAGCAATGCCCGCAGCCACCATCACGACAATTGCGATGGCGACAACGATCTCTGTAGTGCTGATCTGCGAAAAGTTCATGACATACCTCCAGTTTTCACTCGATTCCTTGACGGGAATCTACGTTTCGTTCCGGCCCGATTACGCAAAGATGGACCATCTCAGGGCTTCTCGATAACTTTTTCCAACTGCCCTACTTTCTTTTGGATTTTCCCGGCGATCTCTTCACCAATACCCTCGCCTTCCAACTTGGAATTGTTTGTTAGTTGGCCCACCTTTTCTTTAATCTTCCCCTTCACTTCATGAATCGCGCCTTTTGTCTGGTCCTCGGTACTTGGTTTCATGGTTTTTCTCCTCTTGTACAATTCGATTTAGTCGTCGCGGCTACGAGCCATTGCGCTCCCGCACATTTTCAAATCCGGCCAGTTTCATTGCAGGGAGAGGTCGGGTGCGGGCTCCACCTGGAGACCGCTGGGATAACGTCAACGCACTCCGCCGAGCAGGTACACGACGAGTGCGATGAGCACGACCGTCCCGACTATCCCCATACCGCCGCCGGTTCCCCATCTGGAATACCCGTAATAACCGCCGCCTCCGCCGAACAAAAGCACCAGAATAAGAATGAGTAGTAGCATCGGAAGTCTCCTTTCAATTCACAAACATCAAGCGTATTCCCACCGGAAAATATTCAACGTCTCGCGGACAGTTTCTGCCACAGGTTACCCACGCAATTCGACAGACAGGCGCGCTGGTGGCGAAACAATTGAGGCCCCGGGCAGCCGCTTCAATTCACGCGCGATTCTGCGGCGGTGACGACTTCTTCAACAGCGAGAATCAAATCTTTTCGGACGTCCAGCTCCCATCCAGGCTGGATGCAAACGCGCACGTCGGCGGCAGATTCGCCAACAATGCGGCAAGGCATTGGGACATGGCATTCGCGGATGACGACAAGCATAACCACCGGCTTACCGATCCAGGTAGAATACACAGGCGAAAAATCTTTGGTTTCCTCTGTAATCATGTTGGACAGCCTCCCATCTTTTGGGATCGACTTCACTGTACGCACATGTACTTGTAGCGCAATGGCAATCGACAATCTGTCCAAAATGGAACAGTCATCACACGGGGCCTGGGCCAGGGTTTCCGCTTTCCCTCGACGGGGATTCGCGGCCAGTCATCGACAATCCCGCAATCCAAAGCGCGATGCGATGGGAGGATAGTGGCGTCTTTAGATAAGAATGCTTGGAATGAAGTGGACTATCTAACCGCGACGAGGTCCCGGTAAAACGCCGATCGAGTCAAGGTGCTTTCATCTGTTGCTTCATTTCGTAGAGCGCGCGATCTGCTGCATGAAACAGGGCGTCAATAGTTGCACCATCTTCTGGATAAACCGCAATGCCAACGCTCACGGAAAGTAGGGGCTCCTCGTTATCGCTGGAGAGGTGTTCGCAGATCCTGTGTCCGACAGCACTAGCTTCGGTTGGCCCGGACTCTGGCAGTACAATTGCGAATTCGTCGCCTCCGTAGCGCGCGGCAGTGTCAATCGACCGGCAGGAAGAACGGAAAATATCGGCCAATCGGCAGAGCGCCCGATTGCCTGCCAGATGGCCGTGGCTATCGTTAATCCGCTTCAATCCGTTCAGATCGAAAAGAAGGACAGCAAAGGCCCGTGCGGTGCGTTCCGAGCGTTTGATTTCTGTTTCGAGAATTTCGGAAAGCCTGCGGTAGTTTACAAGCCCTGTGAGCGCATCGGTAGCCGCTATGTGGCGTAAATGGTCTTCCGATGCTCGTTGCGCCGTCACGTCCTCGACAATGACCTCGCATCCATCCGGTGCTTCTCCCTCAATGCCCACTTGTTGGCCGCTGAGGCGCACCTTCATGGGTGTTCCGTCCTTCCGCTTCCACTCGAGTTCGATGAGATCGACGTGGCCCGTCTTCCTGTAGGAATCAATGAGTTGGGCGCGCTTCGTGGGATCGCGAATAATTTCCGTTGCCAGGTTCACAGCCATCAATTCCTCTTTGGATCTATAACCCAGCATCAGCACGAGTGCTTCGTTCACATCGAGAATCCGGCCGTCCAAGTCAAAGTGACAAACGCCATATGTGGGATTCTCTACCAGAGCGCGATAGTGGGCTTCCGAATGCCGCAACTCTTTCTCCGCGTGGTCTCGCTCCTCACCCCGGGTCTTTTCCTCTACCGCCAGAGCGACGGCCAGCGGCAAACGGTTCAGGCGATTTTTGTCGACGCAATCGAATGCGCCCTTCCGCAGGAACGAGTCCATCATGTCCTCATCCAGAATGCGTGTGACAAGGATGAACGGAATTTCGTGGTTCACTTTTTGCAAGAGTTCGAGCGCCTCCATCCCCGTCCAGCCAGGCATCGAGTAATCACACACAATCACGTCGTAGGGCTGCGCCCGCAGCCGTTTCTCGAACTCTTCCGGGGTTTGGACCCAATCTGCGGATACGGCAAAGTCCATCCGTTTGAGTTCCTGCAGACAGAGTTCCACGTCAGATTTCTTATCATCAACGAAGAGAATTCGAACGATCCGCCGCCGGTGGGTCGCCATACGGCGGGCACTAAGAATCTGTTGGTTTAGGTGCTGTTCTTTCTGGACTGTATGTAGCATTGCGAACCGCCTTCTCATCCTCCAGGGCCGGAGGGACGCCCCGGCCAGATGGTGGACCTTGCAGTGCTCCCCTAACGGAAATTGTGTACCAAGGACAGCATTCATGACTGTTCAATTCGGTACACTATGTAATAATTTATCTGCTTGGCTAAAGGTGAGGTATTCGCTTTACTTTCGCTATTTTGGAGGGGCTCAAATTGCGCAGGCGCCGGCGACTCTTGAGCCGCCGGTGCCTGCCAATTCTGCGCTGGACATCCTATGGACGGGGAGCCGTCAAAGGCAGGACTTCGGATACGATCCCGACTGTGGTTCCGATCACTTCGCCCGAAACTACCATCTCTACACGGCGATTTTGTTGGCGCCCCTCCGCGGTGTCATTCGACGCTACGGGTTGCGTCTTGCCGAATCCCTGCGACGTCATGGACGATGCCGGAATGTTCTCTTTTACCAGGTAATCGCGGACGGAACCGGCTCGCTGCTCCGAAAGCGCCTGATTCATGGCATCGCTGCCCACGCTATCGGTGTTGCCTTCGATGGCGAGTCTAAGATCCGGATAGGCCAGAACGATCCCGGATATTTTGGCAAGCTTCTCGCGCGCTTCCGGAAGAAGCGTGGACTTCCCTGTGTCAAACAAAACATCCGACAGGTTCACGATGAGGCCACGAGCGGTGTCGCGGGTGGCGAAAATCAGATTGAATTGTTGCAGCAATTTGGCGCGCAGTTCCTCTCGGTCCTGGACGGCTTGCTTGAGTTGCTGATCTGAGTTCGCAGCGGCGAGACGGCTTTGGTCCGCTGAGGCCTCCGCGCTTCTTTGCGCCTGTTGAGCTTCCGCAGTGGCTTGATTTGCGTCAATAGCCGCCGTGCGGTTCCTATCTGATTCGGTCTGCGCGCTCTGTTCTAGCTGCAGCGCCTCGACTGTGACCTTATCAGCCTCCTCACGGCGACGGTTTGCGTCGGCGGATGTAGCTTGGGCATCAGCCAGTTTTGCAGCCTCACGATTCTTTTCAGCATCCAGGCGATCGGCATCGATCCGCTTCACGGCGATTTCCCGGGAATCGTCTGCCGTTTGCACAACTTCGCGCGATACGGAGATGAGATCTTTCCTGTCGATGTGTTTCCTGGTTGCCAAATCGTCGGCCTGCTTCATTTGGTTGGCGGCCTTTTCATAACTGGAGGCCGCGTAGCTCTCGGCTCCGGCCGACTTGGCGATGCGCAAAGCGTTGCGCGCTTCAAAAAATTCAAGCGGCAGCTTGGAATTCAAAACAACCGGGTCAAAGTGAAAGCCGGTGGGAATATATCCTCCCCGGTCGATGAGTTCATACTTGGCGTCCACGGCTTCGCTGGTTCCGACCGTGTCGGGTCGAATCACATTTTCGGCGATCACTACGTTGCTGGGACGGTGCACCGCGTAATAAGGCTCCGCGGTCACGATCAACGCAAAAGCCTGCAGGTCTGTCGTGACGTCCAGCTTGCTGCGGCGATCATCGTTTACCAATACTTCGCCCAGGTTTACGGACCGGCCTTCAGGGGAAATTGCCCACATCACATAGGTGAGATATTCAGTGCCAAATGAAGTGGGCTTATCGAGGCCTTTGAATTCAGCCTCAATCTTCATGGCGCCACTCTTGCTCGCGACCTCCGCTACGCCCGATGCGCCCGGCATCAAAGTCGTGCCTTCAAAATCGATTTTTGTGGAACCATGGCGGTGCTCATACTTCACGGCCCGCGTCGTGCGGCTGACAACG
>Ga0187819_10002315_pt1 | contig 10075 bp, 5 predicted proteins | sample NC_wetland_sal_i_15_FD_132411 | JGI IMG/M metagenome (GOLD analysis project Ga0187819, IMG submission 132411) | Wetland sediment microbial communities from Neuse River Estuary, North Carolina, USA - SO4_4 | ecosystem: Environmental > Aquatic > Freshwater > Wetlands > Sediment | place: USA: North...
AAGATCGATCCCTGGCTCTCCAGGCGGCTCCGGATTTCGAGAGCATTCACCAGGTTGCCGTTGTGCGCCAGCGCCATCATGCCTTTGTTCGATTGCACCATGATGGGCTGGGCGTTGAGCAAGGCCGAATCCCCGGCCGTGGAATATCGCGTGTGCCCGATGGCCAGCGTTCCCCGCAGCTTGGTGAGCACCTCTTCCAGAAAAATGTCGGCGACCAGGCCCATGGCCTTGTGCACGTGCAAGGTCATGCCGTCTGAGGTTGCAATGCCGGCCGACTCCTGCCCGCGATGCTGCAGCGCGTGCAGGCCGAGGTAAGCAAGCTTCTCGGCTTCAGGATGGGCGTAGATTGCGACTACGCCGCATTCGTCGCGAAATTTGTCGGAAAGTAGCATTTAGCTCCTAGCCTCTAGCTCCTAGCTAAAACACGGTCTCTGCTAATCCGCTGCAACCAGTTGCGCATCGGTCTTCAGTGAGTTCTCCAAAGCGCTTTCATATGCGTCGCGTAATTCGCTGATCGTAGCCGTGATCAGTGCGCGGCCATCCAGCCCGATTTCTACTTTATCTTGGACTGTCTCACCAATCGGCTCGGCAGACAAGCCGTATTTCACCGCCACTTGTTGGATTCGAGGGAGATGACTGCGGTCGCAGGAGATCACCACCCGGCTGGCATCTTCGCCGAACAGGACGAACTCCGGCGGCAGGCCCTGCGACGTTAGATCCACTGTCGCTCCAATCGACTTGGAGAGCGCTGATTCCGCCAGCGTGACTGCGATCCCGCCCTCTGCACAATCGTGCGCCGACTCGACCAGACCGGCGTCAATCATCTCTACCAGCGCTTTTTGTAGCGCGGCTTCCTGCTTCAGTTCCAACGCGGGCGGGAACCCCCAAACCGCACCCAAGACTTCCTTCGCGTATTCCGACGAGCCAAACTCCGCCTCCGCATCGGTAAGATCGCCGGGCTCGGAAGCACGCAGCAGCACGACGGCGCGTCCCGCTTCGCGGAAGTGAGGAAACACGGCCTTGTGCACATCTTCCAGAATTCCCACGATTCCTAAGATCGGCGTGGGATAAATCCCTTCACCCAGCGTCTCGTTGTAGAAGCTGACGTTGCCGCCGGTGATGGGGACATCGAGTTCCTCGCAGGCTTTGGTGATCCCGTCGATGACCTTGGAAAACTGCCACATAATATGTGGCTTCTCCGGATTGCCGAAATTCAGGCAGTTGGTTGCGCCCACCGGAGTCGCGCCCGCGCAGGCCACATTGCGGGCGGCCTCGGCGACCGCATGCATGGCACCGAGTTGCGGATCGAGGTAGCACCAACGTCCGTTGCCATCGAGCGCCATAGCAAGCCCGCGCTGCGAGCCCTTGATGCGGATCACACCGGCGTCACCTGCACCTGGAGCTTCGACCGTGTTGGTCTGGACCATGTGATCGTACTGCTGCCACACCCAACGCTTGCCGCATATGTTCGGGCTAGCCAGCAGGCGCTTGAGATTGCCCGTGAGATCACCGGTTTCAGACAACTTGATGTTTTCCGGCATCTCGCGCGGGACCGGCGGCTCCCAGCGCTCCATCGGACGCTTGTAGACGGGAGCATCGTCGGTGAGGGCTTCGTTGGGAATCTCGGAGACCACCTGCCCATGTTGCAAGACGCGCATTTTGCCGTCGTTGGTAACGCGGCCAATCTCTACCGCATCGAGTCCCCACTTTTCAAAGACACGGAAAACCTCCTGCTCGCGACCTTTTTGCGCCACCAGAAGCATGCGCTCCTGAGACTCGCTCAGCATGATCTCGTAGGGAGTCATGCCGGTTTCGCGCTGCGGCACGCGATCCAGCTCGATCTCCGTTCCCACATGCCCCCGCGCGCCCATTTCGCAGGTCGAGCAGGTCAGCCCTGCAGCTCCCATGTCCTGAATGCCAACAATGGCGCCGGTTTGCATGGCTTCGAGGCAAGCTTCGAGCAGCAGTTTTTCGAGAAACGGGTCTCCGACTTGCACATTGGGACGTTTGGCTTCGGAAGCCTCGCTGAACTCTTCGCTGGCCATGGTGGCGCCGTGAATGCCGTCGCGCCCGGTTTTCGAGCCGACGTAAATTACGGGATTGCCCTCGCCGGCCGCACGCGCATAGAAAATTTGATTGCGCCGTACCAGGCCCAAAGCAAACGCATTCACCAGTGGATTGCCCGAGTAGCAAGCCTCGAATTTTGTCTCCCCGCCAAGGTTAGGCACGCCAAAACAGTTCCCATAAGACGCGATGCCGCTCACCACGCCCTCCAGCAACGAGTGATTCTTGTGGACCTCGGCTTGTGTGGGCGCGGGCGGGCGTGTTCGTGGAGGGCGGGAGTCCTCGCCCGCCATGCTGAGACCCATGATCGGCCCAAAGCGCAGCGAATCCATCACCGCCACCGGCCTCGCCCCCATGGTGAAGATATCGCGCAGAATCCCGCCCACCCCGGTCGCCGCCCCCTGAAACGGCTCAATAAACGAGGGATGATTGTGCGACTCGATCTTGAAGGCACAAGCCCACCCCTCGCCAATATCGATGATGCCGGCGTTCTCGCCCGGCCCCTGCACTACTCGGCGGCTGCACGTCGGCAACCGCTTGAGGTGTACGCGGGAAGATTTGTAAGAACAGTGTTCGCTCCACATCACGCTGAAGATGCCCAGCTCGGTGATGGTGGGTTCGCGTCCGCCGAGCAGTTGCTTGATCTTCTCGTATTCTTCAGGTGTGAGGCCGTGCTCACGAACCATTTCCGGAGTGATGGCGGGACTCGCAACCGTATTCATGGGGAAGTTCTATTTTCGCATGTTGGGGCGCGGCTGGATAGGAGCCTGTTTAGTATTATTCAGTGGGAATGAAGTCCGTCATCGTCGGTACCGCTGGCCACATCGATCATGGCAAAACTGCCCTGGTCAAGGCTTTGACCGGCATCGACGCCGACCGCCTGGAAGAAGAGAAGCGCCGCGGCATCACCATCGACATCGGTTTTGCCCACCTTGAACTGCCCACTCCCGACGGTGATGTGCTGCGCTTGGGCTTTGTCGATGTCCCCGGGCACGAGCGCTTCGTGCGCAACATGCTGGCAGGGGTGGGCGGTATCGATCTGGTACTGCTGGTGATTGCCGCGGACGAGTCCATCAAGCCGCAAACTCGCGAACATTTCGATATCTGCCGTTTGCTCGCAGTGCGCAGGGGAATCGCAGTGCTGACCAAGGCTGACCTGGTCGATCGGGAAACCCTCGATGTGGTGCGACTCGAAGTGGAGGAATTCCTGCGCGGGTCTTTCTTGGAAACCCCCAAAGCTCCTATTATTCCCGTCAGCTCGTTGACCGGCGCCGGCATCGAAGACCTGAAGCGAGCCCTGGTTCAAGTCGCCGCGGAAGCCCCGGCCAGAGATTCCGGCAGCCTCGCCCGCCTTCCCATCGACCGCGTCTTCACCATGAAGGGTTTCGGAACCGTGGTCACCGGTACTTTGATCTCGGGCACGATCCGCAAGGAAGACGAACTCGAGGTTTTTCCAAAAGTACAACGAGTCCGGGTTCGCGGCGTGCAGGTGCATGGCAAGACAGCGGAACAGGCCACGGCCGGGCAGCGCACCGCGTTGAATCTGCCGGGCATGACCACGGAAGAACTGGCCCGCGGAATGACGTTGGCTCCGCCTGCCACGTTCCATACGACTTCAGTAATTGATGTGGAGCTTTCTTTGCTTGCCTCTGCCAAGCCGCTCAAAGACCGGGCCCGTGTGCACTTTCACGCGTATACCTTCGAAACCGTCGCCACCGTGGTTTTGTATGACCGCAAGCAAGTGGCTCCAGGAGAGACTGCCCTGGCACAGTTGCGCTTGAGCGAGCCAGCCCTCCAGTTGCCCGGAGACCGTTTTATCATCCGTCGCTTCTCCCCGGTAGTGACCATCGGCGGAGGCGTGGTTCTCGAGAACAGGGCCGCAGAAAAAACCAAGAAGCCTGAGCGTTTTGAGTACCTCAAGCTGTTGGCAACGGCGTCCGGCTCGGCTGCCCTGAGGGCTCGAGTCGCCGTCACTGGCACGCGCGGCATCAGCATTGACGAAATAGTTGCGCGCACCGGCTGGACGACCAACCAGATCACGGCTGCGCTTGCGAACCTGCCCGAGATTTCTCGTTTGGGCAACCACTTGATCCTGAAGACGCTGGTGGATCAGATCCGTAACCGTCTGTTTTCACTTCTGGACACATTTCACCAACAGAATCCATTGGTCGCGGGCATCAGCCGGGAGGAGTTGCGCGGGCGACTCGCGGACGTTGCCCCGGAGATTTTTGAGCGAGTGTTTGACGAGGCGATTCAAGCCAAACGAATCGAACTGGCGGGCGAACTCGTCCGACTGCCCGGACGCGGTGTGGTAATGAAGGACGAGGAGGCGGAGTCGAAGAAGATGATCGAAAATGCTTTTGCTTCGGCTGGACTCAAAGTCCCATTCTTGAGAGATGTGCTTGCGGGGCTGAAAGTGGATAAGACGCGAGCCCAAAAAATCGTGACTTTGCTGTTGCGTGACAGGGTTCTCATCAAGATTTCAGAAGAGCTGGTGTTTCACGAGCAGGCGCTCAGCGATCTTCGCCGCCGTGTGGCGGCCGAGAAGCTCAAGTCCCCCAAGATCGATGTCGCCCGCTTCAAAGACATGACGGGAGTCAGCCGGAAGTATGCCATCCCGCTGTTGGAATATCTGGATCGCGAGCGGATTACACGACGGGTCGGCCACGAACGAGTGATCCTGTAAGAGCTAGTTTGCGGTGAGTAGAGGAAAACTGCAGATTCCTCGTCGCTGGTGCTCCTCGGAATGACAAGGGTGATGCGAGATTTTCCATGGGAAATGCGGTCAGAATCATCGGCGCAGGGCTTGCCGGGGCGGAGGCGGCGTGGCAGTGCGCCCGGCGAGGAGTCGAGGTCCAACTGTTCGAGATGCGCCCAGGACACTCGACGCCGGCTCATCAAACCGCAGACTTCGCCGAACTCGTCTGCTCAAATTCTCTGAAGTCCGACACAGAGAACACTGCGCCCTGGTTGTTGAAGGAAGAGATGCGGCGGGCAGGGTCGCTGCTGATGGAGATTGCGCGGGAATGCGCCGTGCCAGCCGGACATGCGCTCGCCGTCGATCGCGCAACCTTCGCGGCGCGAATAACGGAGGCCATCTCACGCCAGCCGCTGATCACAATCCGGCGCGAGGAAGTAACCCGCATCGACGAAAGCCAGTTCGCCATCATTGCCACCGGGCCTTTGACTTCCCCTGCGTTGTCGCAGGAAATCGCGCGGCTCAGTGGAGCTTCACACCTTTACTTCTACGATTCCATCAGCCCGATCGTGGAAGCCGATTCCATCGACATGTCGAAGGTCTATCTAGCTGCCCGATATGACAAAGGCTCAGCCGACTACATTAATTGCCCGATGTCGCAGGAAGAATACGACCGGTTCTACGATGCGCTGCTCGTGGCGCAGTCGGTTGAAGAACGCGAGTGGGAGAAGCTGAATTATTTCGAAGGCTGTCTGCCCATCGAGGAGATCGCCCGCCGCGGCCGCGACACTTTGCGCTTCGGCCCCATGAAACCGGTCGGACTCAAAGACCCACGAACCGGGCGGATGCCGTATGCCGTGGTGCAGTTGCGGCAGGAGAATCTGCGCGCCGACTCCTACAACCTGGTGGGATTCCAGAATCACCTGAAGTTTGGCGAGCAGGCCCGCGTGTTGCGGCTGATTCCGGGCCTGGAAGACGCCCGTTTCCTGCGCTATGGGCAGATCCACCGCAATACTTACATCAATGCTCCAACCCTGCTCACCGAAACCTTGCAGATGAAATCGCATCCTCGAGTTCTGTTTGCAGGACAAATATGCGGCGTGGAGGGATACGTAGAGTCGATCGCAACCGGATTGTTGGTGGGCATAAACACCGCATCGCTGGTCGCTGGCGCCGAACCTGCCCCACCGCCGCGAGCAACCGCCTTCGGATCTCTGACGCACTACCTCACCCATGCCGATGCCAGAAAGTTTCAGCCGGCTAACATCACCTTTGACCTCTTGCCGGCTCTCGATAAGAACATCCGGGATCGGCATGAGCGCCATCGCCGGCAGTGCGAACTGGCTCTCCAGGAATTCTCGGGCTGGCTCGACAGAACCACGCAACTCCCGGTTTCGTCCCCAGCGAGAACCTTGGTGTGAGCGCGGTTTAGGCGACCGCGTCTCTCATAAAATCTGCAACAAAACCATCAAAGAATACGTACCACTCAGAGGAGCGGTCGCCTGTCCCGGCTCACGTTCCGGGATGGGCCGCGTCCAATCAACGGATATGATTCTGCGGGACCTCATTGGCGATGTGCTCCGGACCCTGTGGTCGCACAAGCTGCGCACCTTCCTCACCATGTTCGGCATTGCCTGGGGGATCGTTTCCATCGTCTTGATGGTGGGCGCCGGGGAAGGGCTGCGCGTCGGCCAGGCTAAGGTTGCGCAAACGCTCGGTAAAGACGTCATGATCGTCTTCCACGGACGCACCAGCCTGCAGGTTGGGGGCGCCCGCGCCGGACGGGCGGTTCACTGGGAGGATCCGGATGTGGCCGCAGTACAGGCCGATGCTCCGGATTGCGAATATGCCATACCGGAGCTGGAACAGGAGGACGTCCAGATTCACAGCAATTACAACAATGCTGCATTTCTGGTCACCGGTTCGCTGCCGCCGTTCGCCATCATCCGCAGCCTCGATGTCGGCCAGGGACGTTTCTACAACTGGGACGATCAGCGGGAATCGCGCCGCGTCGCATTTCTAGGCAGTGATGCCGCCAAGCAGCTTTTCCCCGGCCGCAATCCGGTGGGAGAAAACCTTTATTTGAATGACTTTCCCTACGTCGTGATCGGAGTGATGGAGCCGAAGAAGCAAGATTCGAGCTATGACGGCTGGGATGCAAACAAGATCTTCGTTCCCTTCGCTGCCACGCGGCGTGATTTCCCGGACAAGCCGCCGGGAACGCCCACAACTTTTGATCAGCTGCTGGTCACGCCCAAATCGGTGGAGCAGCACGAGCTTTGCAAGCGCGAAGTGCGGACGGCGCTGGCACGAATGCACAACTTCGATCCCAGCGACAAAGAAGCTTGCCCCATCTGGGACACAGTCCAGGAGGCTAAGGCATTCCGGCAAATGACCGATGGCATGAAGTATTTTCTGGGCGCGGTGGGGATCGTGACACTCCTGCTCGGCGGCCTGGGAGTGATGAACGTCATGATGGTCGCGGTCCGCGAGCGCACCCGTGAGATCGGAGTCCGCAAGGCGCTGGGCGCGCCCGCCCACACTATTTTGAAGCAGTTTTTCTTTGAAGCGCTACTGATTGCGTTTCTCAGCGGCGGTGTCGGCTTGGGCGTAGCCTACGGCATCTGCTTTCTGGTGAATCTCCTCCCCATGCCCGATTTCTTTGCCGGCCTGCTGCCCACGTGGTCTTCCGGCGTTCTCGCCTGCGGATTGCTGGGAAGCATTGCGGTGCTGTCGGCGTTGTATCCGGCGCGCAAAGCGGCGTCGGTTGATCCGATCGAAGCGCTGCGATTCGAGGCGGGAGGGTGAGAGGACACATTTCATCCATGATTGTCATCCTGAGCGAAGTTGTCGTCCGCGAAGCGGACGACAACAAAGTCGAAGGACCTTGCGTTCTCCGGACCCAATACCATGCTGACTGAGATCATTCGCGAAGCCTGGATTGCGCTGAAGCGCAATTACACGCGCAGCCTGCTGACCATGCTGGGCATCGTCTGGGGCATCGCCACGGTCACGCTCTTGATCGCCTATGGCAGCAGTTTCCGCAACATCCTGGTTGGCGGGTTCAACGCATTCGGCAAAAGTGTGGTCATCTGCTGGGCCCAGCAAACCAGCGAACAGCCGGGCGGGCAGCGGGCCGGAAAGAAAGTCGTGTTCGAGCAGGCTGATGTCGACATGGTGAAGGAAACTGCGCCCCTGGTGAAGCACGTTTGCCGGGAAACAGTGAATCGGCCGGGAATCGCCTATGGGGACCGCATGGTAGGAACGGCCGCCATTCGCGGCGTATGCCCCGAATATGGCGAGATGCGCAACGAAGTGCCCTCCGAAGGCCGCTGGTTCAACGCCAGTGATGAACTGGAGAGGCGCCGGGTCGCGTTTCTGGGCGGACGCATTCGGGAACAACTGTTCAGCGGGCGTCCGGCCGTGGGGGAGACGGTTCTGATCGGGGGAGTGCGCTTCACCGTGATTGGGATCATGGCGCGCAAAATCCAGCTCAGCAATTACTTCAGCAGCGATGATGATTCCGCCTGGATTCCGTTTTCTACCGCAGGCGATTTGTGGAATACCCGCTATGCTCCGGTCTTGCTGTTCGAGCCCGTCGCCCCGCAATTCGAAAAACCGGCGATGGCGCAAGTGCTGGCGGCCGTAGCCACGCGGCAGCAATTCTCCCCCACGGACAAGAAAGCCATTCAGATGTTCGGACGTGACGAGTTCCGTCCGGTCATTGACGCGCTGACCATTGGCTTGCAGGTATTGCTGACGTTTGTCGGGACTCTGACGTTGGGCATCGGTGGCGTGGGGGTCATGAACATCATGCTAGTCTCGGTGGATGAGCGCATTCGCGAAATTGGCCTGCGCCGCGCCTTGGGAGCCCGAAAGCGGCACATTCAATTTCAGTTCCTGGCCGAGACCCTGCTCATCATGCTTTTAGGCGGGGCGATCGGCGTTCTGCTGTCTTATGCCATTGCCGCAGCCGTGGGCACTTTGCCGCTGATGGGGCCTCTGTTTGAGGACGACTCCGGCAAGGGCGATATTCATCTGCAGATTTCGCTGATGACCGTGACCTTGTCCGCGATAGTGCTGCTGATTGTGGGCGTGATCAGCGGGTTAGTTCCCGCTTTGCGAGCTTCGAAGCTGGATCCGGTGGAAGCGCTGCGATACGAGTAGGAGCAGCCAGTTTAGACAATCTTTATCTCTTTTGCCAATTTTCATTGACCCCAGCATCGCTTCGCAGTAACGTGCCATTCTCAGGATCTGCCGCGAGGTGCGTGTGCCGATTTCTGCCATCGATGCGATCAGTCCCGCCTTCCAACACACCCGGCAACAGCTCTTTCAGCCCTTCCGCATTGGGCAGTGGGCGAGAATTGCGCTGGTAGGATTCCTGGCCGGAGAACTGACCTCGGGCGGTGGCTGCAACGGCATCCAGTTCCCCAGCAACACGTCCGGGGCTCGTCGTTTTGCCGGTCCCTCGCTGCCAAATATCGATCCCGGGACACTCGCCGGACTGATTGCATTTTTAATCGTGTTTGGCATCTTGTTGTGGTTCTTGTTGATTTACCTCAACAGTGTCATGCGATTCATCTTGTTCGATACCGTGATTGCCAAGAATTGCCAGATTCGTCATGGCTGGAACCTCCGCCAGCAGCCCGGGCAACGCTATTTTTTATGGCAGCTTCTCTTATTCATAGCAGTCCCCGTGGGCTTGGCATTGCTCATCGGGATTCCCGCCATGTTCGCCTTGGCGCTGGGCTGGTTCAAGGAGCCCAAGCAGCACCTGGTAGGGTTGATTCTTGGGGGAATGGCGTTGTTCCTGCTTTTCTTTGCCTGTCTTCTGGCCTGGCTCGTGGTTCACGTTCTGACCAAGGATTTCGTGGTGCCCCAGATGGCCCTCGAAGACATCAGTGCCTTCGAGGGCTGGCGACGGTTGTTCCCCCAACTCAAGTCAGAGAAGGGCAGCTACGCCGGCTACATTCTCATGAAGATTGTCATGACGCTGGGAGTCGCGGTGATTGTTGGAATCATAACTTTCATCGTGATTCTGCTGATATTGATTCCCGTCGGCGGTCTGGGAGCAATTGCTGTGCTGGGCGGAAAGGCTGCCGGTCTGCACTGGGACCTGTACACCATCACCGTCGCCGTCGTAGTTGGATGCATCCTGCTGGCATTCATTCTTTACGTGATTTCTCTGATCTCGGTACCCGCAATGGTGTTCTTCCCCGCTTATTCCATCTACTTTTTCGCTTCACGCTATCAAGCGCTCGACGCCTTGCTGCATCCCGCGCCGCCACTCCCCGTAACCCCTCCACCGGAGGC
>Ga0187819_10002316_pt1 | contig 10070 bp, 9 predicted proteins | sample NC_wetland_sal_i_15_FD_132411 | JGI IMG/M metagenome (GOLD analysis project Ga0187819, IMG submission 132411) | Wetland sediment microbial communities from Neuse River Estuary, North Carolina, USA - SO4_4 | ecosystem: Environmental > Aquatic > Freshwater > Wetlands > Sediment | place: USA: North...
AGCGCATCGATTGTGCTCTTAGTAAGCTTCGCTCTCGGCATCATGCAATCTCGTCAGAAGGCAAAACTGCTACCTCGATCCAACATAGGTAGCCCTGAAGAGGAATCATCGTCCATCGACGTGCGGCGATGTATACAGAGAAGGCAAGCAGCATCAGTGGATTATGCACCGCCATCCACAAGCGTCCACGCTAAGGAACCTCATGCTCGAGAACCTGTGGGGAGAGGTCAACCGCAAAGCGATCGCGCTTTGCGGTCGGGTGGGGGGGCTTATGAGTCGAAGAAATGCGAAGCCCAGTCGCCCCAAAGGGAGAGGGGGAGTGAGGGAGAAGGCGATGACAAGGGTGAGGCTCGGCCTTATAGGGAAGCCTCGATTCAAACCTCAAGGACAGACCCTTGCTCGACATCAATTGGATTCGCGAGAACCAGGACGCCTTTGTTAAGGGGCTGACGAACCGCGGGTTCGAAGCGCCGGGCAACACGTTGAATCAATTTCTGAGCCTGGACGAGCAACGCCGCACAACAATTCGAGAATTGCAGGAGGCCCAGGCCCGCCGCAACGCTGCTTCCAAGGAGATCGGCCAAGCCAAAGCGAGCAAGGACGATGCGTCCGCGAAGCGATTGATGGACGAGGTTGCCGCACTCAAAAGCACGATCCAGGGTGGCGAGGCGGCGGAGAAGCGGCTCGACGATGAGCTGCGCGCGTTGCTCGCAGGCATTCCCAACACGCCGGCCGATGATGTGCCGGTCGGGCCGGACGAGAAGGCCAATGTCGAGCTGCGCAAGGTCGGCACGCCACCGAAGTTCAGCTTTCAGTCCAAGCAGCATTTCGAGCTTGGGGAAGCGCTCGGGCTCATGGACTTTGAGACCGCGGCGAGGCTCTCCGGTTCACGCTTCGTGGTGCTGAAGGGGGCGCTCGCGCGCCTCGAACGGGCGCTGGCGCAATTCATGCTCGACCTGCATACCACCGAGCACGGCTACACCGAGGTCAACCCGCCGCTGCTGGTGCGCGACGACACCATGTTCGGTACAGCCCAATTGCCGAAATTTGCCGATGATCAGTTCGCTACAGCGCGCCCTGTCGACATAGCGGATGCTGCGGAGAAGCTTGCCCGAGAGTATCCGTCCGCGCGAACAACATTTGAGCCAACTCTCGCTAAGAAAATAATCGAGAAGCTTCTGACGGAAGGGATGGCGACTGATGATCCCCTATTCGAGGGCAAGTCTGGGCCGGAGCGAGTCGCGTTTACGGATTATATCTGGAGAAATCTCCACGAGATTTGGAAGGACATTAAGGCGCGACGCGTCGGACTCTGGCTCATTCCAACTGCCGAGGTACCGCTCACCAATTTGGTGCGCGAGGACATCACCGACGAGGCGAAGCTCCCGATCCGCGTGACCGCCAGCACGCCCTGCTTCCGCGCCGAGGCTGGCGCGGCGGGAAAAGACACCCGCGGCATGATCCGCCAGCATCAATTCTCCAAGGTCGAGCTTGTCTCCATCACCACGCCGGAGCAGTCCAAAGGTGAGCATGAGCGCATGACGGCCTGCGCCGAGGAGGTGCTGAAGCGGCTCGGCGTCCCCTATCGCGTGGTGGTGCTCTCCACCGGCGACATGGGCTTCGCCTCGCAGAAGACCTACGACATCGAGGTCTGGCTGCCGGGGCAGGGGGCCTATCGGGAGATCTCCTCCTGCTCGAACTGCGGCGACTTCCAGGCCCGCCGCATGAATGCGCGCTACCGCCCGGTAAATGCCAAGGAGACGCGCTACGTGCACACGCTCAACGGCTCTGGCGTCGCGGTCGGCCGCGCGCTGATCGCTGTCATGGAAAACTACCAGGAGACCGACGGCTCGATCCGTATCCCCGACGCGCTCAAGCCTTACATGGGCGGCCTGGAGCGCATCGCCGCGAAGTCCTGATGCGCATCCTGATCACCAATGACGACGGCATCGAGGCTCCCGGCCTCGACGTGCTCGAGCACATTACGAGCGCGATCAGCAAGGATATCTGGGTGGTGGCGCCCGAGACCGATCAGAGCGGCGCCTCCCATTCGCTCACGCTCGCTGAACCCTTACGCATGCGGGAACTCGCTAAGCGCCGCTTTGCGGTGAAAGGCACGCCGACCGACTGCGTGATCATGGGCGTGCGGTTCCTCTTGAAGGACAAGCCGGCAGACCTCGTTCTCTCCGGCGTCAATCGCGGCCAGAACTTGGCCGACGACGTGAACTATTCCGGCACCGTGGCCGGCGCCATCGAAGGCGTGCTGCTCGGCGTGCCGTCGATCGCGCTCAGCCTCGCTATCGGCCAGAACGAGACTGGCCAGCCCATCTGGGACACACCCATGCGCCATGGTGGGGAGCTCTTGCGCAAGCTCCTAAACGCTGGATGGCCGGAAGGCGTCGTGCTCAACGTCAATTTTCCGGATTGCGAGCCCGGCGCCGTCAAAGGCGTGGCGGTGACGAGCCAAGGCCAGCGTAGCCCCGACCTGCTCCACATCGAGGATCGGCTCGATACGCGCGGGAAGCCCTATTACTGGGTCGGCATTGAGCGCCGTAAATCCCGCCCGCCCAAAGGTACCGACCTTTGGGCGGTGCAGTCGGGGCGCATCTCGGTGACGCCGCTGCAGCTCGACTTCACCGATGAGGGGGCGCGCGAGATGCTCGCCGCCGCGCTCGGCGAATAGGTCTTTCGCTCGCTGAGAGACGAGGTCAGTATCGTCGGATACTCAAATGACTCCTCTTGCGAAGGGGATCGCTCGCAATGGCGAGTGAGCCAGACCAGATTGGCCTGATCATGCAGCTCAGGCGCCGCGGCATCCGCGATACGAGGGTGCTGCGCGCCATCGAACGAGTGCCGCGCGAGCTCTTCGTCGACCCGGCCTTCGCCGATCACGCCTATCAGGACATCGCGCTCCCTATCGAGTGCGGCCAGACCATCTCCCAGCCCTACGTGGTTGCCTTCATGACCGAGAAGCTCGAGCTTGCCGACAGCCACAAGGTGTTAGAGATCGGCACCGGGTCGGGCTACCAAGCGGCTGTGCTTTCGCATCTTTGCCGCCACGTTTACACCGTCGAGCGCTGGCGCGAGCTGCAAAAGGCGGCCGACCGCCGCTTTGCCAAGCTCGGCATCACCAATATCACCACCATTATCGGCGATGGCTGGATCGGCTGGCCGCCTCAGGCGCCCTTCGACCGCATCATTGTTACTGCAGCGGCGCCGGAAGCTCCGCGAGCGCTGGTCGACCAGTTGGAGCCGGGCGGGCGCATGATCATTCCACTGGGGCAGAGCCGCGACACGCAGTCGCTGGTGCAGATCGATAAGACCGAGATAGGGATCACGGAGAAGCCGTTGCTCCCGGTCCGCTTCGTGCCGCTGCTCCACGGCCGGGTGAAGCCAGAGGAGCGATCGTAAGGGCCGATTGCTTCTTTTTCGATCAGGCCGGGAACATCATTAAAAGCTTGTTTACCGTTCGCGCGCTTAACTCGGGCTCTCGGTCTGTAATGCGTTCGAGGGGTACGGGGGGTATGCAAGCGGGCGTGTGTTGGTCAGGATTTGGCCGTTGCGCTCTGGTGTCCGTGGCCGTGTCGGCAATGAGTTTGCTGGGCGGCTGCAGCTCCGGCGTCTCTCGTTTCGACTTTCCCTCTTTCGGCTTGACGCGCTCGCAGGATGCGCCGCTCGCCGACCCGAACACGACCGCATCGCTTCCTCCGGTTCCATCGGAATCCGTCTATGCCTCGGGCTCCGCGGCCCCGAATAACTACCCGAATAACAACCAGAACGGATCTTACTCCCGTTCGAGCCTGCCGCCGGTCACCCAGCCCTATACGCCACAAGCGACACCAGCCGCCTATTCGCCGGCAGCCCCTGGCCTGAAGCCGCAAAAGGCCGCTTATGCGCCGATGGCGCCGCAGTCCAGCCTCGCCAAAGTTCGCGCCGCGGGCCATTCGACCGCCGAAGAGACCTACAAGGTGGAGCAAGGCGATACGCCCCGTATCATTGCCCAGAAGACGGGCGTGAGCGAGAAGGCGCTCGTCGAACGCAACAATCTTGCGCCGACGCGTCTCAAGATCGGCCAAGTGTTGTACCTGCCGAAGGGTGGCAAGGCTTCGGCCGAGCGGCCGCCCGTGGCTGCCAACGAAAGCAAGCCTGCTCCGTCCGCTCGGGCACAAGGTCCAGCGCCTGACGTGCATGTGGTGAAGACCACCGCGATCCCGGCGCCTAGACAGGCGGCGGACAAATCTCAATCCGGCTCGAAAACGCAAAGCGCGCCTGCGGTGGCAAGCTCCTCTGAGGTCACCGGCGGACAGAACCCGCGAGTCGCAAGCGTTCAGCAGCTGCCGGCGCCGGAGCCCATGTCCGGTAACAGCTTCCGCTGGCCGGTGCAGGGCCGCATCATCTCAGAGTTCGGCACCAAGGCTGACGGCGGCCATAATGACGGCATCGATGTCGCCGTCCCGCTCGGCACCTCGGTGAAGGCGGCGGAGAATGGCGTCGTCGCTTATGCCGGGGATGAGCTCAAGGGTTACGGCAATCTGGTGCTCATCCGGCATGCGAACAATTGGGTATCGGCCTACGCCCATAACGATGAGATCCTGGTAAAGCGCGGCGACCAGGTTCGCCGCGGCCAGGTCATCGCCAAAGCGGGACGGACGGGTCAGGTGAGCCAGCCGCAGCTTCACTTCGAGCTGCGCAAGGGCTCGCGCCCGGTCGACCCGACCAAGTTCATGGGCAACGACCAGGCGAGCGCGGACTAGCGCCCGCTCTCGCCGTCGAGCCGCACGCCCAAGCGGCCGGCCAAATCCTGAATGTATTGAAAGGCGACGCGGCCAGAGCGCGCGCCACGGGCAACGGCCCAGGCGAGCGCCTGTTGCTCTAGCTCATCATTGGCAATGCTGAGCCGATAGTACTCGGCATAGCCGCGCACCATGTCGAGATAGACGTCCTGGCTACAATTGTGGAAGCCGATCCACAGGCCGAAGCGGTCCGACAGCGACACTTTCTCCTCGACGGCCTCGGACGGAGTGATGGCGGTGGAGCGCTCATTCTCCAGCATCTCCCGCGGCATCAGATGACGCCGATTCGAGGTCGCGTAGAACAGCACATGTTCTGGGCGGCCCTCGATCCCGCCTTCGAGCACAGCCTTCAGCGACTTGTAGGAGGTGTCGCGCGCTTCAAATGACAGGTCGTCGCAGAACAGGATGAAGCGCTTGCCCTCGGTCTCGCGCAAATGCGTTAAGCAGCGCGGCAGCGTGCCGATGTCCTCGCGATGGATCTCGACAAGCTTGAGATCGCCGGCCTTGCCATCGACTTCGCGGCCCACGGCCGCGTGCACTGCCTTGACGAGGGAGCTCTTGCCCATACCGCGCGCGCCCCACAACAGCGCGTTGTTGGCGGGAAGGCCTTTGGCGAAGCGGACGGTGTTATCGAACAGCACGTCGCGCATGCGGTCGATGCCCTTGAGCAGGGGAAGCGGCACGCGATTGGGGTTGGCGACCGGCAAAAAGACCTCGGGCTCGGCCTGCCAGACGAAGGTGTGGCCCTGATTGAAGTCGGGCTTGCGTGGCGGCAACGGGGCGAGACGCTCAAGCGCGCTGGCGATCCGCTCGATCAGGCCCCCAATCGGTTCTTGGAAGTTCATGGCCCTTTGGTTTAAGGCTCTCGGCGCCCGTTGCAAAGCCGAGACGGGCCGCTATAGTCGCGGCACTTTCCGTAAGCCAATCCGCTCAAATGGACGGTAAAAGGCCTTGAAAGGCCCAAGGGCGGGCAGCTTTAAGCCAAGCCCAGGACAGGAGCAATGATGGAAGCCATTTACGCTCAAGCCGCTCCAAGCAGCGCTTTCGAGGCGCTGAATAGCTTGATCGTCCCGACCGTGCTAATCATCGGCATCATGTATTTCCTGATGATCCGGCCGCAGCAGAAGCGGCTGAAGGAGCATCAGGCGATGATCGCCGCAATCCGGCGCGGCGACACCGTGGTTACGTCGGGAGGCATTCTCGGCAAGGTGACCAAGGTCGATGATCAGGAATTGCAAGTCGAGATCGCCGAGGGCGTCAGGGTCAAGGTCGTGCGCGGAACGGTCTCGGAAGTCCGGGGCAAGGGTGAGGCTCAAGCCGGCCCAAAAGCGAAGGCAGCGACGGAAAGTGACAAGTGATTTTTGCTCGGGTCTAAGCGCTTAGCTCACAAGCCCAATCCGGAGTCGATAAGCGGCAATGCTGCATTTTCCCCAATGGAAGGTAACTCTGGTGCTTGGCATCGTGCTTGCCGGCATCATCTTTGCCCTTCCCAATGTTTTCCCGCGCTCGACCATGGAGTCCATGCCGGGCTGGCTTCCCCACCATCAGGTCAATCTCGGTCTCGACCTTCAGGGCGGCGCCCATCTCCTCTATCAGCTCGACGAGGACGAAATGATCGAGGATTGGCTCAACAAGCTGCGCGACGACGTGCGCGAGACGCTGCGCAAGGATCGCATCTCCTACACCGACCTGACCCAAAATGTCGCCGGCCGCACCGTGTCGGTGAAGATTCGTGAAGGCACGGACTACGACAAGGCCTATGACGATCTGCGCAAGCTTTCCGCGCCGGTAGGGGGCACGTTTGCCCTGTCGGGCGTCCGCAACCTCGATGTCAGCCGCAGCGATGATAACGGCGTCGTGCTCAAGATCACCGATGCAGGCCTAACCCAGCGCATGACGTCGGCCATTCAGGCCTCGATTGAGACCATCCGCCGCCGCGTCGATGCCTTCGGCACGACCGAGCCGAGCATTCAGCGTCAGGGCCGCAATCGCGTGCTCGTGCAGGTTCCGGGCATCAGCGACGTCGAGCGGCTGAAGAAGCTCATCGGCGAGACCGGCAAGCTCGAATTCAGGCTGGTCGATCCCGGCGCAAATGCCCAGCAGGTAGTGGAGAGTAAGCAGGTTCCAGTCGACGATGACCTGCTCTATTCGACGGGCACGCCGCCAATACCCTATGTGATCAAGAAGCAGACGCTGGTGAGTGGGGAGAACCTGGTTGACGCAATGCCGGGCTTCGACCAGCGCACCGGCGAGCCGATTGTCACCTTCCGGTTCGATGCCACCGGCGCCAAGCGCTTCGGCAGGGTGACGCAAGAGAATGTGGGATTGCCCTTCGCCATCATCCTCGACGGCAAGGTTATCTCGGCGCCGGTCATCCGGGAGCCGATCCTCGGCGGGTCGGGCCAGATCAGCGGCAATTTCACCGTGCAGGGGGCGAACGACCTCGCCGTGTTGCTGCGGTCCGGCGCGCTTCCCGCCAAGCTTACCGTGATCGAGGAACGCACCGTCGGAGCAAGCCTCGGCGCCGACTCGATTGCCGCCGGCAAGAAGGCCACGATGCTCGGCTTGCTGCTCGTGGTGCTGTTCATGTTCGCTGCCTACGGGCTGTTCGGCCTATTCGCCAATATCGCGCTTGTGGTCAACATCGCGCTCATCTTCGGCGTGCTTTCGCTCATCGGCTCCACACTCACCCTTCCTGGTATCGCCGGCATCGTGCTCACGATGGGTATTGCGGTCGACGCGAATGTGCTCATCAACGAACGCATACGTGAGGAGATGCGCTCCGGAAAGTCGCCGGTGGCCTCGATCGAGGCTGGCTATACCCGGGCGATGTCCACAATCATCGACTCAAACATGACGACGCTGATCTCGACCCTCGTCCTGTTCTGGCTCGGTTCGGGCCCAGTGCGCGGATTTGCCGTGACGCTGACCATCGGCATTCTCGCGTCCATGTTCACCGCTGTGACCGTGACGCGGCTGATGGTGTCTTATTGGCTGCGCTGGACGCGGCCTGCGCTGATTCCGATTTAGGGGATAACCACAATGTTTAGAGGCATTCATTTTATCCCCGCGGATACGAAGATCGGCTTCGTCCGATTGCGCACGATCAGTTGGGTCATATCGGCCCTGCTGACCGTGGTACCGCTTCTGCTCGTGTGGAAGGTTGGCCTGAACTTCGGCATCGATTTCCAGGGCGGCACGCTCATGGAGATTCAGACCAAGGAAAGCGTCGCCAACCTTGCCGATATCCGCGCCAAGGTGCATGGGCTCAATCTCGGTGAGGTGCAAGTCCAGGAATTTGGCGCGCCGAACGATGTACTCATACGCATCGCCGCCCAGCCGACGGAAAAGGAACAGCAGGACTCCATCACCAAGGTCAAACAGGTGCTTGGCGACCAGGTCGATTATCGCCGCGTTGAGGTGGTCGGACCCACGGTCTCAAGCGAGCTGATCGCGGGCGGAACGGTCGCCGTGGTCATCGCCATGATCGCAATCCTGATCTACATCTGGTTCCGCTTCGAATGGCAATTCGCGGTCGCGGCCATCGCTTCGCTGGTGCATGACGTCACCGGCACGATCGGGCTCTATTCGGCGCTACAGCTCGAGTTCAACCTGTCGAGCATCGCCGCCCTCCTGACCATCATCGGCTATTCGCTGAACGACAAGGTCGTGATTTTCGACCGGGTTCGCGAGAACTTGCGCAAATATAGGAAAATGCCGCTCACCGAACTGCTCGATCTCTCTATCAACGAGACACTGTCGCGCACCGTGTTGACCCATGTGACGACCTTCCTCGCCATGATGCCCTTCGTCCTGGTCGGCGGCGAGGCGATCCATGGCTTTGCGCTCGCCATGTGCTGGGGCATCGTCATCGGCGCCTATTCGTCGATCTATGTTGCGGCGCCGCTGCAGCTGATTCTCGGCGTCAAGCGCGACGGCGGCATGGCTGCCGCCCCCGCGAGGCCAAAGGCGCGAGCCTCGGCGCGCGCTTAAGTGAGGCGCGCCTGGTGCTTTAGGACGGAAGGCCTTGGATGCACGCGAACGAGACGCCACGGTCCGGGCGATCGCGCGCCATGGGGATCCGGATCGCTACGCGAGCGCGCTATTCGCTCCCCGCGCGTCCCGCGACCACCTCTTTGCCCTTTATGCCTTCAACGTCGAGCTTGCGCGCGTCAGCGAGCAGGTGAGCGAGCCGCAGCTTGGCGAAATTCGCCTTCAGTGGTGGCGCGACGCGCTCGATAGCACCTATCGCGGCGAAGCCACGGGTCATCCCGTGGCCGATGCGCTCGGTCTTGCGGTTCGAGACTGTGACCTATCGCGCTCGAGCCTCGCCGACCTAATCGATGCGAGGCGCTTCGATGTGTCGGTGAAGATCATGCCTGACACGCCGGCGCTTGATGACTATCTCGCCAAGACCGCCGCCGCGCTCTTCAAACTTGCGGCAGAAATTACCACAGGGAGCTTGGCAGAAGAGTCCCGCTCCATGGAGCCCGCCATCAGAGCCGCGGGCATCGCCTATGGCCTCGCCGGTTTGATGCGCGCGCTGCCGGTCCATGGGGCGAGGGGGCGTGTCGACGTCCCGGCCGACGCGCTTCTCCGCCGCGGTACATCGCCCGCCAACATCCTTGCCGGAGAGACGGGCCAAGGGCTGGCCGAGCTTCTAGCGGAATTCCGCGAGACGGCGCAGGTCGCCCTGACTTCGGCAAGGCGCCACGTGGCGACGCTTCCGCCGACGGCGCGGACGGCCTTTCTGCCGCTCGCGCTCGTCAATCCCTATCTTTCCTCGTTGCAAAGGGTCGATTCGTTGCGGCAGGTCGCCAACATCAATCCGCTCTATCGGCTTTGGCGGCTCGGCACCTATCGGTTTCTCCCATCGGCATAAGGAGGCGCTTCATGGCAGAGGCAAGGAGACGCTGGTCGTGGCGAAGCTGGCTTCCCGACGTCGGCGCGGCCTTTTCGCGCTTTCCGCTCGCGGTTCTCCTTGCCGCCTTCCTCACTCTGTTCAAGCTCTGGGCGGACAACCGGAGCGAAGCCGAATTCAAGATCCTCGGCATGCTCGCCGCCTCTTTCCTTTGGGTGGTGGCCGTGGACCTTTTCGTCGAGTCTCAGGGCCGCTCCCGAAGAACGCGGGTCATGGCCTGGGTCGCCGGCATCGCGGGCGTGGAGGGCAGGTCTGAGCTCCGCTTCAACCTCATGGACGCGGCGCGCGCGCTCGCCAATCCGCTCAGCAAGGAGCAGCATCCTTTGCGCCTGAAGGCATCGAGCAACGACCTGAAA
>Ga0187819_10002320_pt1 | contig 10062 bp, 10 predicted proteins | sample NC_wetland_sal_i_15_FD_132411 | JGI IMG/M metagenome (GOLD analysis project Ga0187819, IMG submission 132411) | Wetland sediment microbial communities from Neuse River Estuary, North Carolina, USA - SO4_4 | ecosystem: Environmental > Aquatic > Freshwater > Wetlands > Sediment | place: USA...
AAACTATCTCGACGGCGAGGTCGATCCCACTTTGCGCGCTGCCATCGAGCAGCACGTTCGCGGATGCAAGAACTGCGCCGCCGTCGTGGATGGAACCCGTAACGTGCTCCAGTTGTATGGCGACGAACGCATGCTGGAAGTGCCCTTCGGATTCAGCCAGCGGCTGCACCGGAGGCTCGACGAGAATATGCCCGGCAACCGCAGAACCTTTCTCGGATGGATGGTCGCTGCCGCCGCCGCCTGTCTGATCGTCGGCACCATCGAAGTCGCCTCGGCGTTCCGCACCCCTGAACTGCGCTCCGAACACGCGCAGCCCGGAAACGGCGTCCCCCCGGAGATGATGGTGGTGGTTTCGGAGCACGGGAAACTGTTTCACTTGGCCGGATGCGAATTTATCCACGAGAAGAACAAGCTGCGGACGATCACCGCCGCCGAAGCATCGCGCGAAGGTTACTCGCCCTGTGTGCGCTGCCTGAAGAAGTACCTCGCCGCCACCGCGAGCGCTCAGTTCCTGGAAGATTCTGCGACCACGGCGGCTCTGTCGGCTTCCCGATCGACAATGGCCTTGAACTTTCGCAGCACATCTTCCGGAAGAGATGGCTTCCGATAGCTGCTCGCCAGTTCGTCGACGCGGGCACGGGCACGGGTGAAGATGTCGCTCGGCGGCTCCGAGCCGCGCGCGCTGCGATCCGTGACCGGCGAGGGCAGACACTGCTCCTGCCGGAAGAGCGCCCGCGTTTCCTTCAACGTGAGGAAGTTTCCGGAGAGCCCGGTTTGCGCGAACATAGCGGTGGCCAGACTCTCGCCCCGCACTTCAACTCCCCGTACCAACCGCTGCGCCGCGGCAATCGACTCGGCGTCCATGACCAGCTTTTCGACGCTGTGGCAGGCGAGCGATTCGATCATGCCCGCTCCTGAGATCATGTTGATGCCGGTAAGAGCTCCCAGCACCGCCGAGCGGGCGCTCTCCGCGCCGGCCTGGGCATCCACAAACTTCGAATCGGTTGCGACCAGGTAGCCGTGCGTGGGCAGGCCCAGATGCTTGCCGACTTCACAGCACGCCATATTCAGCATGGCGGTTTCTACCGCGCCCATGGGCGCGCCGCCGCTACGCATGTCGAAGATCGCCGGAGCCCCGCCCCAAACGATGGGCGAGCCCGGTCCGGCAAGTTGGTGCAGCACGATGCCCGCCAGCGATTCGGCGGCATGTTGCGTTACCGAACCAGCCAGCGTCACCGGAGCGGTACCACCGGCCAGTGGCATGGAGACGAGTTGCGCGGGCACGCCGGCGCGCGCCAGATCCAGCAGGTTGTGCGATCCAAACTCCGACCAGTTCAACGGCGGCGAAGGACACACATCAAAAACGGCCCGCGGTTGCTGGCGCAACTGCTCTCGTCCGCCGCTGTCGGCGGCGAGCAAGTCGATCATCCCGCCCAGGCCCGCCGCGGAAAACGATCCCGTCACCACCGGCTTGTCGGAATACTCAAGCACGACGAACAGCCGGTAGAGATCGCCGATCGCGTTGGAAACGTCCTTGCCCGCGCCGTCGCACGCATCGCTGCACACGACGGCAGTCGACTGCGCCGCGAACTGCGGCAGCATCTCCGTGACTTGGACGAGGCGCACCAAGTCGCGAGTCTCCGACGATCGCGCTTCCATCGTATCGGGATCGAGCATCTGCACGCAGCAGGACCCGGGATCGAAATGCACGTCGTCGCCGCCATAGTGCACCGCTTTCTCTCCCTGCCGGCTGTACAGGTAGAAGTCGTGCGGGGCCGATGCCAGGCACTGTCGCACCACGCGTTCCGGAATACGCGCCACCCCGTCCTTGACTTCAACTCCCGCCGACTGCAAGAGCTCGACCACGGCCGAGCCCACGCGAACTCCAGGGTTCATCAGCAGCTCGAAGGCTTCCCCGAGAATGCGTTCGATGAGATCAGGACTGAGGAGGTGGATTTTGGGTCTCATGCCAGGGCCGTTCCTTTGTTCGTCACTTTGCTCATCAGATTCTTTGCCAGTTCCACGGCATCGATGGCATTGCGAGAGTAGCCGTCGGCGCCGATCTCCGCCGCCCACTTCGATGTAACCGCGGCGCCCCCTATGATCGCTTTGGTCCGTGGCCGCAAGCCATTCCGGTCAAGTGCTTCGATGACGGCTTTCTGGCCGGCCATCGTAGTCGTCAACAACGCGGAGACACCGACGATGTCGGCATCCACTTCTTTGGCCTTGGCCACGAACTGCTCCGGAGTCACACTCGTGCCCAAGTCGAAAATCTGGAATCCGCTGGCCGAAAGGATGGTGGCAACCAGGTTCTTGCCAATGTCGTGAATGTCACCCTTCGCGGTCCCCAGCACGACCTTGCCCAGAACCTCGCGCTCGGAGCCGTGTTTCAGCATCTCCGGTTCAAGAACGCTCATGGCAGCCTTCATCGCCTCGGCCGAGGCGAGCAGATCGGGCAGGTAGATTTGTCCGCAGCCGAATTGATCGCCGGCGAACGTAATCCCCGCTGCAAATCCTTGATTCACCGCGTCGAGCGGATCGACGCCGTTGGCCAGAGCCTGCTGCGCCAATTCCGTGGCGGTATCCGGCGAGCCGTCGATGATGCTTTGGCGCATCGCTCCAAAGAGTTGATCCGGCACAGAACCTCCCACTGCGATCAGCCGTGAATTCAGGCGAACCGCGCTACGATTGTATTCCGGTGGGAAGTAACAAGACTGTGACCCAGCGCACGCCCAAAGGTCACATCCGGCGGAAGAAGTCGACAGGCGGCCGGTCAGCCCCTAAAGGGGCATTTGATTTCGAGCGAGTTGCGGTATCGCTGAAGCGATACCCTGATACGAACCCTGAGTTCTTCCGCAGCCTGTTTAGCCGAGCACCTTCAATCCTAGTCCCGGGCCGGAGGGCAATATCAGCTTGCCGTCCATCACCTTCACCCCTTCGTAGGGATCGTTGGAGATAAGCAGGTTCCCGTCCAGGTCGGGGTAATCGACAAGCGGCGAAAGATGCGCCGCCGCGGTGCAGGAACACGAACTCGAAATCATGCACCCCAGCATCACCTTCATGTCCAGCGCGCGCGTCATCTTGATCCAGCGGTAAGACTCCAGGATGCCGCCCGCCTTGTCGAGCTTGACGTTGATGCCGTCGTAGGCTTCCTTCAGCTTCGGGATCAGCGCCGCGCTGGTGCAGGCTTCGTCGGCAATGATGGGCAGGTGCACCTTGCTGCGCACGTACTTGACCTCCTCGAACATGTGCGCCGGCATGGGCTGCTCGATCAGTTCCACGCCCTGGGTTTCCAGCCAGTTGATTTTGCGCACCGCCTCGTCTTTGTCAGTCCAGCCCTCGTTGGCGTCCACGCGCAGAGGCTTCTTGGTCACGCTGCGAATCGCCGTGATGGTCTCCTCGTCGGTCTTCAGCCCCACCTTCACCTTGAGCACCGGGTACCGAGCCGCCTCCAGGGTCTTCTGCTTTGTGATCTCCGGCGTGTCGATGCCGATGGAGAAAGTGGTGACCGGCGCGTCGGCGGGATCGAGACCGAAGTACTCGTAGAGCGGCACGTTAAGCTTCTTGCCCACCCAGTCCATCACCGCGATGTCAACCGCCGCCATGGCGGCGTGTTGATGCTCGCCAAGTTGTCGGCGGATGCCGGCCAGAAAGCTGTCAAAGCGCGCCGGATCACCCGCCGCGATCTTATCCGCGATCGCCTCCAGAGCAAGCTTCGCCTGCGCGGGATACTCTTCGTAGCGGACGATGGGCGCGCCTTCGCCGTAGCCGGTGATGCCATCGCGCGCGTAGGCGAGGTGCACCGTCTCGCGGTACGTACTCGACGACATCGTCGTAGTCCAGGTGTGGCGAAGTTGCAGACGCTTGATCGAGATCTTGACCGTCACCGGATTCTTGCTCCCCGCATCCTGCGCGGCCGCCGCCGCCAAAGAATCGGGGAGAGCCGTCATGATCCCCGCGGCGCCTGCCGCCTTCAGCCACTGACGTCGATTCACGGTCTTACCCTCCCGCTCCCACAGTTACTGATCCAGCGCTCACGGTTCGCTGATCTGCTACCCAGCAAGCGTCCCGCGAAGATCGGCCTCGTCGCAATTGTACTCGGGAGGGTTGCACTCGGGAGGAAGTGGCGCAAATGTGATGCAACACATCCCGGAGCCTTCAGGATGTGACAGGAATGGAGCCGACGATCAGACTTGAACTGATGACCTGCCGATTACGAATCGGCTGCTCTACCAACTGAGCTACGTCGGCTTTCGGTTTACTTTGTTCAGTTTACCAGACCAGTGTGCTCTGGCTGCTGCACAAGTGCTGCCCGGTGGATTTTCCGATCAAGCGGTCTCATCGCATCCCTCACGTCTTCGCGGACGGTCTCGATGTAGAACCGCTGTGTGGTTCCAACCTCCGTGTGACGCAAGATCGCTTGGATCCCGGTGCCGGGATGCCGAGCCTCTTGAGATTCGTCGCCAGACCTCGACGATAGGCTCCGCCCGCTAGCGGCCGTCTTGCGCTTTCGACTTCTCCAGTCTGATGTCATGTTTGCCCTGGCACTCGGTTGACGAATCGAACGCCGCGACGCCCTCGAACTCATCCTTCGACGCATGAAACTCAAGTGGAGGTCGCTGCACACGGGCGGGAAGTCCGGCGAACTTCACCTTCCCATCCGAATTGGTTCCGGCTTCAAGGTCGAGTCTCCGCATTCCACCAAAACCATACGCGATATGAACCTTGACGGTGGCCGCGTAAAGGGGTTTGCCGTCCGCGCCCATAACCGTGAGTTCGAGGGAACAGGGACCGGCACCGCCTTCTATGACCGGAACTTTTTCGTTGTGCGCTGGCGCTTGAGCCTCAGAAAGCAGGGGGACTGCGACAAGGATGGCGCACATAAAGCGAAACATTCTGTTCATATCCGCACAATTATACGAGCGAAAGCTAATCTTCGGTCTCTGGACACCATCTCTCTGACTTCCGAATTGAAGCGCGGGCCTGCCTTGGTTCGGATACACACACCTGCCGGAAGAAAGAAAGAAACGAGCAGCGTCAGAACAGAAAACACGAACCTGCACCCGGTGCCTCAGTGCTACTAGGATTGTGATGGGAAGACGATTCCCCAGAAATCGTTCACCCCGCCGTCTTCGAGAAACTCGACGCCGTAGGTATAGACTCCCCCCTGAGTTGCGCTCACCTGTGCGATGACGCGGGCGGAAGCTTGAGTGCCGCGACCATTTTGTACCACGACGGCGGACCCAAGCAGCAGCTCACGGTTTAATTGGATGGCGGCTCCGTGTCTGTTCAGGTTGGTGGCTCTAGCGGGCATCGTGAACGTGCGTTTCTCACGATCTTGTCCAGACAGCCCTACCCGAGCATTGAGCGCGATGCGACTGCTCCGGCGCTTAGCAGCCTGAATACGATTAACCGCTGCAGTGGTCATGAGTCCATGCCCGCTGAGGCGATTCCGGTTGGCAGACGTTTGCATAGAATCCGGCCCGGTGGGAAGGGCCTGTGAGACATTAGGCTATACCGGCCTGGGAGCAGCAATGTACCGAGGTCACCAATCCAAGGTGACCACTAGTAGCAGTTGGTTAACCCGAAGGCGGTGAATCGCTTGGATGAGAACCCACGGAAGGATGTTTAGCCCAAAACCGCTCTACGCCATTACAAATTCCGCCTCGGTTTCCTCTACCGCGTTGACGGTATTCAGATCGAGACCCCACGTCTCCCTTTCATCCTCAAGGAGTTCAACGCCGACCTGGTATTCTTTCGTCCCGTCGAGCAGTCTGATCCACACCACGCGGCAGTGCAGCCTGTGGTGACGGTATTGAACGACAATCGTCGTTCCTTCCTTCAACGGGCGGCGAATCGCCCCCAGACGCGCACCATGCGGAGCGATATCCAGAGTGTGCGCGAGTTCTTCGAATTGGGCGCCGAAAGGATCGCTAGCCGATACTCGCAGCGGTAGGACCATTCTTCTCCGCTGCTCGCGGCGTTTTTGCATGCTCAAACTTCCGAAATCCATTACTGCCTCCAACCCGTTGGTGTTGGCTCATGCAGTTTTGTGGCCATGTTCGGAACTTCGCTAAGAAAGACGAAAGCAACGAACCGTCTGGTACTTAGGGCCGTTCTGCTCGTCTGATTTCGGGATGGATTTCTCGGAATCGGATGAAGTGGCAAATTTTGTCACCAGAAATTAGCGATGAATACAGTTTCCAGCTTGAGGGCACCCGCAGCATTCGCAGCGCTGCTCGTCAACGCGCACTTCGGTGCCATTCACGAACGTGCCTCCGAGGAGTTAGTGTCTCTAGTGAGCATCCTTCGGGGGAGGGCTGCTCGAACGAGCGCCGTGACTCCAACCAGAGTCTGGGCGCTTTCGTTTTTTAGATGATCTGAACAGGGTTGGTCTCTTCCAAGGCGAACGCGGCGCGGCCACCGCGCCTTGGGCGATCGTCAAGCGGGCTGCGCGGCCGTTTAGAAGCTAAGGGAAATCTCGTTCCGGTCGGCGGGAATCCGCAAATCAATTCCGCGTTCCTGGTTGGCGGCAACGGTCGCGTCGAGGTCGAGCCGGTCAAGCGGGATGGTGCGCTGCTGACGGCCAATGTTAAAAGACAAATTGCTTGCCGTGAGCAGAAACCGCCGAGTTTCCAGCCGCTCTCCGTTTGCCAGGATGAAGATGGTCGGCGGCAGCATCTTGACGCCGGTTGAATTTGCAACAACCGGAATCTCAATGACCTGCGCCTTCGGGACGGGAGCTGCCGGCGTCTGTGGAATGACGACTGTGGCCGCAGGCCCATTCGTCACGGCTTCAGTCTCGGGCTGCTCGTTGTAAAACGGCTCGTCATATGGCAAAAAATATGGAGCAAATACGCCACCGGTGCCGTCACGACGGAAGCGAGAACGGCCTGGAAAGAATCTGTTGGACGACCCCCGCCGCCCGGCAAATCCCGAACGACCAGACGATCTGGCAGCATTGCCATGAAACGTCGCCGCCGCTCGCTGCGCATACAATGACCCGCCCAGAACGGAAGCGACCAGCAGCGCACATAAGGCTGCTCTCCGCATGCGGAGATTATACCCGTGTTCCGGCCAAAACCCCCGGAAGTGTTTTCTGCGCTACGCGGAGTTCGCCAACGCTTTGTACTCTTCATCCGATTGCGCAGGCAGAAGCACCCAGAGCGTGTAGATGCCGAGGACAGTTCCGATCGGAACGTTCAACAGTGCGATAAAGCCCACCACCAGGGCAACCGTTCGTGCCCACTCCCGGCGCTGCAGCAAACCCCAGCCGGCTATGAAACCGACTGCGGCTTTCAACAGCAGGAACCACCCGACGAAACAGAGAATCGGCCGCAGCCAGACGGTGACCTCCGGAGGCGGGCCGTTGGGAATATGGATCAGGTGGCCAAAGATCACTCGCGCGACAATAATTAAGGCCACGCCCCCAACTGCGTGCAACGCAGAATACGCCATCCACAGAATGCCGACCAGCCGGACATGTTCGCGAACCCGGCTGCGCCGAAGCTCGACAAGTCCAAGCACGGTTTTGCCGCAGCGTCCGCAGCGAGGCTCTCCCGGTTGCAACTGCGCACCGCACTGATCGCAATACATCGTTTCCCCTCCACACTGCAGGTCTGTCCTGTGGGTGATACGGATGCAAAGAGTTCTCAGTTCCCAGTTCCCAGTTCTCAGTGAAAAGCTCACGATCTGAGAACTGAGAACTGCTCTCAAAACGAAAAGGCCACCCGGCAACTTGGGCGGCCTTTTCTTTCAAGGGAGAATAGTTCCAACGGAGGTTTAACCCATCAGAACTTTCTGCCGGAATCTTATGAGCCTTAAAAGCACGGTGTCAAGCAAAATTTGCGACTTAAATAGTCTTATTTTCAACAACTTACACAATGCGTCCACAAGTCGGCAAACTGGCTCAAAATGGAACAAAAAAACGTCTTTCGACGTTAACAACCTTTGATTGAGTGACTTAGCGCTCTCGGGGAGCCGGCCCGGGATGGTCTTCCAAGTGCAACGAGATGAATTCCATCGCTTCCCGGCGGTCAAACACGGAGTCGGGAAAAAACCGCTTCACCACCACTCGCACGCCACCAAATGCGATTCCCGCCACCAGCGACAGGCCGACCACAATTCCGCAAAGGACAATTGCGTTGAACAGAAAGTTGGCCATGTTGTCTTTCTTGCTGAGGTAGGTATTTTCGTTCCAGGTGACATCGGCTTCATAACTGATCGACGACATCAGCGATCGCGCTTCGCTTTTTGAAAGCGGCCCGGCCGCGATCACGATGATCGGACCGGTGCGTGCGTCGTAGAACGGGCCCACATCGACCATCGACGCCACCCCCGGCTGCGGTTGCGCAACCTGATGGGAAGCGTCAATCTGGCGTTGCCGGTCCGCAGCAATCTGCGGCGTCGGATATTCGATGAGCATCAGTGTGGCGTCGCCCGCCGTCACCGTGTACCTTCCGATCACGACCTCTGCCCCAGCTTTGAAGTCCACCAGCGAACCCGGCAGCGGCGATCCGACCCGATCGAGCGCGACCGGGCCTAGAATGTACTTCGTGGTGTTCGCCTGGAGAGCCTTCTTCGGTAGATACGCGGGCAGCGAAGGCGGACTGCCTTTGTTCCCTTCCCCTTGCGGCAGCAACCCAGCCAGTTCGCGCAGTTGCGACGCCGACATCACGCTCATCTTGTCAAACACCGCATCCACCAGCACGTTTCCCTGGTAGAACAGCACGCGGTTGTTCAGAAACGCCGCACCTCCACCAATGGTTTCCTTCGCCATCTCCGCCGAGCAGTAAAAGGTGAAACCACCGTAAGCGCCGCTGGCGTCGGCAAACACCGCAGCCTTGATCGCCAGATTCCGGCCATCGTCGCGCGTGTACGCAACTTTCTCCAAACGCTGGAAGCCATACTCCTTCAGCACGGGAGCATTCACGGCATCGGCGATGGCGGGATCGTCGCTCCTGGCGACAGCGCCTTTCACCTGCCAGCCGGCAAACTCGGCGGGAAGGACCGGGGTCACGGAACCTGGAGCTGGAGAAATTGGGGTGGAAGGAACAACGGCCGGCGCAGGCGGCTCAGCCGCAAAGGCCGCGTGGCAAAGAAGAAATATGAAGACGACGGAGAGTAATCGCAAGAATTTCATTCGAAAAAGGCGCACCCTTACTACCAGTTTAGACTACCGGCAGCCTGAGAAAGTTTCCATCCGGCCGGGCGCCTGTGGAGAATGTTGAGGGGGGCCTACCCTTTGGTTGCAAGGCAAGACCCGTCTCTACAGGAATGCGCAGCCCGCCGGGCGACCTAGCCGATTTTTGTCGCCATATCGGGGGCCTGGAAGGCGATCTTGTGACTGCCGTCGCAGAAGGGCCGGTTGGCGGAAGCGCCGCAGCGGCATAGGGAAAACGCCGTCTTGCCAGTCAGGTCGTAGGGGTTGCCGTCGGCGTCGACCATTTCGACAAGGCCGTTGGGGTCTTCAACGCGATAGGGACCGTGCGGGCGGACTGTGATCTTCACTTGCGACATGGAGCCTCCGGAAGCAGTTCTCAGTTCTCAGTAAATTTACACCAAGCACCGCGCTGGGTGTTCGCCGACATAGAGATTTGGGAACTGAGAACTGGGGTTTCACCGCCAGCGGTCCACGGCTTCCCACCAGAGCATCTTCGACCACTCGTCAAAGGTGACTTTGGCCCATTCGCGGTGGGTCCACCAGGCTTCGCCGAATTGCTGCGGATTGCGCGCGGCGGCGGCGTTGAACTGGTATTGCGGCAGGTGGTGGCGAAAGATCAGCAAGGCGCGGCGAGTGTGATAGTCGGAGGTAACGATCAGCACTCGATGCGCGCCCAGCGACTGCAGGCATCGGTCAACATCGTCCGCTTCGGCGTTGGTGGAAAATCCTACGATTGGGCATACGGAAACGCGGTTCGCTTCCGGGAGGCCGTTCACGTATTTCTGCGCAATGTCGGTGAGGTGTTGATCGTAGATCACGTTTCGCGTCTCGGCATCGAGAAACACGCGCGGCGCGAACCCGAGGCGCAACAGTTCCAGAGCGTGAGCCGGGCGGACGTT
>Ga0187819_10002321_pt1 | contig 10062 bp, 12 predicted proteins | sample NC_wetland_sal_i_15_FD_132411 | JGI IMG/M metagenome (GOLD analysis project Ga0187819, IMG submission 132411) | Wetland sediment microbial communities from Neuse River Estuary, North Carolina, USA - SO4_4 | ecosystem: Environmental > Aquatic > Freshwater > Wetlands > Sediment | place: USA...
GCGCGACCGTCGGCGACCTGAGCCAGGACCCGGACCTGCTCGCCGCCGTGCGCGAGGCCGTGGACCGGGCGAACACGGCCGTATCACGCGCGGAAGCCATCAAGCGGTTCCGCATCCTGCCCGGCGGCTTCGCCGTCGGCGCGGAGCTGACCCAGACCCAGAAGGTCCGCCGCGACTACGTGCTGGCCAAGTTCGCCACCGACGTCGAGGCCCTCTACGCGTGACCAGCTCCAGAGGACCTTGGTCCGGCTGGCGCGGGATCTACCGCTCTGGCGTGGACGGCTGGCCGGCGTGACCGTTGATCTATGAAGACTGATCGGCCCGGCCAGCGCGAGCTTGACGACGGCCTGACCCCTGGCGACGTGATCATGTCGCTCGGCGGGCACGCCGTCACCTCGGCAGCAAGCCTCCGGTCGGCGATCGATGCGTACCACCCGGGGAACAAGACCAGCGTGGCCTGGGCCGACCTGGCCGGACAGACTCACACGGCCGCCGTGGTCTTCGCCACCGGCCCGGTCGGCTGAGCTACCGGCCGCCATCAGCCGTTCAGGCCTATGAGGCAGAACAAGGACCCACGGCCGCCCAGGGAGGGAACTAGGCCCCTATTGCCGCGCCCACCGTTATGTCACCGTTTATTACATGAAGGGCCGGTTTCTGCGACGCAACACCGCGACACGCGCCATGCGTGCCGAGCTGGCCGACGACCTGGCCCAGCTGGGCAGGCCGATCGCGGTCAACGACCGGGCCTGCTGCTGCCCGGCCCGGCCGATGGTCACCGTGGTGATGCCGCCGACCGCCAGCCGCCCGTACCCTATTGACCTGCTGTTGTGCGGCCACCACTACCGGGTCAGCCAGGCCGCGCTGCGGGCCGCAGGTGCCACTGTCTACGATCAGGCCGGCGCCGCCGTCACCGGCGACGCCAGCAATGACCAGCATTCCCGCCGCCAGCCAGCTGGGGCAGCGCCGCGTCCGTAATCGACAAGCCATACGTCCCGAACGGGCTCGGCGACGTGGTCCGCGTACGCCTCAACCTGCTGGCTGGTCAGCAGCTGCGGTCGGCTCGGCTCCCTTGGCTTCGCTGAGCTCGTTGGAGCTTGCGGAGCTGCCCCGGCGAAGGCGGGTGGGCCTCTCGGCATTACCGATTGTGACCTAAGACCCTGCCCGCCTCCCTCGGCGCGGGGGCAGCATCTCTAGTCATGAACACACCAGCGGAAACAGGCGGTTCGCCCGGCACGGCCACAATGGAGGAGCGCATGCACCGGCTCGAGGTGCAAGCAGATGCGCTCGCCGAGGCCATCGAGGTGCTGGCGCGAGGCCTGGCGGGCGGGCCGATGGCAGAGCCACGGAACAGGCATGCCGAAGAGGCGGCCAGGCGCGCCCATGAGCTGCTGCTCCTCGCCAGATCAGTCCCGCCGGACCGTCCCTGAGCCTGACATTCCGGCCTGCGGCGGCTAGCTCCTTGACGTGGGCCGCGAGGTGTGGCTGCGGGACGGCCGTTCTGGCCCGGGGCGCGTAGGCCGTGCCACGGCCGGTCCGCCCGCGTGCGGCGGACCGAGGGCTCATGGTCCTCCCCTGCCGGGCATTTAGTCTCTGCCGGCGGCCGTGGTCAGGGGAGATGCTTGCTAGGTAGCCAGGTCAGCGGAAGTGATGATCATGAGCAGGCAGGACCGGGATGACAGGCGCATCGTAGTCGGCGTGGACGGATCCCCGTCCTCGATGGCAGCGCTGCGCTGGGCCATTCTTCATGCGGAACTAACCGGGTGCGCGGTGGACGCGGTGACCGCGTGGCGGTTGCCGTCCAGGTACGGCTTTTCAGCAGTCACGGACCGAGCGACAGACTTCGAGGGCGATGCGCGCAAGATCCTCGCTGACGCGCTGAACGAGGTAAGCAGCGTCGAACCCGATGTGATCATCCGCTCATCCGTCGTGGAAGGGCATCCCGCCGAAGTGCTGGTGCGGGCCGCCCGCGGGGCGGACATGCTGGTGGTGGGCAGCCGGGGACATGGCGGATTCACCGGGGCGCTGCTCGGCTCGGTCAGCCAGTACTGCGTGCATCATGCCCCCTGTCCTGTCCTGGTCATCCGAGGGACCGGCTGGGGGGGTCAATGACCAGCACCGTTGCGCAGAAGTCCCGGTCCTGCTTAAGGCGGGCGGAAGTCTCTGGCATTGGTGACAGAGGACTCTGACAAAGACGAGCGGGAGACGCTGGTATTAGGTAACGGCCGACTCGCCGTTGGAGGAAAGGCCATGTTCACCACCTGGCATGCCGGAACCGCCTTCGCCTGCGCGATGGTCCTGGCTGCTGCGCTGAGCGTGACGGTCTCAGCCGCCGGGTGCCGGCCGGTTCCGCTGCAGGAAGGACCAGCAGGCCCGGTCGCCGTGCTGCCAGGAGGAAGCGTGGCTCAGCCGCCCGCGGTGACCGGCGTGCCTGCCGCCACCGGCTGCCCGGCAGCGCCCTACGGTGCCCGCTTCTATGCCCCGGGCAGTTCCAAGACTGTGGCTCTGACCTTCGACGACGGCCCGGGCAAGAGCACGGCGGCCATTCTCGCGATCCTGGCGCGTTATCGTGTCCCCGCGACTTTTTTCAACATCGGCGTGAACATGCCGCCCCGGCCATCCCTGGTGCGAGAGGAGGTCAAGGGCGGCTACGCGATGGGCAACCACACCTGGAACCACCCGGACATGGCCGCGCTGTCCGCGGTGCGGCAAGCCGCCGAGCTGGACCAGATGAGCGCCGAGCAGCAGTCCATTGCCGACACCGTGCCGTGCGCATTCCGGCCGCCCTATGGCGACTACGACTCCACCACGCTGAGGCTGGCGCAGCAGCGGCGGATGGGCGTATGGCTGTGGTCGGTCGACACCCAGGACTGGATGGCGGAAGGCTCGGGCTCCTCCTTCTGGGTGCACCGCATCATCCGGCTGGCCGAGCAGGAGGGCGGCGCGCTGCGCCACCCGATCGTGCTGATGCACAACCAGCCGATAGGGAACCCGGCGACTGTCAGCGCATTGCCGACGATCATCCAGTTCTTCCGCTCGCACGGCTACCGCTTCGTCGCGCTCTAGCGTATGCCTCAGCCTGCTGCCTGGTCGGCAGTTGCGGCCTCCTTGGCCTCCTTGGCCTCCTTGGCCTCCTTGGCCTCCTTGGCCTCCTTGGCTTCGCTGAGCTCGTTGATCACGTCGACTACCCCGTCAACATCCCAGGCCAGCCGGAGCGCGACCGGGATGAGATCCTGATGCCGCTGCGACTCGGACTCGATCGTGCCGGTCAGCGTCACGACGCCGTGCCGCGCCGTCACGGTAACGTCCGCGGGGTTGACCAGCGGGAGTTCCTCGAGGACCTGCCGGACATCGTGGACGATGTCGTCGTCCGGGCGCAGGAAGACGCTGAGCAGGTCACGGCGGGTCACGATGCCGACCAGCTTGCCGTCCGAGTCGACGACCGGCAGCCTCCTGACGTGGTGCGTGTTCATCAGCCGCGCCGCGCTCGGAATCGTCGCGTCGGGATAGATGGTGATGGCCGGCGCGGTCATCAGCGTCTCGGCGGTCAGGCCGATCCGCCGTGGCTGGCGAAGCCGCCAGCGGCGGGGCGACTGCGCGGCCAGCCTGGCTTGCCGGACCGTCTTGTCCTCCGCGGCGAGCAGATCGGACTCGGATACCACGCCTACGACATGCCGACCCATCTTCAGCACTGGCACGCCGCTGATCTTGTGCCGGGCCAGCGACTGAGCGATTTCCTGATAGGGGGTGATCCGGTCCACGGTCACCACCGAGGTGGTCATCACGTCGCTGACCCTGCGGGCCCACCGGCTATGCCGCGGTCCGCCGGTGTGGTGAGCCGGGTGAGGAGTGGCCTGCGGGTGGGCGGTAGAGCGCTTTCCCTGCTCCTTCAGATGTTCCTCCACCGTATCCAGCGCGCGGGCCACGTCAGAGCGGGCGGCCCTGCCGTGCAGGGACTCGTAGTACGCGGCACCAAGGTGGCGAAGCATGGCATCGAGGTATTCGTCGGTGCGGGACATCATGCTCACTCCCTCATTATTTTCCTACTAAAAGTATTCCGCCTCGCCCGTCCGAGCATCACGGCCAGATGTCACCGGTACACCGGGACTTCGGTCACTTAGACCTCAGCTCCTGTTTCCCGGCCCGCGGGCCAGGCGCAGCCGGACCGCGTCCGCCAGCTCCTGCTCCTCGATGGCAAAGGTCACTTCCGCCAGCGCCTGCTCAAGCCGGGGAATCCACCGGTCCCTGACGGCGCGGAGCCGGTAGCGGGTAACGAGCGCTTCGGCTTCGACGACCCGGAGCGCCTCGGCGGCCGTGGCATGCCGCACCGCCGCGGCGAGCGCGGCGCGGTGGGCTTGCCGGGTCGCCGTCAGCGCAGTTCCGTCCCAGGTCACGGGGTCAGGGATGAGGCATATGGCACTGACCGGGTGCCGGACGCCCATGGTGAGCGCATAGGAAATGGTCACGTCCGCGGCCTGGCCATCGGCGGCCAGCCGGATAGCCCGCTGGCCGCCAAGCAGCGAAGCCCTCAGCAGCCACTGCTCGGCGTCGGCGCAGCAGCGATTCCATTCCGCGGCGGTCTGCGCCGCAGAATCACGGAGCCCGCTGAGCTGGTCGGTGAGGATCCGGAGCTTGCGGTCAAGCAGGTCGGCGCCACGCCAGGCCACCCGCAGGCGCCTGGTCAGCCAGAGCCGCCCGGCACGACCTGGAGGCACGGTGAATCCCAGCTTGCTCATGAGCTGTCTCCCGGGTAGTAGGCATCGAGGACGCTCGTGGGCAGCATGGTCAGCTCGCGGCGAGGCAGCGCAGCCAGCACCTGCCAGGCGCGGCTCAGGGTCTGTTCGAGACTGCGGTTCTCGGCTACCCCCTGGTTCATGAACTCGCGCTCGAAGGCGGTCTCAAGCTCCAGGTACTGCCGGTCGAGCGCGCTGAGGGCGGCGGCACCGATCAGCTCGGCCAGTTCCCTGGCCCGCCGCGCGGCGGCGAGCGCGGCCAGGGTCTGCGCGGCCACGTCGATGTGGTCATCCCTGGTGCGGCCGGGCCCGGCGCCGTGCCGCATGAGCCTGGACAGCGAGGACAATGCGTCAACCGGTGGGTATACGCCGCGCGCGTGAATGTCGGGAGAGAGCACAATCTGACCTTCGGTGATGTACCCGGTCAGGTCAGGCACCGGATGGGTGATGTCGCCCGCCGGCATGGTCAGCACCGGGACCACGGTTACCGAGCCCGGCATGCCGCGGATGCGCCCGCAGCGCTCGTACAGCGAGGCCAGGTCGCTGTAGAGATAGCCGGGGTAAGCCCTGCGGGCCGGGATCTCACCACGTGCCGCGGAGACCTCACGCAGTGCCTCGCAGTAGCTGGTCATGTCGGCCATGACGACAAGCACGTGCCGCCCGAGCGTGAACGCCAGCCGTTCAGCCACGGTGAGCGCCAAGCGCGGTGTCAGGATGCGTTCTATCACCGGGGCATCGGCGAGGTTCAGCAGGAACACGAGCTCGCCGACCGCGGAGCGTTCCTCGAGGACGGCGCGGACGGTCGCGGCATCGGCATGGGTGAGGCCCATCGCCGCGAAAACCACGCTGAAGGCATCACCGCCGGCCGACGCCTGGGCGGCCAGCTGGGCCGCCAGTTCGAGGTGCGGCAGGCCCGCCACGGAGAAGACGGGCAGCTTCTGGCCGCGGACCAGCGTGGTGAGCCCGTCGATCACCGAGATCCCGGTCAGCACCGGCTCGGCGGGCGGCACGCGGAGAACCGGGTTGATCGGGAAGCCGGCCACCGGCATGCTGACCTCGCCGGTGACAGGGGGTCCGCCGTCGACCGGCTCGCCCCGGCCGTTGCAGACGCGGCCTAGCCAGTCCGCGCCGACAGGAATCCGCAGCGGGCTGCCGCTGAACGCCACCCGGGTCGCTGTGAGCCGCATGCCCCCGGTCCCTTCAAGCACCTGCACGACGGCAAGGTCGCGATCGGCCTCGAGGACGAGCCCGTGCCGCGTCTCCCCGGTCTCCATCCGGATCGTCGCGAACTCATCCCAGCCCACTCCGTTCACGCCGCGCACGACGAGGAGCGGGCCGCGAAGCTCCGCCAGCCCCGTGTACTCACGTTGCGCCCAGACCATCATGCTGTCCCGCCTTCCTGGTCGCGCCGCGCGAGCTCGTCGAGGCGGGCGAGCATAGCCTGCCCGCTGTCGGTGACCGCCTCTGGCGTCACCGCTTCCTCCCTGGCCCGCAGGATGAGGGAGAAGTCCTCATTCTCCAGAGCCGCCGGGGGGACGCCTGCGCTCGCCAGCTGCTGGCATCGCTCGGCCACCGCCAGCACCGCGGCGGTCAGGGCCGCGGCCCGGGCGATGTCACAGCTGGCGTCGGCGGAGCTGATCGCGCTCTGCTGCAGCAGGCCCTCCCTGATGAGCCGCCCGGCGAGTATCGTGGCGCGCTCCCTGGGCGGAAGAGCGGCGATGCCCATCAGCTCGGCAAGCGAGCTGAGCCGGTCTGCTTCAGCGAGCAGCGAGGCCAGCCGACTCCTGCGGTCCGCCCAGCCAGGATCGCCCGCACCGGCATGCCAGGCGGCGGCGGTGGCAGCGTCGCGGGAAAACGATCCGGACCAGGAGACTGCCGGATAGTGGCGGGCATAGGCAAGATCGCGGTCCAGGGACCACAGGCTACGGACGAAACGCTGCGTGTAGGAAGTGACCGGTTCCGTCATGTCGCCGCCCGCCGGGGAGACCGCGCCGATGATCGTCACCGAGCCCTCGCGCCCTCCGCTGGTGAGGACCCGGCCCGCCCGTTCGTAGAACGCGGCCAGGGCGGAAGACAGGCTGGCCGGGTATCCCTCCTCTGCGGGCAGCTCGCCGTTGCGGGACGCGAACTCGCGCAGCGCCTCCGCCCATCGTGAGGTGGAATCCGCGATTACCACGACGTCCAGCCCCATGTCCCTGAAGTGCTCCGCGACCGAAGCACCGCTGTAGATGCTGGCCTCGCGGGCCATCATCGGCATGTTGGACGTGTTCGCGATGACCACGGTCCGCGAGGACAGCTTGCCTCCGGTGCGCGGATCGGTGAGCTCGGTGAGTTCAGTCAGCATGTCGGCCAGCTCGTTGCCGCGTTCGCCGCAGCCGACGTACACGATCACGTCCGCGTCGCACCATTTGGTGATCTGCTGCAGCAGCACGGTCTTGCCGGTGCCGAACCCGCCGGGGACGGCGCAGCTACCGCCCTTCGTGATCGGGAACAGCACGTCGACCACGCGCTGCCCGGTGAGCAGCGGAGCTCCGGCCTCCAGCCGCCGCCGGTACGGCCGGGGGCGCCGCACCGGCCACGCCGAGGTCAGGCTCACGTCCGTGCCCGAGACGGTCGCGATCACCGCATCGCCGGGCGCGGGTCCGGCATCGCGGATCTTCTCCACCACTCCGCTCAGCCCGGGCGGCACGAGCGCCCGGTACCCGATCCCGCCGGAGACCGCCACCGATCCCAGGCTGGCGCCTTCGCCGACCGCGGTGCCCGGTTCGGTCTGCGGCGTGAACTCGAACTCCGCGCCCTCCGCGGGAGTGAACACGTGGCCGGGTTCGAGCCAGGCAGGCGCGCCGTCGAGCGGCCGGAGCAGCCCGTCGAAAATGCTGCCGAGCAGATGCGGGCCTAGCCGTGCCGAGAGCGGCTCACCGCGCGACCAGGCCGGATCGCCCGGTGCCAGGCCGCCGGTGTACTCGTACGCCTGGACGGTCGTCACGTCGCCGCGGATGGCGACGGCCTCGCCGGGGAGCAGGTGCTCGCCGAGTTCGATGATGTCGTACATCGCGACCCCGGTGAGCCCGGTCACTTCCACCAGCGGCCCGTTCACCCTGGCAACTCGCGCGGCGCCGCTCACGGTGTCCATAGTTCCCGCACCTGGTCACCCAGCGCGTTGACCGCCAGGATGGCGAGCTTGGGCAGTGTGCAATCAACCACCACGTCGCGGGCCCGCGCCACGACGCCCCCGGCCGACTGGACCGTGATCGTGGCATCGGGGCCCGCCACGCGTCCGGCCATGGCGGTCAGCCGACTGAGCAGCTGATCGTAGCCGGGCTCGTCCCGCAGGCCGCCGACCGCGGCCAGGACCCGGCCGCATAGTTCCTCGTACGCCTCGCGCTGCGCGCCGAACAGGATCGACCTGGCCTGCTCGCGGCCCCGGCTCCGCTTGACAGCGGCCGCCGGGGCACCGTCCGCCTGGCCCTGCGTCCGGGCGAGCTCGATGGCCTCGTCCGCGGAGCGCCGCGCCTGGCTCACGATGGCGGCCGCCTCGGCATGCGCCTGTTCCATGATGCGGTCCGCCTCCATCCTGGCCTCGCGCAGAATGTGCGTGCGGACCGGAGCGAGCGCCGTGGCTTCCGCCCCGCCGGTCATGGCGGCATCACCACGAGCAGCACGTCACGCCGCGGCTGCGGCGCCTCACCAAGCCAGGCCGCCGCGCGGGGGGTCAGCACGAGGACTGCGATGTCGGCTGGCAGCGAGCGCCACGCCGCGCGTGCTTGATCGGGGTTCTCCGCGACCAGCACGACTGCGCCGGCGAGGGCGAAGCCTGCCGTACGTGTCGCCTCTCCGATGACAGCGGCCCGGGCCATCGGTGCTCATGCCTTCCCGATCAAGATGATCCCGATGATCAGGCCGTAAATCGCGATGCCTTCGGCGAGGCCCACGATGACCATGGCGCGTCCGAAGAGTTCCGGGCGTTCGCTCATGACCGCCAGTGCCGCGGCACCGGCGTAGGCGACGGCGATGCCCGCGCCGATGGTCGACCCTGCTACCGCGATCGCCGCCCCGAGCAACGCCGACCCGTTTACTGAGGTCGCGGCCGTGCCTGCCGCGATCTTGACCCCAGCCGCGGCGGCCGTCCCGGCGGCGGCCGGACCGGCGGTGAGCGCGGCGATAAGCAACACGACGGCACCAACCATGAGCAGGACGCCGATCCCGGCCAGGATGTACATCCCGGACCGTCCGCGCCGCGTTACCACGCGGGCAAGCAGGACGGCTCCGGCGATCATCGGCAACCCGGCTACCCATACAGCAGTCATGTGCGCTCCTCCTTCCTGCTGGCCGCGGGAAGCCCTTCGGTCACCGTCGGCAGGTGCCACGGGCGGAAGGGCCGTCCCTGCGTCACGAAGACGCGCGAGAACAGTTCGTAGTACTCCAGGCGCAGCGCCTGGATGGCGGCGACGAGCGCCTCCAGGCTGAACGCCAGCGCGGTCCCGACGGCGAACACGGCCACGCCAGCCACGGCGAGAAGCCCGCCGTGCCGCCACAAGGCTCGCGTGCCTTCCCACACGAGCAGGCCGAGCGCGGCATGGGTGAGACCGAAGGCGGCGAGCCGGGTGAACGACACCACGTTGGAGCCCAGGCGGACGACCAGGTCGAACAGCTCCACCGAGGCCTGGAACCCCCCGGCGCCGCCGCCGCCCGCCTCGGCGAGGAAACCGACGGCGGCCAGCGCCAGTCCAGCAAGCGCAAGGAACCCGCCCCCGGCGAGCATTAGGTCTTGATGGGAGTACCACCCGCCGGCCATGACACCTGCGCCGAGGAACACCGTGGCCCCCGCCACGCCGGACGGCGCATACAGCGCGGAAGACCAGCCGCCCTCCCGCCACCGGTTGACCATGCCGAGCACGTAGGCGCCCGCGAGCATGACCGCGCCGACGCCGGCCGCCACCAGGAGCAGCGTGATCGGATGATCCAGCGGATCGAGCCATACCACCGGCACCAGACCGGTGGGTCCGAAGCATTCCCCGTACAGCAGGCCGAACGCGGTGGCCGCCGCCCCGGCGCCCCCGACGAACGGCCAAGCCTTCCGGAACCGGCGCGCCCAGCCTGGCCAGCCGGCCCGGAGCGCGGCCGCGGCCGCGAGCAGGGCAACCCCCTCGCCCACGTCGCCGAACATCATGCCGAACATGAGCACGTAAGCCGCCCAGGCGAGCCAGGTCGGGGCGATATCGGCGTACGCCGGCGTACCGTACGTCTGGACCAGCGGAGACAGCGAGCGCCGCAGTGGCCGGCCGTCCATGAGCGTGGGCGGCTGGATCCCGCGCGGGGACGGGACCGGGAC
>Ga0187819_10002323_pt1 | contig 10058 bp, 7 predicted proteins | sample NC_wetland_sal_i_15_FD_132411 | JGI IMG/M metagenome (GOLD analysis project Ga0187819, IMG submission 132411) | Wetland sediment microbial communities from Neuse River Estuary, North Carolina, USA - SO4_4 | ecosystem: Environmental > Aquatic > Freshwater > Wetlands > Sediment | place: USA: North...
AACCAGGCCGTCCTTGGCGCCGAAGAAGTTCACAAACGCGCCGAAATCCATCACCTTGACGACGGTGCCCTCGTAGATGTGCCCGACCTCGGGCTCGGCCTCGATCGACTTGATCCAGTTGATCGCGGCCTTGATCGACTCGCCGCTGGCGGAGGCGACCTTGACGGTGCCGTCGTCGGAAATGTCGATCTTGGCGCCGGTCTTCTCCACGATCTCGCGGATCACCTTGCCGCCGGAGCCGATCACTTCGCGGATCTTGTCGACCGGGATCTGCATGATCTCGATACGCGGCGCATGCTCGCCGAGCTCGGCGCGGTGCTGGGTGATCGCCTTGCTCATCTCGCCGAGGATGTGCATGCGGCCGTCCTTGGCCTGGCCCAGTGCGACCCGCATGATCTCTTCGGTGATGCCGGCGATCTTGATGTCCATCTGCAGCGAGGTGACGCCTTCTTCGGTGCCAGCCACCTTGAAGTCCATGTCGCCGAGGTGGTCCTCGTCGCCGAGGATGTCGGAGAGCACGGCAAAATCGTTGCCCTCCTTGATGAGGCCCATGGCGATACCGGCGACGGGCGCCTTCAAGGGCACGCCGGCGTCCATCAGCGCGAGCGAGGTGCCGCACACCGTCGCCATCGAGGACGAGCCGTTCGACTCGGTGATCTCGGAGACGACGCGGATGGTGTAGGGGAACTCCTCGGGTCCCGGCATCACCGGGTGCACGGCGCGCCAGGCGAGCTTGCCGTGGCCGATCTCGCGGCGCCCGGGCGAGCCCATGCGGCCCGTCTCGCCCACCGAGAACGGCGGGAAGTTGTAGTGCAGCATGAAGCGCTCTTTGCGCGTGCCCTCGAGGGCATCGATGAACTGCTCATCCTCGCCGGTGCCGAGCGTAGCGACCACCACTGCCTGCGTCTCGCCGCGCGTGAACAGCGCTGAGCCGTGCGTGCGCGGCAGCACGTGCACTTCCGAGACGATAGGACGCACGGTCTTCAGGTCGCGCCCGTCGATGCGGCGCCCGGTCTTGACGATGTCACCGCGCACGATCTCGCTCTTCAGTGCCTTGAACGTATCGGCGAGCAGCACCTTCTCGGTCGGGTCGTCGGGAATCTCGATGCCCGACTTCACTTTGTCCTCGGCCTCTTTCACGAGGTCGTAGCGCTTCTGCTTCTCCTTCGTCGAGAAGGCCGCGCGCAGGTCGGCCTCGGCGAGCTTCTTGACCTTGGCCGAGTACTTCTGCGCGTCGGGCAGCTGAATGTCCCACGGCTCCTTGGCGGCCTTCTCGGCGAGCTTGATGATCGCCTGGATGACCGGCTGGAAGCCCCGGTGGCCGAACATCACGGCCTCGAGCATCTGCTTCTCGGGCAGCTCCTTGGCTTCCGATTCGACCATCATCACCGCGTCTTGCGTGCCGGCAATGACGAGGTCGAGCGAAGATTCCGCCATCTCATCGAGCATGGGATTGAGCACCATCTCGCCGCCGATGAACCCGACGCGCGCGGCGCCGATCGGACCGAGGAACGGCACGCCCGAAAGCGTCAGCGCCGCGGATGAGGCGACGAGGCTTAGGATGTCGGGGTCGTTCTCCATGTCGTGCGAGAGCACTGTTATGATGACCTGCGTCTCGTTCTTGAAGCCTTCGACGAACAGCGGACGTATCGGCCGGTCGATGAGGCGCGAGGTCAGCGTCTCCTTCTCGGAGGGGCGCCCCTCGCGCTTGAAGAAGCCACCCGGAATCTTGCCGGCGGCGTAGGTCTTCTCCTGGTAGTTGACGGTCAGGGGGAAGAAGTCGACGCCGGGCTTGGGCGTTTTGGCGGCGACGACGGTCGCGAGCACGCTCGTCTCGCCGTACTGGGCGTAGACGGCGGCGTCGGCCTGGCGCGCCATGCGCCCGGTCTCGAGCGTCAGCTTGCGCCCGCCCCATTCAATTTCCACTCGATGGATGTCGAACATGTCTGGTCTTTCTTTCTCGTGCTCGTAGCAATGCGCAGCGGCCGGATTGCCGGATGCGCGAGGCCTCGGTCAGGACCAAGGCGGAAGGCAGAGGCCTCATTGGCGCAGGCTGAAGCTGCCTTGCAAAAGCGCCGATGGCCCCTGCGCGTGTCGTCAGCGGCGAATGCCGAGCTTGTCGATGATGGTCTGGTAACGCTGCTCGTTCTTACGCTTCACGTAGTCGAGGAGCTGGCGGCGCTGGCTCACCATCTTGAGGAGCCCGCGACGCGAGTGGTTGTCCTTCTTGTGCATCTTGAAGTGCTCGGTGAGGTCGTTGATCCGCTCGGTCAGGATCGCAATCTGGACCTCCGGCGAGCCGGTGTCGTTGGCTTTGGTGGCATTGTCCTTGATGAGCGCGGTCTTGCGCTCCGGCGTGATCGACATCGGGCATCCTTTCCGTTCGGGGGTGAAGTTGGGGCTGTTCCAGCCCCGGAAGCGGCCACGGCCGGGATGTCGTCCAGCAGGGTCGCCGAATTCGCGTGCGGGTCTTATACACGAGGCGGCCGAGCCCGCGAGGGGAAAGTCGCCGCCTTGCACCGGCACCCGCGCCGACGCCCACTTTGGGGCCGATGTTCTCAATTTGTGCCTAAGTCAATCCGCGGCGCTGTCAGTTTGAAATCTTGAGGGAGCGAAGAGCAAAATTCTCCGTCGCCCCCTGTTCGCGTGCGAAATCCGCGAATCGTACCAACGGGTTACGGTGATCGAAGAATTCTCAATTGAATCAATGGGCTGCTCTCACTATATTCTGTGCGTTCGAGTGAGGAGCAGGCAAACATGCGCAAGATTCCCGAGACCATCCGAATCACAGTTATGCTGCACCAGAAGTCTGGACTGATGGTCGCGATCAGCCCGGATGTGCCTGGCTTGTATGTTCACGGGAAGAGCGAAGAAGAGATCAAAGAGCGTATTCCGATCGCGGTCGAGGCGCTGCGAGACGCCGACCGTATGCTTGCGGCACAGGCACCCAAGCTGCCTGAGGGGTTCTCAGCGAAGAAAACATACGAACTATCTCTAGCTGCAGCGTGATACTTGGACGAAGGGGCGTATAGGGCCGAGGTTAAGCGCCGCGGCCTGACGCCGCTGAAGACCTCGTATGAGGGCGCCACGATACATGTTGATCGAGACGGCCTCACAGTCAGCATTCCCGATCCTGACACGATGACGCCGGAGCAACGCGAGGCATTCATCCAGCTTTTGTCATTCACTCATCCGCCTGACTGACGGCGCTGCGCTTCTTATAGGTCTTTGGCCGTCCCGGCTTCGGCGCAACCTCATCCATCATCCCGACGATTTCCTCGACGCCCCGCTGAAGCTAGCAGCCATCGCTGGGGTAACGCGAAGCGTCTGATGGATACCGGCGTCTCAGTGGGCAATTCTCAGCCGAAATTGAACACCCGCGTCGGACGGAAGGCGCCTTTTTCCAGCTCGCCAAGTGCCAGAATGCGACCCCTGAAGTGGGCCCACGCCGCCCCCGCCATGACGGGAGCGTCGCGACCGCGCACCAGCACCGCCTGGCCGCGGGCGAGACTCGCCGCGTCGTTGGGGCCGACGCTCAGGCCCGGCAGGTCCTCGAGCGCGGCTTCAACCGGCATGAGCAGTGCCATGAGCTCCTCGTCCCCGGCGTGCGCCGCAGCCTGCAGCTCTTCGAGCGTCACCGACGCCGCCTCGTCGAACGAGCCCACGCGGGTGCGCCGGAGCGCAATCACATGCCCGAAACAGCCGAGCGCGCGCCCCATATCGCGCGCGAGCGCGCGAACGTAGGTGCCCTTGCCGCAGCGCGCCTCGAATACGCCGGTCGCCGCATCGGGCACGTCCACGAGGATGAGATCCTCGATCAGCACCTCGCGCGGATCGAGCAACACCTCCTCGCCGCTGCGCGCGAGATCGTAGGCTCTGGCGCCGTCGACCTTGATGGCGGAGAACTGCGGGGGCACCTGCAGGATCTCGCCGGTGAAGCGCGGCAGCAGCGCCTCTATGGCGCCGCGTGCGGGAAGCGCGTCCGAGGTATGCACGACCACGCCCTCTGCGTCGTCGGTGTCGGTCTCGGCGCCGAAGCGCACGGTGAAGCGGTAGGCCTTCTCCCCGTCGACGGCGAATGGCACGGTCTTCGTCGCCTCCCCTAGCGCGATCGGCAGGACGCCGGTAGCGAGCGGGTCGAGCGTGCCGGCGTGGCCCGCCTTCTGCGCGTCGAAGGCGCGCTTTATCGCGCCGACGGCCTGAGTCGAGGTCATGCCCGCCGGCTTGTCGAGGATGACCCAGCCGTGCACCGGCCGGCCTTTCTTGGTGCGCGCCATAGCGGGCTTAGTCCTTGTCCACGTCCTGGCGCACCTTGGGCGTCGCCAGCAGCGCGTCGATGCGGCTTGCCTCGGCGAACGTCTCGTCGCTGCGGAAGCGGATGTCGGGCGCGAATTTCAGGTTCACCGTGTGCGCGATCTCCGCGCGGATGTAGCGCTTGTGGCGGGTGAGCGCTTCGAGCACAGCCTCGGTGTCGGTGCCGCCGAGCGGGATCACATAGGCTGTCGCGAGCTTCAGATCGGGCGACAGCCGCACCTCGGGGATAGTGATGACGTGAGCGGCCAGCACGTCATCATGGATGTCGCCGCGCGCCAGCATCTCCGCGAGCTTGTGGCGGATGAGCTCGCCGACGCGCAGCTGACGCTGCGAGGGAGCCGCATGGCTCGAATTGCGGGATTTCTTTCGCATTTATGTTCCGCTGCGGGCTTGGACCGCAAACGGCCTCAAAAGAAACGGGGTCGGCGCAACCGCCGGCCCCTGATAGCTGAAACGTTGAGCCTCACAGCGAGCGGGTCACGGTCTCTACGTTGAAGCACTCGATATGGTCGCCGGCGCGGATGTCCTGGTAACTGGCGAACGCCATACCGCACTCCTGCCCAGCGGGCACCTCGCGCACCTCGTCCTTGAACCGCTTCAAGGTCGAAAGCGTACCCTCGTGGATGACGACGTCGTCGCGGATCAGACGCACCTTGGCGCCGCGCTCCACCTTGCCCTCGACCACCCGGCAGCCGGCGACCTTGCCGACGTGCGAGATGTTGAACACCTCGAGGATCTCTGCCTTGCCGAGGAAGATCTCGCGGATCGTCGGCGCCAAGAGGCCCGACATCGCCGCTTTCACGTCGTCGACCAGATCGTAGATGATGTTGTAGTAGCGGATTTCCACGCCGTCGCGGTCGGCCGCCGATTTCGCCTGCGCGTTGGCGCGCACGTTGAAGCCCACGATCACGGCCTTCGACGTGCTCGCGAGCGCGACGTCGGATTCGGTGATGCCGCCGACGCCCGCATGCACGATGCGCGCCTGCACCTCGTCGGTGCCGAGCTTCTTCAACGCACCGGTGATTGCCTCAACCGAGCCCTGCACGTCGCCCTTGACCAGAAGCGTGAATTCCTTGCGTCCGGCATCCTTCAACTGCTGCATCATTTGCTCGAGCGTGCGCGCGGTGCCGGCGGAACCGAGCGCCTCGCGCCGCTTGCGGACGCGGTAGTCGGTGATCTCGCGAGCGCGGGCCTCGCTCTCGACGACCGCGAACGGATCGCCGGCCTCGGGCGCGGAATCGAAGCCCAGGATCTCGGCCGGGACGGAAGGTCCAGCGGACTCGGTGTTCTGCCCGCGATCATCGATCAGCGCACGCACCCGGCCCCAGGCGGTGCTGGCGACGACGATGTCGCCGACGTGCAGCGTGCCGCGCTGCACGAGCACGGTGCCAACGGGCCCGCGGCCACGCTCCAGCTTTGCCTCGACGACGACGCCTTCCGCCGAGCGGTTGGGGTTGGCCTTGAGATCGAGGATTTCCGCCTGCAGGTGGATTGCTTCCAGGAGCTTGTCGAGGTTGGTTCGCTTCAGTGCCGACACCGGCACCTCCAGCGTCTCGCCCGACATGCTCTCGACCACGATCTCGTGCTGCAAAAGCTCCGTGCGCACGCGGTTCGGGTCGGCCTGCGGCTTGTCGATCTTGTTGATGGCGACGATGATCGGAACGCCAGCGGCCTTGGCATGATTGATGGCTTCGACCGTCTGCGGCATGACGCCGTCATCCGCCGCGACGACGAGCACGACGATGTCCGTCACCTGGGCACCGCGCGCGCGCATGGCCGTGAACGCCTCGTGGCCCGGCGTGTCGATGAAGGTGATGCGCTCGCCCTCTGGCGTCGTCACCTGATAGGCGCCGATGTGCTGCGTGATGCCGCCGGCTTCGCCCCCCACCACATTGGTCTGCCGGATGGCGTCGAGGAGCGAGGTCTTGCCGTGGTCGACGTGGCCCATGATGGTGACGACGGGCGCCCGCGGCACCAGCACGCCCTCCTCGTCCTTGTCGCCGATGAACCCCGTCTCGACGTCGGCTTCGGAGACGCGCTTCGGCGTATGGCCAAACTCCTGCACGATGAGCTCCGCCGTGTCGGCGTCGAGCACGTCGTTGATCTGGTGCATCTCGCCTTCTTTCATCAGGTACTTGATGACGTCGACGGCGCGCTCGGTCATGCGGTTGGCGAGCTCTTGAATCGTGATGACCTCGGGGATTACCACCTCGCGCACGATCTTCTCGCGCGCTTGCGAAATGCCCATCGCCTTGAGCTTCTCGCGCTCGCGCCTGCGCTTTAACGAGGCGAGCGAACGCTCGCGCTGTTTCTCGTCGAAGGCGTTGTTGATCGTAAGCTTTACGCGCTCGCGCTTTTCATCGACCTTCGGCTGCGGCGTGCGGGTGCCGGGCTTGCCTTTCTTGATGCCGCCGCGGCCCTCATCCTCCTCGTTGGCCTCGACGGCCACTGCACGGCCCGTGCGCTTTGGAGCCTCGCCGTCCGGCTTGAAGCGGGGAGGACCGGGAATGTCGAGCTCGCGCGGCTTGCCACCTTCACGCGGCTGCAAAGCCGGATTGTTGTACGAGGTACGCGGCTTGGCCGCAGGTGCGCCGTCCGCCCTGGGGCGCGGACGCGCGGTCTCTGCGCTTGGGGCTGGAGTAGGGAGAACCTCAGCCGTAGCTGGACGAGCTACCTCGGCGGGAGCGGCGACGGACGCGGGCGGCGGCGCGGTTTTGACCCGCTCGGCCTCCTCGTCGCGCTCCAGGTCTTCGCGTACCTTTGCAGCAGCGAGCGCGCGCGCGCGTGCATCACGCTCTTCGGTCGACAGACCTCTCACCGCGGCCGCGGCGCTGGTCTTCTGCGGAGCTGCAGTCTCCGGCCGCGTCGGCGGCCGCTTCTGCGGCAGCTCGGGCTCGGGCGTCGCCTCGATCGGCGGAGCCTCGGCCTCCTGCGCGCCCGGCGAGCCGAGCTTTCTGGTTCTGCGCTTCTCGACGACAACCGACTTCGAGCGGCCGTGGCTGAAGTTCTGCCGAACATGGCCGGACTCGACCGTCCGCTGCAGCGAGAGCGGCTTGCGCGCGCCTCCGCGGAGGGTCTTGTCGGTGGTGTCCTTCGTTTCCGTCATGCTCTTCCTGCAAACTCCAAAATTCCACGCACAAAGCAGCGCTCAGCTTGCGCCGAAGCCCGACCGGTAGCGCCGCAAGCGCTCGGCCTCCCGAAGAAACCGTTGTGTGGCTCCGCCCTGTTTGAGAGCAGCATGTACCACATTTGACCGGCCGATGGCCAAGCTCAATTGTTCGATGGTGAGCCAATCAACAACGGGGCCGACCTTACCACTATCCCGTTGAATAGCCGCGAATTTGCGCTCGAGCTTGCGCTTGCCGTCCGCGGCCGCATCGGCACCCTGCAGAAGCGCCGCGGCACGCCCGCCGCCGATCAGCGCCTCGACCTTTTCGAAGCCGGTCGTGACGAGACCCGCCTTGTTGGCGAGAGACAGCGCCTCGAGCACACGCCTAACAAATAGTGCTTCGACGGCCTGCGGCAAGTCCGGCGCGACCGCGACCGGGCGTTTCAGGCTCTTGGCGAACGCTTTTGCTTCAACCGCCGCAGCGACGCTTGCCTTGTCCGCCGTCACCCATACGCCGCGGCCGGGCAGCTTGCGGGAAAGATCGGGGACAAGCCTGCCTTCGGGGTCGGCTACGAAGCGCAGGAGGTCGGCGGGATCGCGCTCGACGCGCGTGAGGATGCAGCGGCGCAACGAGCCCGCAGCCTCGACGTCGTCGTCGCCTTCCTGCTGCCGGCCTTCAGCGCCCAATCCGATCTCCCGACGACCCGCGACATTTCCGGCTAACCCTGGGCAGCGGCGTCTTTGGCGCCGTCGCCCTCGCCGTCACCCTCGCCCTGCGCCGCCTCGGCGCCCGCCTCCGCCGCGGGCTGCAGGTCCTCGGCCTTGATCCAGCCGGCAATTACGCGCGCCGACATGATCATGTCCTCGGCCTCCTTGCGGCCGATCTCGAAGCCCTCGAGCACGCCCTTATGGCGTACCGGCTCGGCGTCCTTCTCTTTCTTGCGCTCCGTCCACCCAATGAGGTCGTCAGTGGCGCAATCGGCCAGATCCTCGAGCGTCTTGATGCCGTTCTCGCCGAACGCGACCATCATCGCACTGGTCACGCCCTGCACCTTGGCGACATCGTCGGCGACGCCGAGCTCGCGCCGCTTGGCGTCGCGGTCGGCTTCCTGCTTCTCGAGGTACTCGCGTGCGCGCGACTGGATCTCGTTCGCCGTATGCTCGTCGAAGCCCTCGATGTGCGCGATCTCGGAGAGATCGACGAAAGCGACCTCCTCTACCGACGCGAAGCCTTCCGTGACGAGAAGCTGGGCAATGACCTCGTCGACGTCGAGCGCCTCCATGAGCATCTGCGAGCGCTCAGTGAATTCCTTCTGGCGCCGCTCGGATTCCTCCTGCTCGGTCAGGATGTCGATGTCCCAGCCGGTGAGCTGCGAGGCAAGCCGCACGTTCTGCCCGCGTCGTCCGATGGCGAGCGACAGCTGGCTCTCGGGCACCACGACCTCGATGCGGTTGGTATCCTCGTCGAGCACCACTTTGGTCACCTCGGCGGGGGCGAGCGCGTTGACGATGAAGCTCGCCGCATCGGGGTTCCACTGGATGATGTCGACCTTCTCGCCCTGCAATTCGTTGACCACGGCCTGCACGCGAGAACCGCGCATACCGACGCAGGCGCCGACGGGATCGATGGAGGAATCCTTGGAGATCACCGCGATCTTGGCTCTGCTGCCCGGGTCGCGGGCGACCGACTTGATCTCGACGACGCCGTCGTAGATCTCCGGCACCTCCTGGGCGAACAGCTTCGACATGAACTCGGGCCGCGCGCGCGAGAGGAAGATCTGGGGCCCGCGCGGCTCGCGGCTCACGTTGTAAATGAAGGCGCGGACGCGGTCGCCGTAGCGCACGTTCTCGCGCGGGATCATCTCGTCGCGGCGGATGATGCCTTCGGCGCGGCCGAGATCGACGATGACGTTGCCGTACTCGACGCGCTTCACCGTGCCGTTGACGATCTCGCCGATGCGGTCCTTGTACTCGTTGTAGTGGCGCTCCCGCTCGGCCTCGCGCACCTTCTGCACGATGACCTGCTTGGCGTTCTGCGCGGCGACACGGCCGAAATCCAGGGGCGGGAGCGGCTCGGCGATGAGGTCGCCGATCTTTGCATCGGCATTGCGGTGCTGGGCGTCGGCGAGCGTGATCTGGGTGGAATCGTTCTCCACATTCTCGACCACGGCGAGCACGCGCGAGAGTCGCGCCTCGCCCGTTTTCGGATCTATCTCGCAGCGGATGTCGTTCTCCGCTCCGTAGCGCGATTTCGCGGCCTTCTGGATCGCATCCTCCATGGCCTCGATGACAATCTTGCGGTCGATCGACTTCTCGCGCGCCACTGCGTCGGCGATCTGCAGAAGCTCCAGCCGATTGGCGCTGATGCCGGCCATTGCCATGGGTTTTAGTCCTCCTCGGTGGTTCCGGGCGTGCGCGTCGCGGCGCTGCCTGAACCGTTCGCGTTACTCTTCTTTGCGCGGCGCAAGGCCTCGCGGATCAAGTCGTCGGTTAACACGAGCTTCGCCTCGCCGACGAGCCCGACCGGCAGCCCGATCACCTGGCGGCCGCCTTCTCCGAGATCGACTTCGATGCGGATCTCGCCGCCTTCGAAGCCCTCAAGGGTGCCGCGAAAGCGCTTGCGGCCCTCGATCGG
>Ga0187819_10002324_pt1 | contig 10058 bp, 6 predicted proteins | sample NC_wetland_sal_i_15_FD_132411 | JGI IMG/M metagenome (GOLD analysis project Ga0187819, IMG submission 132411) | Wetland sediment microbial communities from Neuse River Estuary, North Carolina, USA - SO4_4 | ecosystem: Environmental > Aquatic > Freshwater > Wetlands > Sediment | place: USA: North...
ACATGTATTTCGATTCATTCCAAGCACCGCCCAAGATGTAGCGCTTGCTGCCCGCCTCATTCCAGGTCCACTCCTTAATATTGCCGGCCATATCGTAGGTACCGTAAGGTCCCAACCCGTGATAGCTACCGACAGCTGCCGGACCCTTTCCATCAAAATTGCTGAAGCTCAGAATGTCAGAGTCAATGCCCAAGCCCGCTGCTTTATACCAGTGATAAACCGTGGGCAGACTTTTGCCTACAGACTCACAATAGGCGGCAGCTTCATACCAGCTCACTCCAGCGACCGGAAAATCACCCTGTCCATCGGGGTAAGATCCGAGCTTCCATGTCGAAGGCGCGATGCGCCCAGTGATGTCCTTGAACTCACCCAAGGCTTCTTGCCATGATAGGCGCCGACCATTCCTGATGAATTCGTGCTTCCAGTTCGCTTGATTCTGGTAGCCGCCCTTCTCGATGAAGTCGTTGAATTGTCGGTTCGTGACCTCGTACTTGTCGAGCCAATAGTCTGCAAGTTCGACCGGCGCGGCGCTACGGAACTGGAAGGTTGTGCCAGGAACGCGAACCATATTCGCTGGAGCTGACCCGACCTCATCCAGAACAAAGTTGAGCTTCGTGGTTGGAATAACGAAGGAAGCCGCTTCTATCGTCCCAAATCCGGCCTTCTCAATCTTCAGACGGAGATAGTGCCAAGGCACAAGGACGTTCTCAAGAGGTGATCTGCCGAGAAAGGTCCAATCTTTCTCGCTGGCAGAATAGGTTCTGACGTAGATATCCGCTCCGCCAGGAGTTGTTCGGATTGAGATCGGTTTCGTAAAAGCACGTAGAGTACGAAGGAGCACCGGATCGTTCGGAATGTACCGCTTCGCCCGCAAGGCCAGTTGGAAGGCCTGATCCGTTTTGTCCTCATCGATCAAACGAAAAATTTCAGGCAATGCCTGATCCCGAGCCCAGCGCTCGCGTGAATTCCGCGTCCAGTACAAGGTCCCCACTACAACCAGCCCGATCAACACGAGGCTGGCCACTGGAATCTCCCATCGGACTCGGCGGGAGTCCCCCATTACCCAAGGAACGAGCCATTTGGGAAAACGTGCTGACGGGAGGGCCCGGGCAGTCGGCACTTCGAGGATTCCTGCTTCTGACGGCAGTTCCGCGATTCCGTTCGCCTCATTGGCGACCGCAATGAAGCGGTACCCGATCCGCGGAATGGTTTCGATGTAACGGGGAGAGCCTGCCGAATCCCCCAGGGCGTCGCGCAGTTTCTGGATGGATTTATTCAGCCCGTGGTCAAAATCGACAAACACATCAGACGACCAGAGGCGTTGTCTGAATTCTTCCCTCGTCACAATCTCGCCGGGAGTTTCCAGGAGCAGCGACAGGACCTGAATCGGCTGCTGTGACAACCGGATCTTCGCGCCGTTCTTGGTGAGCTGCCCCGTCCTCAGATCCAGCTCAAACAGGCCAAACCTCACCGTGTTCTTAGTGTGTGAAAGGGTCATTCCAAAGCCATACCGTGAGCCCCGAGTCTAGCACTCCAGTAACATTCGGGGATAACTTCTTGCAACTGATTGCCGCAGAAAGGTTTGTTTGGGGAGAAACAATTCGCTGCTCAGGTATTGCTCCTGGAAGGGCAGTCATGGAAACTCGAACCCGCATCACGGGGAGAACGACACCGCGCCCCAGGATCAAAGGAGATGGACATGAAAACGAAATTTAGGAAAATGACAGCGCTGCTCGGCGTGCTTCTTGCCGCGGCATTGTTGACGGCGCCGGTTGTAGCGCAGTCAGGAGCCGACCATGCCAATAATTGGCGGGACGAAGACGAACAACTCGCACAAATGGCTGAACTGGAACAACTTCACGCAACCTTTCACGCCGCAGTCAGCGTGCACGATCCAGTGAATGGCGATTCGCCTACAGTGATAACTCAGCGAATCCGCGACGCACTCTCGATCTGGGCTAAAGACGCCGAACTCACGATTGTCAACACCACTGCCACGGCCGGAAATTATATCGGCAACGGCGATCCGGATGATCCCGCAAGTTGCCCTCCACCCTCGGGCGACACGTCCGCCACCGGTCAACAGGGCACGCTGTGCACCTTCTTCAAGTATGTTTCCGGCGGGTTGCAGGCAGCCAATAAGTTTGTGTCGCTTTCTCCGGCATTCAAAACGAAGTTTGTCCCTGTCAAGGACGATGACGGCCGATGGAAATCATCAGTCTATTTCGAATGCCATTACTTCGACGTGTCGCTGAATCCAGCCACCGGCCAGCCGTTTTGGACAGCCAAGAGTCACGTAAGCCTTGACGGTGAAGCGAAAAAGATCGACGGGCGGTGGTTATTGACGCGCGCCAGCTCATCCGCCGTTGGAGTTCCGGTTCCGTGAGGCAAAACCCTCGATGCACTCGCTCGCCAGGGGCGCAGCGAGTGCATCCAACGGGTCACAGGAGTCTCCTTTCTCTGTGACCCACACTACGTCAGCTACCTCACCCCTTCGGGTTCACCACACGCGTAGCGTCCGCCGCACCAGCGGCTTAGTCCTGGTCGGCAATACGGAAGTAATCCAGGTCGGGACATGCGCATAGGTAACGAGAAGTCAGCATGGCATCACGTTTTCTCGCGGCAACGGCGTCTCGTCGCACGAAAGGCGACATGGGCGTTTCCCAGTACCGATCTGGTGACATCTCCCACAAGCCGACTTCTGGCCCGCTTGGCTCTTCTTATATAGTTCAACTTCCGGTTTGCCCGTCACTCGGGAACAACTCAACGAAACGCGTTACTATCAAACGCGAAGAGTATGGCAGCCAAACAAAGTATGACCCCGAACACCCGGTACCAATGAAGGAACAAGACTCTGCGCGGGGGAGCCAATTTCGCAAGGCGCTCTGATCCCCAAATTGTAGCCGCTCTCTGAGGCGCGACCACAGCAAAGACTCCCAGCGCTATCCCGACAGCACTGACTAACAGGTTCATCACACCACCGGCTTTAATCCACATGCTCGCCCACGTCGAACCCTTCTTCGGATGCGGGAAGCACATCTCGTTCGCCTGCAATCCACACATATAGGGTCGGCAACAAAAAGATGCTCATCACCAGGTCGGCAATCAAGCCGCCCACGATGACGATTGCAAAGGGGCGCTGCGAATCGGAACCAATCGCATGCGAGAGAGCGGCCGGCAGCAGCCCGAGAGTCGCCACCAGCATGGTCATCATGATGGGCCGCAGCCGGAGCACAGCCCCCTCCACCGCGGCATCCTCGATCGAGTATCGCCGTGCTCGAAGCTGATTGATGTATTCCAGCATGATGACTCCCGTCTGCACCGACACGCCGAACAGCGCCAGGAATCCAACGCCCGAGGAAACACTGAAATTCGTGCCTGTGATCAGAAGAGCAAGCAGACCGCCGATTCGAGCCATGGCAACGTTCGCCAGGATTAGCACTGCCCATTTGAAGGACTTGAACATCGTGTAAAGGATGATGAAGATAAGCAGGATCGTGATCGGCAGCACGATAAGCAATCGTTCGTCCGCCCTTTTCTGACTTTCGTATTCCCCCTCCCAATCGATGTGATAGCCGGGCGGCAGTTTGACCTGCTCGTTCACTTTCTTCATCGCTTCTTCTACTGCGCCTCCCAGGTCACGACCCCGGACGCTGTACTTGATCGCCACGTAACGTTGATTGCCTTCGCGATAGATTTCGGACCCGCCATCCTTTTCTTCGATCTTGCTAAGCTGTGCCAGGGATACTCGCTCCCCGGACGGCGATAGCACACGAATGCTCTTGATCGCCTCCTTCGTGTCGCGGAATTTCGGGAGATAACGCAATACAAGGTCGTATCGCGCCTCGTCCTTAAGAACTTGGGTGAGCGCGTTGCCACCAACAGCAGTCTGAATCGCATCCTGCACGTCCGCGACGTTGATTTGGTAACGAGCCGCCGCGTTGCGGTTCACAGTCACGTTCAGATTGGGCTGGCCCAGCACATGAAAGACTCCGAGATCCTCGATGCCCTGAACACTTCCCATGATCCTGGCTATCTGGTCGCTCTTCTCTTCAAGAGTTTTCAGGTCATCGCCGTAGACCTTGGTTGCCAGCTCGCCCTTCACTCCGCTGACTGCTTCCTCCATGTTGTCTTCGATAGGCTGGGAAAAACCCCAGACGACGCCCGGAATCTTATTGAGCTCGCGATTCATGGCGGCGATCAGTTCGTCTTTGTTCTCGTGAAAGATAGGGCGCCATTCTTCTTTCGGTTTGAGGTCGACGAAATACTCGGTATTGAAAAAACTCGTCGTATCAGTGCCGTCATCCGGCCGTCCCGTTTGACTCGTGCACTGCGGGACTTCGGGGAAAGAACAAAGCATGATCCGCGCTTGATTTGACACCCGGATCCCCTCGTCCGGTCCCGTGCTGGGCGCAAGCGTCCCACGCACCCACAGCGCCCCTTCATCCAAGTGGGGTAGGAATTCGGAACCGATGACCCCGCCGAGCGCGAGGTAAAGTGCCACGACAAGGCCGAGCACGCCCACACCGACGGTAAGCACGCGCCGTCGAATCGCCCACCGAACCGCGATCCGGTAGTACTTGATCGAGAAATGCATGGCTGGATTGCGCCACTCCTTCGCGCCCTTGGCGAAGGCGAAGCTAGCCAGTACGGGTGCAATCACAATCGAGAACAGCAAAGCACCGAGCAGCGCAAACGCCACGGTCCACGCCATGGGATGAAACAGCCTTCCCTCCACGCGCTGCAGCGTAAAGATGGGCAAGTAAGCGGTAATAATGATGGCGATGGCGTAGAACACCGGCCGTTGCACTTCGTGCGACGCGTCACCGATTCGTTCGTTGGGCGTTTTGATCCCGTTCTTCAGACCCAGGTGGCGCACGATGTTTTCGATCATCACCACCGCGCCATCCACTACCATCCCAAAATCCAACGCCCCGAGAGATAGAAGGTTTGCAGGAATATGTCTCAAGTCCAAACAAATGGATGCAAACAGCAGAGAGAACGGAATCGTGGCCGCCACGATCAGCGCTCCCCGGACATTGCCGAGGAATATAAGCAGAATGATCGATACCAGAATCATCCCTTCCAGCAGGTTGTGCAGTACGGTGTGACTGGTGAAATGAACCAGGTCGCTACGATCGATGAAAGGAACAATCTTCACGCCCGGAGGCAGAATATGGTTGTTCAACTCCTCCACTTTCTTGTGGATGCCTTGCAGGGCCGTGTCCGCCGCAGCTCCCTTCCGCAACAGCACGATGCCCGACACCACATCGCCGTTATCCACGATCTTCCCGTCTTCGCGGTGAATGCCTTTCGCAAACTGTCCTAACCGGATCTTTGGACCCTGGGAGACCTCGGCAATGTCCTTCACCCGCAGCGGCGTGCCATTCTTGGTCAGGATGACCGTCCGCTCGATGTCCTGGGCACGGTCGACCAACCCTACCGAGCGTACGTTGATCTGCTGCAGGCCTTCCTGGATGAAGCTTCCGCCTGCGTTGACGTTGTTGTTGGTGAGTTGCTGCTCGACTTGCGCCAGACTTAAGCCGTATGCGACGAGTTTGTTTGGGTCAACGCGAACCTGGTATTCGCGCGTAGGGCCACCGAAGCTGGCCACGTCAACAACGTCGGGCACAGCTTTGAAATTCTTTTCAATGACCCAGTCTTCAATGGATTTCAGCTCCATCGGGTCAAAGGCCGGATTAGTGCTACGCAGCGTAAAGAAATAGATTTGGCCGACCGGACTCCAGTCGGTACCCATTTGTGGCACTACGCCCGGCGGCAGCGTGACCTGGCTCAGTCGCTCCAGCACGCGCTCGCGGTTCCAGTCGTTGTCCGACTCGTCGTCGAAAATCAGCTTCAGGTCCGAAAGTCCAAACAGCGAGAACGAACGCAAATGCACGACATGCGGGATGCCGTTCATCACGACTTCAAGTGGAATCGTGACCTGCTGTTCGATCTGTTCTGCGGAAATCCCTGGCCACTGCGTAATGACCTCGACGTAGTTGTCTGCTACATCGGGGTAGGCTTCAATCGGAAGATCCCGAAACGCAACAATGCCCCCAGCGAAAAGCAGCACCGCGAAAGCCAGCACGAGCAGGCGGTTGCTCAGGGCAAAATCAACGACTCGACGAATCATTCATTGCTCCACGTCGTAACGGCTGCGGAGTCGATTGATTCGGTTCGACCCCCTCCCAGGAACTGAAGATGCGGCACTGGATTGCGTTATTACGTATTGTGCAAGCACCATTCGCAAAGGCGCACTTATCTTTCGGCGTCGAACGCTATCTTTCGGTGAGCTGGAGCCTATCTTTCGGCCATTTCTTGACCATGAAGTTTCTTGGCGGTGCGAAGATGGCGCACCATTAGAATGGCCATGAAAGCCGCACCGCCCATCTATGCACGGCCCATGAAGAACATTCTGTCCATCTACGCACCGGCCAATCGCACCACACTCATCGTTGTTGCCGGTCTCTCGATAGCTGCGATAGCGGTGGCTGATTGGGCCACAAAGCCCTACATCTCGCTGGGATTCCTCTATCTATTTCCCATCATGATTCTTGGCGGGTTCCTGCCGAGGATTCAGATCCTGGGGGTTGCGCTGGTGTGCGCGGTTCTGCAGGAAGCCTTCAGCAACCTCCCCGAAAATGAAGCGGTGATTCGCCTGCTGTTTAGCTCAGCGGGATTTGTTGGCACTGGACTATTTATTTCGGAACTGATCCGCAATCGCCGGATTGCGATGACGCATGTCGAAGAACTCGAAGACCAGATCAAGCTGCGCCAAGATGCCGAAGAGCAGTTGCGTTCGCTGGTCGAAAGCAGTCCTGCGGCAATCGTCACCATTGATTCAGTCGGCAACGTACTCTTGGCGAATGAAGCCGCTCAACACTTGCTTGCTCCTGAAGGGCTGCCCTTGCAAGGCCAGGAAATCAATTCTTATCTTCCAGCTTTGCAAACGGTTCTACAGACCCAGCAGCCGCGCGTATTCCGAACCACCCTGCAGTGCACGGGTAAAAGGAGCGATGGAGAGGTTTTTCTGGCCGGCGTTTGGTTTTCGACTTACAGCACAATATCGGGTCCGCGCTTGGCGGCCATCATTGTCGATCTTTCTGAGGATCTGCGAAATCGCGAGGATCTCAGCCTGGACTATTTGTTGAAGAACACAAGAATCTTGATGAGCGCTGTGGCCCATGAAATTCGCAATCTCTGCGGTGCGGTGCTGGTCGTGCATAAGAACCTCTCCCGAGTGAAAGAGCTTGAATCGAACGAGGATTTCAAGGCCCTTGGAGGCTTGATCCAGAGCCTGGAGAGGGTATCCGCTCTGGAGCTAGGTTCCTCCGCAGCTCAGAACGGGGATATGGTTGAACTGACTTCTGTGGTGGACGAATTCCGCATTCTGATCGAAGCGGCTTACCACGAATCGAGGATTGATGTGCAGTGGGACGTTCAAGAATCATTGCCATTGGTCTGGGCTGACCGTTACGGACTGATTCAGGTTTTCTTGAATCTGGCGAAGAACAGCCGCCGCGCTATGGCGTCTACCGAAAAGAGGGAACTTCGGATCGCCGCGCGCGAAGAGAGGGGGACGGTCACAATTCGATTCGAGGATACCGGAACTGGTATCGCTGCACCGGAAAACCTTTTCCGGCCGTTTCAGCGTGGCGCCGAATTCAGCGGACTGGGGCTCTATGTTTCCAGGGCGATTATGCGCAGCTTTGGTGGGGAACTTCGCTACGAGCCCAGATCGGAAGGCTGCTGCTTCGCAGTGATCGTGCCCTTGGGCATTGCACAGGAGAAGGTGGCAAATGCCTGAAACTGCGGCGAATACCGTGCGCCTGTTGTTGTTAGACGATCACACCTTATTTCGCGAGAGTGCAGGGCGGCTCCTCGCCGCAGAGCCAGGATTCGAGGTAGTAGCTCACACCGGCACCATTGCAGACGCTCTTCAGATTCTGCGGCGCAAGACCATCGACGTTGTGCTCCTTGATTTCGATCTGGGCGAGAGCGACGGCCGCCGGTTTTTGCAATTGGCAAAGGAAGAGGGATTCCATGGAAAGGTGCTGGTTGTAACTGCAGGTGTGGAACCAGAGGTGGCGGCGGAGCTAATCCGCTCTGGAATTTCTGGAGTGTTCAGAAAACACGATTCTGCCGCACTGCTGGCGCAAGCAATCCGTGACGTGATGGCGGGCAAGGTGTGGCTGGACCGTGAACAACTGCAAACGGTCCTGAGCCGTGAGATCGCTTCTCCGCAGCACAATCAAGCACCGTCATTCACCGAACGAGAACAGCAGGTGCTCTCCTGTGTGTTCGAAGGGCTTGCCAACAAAGAGATTGCGGCGCGAATTGGAGTGTCGGAGAGTTCGGTCAAAGCTACCCTCCAGCAACTGTTCTCCAAGACCGGTGTTCGGACACGCAGTCAATTGGTGCGCATTGTTTTGGAGCAACATCGAGACCAGATCTAGTTGGGGAAAGGGAGGGATACCGGCTGCCAACTGAAGCTGAACGGATTTGGGAAGAGTCCGGCCAATTTCCGGATGGTCGGCCACCCAGAAGTTGAGATTTTCGCCAGGGATGGCAAATGCCCAACTGACGAGTTGCCAGTTATACGTGCGCGGAGGTCTCGTTCGGCTGTCGCAAACGATCGATCCAATATGCCCAACCGAACACGATCGGGAAGAGGATGAGATCGACCGTCACGAGAACGTGGACGCTTGGTGGTGGCGCGCCGTTGAAGCTGAGTAACCAAAGAACAGTGAACACCACGATGAATGCCCAGAGTACGAGATGACCAGCGAAGCGGCGCGTGCGCGTCTCGCGCAGATACAGAATGATCCCGATCACCCAAAGTCCGCCTTCAACGATCAGTAATCCGAGTGGTGAGTTGTAGAGGCCGAGACCGTAATAACGATGAAAGCCGGGTGCCAGAGGCATATCGGGCCTGTGGCTGGCCCAATCGAGGAGCCAATGGCTCAGGACAGCTGCGAACAGGACCCAGGCGCCGCGCCCGTAGCGACGAGTTAGGAAGTAAGCAGTGGCGAGGAGCGCGCCCCAAACAACGTCCATCACCAGGCTGTGGCTCCAGGCAAAGTCATAGAGGTTCAGCGCGTTGACGCGGGTGATGCCGGGTCGAATGCTGATGTGCTCAATGCCGACGGCGACGAACACGAAGACCAACAGGTCGGCCAATAGGGCGGCGAACATGAGGGTGCCGACGGAAGTTTTTGGCGCCCAGCGTTTAGCTCCGAAACCGATGGCAAAGTGTCCGATGAACATGCGCTTTCTCTGATCGCGCCATGGTAAGACAAAACAACTTGTCCGCATAGTCGGCAATTGGGAAGTCAACTTCTGGTTTGCCCCTGATCCAGAAGTTTCTGGAGTCGATTCACACAAGCCGACTTATCATTACCGACCGTTAAGGTATGGGTGATCTGGCGACGCGCCGCCAGCTCACACTGATCTTGATGGCTCCTTGCTTACCTTCCCAAAGCGCCGCCCTTTAAGTTGCTTCGTGGACCGGAGTGAGAGCCGCGCGAAATTGTATTGACTTGACGAAGTGCGTGCGGGATAATCCGCCCGATTCCCATGGATGATCCGAAAAAGAAAGGCCCTGCCTCGAATAGACCAGTCCCGGATGAGAAATGGGTGGAACGTCTTGGAACTTCGCCTGGCTCCGCTCCCACGGGTGTGACCACGTTTGTCGGGCTGTTGAGGCAGCATCCGGACGATGCGAGCTCTTATCAGCTCTACCAGACGCTCGATATGCGCTCTTGTCTGTGCATTCAGAAGGACGACGTTGCTCACATCGAGGAATTGCCGCCGGATCGATCGCCGTTTGGCAGTCTGGGCGGTGCCAGAATTTTCGTTCGCAAGGGCGCAAAGATCAAAGCTGTCAGAACATCGATAGGGACCTTTGAGGCTGGCAGGGATGATTTCGATCTCGACGTCCGCCTGGGCGCCAGGAAAGTCATTGCCATCAGCAGTGGCACTCTCGAGTGCGCCCCTACTATTCCCGAAACAGGATGTGCAGATGCATGCTTCGCGCAGCCGCCGTTTTCCGATCC